>JADMIO011153540.1_pt1 | contig 113124 bp, 98 predicted proteins | sample 8958161 | NCBI WGS metagenome assembly JADMIO01 (sample SAMN16585339, study PRJNA669376) | soil metagenome | isolation source: Crop rotation soil | place: USA: Cullars Rotation, Alabama | collected 2011
CCGCGACTTCAAGTCACGTGAATTCCAAGCTTCGGATCCCACTGTGCTGGAAAGCAGCCCGGCGGCCTGAATGCGACGGGACTCGAACTCGCCGGAGCTGGACACGGTATTCGGCACACCGTAGTTGCCGATCAACGGATAAGTGAGGACAAGTATTTGTCCCCTGTAGGACGGATCGGTCAGCGCCTCTGTATATCCCACCATGCCGGTGTTGAAAACCACTTCACCGGCCGCAGGAGTCAGCGAGCCAAAATGCTGACCGATAAATCTGCTCTCGTCCTCGAGCTGCAATACGCCCTGGGTGTACATGTCAGCTTAAAACAAGGTGTAAATGAACGGTGCAATCGCTGATCCCTGCGCCAACACCAAAAGCGATGTGACGAGGCCCAACGCCACGATAATCGGAACCAACCAGAACTTCTTGCGGTCTCTCATAAAGAACCAAAACTCTTTCACGAATTCGAGCACGGTAAACCTCCAATTTTGTCAAAACTGATGTGTCATGTGCGATGCCGGCCTGGCATTGCGAGCAACGCGGTATGTCGTAAGCTTTTCATCGAATTTTCGATTCATCGGATCATAACCGCTCAATTTCATGAGCAGTCTGACTGGAGTCAGCAGGGTGAAGTACAGGGCGCTGAGGATCACTCTCGAGTTGACCCATCCAAGCAGGTCTCCTGCCGTCATCCATATCCGATAGGGCTGGCGTAGAGCGGCGGGAATAAGAAGTCCGGCCGCTCCGAATATCACGCTCGTAACGATGGCCCATCTGATTGGCGGATGATGTCGGAGTATCGGTACGAGACCGATAAGAAGGAAACCTCCGAACAGAACCAAGCCAAACGAGCGTAGCTGCTGGCGTGAGGGTGCGCGATGTTGATTAATCGAGAACAAATTCTTTCCTCCAATCGACGTCGGTTTCTACGGGTTTCTGATCGGCCTTGTATACGAGCTGGTTTCCGAGAACGAGCAGATCTATCTCCGTTCGCATGAAACACCGGTATGCATCTTCGGGGCTGCCGACGATGGGTTCGCCGCGAACGTTGAAAGAGGTGTTGACAATGGTTGCACAACCGGTCAGCGCCTCAAAAGCTTCGAGCAGTCTGTGGTATTTCGGATTCGTTTCCTTGTGTACGGTTTGTACTCTTGCCGAGTAATCGATATGCGTCACAGCTGGGATATCCGAGCGGGGAACATTCAGCAGCTCGATGCCCCACAAATCGTTTGCATGATGCGGCATTTCGAGGCAGCGCGATTTCGCCACATCCGCCACGAGGAGCATGTACGGGCTATCGACGTCCATTTCAAAATAGTCCGAGACTCGCTCGCGCAATACCGAAGGGGCAAAGGGACGGAACGATTCACGGAATTTAATCTTGAGGTTCATTGTCGACTGCATCGCCGTATTCCGGGCATCGCCGATGATGCTTCGGGCGCCAAGGGCGCGAGGGCCAAACTCCATCCGGCCCTGGAACCAACCGATGACTTTGCCGGCGGCCAGTTCCGCTGCCACACGATCGCAGAGATCCTCGTCGCTGACCGTCGTGTAAGGAGCTCCGTGTTGATTCAAAAATGCCTGGATTTCCTTGTCGGAGAAAGAAGGCCCGAGGTAGCTGCCCTTCATGGCATCGCCCGAACCAGACACGGTGCGCGGCCGGTCTTTGTATTGATACCAGGTCGAGAGCGCGGCGCCCAAAGCGCCACCGGCGTCGCCCGCGGCGGGCTGTATCCAGATTCCTTTGAACGGCCCTTCACGCAAGAGACGGCCATTTCCCACGCAGTTGAGGGCGACGCCGCCGGCCATACACAGGTTCTCGGCGCCGGTCTCCTTGTGCAGCGTCCGTCCCAATCGCAACATGACTTCCTCGGTCACGTCCTGAACCGACCGGGCCATGTCCATTTCTCTCTGCGTCAGCCGGCTCTCCGCTTCGCGCGGCGGGGCGCCGAATAGCTCGTCGAATCGCCGGTTGGTCATCGCGAGACCGGTGCAGTAGTCAAAGTAGTCCATGTTGAGCCGGAACGTGCCGTCGGGCTTCAAGTCGATGACGTGCTCATAAATCGTCTGCACATACTTCGGCTGACCATAGGGTGCCAGTCCCATTACCTTATACTCACCGGAATTGACCTTGAATCCGGTGTGGTATGTGAAAGCCGAATAGAGCAACCCTATCGAGTGGGGAAACGGTATTTCCCAAAGCGGCGTCAGACGATTTCCGTCGCCCATCCATGCCGTGGTGGTCGCCCACTCTCCGACGCCATCCAGGCAAAGGACTGCAGCCTTATCATACGGCGACGGGTAGAATGCCGATGCCGCGTGAGATTCGTGATGTTCGCCAAACAAGACTTCAGGCATCTTGTCAAGCCGTTCGATCTCATTGAAGTCCTGAAGGAGAAGCTTCTTAAGGAAGAGCTTTTCCTTCAGCCAAAGCGGCATCGCCATCAAGAATGACCGTAGCCCTTTCGGAGCGAATGAGACATAGGTCTCGAGCAGGCGCTCGAACTTCAGCAATGGCTTGTCGTAGAAGGTGATGTAATCCACGTTTGACAACCGGATCCCGCCTTCCTTCAAGCAATAACGAACCGCGTTAGTCGGGAATCCGGGGTCGTGTTTCTTCCTGGTGAAACGTTCTTCCTGGGCGCCGGCGATAATCTCGCCGTCTCTCACCAGACAAGCTGCGCTATCGTGATAAAAGGCGGAAATTCCAAGTATGTTCATAGGGTCCTCGTAAAAGCCAAAAACAGTAGAGTCATTGAAACGTGGTATCAGTTCAGTAGCGGGCGCTGGTTTCGCGGCCTCCAAGCGATGGCAAGACGAACTGAAGTCCGGAAGTTATCGTGTAACGATTCAAAAGCAGATTGTCGGATGGTAAATTCCGACCGTGCTGCGAGACGTAAGAATACTGAGTGGAAAACATCAAGTGGCGCTGTAGAACAACCTGCAGCTCCGCGTTGACTCCAAGGTATTCGACTTTGGAGTCCTTATTGAGAGAAGCGCCGTGTGTATACGAGGAACCGGCCTGAATACTGACACGGCGCGACAGCCACTGAGACGCCGACGCGCTGACGATGTCACCGTTCAGCGTGGCTTCCGGCCCGACCGCAATGGAAAAGCCCCGATGATAGACCAGCGAAAGCAAAGTCGATCGGGAGGTCCGGGAGATGCCGCCCTGAATGCTGCCGGTCGTCCGCTGGCGCTCCTGAAAACGCGTCGAGTCCGCGCCGCCCGAAACATACAGCTCCACAGTCCGGCTGGGCTTGAATTTAAAACCCCCGACTTGTAATCGATGAATGTTTGCCGACTGAAAGCGCCCCGGCACCGCATTAAGGTAATGGGAGTAACTGCTATCGAAGAACAACCATTTATTGATCTGAAGGTCACTCCGGATTCCCGCCTGGATGCCGTGCGCGCCTCCAAACGTGGAGGCGCCATAGCGCCACAGATCATAGGTGCTGAACACCGTAATGTTGCTTCTCTTGCCCGCCTGGTAAGTCAGGCTGCCGACGACTGAATTCGTTGTGGACCGTTCGCCCGGCAGGTAGAGACCCTGAGCAAAGCTCGGCTGGTAGAGTTCAGCCGTAGAGGAGCTCGGCAGAGTGGCGCGATCATTAAGCGCGGACCTGAAATCGTCGGAAATGTGAAGAGACATGTTGCGCGAGAGCTGGTAGCTGAAATTGGCGATCGTGGAGTGTTCGGAGCTATGAACCTGACTCTGTCGATTATCTCTCCGGTACCCAAATGAATATTCGATCTGCAGTTGTGATCGTTTGGTCTTCCGGGCCGTGAATATGCGCGGCCGCAACATCGTGTACAGCGTCGAGTTTCCCGATCCGCCGGCCGAATCCGGAACGTATAATTCAAACATTCCGACCGAAAACCCTATCGGCGTCCGCATGTTCGCAAGCAATCGTTCCGTGACGGAAGTGTGCGAGACAAAGTTGTTTTTGGACGTCGTGCTGATGTCGCTGTCTGCGTCCGGGAAATCGTTTCCCGCTTGCGACGTCACAGCGCCGCCCGGCAATTGTCCGCCCGGGGAAGCTGAATATGTCACCGCTCCGAAACAGGCAACCAGAAGCAGTACACGAGATACTCTGCGGATCATGAATGCTTATGGAACGATGATCATGTCGCCGCTTCGCAGCGAGATGTCTTGCTGGTAATTTCTGCCTTCGGAGAACTGTTTGTAGTTGAAGCGGTAGCGGCGCAGTTTATCCGATTCTTTGCGCAAGATCTGGATTTCTTCGGATTTCGCGAAGTCCGACAGGCCTCCTGCGCGGACCAAAAGCTCCATCACTGTCATTGGCCGTCCCAGCGGATAGGCTCCCGGCCTCGCAACGGCGCCGGTAACGTAGACGATCTGGCTGTGGATTTCCTGCACAATGACCGATACCTGCGGGCCGGTTACGAATTGTTTCAACCCTTCCGTGACTTGTTCCTGCAGTTGTTTCGGTGTCAGCCCCCCGGCTTGAATGTCGTTGAGCAGAGGGATGCCGATCTTACCGTCCGGCCTCACGGTCACCTTGGTGTTCGACAGATCCGGCTCGTGCCACACGGTAATCGACAAGACATCTTCGGGGCCGATGGTAAACTCCTGCGCTGCTTCGGACTGTGCGTCCGGCGATCCTCCGCCTGTGGGCTGCCCGGCCGCCGGCACAAGGTTATTTCTGGCCACGTTCTGCGCCAGGGCCCAGTCACTGGACACGCAAACCATAAGCAACAGGACAAAGATTTGCCTCATAACGACCTCTCTTAAGTTCCCGCCTGCGCACTCTTGGCGATTGCTTTGTGCTCGATAGGATTGGACAGTTCTTTTGCCGCCGTGCGAAACGCCAGGTGCTGTGCACAGGCGTTGGCCAAGGTGGTGAATTGAAAATCCTGCAACAGACGCTCGATCTTGCCTGCCATCACGGTGAGATTCGTGTAATGACGCAGCATCGAACGAAACCCGGCTCGCACGACAGGCTGGTCGGGATCGATTTCCCAAGGATGGAAGTAAACCATCACAGGTTGGCGTTCCACCTTGTTGATATGGCGAATCGCCCAGCGAGTGGGTCCATAGGGAACTAACCGGAGATACCCGCCGCCCGCTACACCCAAGTTATTGTTTGCCCGCCGGATCGTCGAAGGCGGAAATTCAAACAGGGGACGGCCTTCCGGACTCACTTGCCAATGCGGAAACCGCTCTGCGTCAGGCACTCCGTAAAGGTCGTGCCGCACGGGAAAGATCGACGAGTCGTAAAGAAAGCCTTCTTCCGCCAGAATGTCGAGAGCCCACATCGTGCTGCGAACGACAGAAAAACTCGGCGCCCGATAACAGAGTATCGGCCGCTGAACCTGATCGGCGAGAAGCGCAGTCGCTCTTCGCAAGTCCTCACGAAACTGGTGCGGGGTCAGGGTCTGCAAGCGCCTGTGAGCATAGCCGTGGCAGCCGATTTCATGGCCTGCCATGGCGATCCGTCTTGACAGATCCGGAAGTTTCTCTGCCACCCAGCCAAGGATGAAAAACGTGCCCTTCGCCTGGTACTTGTCGAACAGTTCGAGAATACGCGCCACATTGTGTTCGACTCGCCGCTCATAGGAGTCCCACTGGTCGTACCTAATTTTTGAGGCAAAGGCTTCGACATGAAAGTAATCTTCAACATCGACGCTCAGCACATTCAGCATTTGAAAATGACCTTTTGGCGTGGAGTTGCGGGCCTGACTAGGAGCCTTTTCGAACCAGGACGGTTTTCACCGTGTTCAATATGATCAGCAGGTCCAGTGCGCAGGATACGTTTTTGATATAGAACAGATCGTACTGAAGCTTTTCGACCGCATCTTCAACCGAGCTTCCATATCGGTAGTTGATTTGCGCCCAACCGGTGACTCCCGGTTTTACAGAGTGACGCAGATAATAAAACGGGATCGTGTTGGACAGATCCCGCACGAAGTTCGGACGCTCGGGGCGCGGTCCTACCAGACTCATGTCGCCTTTTAATACGTTGATAAGCTGCGGCACCTCATCAAGCCGAGTCCGGCGAAGGTACCTGCCCAACCGCGTCACCCGCTTATCCTCAGGCCTTGCCCATACCGGTCCGGTGTCCCGTTCCGCGTCCTGGCGCATGGAGCGGAATTTCAGCAAGGTAAACGTCTTGCCATTCTGCCCGACGCGCTCCTGTCGGAAGAAAACAGGGCCTTCCGAATCTAATTTGATCAACAGGGCTATTAGTGGAAACAGCGGAAGGAAGAGCAGCAATAACAGCAACGAGACCGAAAACGAAACGATCTGCTTCTGTATTAGTGTGCGGGAGGAGACTTCGAATCCCTGGCCGAAAACCATCCAGCTCGGTTTCAGGTTTTCGATTGCAATTTTACCCGTCACGCGTTCATAGACACTCGTGGCTTCTTCGACGCCTACGCCGCACATTTTTAACTCGAGTAATTCATCCACTGGAAGCCTGCCGCGGCGGTCGGAAAGCTCCACGGCAATTTTGTCGATTTTCTTTTCGGCTACGATCGATCGAAGTTCGTGATTGAGGCCGAGAACCTTCGGATTGACAATCGAAACTCCCACTAGCGCAGGGTTATCGTCGACGAACCCGGACACGGACAGGCCGAATTCGCGATGCCGCAGAATCTCGGTCGCGAGCGCCCGAGCCAAAGGCCCCGTTCCCATGATCAGCAGATTGGACCGCCGATTGCGCATTCCGAAGTACCACCGGAGCAGCAGATGCCAGATCGTCAGAACGCAGGAAATGCTGATGAGCGTCAGTACCATACTGCCGGTACCAAGCACGACCTGCGGAATCACCAGGTGAACGACTGACAGAAGAGCACACGCAAAGAGAAGCGCCTGGCTGAACCCCCAGAGAAACTTGGGCGCGAAGGGTTTTGTTCCGAACTCGTAAGCGTCTTTCAAATGCAGAAACAGTTGAAACGTAATCGCGACGATAAACGCCCTGCAAAGAGACGATACGATCGTGTCCGCCCCGCGGCCCGAGGGCCCGAGCATCCACAAATTCATGAAAATGCAAGTGATCAACAGCGCATGCTCAAACACAACTGCGCCTAGCTTTTGAAAAGTCAGATAACGAAAGAACACGGATTATGCTTGTGGTTTGTTAGTTCAGATTGAAGGACCGATGCGCGGACTAATCTCCATCGCGTAGTTGGAACGTGGGCATCTTTAACGAGTTCTTCGCAGCCGCCCGGTTGTACTCGCCATAGTAATAGCTGGACTCCCGGATTTTGACTCGATTCATCAGGGCGCCGCAGATGCGGTCGTGGCCGACCCTCTTGATGGAGTCCTTCACGAGCTTCGTCGTAGTCTTTCCCGATTGCACGACGAGCATGACCGCATCACAAAAAGGAGACATGAGGATCGTATCGGCAGCCGCGAGAACTGGCGGACTGTCCACGATCACCCAATCGAAAGCCTCAGCACATTGAGCGAAGACACGTTCCAGATTCGCGGAAGTCAGAATTTCTCCCGGATCGGAAGGTATCTGTCCGGAGGCTAAGAAGTAGAAGTTGAAATCGTCGCAGCGAATCAAGCTTTCTTCCAGTTGTGATTGGCCGCGCAATACGGTGTTGAAATTGTAGGGCAAGTGGCTGTGCCGGAATCCCAGCACGTTTGTTGCACTCGATCTGCGCAAATCGCCATCGATGAGCAGGACCTTCTTTCCGGGCTCCTGCGCGAGTATGCCCGCAATGCAGCAGGATGAAAACGTCTTGCCCTCGCCGGGGCTGGCGCTGGAGATCAGAATGGTCTTCAGTTGCCGGTTTCTCTGAATCGACAAAAACTGACTATGCAGCAATCGATAGTGTTCCCGTGGAAAACAGAGCGGGTTCAGAATTACATTCCTGACTTTGGTGTCGACACGGCGAAGGGAAAAGAGGTCGGGGTCTTCTACATTTTGCCCGGAAACGATCGCCAGACTGGTCGATTTGTCCAGCTTTTCGTTTTGCACGACAATCGAGGGAATCGACGCGAGGATGGGCAATTTTATCTGAGCAGCCAGATCGTCCTCGGTATGCATGGTGGAATCCATGAACTCGCGCAGAAAAGCCAGACCGAAACCCAACACCAGGCCGGCGACACTTCCCAGCACCGCCACCAGGCGGCGGTTTGGGCCGATAGGCTTACGGGGCAGGAATGCGGCGTCGACTACCGTGAACATCTCATTGTTGTCGCTTGAATCGGCCCGCGCCGCCATTTTCGAATTGGATCTTTTTTCCGACAGCAAGTTGTAGCGCTGCCTTGCCGCATCGGACTCCCGGGTCAACGCCGCCAGCTCCTGTGCCACCGATGGCGGCGGGTTCAAACGGGTTTCGTACGAGGTAATGCGCGCCTGAAGCTGTTCCCTTGCTTGCTGCATTCTGAGAATTTCACGGTCCAATTGAGTCATTTCCAATTGGATTTCAGCTGGAACCACGTCAAGGGAGGCGTCGAACTCCGGCAGTACCGCGCGCGCCGGCTTTGCTTCGTCCTTCGATTCCTTCGATTGAGCCGCGGGCACGGACGCCGTTGCTGTCGCGGCCTGAGCTTGCCGGACCTGCGCTTCCAGTTGCCGGACTTCCTGTGTGAGGCGTACCACATCGGGATGCAGCGGTGTGTATCGTACCGAGGCTGCAGCCAGGGCCGCCCGCCGGTTTGCCAATTCGGTTTCAAGTGGCGATGGCGCCGCTGCAGGAACAATCGGCGGAGCAGCGGCCGCCGGCTGTGCCGGAGTTGCCTGCGCCGGAGGCGGAGGAGCGTTTAGCGCCAGCTTGAGCTGACGGTGTTCTTCCAATCTCCGTTCCATCCCTTTGCGCTGCTCCCGGGCAGTCTCCAATTGCGTATCTAATTTGGCAAACTGCGACTGCAGATCCCTGAGAGTCTCCGGAGTGATAACCTCTGTTGTAACCCCCGGAAAAGCCTTGTTGCGGAATTCCAACAGCTTCTGTTCTGCTTCCGACAGTTCGTTTCCCGCCTGCCGCAGTTCGTCTTCGAGATACTGATCGGCGACATGGACCTTTTCTTTTCTCGATGTGTCATTCAGCTGAATGACTCTCTCTGCAAGCCGTTTGGTTATGGACTGCGCGAAGCCGGGATCGGTTGCGGGAAAGCCGAGCTTGAACGTGCTGGGCGTGGTTGGAATGATTTCGATCTTGCTGCGAAGCACTTCCGCAGCCCGGTCAATCCCATCCTCGCCGGCGAGGCGAAACTCTTGCACAATCCCCTCTAGAAATGTGCGGCTCTGGAGCGCCTGTCTGACGAAATCCATCCGGTCGTTAATGGTTTGCCGATCGATACTCGGAAGATAATTCTCCGGAAGGAAACGGTTGGAGATGGCGATGGTGGTTTCAGACCTGTAGATCGACGGCAGTTTCAACGCATAGGCGACCGTCAATGCGCTGACGAGAATGGTGGTTATAATGCCATACCAAATCCGGCGTCGAGCTATATCGATGTAATCGCTAACTGTGAGACTCTCGAAAGTTTTCATATGCGTGCCAGGGAGTGAAAAGCCTGACTACTCTGCGCGCTTCGCAAGACCGAACGGGACATCCAGACTGCCGGTGATACGGAACCGGCGCCGCAATTGTTTGTACACTTCGTCCGGAAAGCTAACCGCGATTCCCACGAGAAGCGTCGGGCAGAGTACGGCAATGTGAATGAAGAAGTAGGTCAGGTTTGCCGGGACCCAATAGCGATCTGCAAGATAACACGCTAAACCAAACGGTGCCACTGCCAGACCGGAACGTATCCAAGCGCCCCAAACATAGTCCACGATTGGCATTTCAAGTGTCTTACAAATGTACCTCGGCCAGAAGAGAAGGTGGATCGCCATACTTGGTATGACGGTGCCCCAGGCAACGCCTTCCAATCCGATTTGCCGGACCAGCACGATGCTGACTACCAGATTGGCGGCGGCCTCCGCCAGTCCCATTAATGCGACCGGCTTGTGCTTGTTCAAACCGCAAACAACGTTGAAACTCGTATAATTGGCGATCGCGAATACCTGTGCCACCAACAGAATCTGAAGCACCCTTCCGGAAATAGCCGCATATTCGGGTCCGACCCAGAGTGCGATGAACGTGTGCCCCCCAAAGAAGAGCGCGGCCTGGATCGGAAGTCCGACGAGTACCGTTGCCCGGGTGCCTTGAATCAACAGACGGCGCAGCTCCGTTTGTTGGCCTTGCGCCTCCAGGCTGCTGGCCAGCGAGAACAGGATTCCGCCAAGCGCCGCCACAACCTGGCGGGCGTACTCGATGAGGCCGCCGGCGATGGTGAAGAACGTCACCGCTCCCGCCGATACAAACGCCCCTACAACGACGTTATCTGTGTAATAGACGATCTGGCCGCAGATATTCACCAGAAGCAAATACGAGCTGAAGCCCCACAATTGGCGGAGTATTGCCGACTCCGGAGGGCGATAAAGGATCTGAAGCTCGCGATACACACGGAGCGAAAGTGTGGTCAAAGCGATATTCGCGATAACGACCACAATCAACTCCCACACGGCGAGACTGACAATACCGTGCCCGGATTTCAGAAGCCATACGGCTCCCGTGGCGCGGAGGAGCGTCTGCAACATGCCTACGCCGCTGAGAAGGTCGAACCGCTGTAAGGCTGACAGAACGCCGCCGAAGACGCCAAAAGCGAGGGTCACGGCAAAACTCATGCCGGCGACACCGATTGTCCATCGGGTAGCCATCTGCATCTCGGGCGAGATGTGAAACACGGCGATCGCTACCGACGGCAGAATCAGCGCGAGGCTGACGACAACCAGCCCGATACCGGCGCGAAGCCAGAAAGCCGCGGATACCGCACGGCTCGACTCCAGGTGTTCCCCCTGAGAGTGATATCTCGAGACAAATCGCGTAACCGCGCCGCGCATCCCCAAATCCAATAATCCCATGTACGCGATCATGGAGTTAATGAGCGTCCAGACTCCGTAGGCAACATTCCCGAGGCGGTGAACGATGAACGGGGATAAGAAAAAAGCGACGCCTATGGAAATCGCGAGCGCCAACCAGTTGAACACTACACTGCGTCCGATACGTGGACCTTTTGCCATATATAGAAAGTGAAATTGAGGAGGTTAGGCCAGTACCGTCTTTCGGCAGTAGAACCCTTCGGCATATTTACCAGGGGCGTTTGATTCGACTCCCCGCAACCTCATAAGGGACAGGAAAGTCTGTTCATCAAACCATTGCTTGCTTCTTTGTGACCGGAAGCTTTCCATGACGTAGGCAATTTTTCTGCGAGCTATCGAATCATCCAGATGAACGAAGGAATTCGGCGATGCGAGATCGCCGTCATATTTCGGGATTTCATACTCCAGAACCATGTGGTCGCGGAATGAGTTCCAGGTCAATTCCGAGATCAGGCGATGGTCCTGATGCAGATCATTCCGGTAATGCGTGAAGACCAGATCGGGAGATGACAGTTCGCGCTTCAACTCCTCGAAATACCGTTTGATCTCACTGCCGATGTAAGGGAAAAAACTGTTCGCGAAGTTCTTAATAACGACGTTTCGGGAGGCGGCCTGCTTCAGAAATAGCTGGGCGCTTTCGCGCGCTTCGTTTGCCCTTTGCTCGTCGGAGCTGAACACGACCCAATCGACCGACACTTTCCGGTACGTTTCCAGCAGCTTCAGGATGGTTGCGCCACAGCCGATTTCGATGTCGTCACAATGAGCGCCCAGACACAGAATTCTGAGAGGCGCATCTTCCTGTTTTCGAAGAGCTACACTAAACATTAATGAACTCGACTTCGGTTTTTCGTTCGGACTTCCAGACTTCCCAGGGGGCCTCGCCACGGCCGTACATATCGTCCAACGCCTGTTTTTCTTTGAACGTGTCCATGCACGCCCAGAATCCGTTGTACTTGTAGGCAATGAGCTCTCTGTTGTCGATCAATCTTTGAAACGGCTCGATTACCAGCTCTTCGCCATCCCGCATATGTCTGAAAATCTCGTTTCGGAAGACGAAGTAGCCTCCGTTCATCCAGATCCCGGCCTGGCTGATATGCTGGATCCCGCTCACAAAATCGCCGTTGACCGACACCACATGAAAACTCTGCGTCGGCCGCACGCAGAGGAATCCTCCGGTGGCGCCCTTTTCGACGAAATAATCGATGTACTCGGGCAGAGGCAGATCGGTCAGCCCATCGCTGTAGTTGGCCAGGAACATCTCTTCTCCATCGAGATGTTTCTCGACAGCCTTCAATCGCTGACCGATGTTGGAGGACATTCCGGTATCGACGAATGTGATGCGCCAATCATGAATATCGCTGTTCAACAGCTTCATCTCCTTGCCGCCTCGCGTGAGGATGAAGTCGTTGGACAAGCACTCGTTGTAGTTCAGGAAATAGTTTTTGAAGGTGTCCGCCTGATAGCCGAGACATAAAATGAAGTCTTTATGCCCGTAATGCGCGTAGTACTTCATCACGTGCCACAAAATGGGTCTATACCCGATGGGCACCATGGGTTTGGGGACACTTTCAGAATATTCCCGCAGCCGCATTCCCAATCCACCACAAAATAAAACCACTTTCATGCGAATCTCTCCTTGTGCGGGGAACTAATTCCAGCCGGTTCCGGACACTTCGAACTGTTCAGTTGGAGCGCTTTCAGGCTTACGCAAGTGATAGCCGATCAGAAAATCGTATTGAGTCGCAAGCATGCTGCGGATCGCGGGCAGCCGCGACGCAATCTCTTCGGTTACGTGATTTCGTTCTCGCTCGATTTCGAATAAGAGGCTGGATACCTTCTGGAGATTCCAATCAGCAGCGTCGACGGCGTACTTGTCCTGGCCGAGAAGCGCCATCAGGTCCTGCGACTTGCCGTGGTACGCCAGCGCCAGAACCGGCTTCTTCAATAACAGAGAAATGAGAATGCCGTGATAGCGAGTGGCGATAATCACCCGGCACGCTTGAATGCCTGCAGTCAGATCGTCGAACGTCTGAACCTGCCAGTTGACCATGTGGGCTTCGTATCCTTTACGCATGGCCCGGCGGACATCGTCGATAACGGCGGGATCGGCGCGAAGTTGAGTCGGAAACAGCCAGACCGCATAACCGTCGTCGATAATAGATTCTGCCGCTGCAGCGAGCTTGCCGACGTATTCCGTATATAAACGGTCGTCGCTCTTGAACCAATACCAACGATCGAAAAAGGGCAGAGGATTGATGCCGACCACCGGACGCGAAGCCTGGCGCGATGGCCGCGGCGTAACTATAGAGAGGCTGAAGGCGAGATCGGGAACGTATAGGTTATCGCCGGGCGCGCCAATCTCCATCGCCAGGCTGCGGGAGCGTTCGTCGCGGAAAGAGCGGTAACAAGCCAGAGCAAGGGTCCAGCGGATGAATCGCCTTCCCAATCGAGAATCGATCGGGCCGGCACCCACGCTGAGCAGAACCACTTGAGCGCCTGCCAGGCGCGCCAGCACGGCCCATTTTAAAAGCGTGTAGGGAAAAGCCCAGGCGCCACCGACGAAATCGTTCAGTTGGTGGGAGCCGGCGATGATCAGCAGGTCGATATCTTTGACATGCCGATACGAAGCGCCGAGGAAGCCCAATTCCTGGACTGCGCCTATAGACGCATCGGCAAAATCGCGAACTGCCTTCAACACCGGATAGACGCCAGGCATCTTCTTCAGCCAACCCTTCAACCCGCCCAAAGGATCTGTATTGGAAAGCGGGGCTGCAGAAGACGACTTACCTTGCCGGGACGCGGCAGAAGGCGCGCCACGCCGAAGTGAGAATGCGGGAATGCCGTGTCTCTGCTGAGTTTCTTCCGCATTCGTAGTGAATGCGCAAAGCCTGGCATCCGGGCAGCGTTCACGGAGATTTTGAATCACCGCAGCAATGATGGCTTCGTCGCCAAGGTTGCCGGCGCCGACGTGGCCGAGGATGCCAATGCGTCTGAATGACTTGTTCATGCTTTCTAGTGTGTCGACCGGGTATTAGTGTTTTTGGGCGAGGGCGATCAGGCTGTAGCCTAGTCCTGCCCTTTCCTTAGCCCGTTCGATTTGGCGTTCTGAAAAGAATGGTCTGAGCAGAGCGGTCAATCGGTGCGAATTGATAACGCTCAGGATGCCTCTTTCCCCGATCGGAATAATCGAGGACGTTTTCAAGACTTTAAAATGGGGCGCCAGGATTTTCTTGAAACTCGTCATGTTCAGCCACTGCTTGATGTGACTGTTTGGATCAGGCCCCATATCCCAACGTTCGATGACAAATTTGTTCGCAGTTGTGATGATCAGGTAACCGCCGGGTTTTATTATTCGGGCAATGCGTCTGACAAGTTCTTGCTGGTCGGGAACGTGCGCGATCACTTCCTGGCAAACGACCAGGTCTACCATTTCCGGCATCAGCTTCATCTCGAAGATGTTGCCTGCAATATAGCGAATGCCGGGAAAATCGGATTTCGCCAGCTCGATCGCTGCTTCCGACAAATCGATTCCCGTCACGTCCTGACCGAACCGGCTGAGCTGCGCGGTGAACCATCCGGTGGCGCACCCCAGGTCAATGATCTTCGGTCGCTTGAGCGGCAGCGAACGTACCAGCTCGAGAATGGTTTCGCCGCGCCGCAACTGCCAGTCATTCGGACGGCGCTGCCGATTCCAACGTTGGTCCCAGTATTCCTGTTGCTCTTCAAATCGAGGCTGGTGCAATGTGTTCTCTGTTAGTCTCATCTTGCGCTCTAAAAGGTGTTATGAACTCGGGCGTCCCGATCTTCTCAAGTACGTCCCGAAAGGCCGGTACCTGCAGGTCGTAACGCGGAAATATGGTCCGGCCGGAACCTGACGATCTCCAGTACGAGACTTCGCCGACCGGAGTTAACCACCGTTCGGCTGCTCGCAATCCAGCGAGATTATCTTTCCGGACGTACAAAAAGACCGTACGGTACGCTTCTTCGCGAAGCTGACGGTATGTGAAGCTGCGAATGGCAGAATCGATCCGGCATCGTCGCATGCCGCGCCGGGTGTAGACATCGTAGATATAGGCCTCACCGGGTACGAGCGACAGACATAGGTTCAGTTCAGCGATACGTGCAAAGCGGGTCGAGACCCATGAAGCGTGCACGCCGCGGCCCCGTTCATCCAATGCAAGAAAGCAGCGGTCGCCATGGTCGAATCTTTTGAGAATTTTGTCTTCGAACCGCGACCCATCGTACGCTTCTAATATGATGCGTATATCGCTGGGATCCGCCTGCCGGATGGAAACGTCGATGTCCGGCACGCAGATCGGAACCGGCGTTTCCAAATCGCGGCAAAAGAATTCGACACTTCCATATTCAATCCAGGGAGAAATCAGTTTGCGGCAGGAAAGCTTTGCAACGCGCGGCAGCCCACCTTCATGAAACGCTTCCTCTATCCTGGAGGAAAAGCTAAAACGCCAGTCCATAGCGGTATTACCAGCCCCCTGAAGTCCTTCAGGCGGCCTCATCACTCGTACTTCTATTTATTTGCGCGAATCAGATGGCAGCATGCTTGTTGCATTGTTCGAAGTACGCCGTTTGTTCTTCGCGCAATTTGTCGCAAAGGCGTCCCGCCGGCAGCTGCACATCGGCGTATGTTATCGGTTGATCTTTCTGGATATCGTGTTTGACTAGGCAGCCTTCCGACAGGGTGATTGGCAACAGGTTTTCCGAAAGGCAGACTTCATACGTATCAATCAGGCCGTAAGACGTAAATCCACCCATGCCATCCAGAGTCTCGCCCGCTTTCAAATCCCGTTTTGCAACTGCAAACGTATCGCAGACGGGAGCTCCGGCCGGCGCTATCGTGGCGTCGTGAAACAGGACGGCTCTGGCGACGCTCAACGGCGCCTGGACGTGGGCCAGGTGGAACGGGGTGTAAAACACGTGGAGGGGCCCCTCACCCATCTTGAAGTGCGCCATATACTCGCGCTTGACGGGATCGTCGTTGTACGCGACGACGAATGCGCCGCTGCCGGGCTCTGCTCCCAACACATAGTCGACCCAGCCGCCGCCGGCCAGTAGCTCTGCGGCAGAAAAATGGTTCACGATGTCTTTGACGTTCGAACAGCGGGGACCGTACATTCCGCGCTTGCCGACTTTAAAACCTGTCGCATTAGCCATGATCGTGCCCTCCAGGCAAAGCTTCGTGCCGTCGGCATAGGAGGCGATCATGGAGGGCTTTTGCTTGCACTTTTCAGCGAATTCCCGCTGGGTATCAGGGTTGCGGTAGCGATCCAGGAATCCTTTGATCTGTCCCATCAGGACCGGCTGATAGCCGGTAGTTTTCAGAAATCGGTAGAGGTTCATCGCGACGCCGGGCTCGTCTCCGTCGGTATACGTCAGAACAACTCCCGCGCGTTCCGCATAAACCTTCAAAATCGGCCCGATTGTCGCGTCGACCGCAGCATTCATCAGGATAACGTGCTTGCGATTCGCGATCGCCTCCATCACCACACGCGCGCCAAAATCGATATCCGCGGTTGCTTCGATGATGGCGTCGACATTCTCTGCCTGACAAAGCAGCATTGGATCGTCCGTGATTGCACATTTCCCAGTCGCAATGCACTCTTCCAACTCCGCCAGCGTTTCGACAGCCTTGACGGAATGAACACCCGCCGCGTGAAACGCGCGGGCTGCCTTGGATAAGGTACGGTTGGAGATGGCAACCAGCTTGATACCCACGGCGCTTGTCAGTAACTCAAGCGCGATTCCGGTACCCATGTATCCCGCGCCAACCATCGCCACCCGAATAGGGTTGCCTTCCCGGTGCAGTCTTTGCAGAGCTTGATCGACAATGACCATGTAAATCTCTCCGATCCCTGGCGTGGGGACGCGCCTGCTGGAGGACGCATCCTTCCTGCTTCACGCTGTCACTTCGGTCTCACATTCGACCGGGCTCTTCCGATCGATCCAACGCAGATTGGGATTGAGACGTCCCTCCGACTGCAGCTTCTTGATGGTCTTGATTCGTTGATACCGCGACCCGAGAAACTCATCCGCGGTCAAAGCATGATTCTTGAACGCAGAACATAGCTGTTCGACGCCATCGCGCACCGTCCACCGCGGCTTGAACTCCGGCAGCACTCTGGTGAGTTTGTCGCAATCAACTCGATAGCACCGGGGGTCAGGACCCGCCCCAGCCGCATAGCTGATCTTGCTGCCGGGTATGGCGGCATGAATCATTTCCGCCAGGTCGCGAACCTGGTAATTTTCTCGCGTGCTGCCGACATTCAAAGCCTGGTTACGAACAGACTCCACCGGCGCCTCGAGTACTTGCAGGAACGCCAGGCTGATGTCTTCCACATGGACGAGAGGTCTCCACGGCGTGCCATCGCTCATGATCAAAATCTCACCGGTGGTAAACGCGTAGCCCACCAGATTGTTGACGACGACATCAGCGCGAAGCCGCGGCGATGCGCCATAAGCTGTCGCATTGCGCAGGAACGTCGGGCAGAATGTTTCGTCGGCAAGCTCGGCAACCTTCATTTCCACGTGCACCTTCGACCAGCCGTATGCGGTGACGGGATTGAAGGAGGCCTCTTCGGTAAGAATCGCGTCGCCTGCCACACCATACAGGCTGCACGATGAGGAGAACAGAAAACGTTCGACGCCGGCCTTCTTCGCAAGATTCGCGAGGCGGACAGAAGCTCGATGGTTGATTTGATCCGTCAGGTCGTTATCCAGATTTCCTAATGGATCATTAGACAGAGCCGCAAGGTGGACGATCGCATCGAATCCCTCGAGGTCCGCCGCCTCAACATCCCTGACGTCTTTGCGCAGGGCTGGAAAGTCGGAGGTAGGATTTCCGAACGTACAGTCCTCATAATAGTAACTGTCCAATCCTGTAACGGAATGCCCGGCTGCCTGCAGCATGGGCGCCATCACTGAACCTATATAGCCGTTGTGGCCGGTAACGAGTACTTTCATATGATTGATTAATACCTGTTAAAAATGTGTCGGATGATTAGACGATCGACTGACTTGAGGCGGCAGGCGGTGAGTTTCGGCAAGATCAGGAAACTTGCACTTCCGGGATCGGCACAATGAACTGTCCGCCCCATTCACGGATATAAGAGATCTGAGACATGATTTCGGCCTTCACGTTCCAAGGCAAAATCAGCACGAGGTCGGGCCTGGTCTCGCGGAGCTTGTCGGGATGGTGGATTGGAATGTGCGTGCCCGGAAGGAACTTGCCTTGTTTGTACGGATTCCTATCCACTACATAGTCCAGGAAATCGGTACGAATGCCGCCGTAGTTCAGCAGCGTGTTGCCTTTGCCCGGCGCGCCATATCCTACGATCTGTTTTCCTTCGCGCTTTGCCTGAATCATGAACTCGAGGAGTTTCCACTTGGTCTCCTTGACTCTTTCGGCAAAAGACGTATAGCACTCCATCTGATCCAGACCGAAAATCCCTTCCTGAGCTCGCAGCTTCTCCAAGCGTTCGGTCGCGGCCCTGGGATCCGCCAGGTGGCAGCCATAGATTCGTAACGAGCCGCCGTGGGTAGGCAGTTCTTCCACATCAAACAGTCTCAAACCGTGTTCCGCAAACAATCTCTCCACCACTGCGAGTGAAAAGTAAGAGAAGTGCTCGTGATATATGGTGTCGAATTGATTCGACTCGAGGAGCCGCATCAGGTGCGGAAATTCCATGGTTATGACGCCGTCCGCCTTCAGCAGGAGTCTCATGCCCTCGACGAAATCGTGAAGGTCGGGTACCTGGGCCAGAACATTGTTGCCCACCAGGACGTCGGCTTGCGTGCCTTCCGCAATTTGTTCTTCGGCGGTCTTCACACCGAAGAATTTCACCGTCGTCGGGATTCCCTTTTTGACGGCGACTTTGGCCACGTTCGCCGCCGGCTCAATTCCCAAAACCGGAACTCCACGTTGCGCAAAGTATTGCAGAAGGTATCCGTCATTGCTGGCAAGCTCTACGACGAGTGAACGCGACCCCAGTGCGAATCGCTCGATCATCATCTCGGCATAGGCTTTTGAGTGGTTCAGCCAGGTATCGGAATACGACGAAAAATAGGCGTACTCGGTGAAAATGTGATCAGGACTTACGTATTGATCGAGTTGAACCAGCATGCAGTTTTTGCATGCATAGACCTGCAGAGGAAAGAACGGCTCCATTTGATTCAGCTGATTCTGAGTCAGAATGCTCTCGCAAAGCGGTTGCTGCCCGAGGTCTAAAAAAGGCTCGACCAATTTATCACCACACAGTCTGCAAGACGGATGGTCTGTGGGCTTGGCCGGGTCGACGGGCAGTGTCTGTACAGTATCCAAAACCTTGTGCATGTCTTCGTCTTTCTCCTGATCTCGTTATAGGACTTTCATTCAAGCAGACCGGCTCAGAATCTGCTTGAAGGCTGAGGTGCATTCAGCCGAGATTTCTTTCAGCTCCCATCTCAACCATTTCGCCATATGCATGTACGACAGCGCTTTCTCGGAGATTCCGGTCTGCGTGCGCCAAATGGATGCCAGGTATTCCAGGAATAGCCGGGAGTTTCGCAACTGAACGAGGGCCTTGCTTTGGCCCTTGTTTTCCGGGCGGTACCAGACCGCAAGCTCTTGAAGCGTACGATTCGCGCGATCTGATTTTTGGGGATGATCTCGCCGGAAGAAGAGGTACTCGGGGATTCTGTGGAACTTGCCGAGAAGAGCGAGTTCGGCAAGCAATACCATATCGGAGGCGATGTAGTTGGAAATTACCGGCGTCATGCGGAGAGTCTTGGCGCGCATGAGACCAAACATCGGATTCGACAGCCCCAGATTTTCGATAAGGTCTTGAAACCTTTCATGCGGCCTGGAAGAGCCGATGTTGTTGCAGCGATCCCGATAAGGTCCGAGGTGCCTGCCGTGTTCATCGATAAGCACCGTCTCGGAATAGGCGAGAACGACCGACGGGTCTCGATCGAGAATCTCGACGCAGCGCTCGAGAAAGTTCGGCGTGCACAGGTCGTCGTGTGCAGCCCACTTGAAGTACTCCGCGCCGGCCAGCTCAAAGACCCGATTCCAATTCCATACCGCGCCGCGATTTCGTTCGCTGCGATAATAGCGGACCCGGGGGTCGCTGGCGGCGTATGCGCGGCAGATTGCCTCTGTGCCGTCCGTGGATCCGTTATCCGATATGACGAGCTCGAAATCCGGATAGGTCTGAGCCAGGAGCGAATCGACCGCCTGCCGAAGCAGCTGGTCACCATTAAAAACCGGCAAACCGATGCTTACGCGCGGGGTCCGGTTATGCATTTCCATTCTTTGTTTTTGACGTGAATTTGATCCGCCGCTTGACGTGCTACCGCCAATTGAGTCCCAGGATCTTCATACCGTCCCGGGTCCCAGCAGGATCACTGACGAGGAGGTTATTCTCTATGTGAATAATCGTCTGTCAAAGGCTTTGTGAAGGAAGATTCGGGTTATTGCGGCGCCGCTCCGGCGGCCTGTAAACGTTGGGGAACAGAGACATCGCGCATGAAATCCTCTGCGCAGCCGCGAGATCGAATCAGGAAGTCTTCGCCGCGATCGATCCAGACTTCCACCGGCGTATTGTGACTCAGAAATCCGAGCGGACTTGCACTTCGCGCATACGCTCCGGATTGCAGAATGCCCACTAACTGGCCGATTTCAGCCTTTGGCAGTTTGAGATTCCGGCCCAGGGTATCGAGGGGTGTGCATAGAGGCCCCACGACCTCCACGTGCTCCTCTGGTTCGTGGTCGAGCTTTTCCAGCAAAGCAACGGGATAGTTCCGCTTAATGGCGTGGCCGAGATTCCCGGCGGCGAGGTGATGATTCATGCCGCCGTCAAGAATCAGAAACTTCTTTCCGCGCGATTGTTTGATGTCGACGATTCGAGCGACGTAAATGCCGGCTTCGCCAATCAGAAATCGGCCTGGCTCAATGACGAAACGAGTTCCCTGAAAAGCGGGGTCGTTGTGTACTTCGTCCATCAAAACGGCCATCTGTTCGGCCAGGCCGTGTAGATCCAGTTCAGCCTCTCCCGCGAAATGCGGAATTCCCAATCCGCCCCCGAAATCAATCGTCTGAAGCGGCCTGCCGGTTTTCGAAACCACTCTGCGGGCAATCTGGATGGCCTTTCGAAACCGACTTACGAGAACGGTGCAATCGAGGGTTTCTTTGCCCACGAACATATGAATGCCGCGGAAGTCGAAGGCGCTGGTCGAAGAAACGACTTGAACCAGGGAGTCGAGGGTTTCTTCATCGACGCCAAAAGGGGCCGGCTTGCCGCCTCCTCCCGCCCAGCCGCCTCCCGGTTCGCCCGTCGGATTGACGCGAATTGCCACGCGACCGCGAATACCGAGACGCGCGCAGATCGCAGCGATACGCGCCGCTTCATTGGGTGAATCGACATGGATTTCACCGACATTTCCGGTGAGAGCGAGTTCCAAATCATTGTCCGTCTTGCCGGGACCCGACATGAAAATCCGTTCCGGCGCGCATCCGGCGGCCAATGCCTGTATGAACTCGCCGCCGGATGCTGTTTCGAGGCCGCAGCCGCGAAGCACAAAGTGACGCAGGATGGCAAGATTCGGGTTGGCTTTAACGGGGTAATAGATATCGCATTGTGGAAGGACACCCCGTAACGCATTCAGCTTTTCATCCATCGCATCCCGGTCGTATACAAACAGCGGGGTGCCGTATCGATTCGCCAGCCAGGTGATCGATTTGCCACCGACGTGCAACACCGAGTCCTGAGAAGTGAAGGACCGCGTCAAGAGGCTTTCCAAGAAATCCATCGTAGTGGTTCCCAGACGGTCGTGCTTGTGAGCGTTCGCGGGTTGGTAATGGGTTGCAATCTGCCGCCGCTTCCAGCGGGCGCAGCAATTCATTATTCGATCGTCTTAGTTCGCGCTCAGGAGGAGAACGGGCGTGTCAACCGGCGGATCAGTTTTTCCCTCACGCAATGCGTCAGCCCCGGCCGGAAACAACCTGGTCCGAGATAGTTGTGGGTGATGGAAATCGTAGCGTCGAGAGAAACAACCTCATGGGACCAACCGCTGGGCACAAAGATGGTGTCTCCAGGCCCAATAACGCACTCGAGAGGTTTTGCCTGCCGATATAGAGGGAACTTATCGAGATCGGGTTTGCACGGTTGGACCTGGTAGTCATATAGCAACCCGCGTTGATCCGGAGAGAACAACAACCAGCGCTTTCGACCGACAAGCTGGGAGAGCCAGGCATGTGTTTCCCAGATATCGAGGTGAAGCGGGGTAATTGCACCTTTCGGCCCGATAAAAATGCGAGGGTAAATCAATCGCATGAATCCTGGAACGAAAACGTACCAGTCAAAGAAATACTTCGGCACTTGATAGTCGGTCAGGAGTTCTTTATGAGTGACGAAAATTTTCCAGTCGTCCCGGACGTAATAAGGGTAAGCCGTAAAATCGTTGGTCTCGACTTTGTCGATGAACGATCCGAGGGGGACAGTCTCCACAGCCGTAGCCCGATAATGGGCACCCTCATACTTGGAAAGTGTGATCCGCGTGTCCTTATACCGCGACCTGAAGTGGTCCAGGGTCCACAGCGAGCGTGCCTTCCAGTCGTCGATGGCGTCCGTGATAACCACCGGCCTGCCCCGATACAAATACTCTCTGCGAAATTCCTGCAATGACAGTCCGGAACGCCGATCCACTTGCGGCAGACGCTCTACTGTTAATCGTTTCGATGCTTTGCTCATATTTGCTGCCTTTCTAACGCGCCTTGCCGAGTGCCACGGCGAAGGCTTCTCCCCCAGGATTCTTTTCGAGGACGAATTCTTTTTTCGAAAACTCGGTTAAGACGGGCCCGTCATCAATGCGCTGGAAACCGCCGGCCGCATCTGGATTGATCCTCAGATTCGTTATATAGGCTCGTCTGGGCGGAACCGGAATCATCCCGAGCTTTCGAATTCCACGGTAAGCAAAGGTTTTAAGCGATGAGGAAACGCCGCTTTCTTTTACCGACCTGGTGGGCAGGTGATACGACTTCCGAAACAGCCGATTCGCGCAATAGATGAGCTTGCGCCGGGAGCTTTCCTCGGTTTCGTAAACGGCGCTCAGCGACACGTTCAGACCCGCCAGGTTCGTGACCCGATGTGGCGCGTTTTGCGGCCATGAAATGACATCGCCTGGGCCAATCTCGAAGACCTTGGCCTTTTCGTCGAATTGCGCTTTGTAAGGCACTTCCTCGTCCATGTATGACGCGAAGATATCCTCCATCAGTTCCTGATCTATGAGATCCCTATCGCCCGCGGGATAGACCCACACACGCTTTGAGCCGCGGACGTGCAAAAGAAAGTTAGGCTGCGCATCGGCGTGGTAATACACCAGAGCTTGCGGCGACGAGATGATCAGCGTGGTGTTCTGGTTAAAGGATTTGAAGCGCGGGTTAAGCTGTGAAATTTCGGCGAATACCTGGCTGAGCAAATCGCGAAACCGGGGATGAAAGAGCTGGACCCGATGGATATTGAACCACAGATGCCCTCTGGCCACCGCGGCAAATAAGTCCTTGCCGGTGGCGCTGGCAGTATCCACCGGCTGCCATTCGTGCCGATTCTCGCAATCCGTCCCCATCGTGAACGCTTGCAGGTGGTCTCTGGGATGAGTTTCTAACAGCTCTATCAATGCCGAGTCGGAAAACAGATCGAGCTTGTGAAGTTTGTGTTTGGCTACGATGGGCATTCTGCCAAACGACGCAGCCTCGGTTTTCGTTGCGAGCAGTAGTCTGCTGGATTTTTTACTCATAGGAATCTGATGATTGAGGGGTTTATTTGGCGGCAACGACAGAATTCAACAAAGTCGCCAATTCACGCGTTCTCGTCTTTCGCGAATGTTTCTCAGGAGATCGCTGCTCATGACGGCCATTGCCTGCTGCGAGAAACCGCATGAAACCCTCTGCGATTTCTTGTTTGCAGTCCAACGACACCACAAACGGCATTCCTTCCGAGCGGAGGACGGCCGCAGTGTCGCCTGCCGGGTCAGTCATGGCGAAGATGGGCCGCTGCGCCCGCAGGCATTCGTACAATTTGGCAGGAATCTGCATATTGCAGCTGGATCCTTGAAACAGCAGCAATCCATCCGCGCTCAACATCTCGACCAGGGCCTGGCGATAGGGAACAGCGGGCTCGAGAGATACGATGTCTTCAATTCCACACTCGCGGATTTGCCGGCCGTAGAAATCATCGTATCCCGTGGCGCGCAGGATCACCTTCACCGTCGCGGGCGATATTGCGCCGGCGCGGCGCAGGTCCGCGAGAGCCGCGAAAAAGAATTTCGGATCGCGAGCATGCGGGTATAGCAGTCCACTATGCACAAAGGTGGCGGGACGGCCATTGCAAGGCCGGTGAGGTAACTCTCGCTCGGCAGCGGCAAAATCCTCTTCGTCATAACCGTTGGGAATGAGCGTCCAACGAGCTTCCGGGACAGAGCGAAAGCGATCGGCATACATCGACAGAGTTCCCGGAGTTGTGACCACAGCGCGCGCGCAACGCTTGATGGTCGGAACCTCGATCCATCGATTCGCCCGGCGAACACTCGGGTCGAGCGGATATTCCTGCCCCGTTTGCGGATCCGTGTCGGTCATGGGATCCCTGAAGTCCGCAACCCAAGGAATGCCGGTCAAACGATGCAGCGTCAAGGCGATCAGATGAGCTGTGGCAATCGGATAAGTAGACCAGATCACCTTTGGACGATGCCTGCGTATCAAACTCAACCCGCGGGCCACTGCCGCAGGCCACCAACTGACCCATTGATCCGGCAGCGCCATAGACTGCAAATATTTCCCATGGAACGACAGGTGACGCTTGGTATCCAATGCAAAGGCGCGCGCGATCTCAACGCCGGGCGGTATTTCACGCTGTCCATTGAGCTGCGATCGATACGCCTGCCGGCTTGCCGTGAGAACGATCGGCTGCCAGCCGAATTCGGGAAGATAGCGTGTGAACTTCAGAGTTCGGTGAATGCCGCTTCCGCCGCTGAAGGGAGGATAGTGGAATGCAACCATCAGGACGTTTTTCATCGTGTCCATCGAGACTTCAGCTTATTCACCCACTGCTGCGGTGAAGTATTCCACATGCGTCGCAGGTTCAAACCCGATCCGCAAACCATATTCTTTACAAAGGGACCGCTTCGAGAATTTTGCGGAAGCAGGTCATTCAATTTGACAGATCCGTTTTCCAGGGTCCGCAAAGCTTCGTCCATGATGCCGATCGCGGCATCGATTTCTTTTGCCGAAATGATCAGCGGCGGTATGAACCGAATGACCGGCTCGAAATAACTGAAGGTGACATGGAGCCCCATGTGCTCGCACAGCATCGCCATTCTGAAGGCAAGCGTATCGCTGCCGTCGGCGGCCAGTTCCATGCCGATCATCAATCCGCGTCCTCTTACATCGGCAATCAGCCTGTGCTTTTCCTGCAGGCCGCGCAACGCAGTCATAAAGTACTGCCCCATTGCGCGACTGTGCTCGACCAGCCGTTCTTCTTCGACGATGTCAATCACCGCATGAACCGCAGCAGCCGCCACGGGGTCATTCTGGTGACTCGAGAGATGCGTGAAGTTGGAGGACTCCAGCTTTTCCGCGACAGCATCCGACACGATTACGGCCGCCGCGGGATAGCCGTTGCCGCCGGTTTTGGAGATCACCATGATGTCCGGTTCAATCCCGTAATTCTGGATGTCGAACCATTCGCCACAGCGTCCGAAGCCGGTTTGCGCCTCGTCCACAATAAACAGGGCGCCGAATTCGTGCGCAGCCGCATACAACTTCTGCAGATAATCCTTGGGCGGGAAGATCATTCCTCCGGCCGAGAGAACCGGCTCGACAATGACTGCGGCGACATTCTCCAAATGTGAAGACAGGAGATCGAGGGACGTGTCGAGACAGGCCGCTGAACAGGACGGATGCTGCAGCTGAACAGGACAACGATGGCAGGTTGGAGTTATGAGTTTGTCCTGCTGAACCGGCGCCGGCTGGAAATCCGTTTTGCCCGGGTGATCGGAAATCGAGCTCAGATTCCGGGTCGCCAGCGAAATTCCATAGTAGCCGCGGCTGAAGCCAAGCATTCCGGTCCGGCCCGTTACGGTCTTTGCAATGCGCATCGCGCACTCGTTGGCCTCGGAACCGGTGGACAGGAAGATAACCTTGCTCAGGTTACCCGGCGCAACGCCCGCCAGGCGCGAAGCCGCCTTCAGGACACCCGGCGAAACATACTGATCGCCGATGTGGAGGAGTTCTCCGAGCTGCTCTTGCAAGCGCTGGATAAATCGCTGATGGCTGTAACCCAGAATGCTGCAAAACTGGCCCGCGGCAAGGTCGAGAATCCGATTCCCGTCCGCATCCAACATGTAGCAGCCATCGCCTCCCACGATGATGGTGTCCATGAAAGGCTGCAGCAGCAGGAGGTTCTCGCCGTGCCTCTGCCAGAGTCCCAGGCTGGATGAATTCGCTCGAGTTTTCGGGTTATCGATTGACTGCCGCATATGGTGTTGTTCGATTGGTAAAGATATAACGACCCGCTAATTTGAAAAGGTCCCGCACGGTCCGCAAGGCCAGCAGTACACCGGGCATCGGATCGCGGCTGTTGAAAATCGCGAACATCTTCTGTCCTCTCAAAAGAAAATGAGTTTCGGTAAGGATGCTTCCTACCAGCGCTCTTTGCCGGCCAAGCAATTTCGAAGACCGCGCCGCGGACTTGCAGCCGGTTTGCAGCTGCAAATAGCCATTGCGTAAGATCAGCATCAGCGCCTCTGTCTCCGCAATCCATCTGTAGCCGGTTGCATTCTGATATGCAGGAGCCTGGACTTCCGGACAGCGGCCGATCATGTCCTGATAAGCCAGCCACGAGAGATTGACTCCGACAAGGGTGCCAAGCTCATGCTGGTCCCAATGTCTCGGGTTTATTTCGATCAGATAAAACGTGTTTGTAGCCTTGTCATGCTTGAATTCGATCTCTGCGAGGCCGGAATAGCCGCAGGACTCGATCAGCCGCTTGGCCAAAGGGATAATTTCGGGAATATCGGCGGCCTCGATGGCGCAGCCCGTGCCGAAGAGCGGCGGATTCTGGCGCAGCTTCTTCGCGGTAAAGTACCCGAGTAGATCCGCTTTCTGATTCATGTAGCAACAACAAACCACGATATCGCTATCGCTACCCGCCACGTATTCCTGGATGAGGATTTCGGGGGTGAGGGCGGCAATGCGGCTGTACTCGCGTTGCAATTCATCCGCGGAATGGACAAGAAAAGCCTTTCGTGCGCCTACTGCTTCCCACGTGTCTTTACGCCTCCAGAGATAGGCAAAGCGCGGTTTGACAACTACGGGGAATCGGAGACTACCGATCTGCTGGTTGAGCTGCTCGGCAGAACTGCAAGCGATGGTCAGAGGAACCGCGATGCCGAGGTTCTCTGCAACACCGGCCAGTTCCAATTTGTCCATGAGACAGCCAAAGCCGTGATCCTGCGGCAACCGGTAGTAGGGTCTCAGTTGTTCGCCGTACTCGTGGAGAAACAGAACATCGAAATCGCGGGTCGGAAAAATTACCGGCGCTTCGGTGTGTCTCGATCGCAATTCGATCAGGCGTCTGCAGAGCGCGTCGGGTTCGTCCCGCCCATTGGGTACTTCGTAGATCCCTTTGAAAAACGCTGACTTCATTCCAGGCGCATCCGTCTCGGACGAAAGACCGAATACGTCGACACCATGACCATTCAGACTGCGTGCGATCCCCAGGCCACTGTAGTACACATTCATTACGAACACGGGCGGACGTTCAGAAGGCATTGTAAGCGCTAACTTTCTGCAATTATTGCGAGGAAATAAGGATTAGATTGTTCGAGAGGCCGGGTCCGTTGAATCGCTATTTCGGACAGAATTGGACAGAACTCGAATGCGGAAATTGCGACCTTCGACGAGCCATTACTTCGGAATAGATATTTAGAATCTTTGTCGCAACGCTGGACCAATCACGGGAACGCGCGTGAGCAACGATGCGATCGTGATCCCACGAACGGCGAAGCGCCTCGGCGATCCCGCGCTCGAAAGCTTCTGCCGTCCGCTCGACCAGCGTGCCCATGGCCGGAGAAACAAGGGACTCAGGTACATCGCCGACGCGGGTCGCTATCACAGGCAGACCACATGCCATCGCCTCCAGCACGACGTTGGGACAGCCTTCCTTCGAACTCGGCAGGCAAAACACGTTCGCAGCGCTGTACCAGAGCGCAAGCCGGTCGTGCGGTTGAGAGCCGATGAGCCTGACGTTGTCGGAAATTCCCAGTTCGCGGATTTGTTTCTCGAGCACTGACCGGTATGGTCCTTCACCTACGAGCAGCAGGAGGACGTCCGGCCGGTGAGACCGAAGCCGCGCCACTGCTTCGACGAGGATGTGAAACCCCTTGCCTTCGCTCAGGTTTCCCACGCCGAGAACGATCGGCCGATCGGCCGGCAAACCCAGCGTCTGCCGCGCAAAAAAAACCGGCTGCGGTTTGAACTTCACAGGGTCAACACCGTTTCCCAGCACGGTTATCTTTTCGCTCGGACATCCGAGATCCAACATGTTGTCCTTGAGCGACTGCGCCACGGCAATCACTGCGTCCGCTTGCGTGAGGACGCGCCGGATCATTGGCCTGATCGTCTTCAATTGGGGGAACACATTGATGTCGCTGCCGCGCGCGGAAACGACCACCGGCTTGCGGAGGGCGGCCCCCAGCATCGTTGCCGCCAGGCCGTCCGGATAGACGTAATGAGCGTCGATCAAATCGAAATCGGTTGCCTGAAGTCGTGTGCAGACCTGCCGTAAGCTTCCGGCGAACATGGAGACGCCGTGGGTGGCCATTCCGAGTTTCGGAAGCACGAAGTATCGAGGGTGATCGACCTCGAATCCGGCAAACTGTTCATTGTGCGGAACGGTGGCGAACCTGAACCAGCGCTCGTTTAAATTCAGGCGGGGAAAGTACGGAATGGGCGCCACGACCGACATATCAATGAACGGAAGCAAATGACGCATCCGCTCCAGCACGAAATTCCCCTGCAACGGCTGCACCGAGTTGGGGAAGAGGGTCGTATAGATCAACACTCGAAGCCGCCGCGAATGCCGCTGGTCGATCGATCCGGGATCCGATCTATTCAACCTGCGCAGGCCGTCGTTTGCATCGGCCGGTACGCTTCGAATTTGTTCGGTCTGTCTCATTTGGCGGAAGCTAATAACGCAATTTGAAGTCACTTTGCAATTACGAACTGTAATCGGCTTAGGACGAACTCAGAGACGTCAGCACTTTCCGCCGCATTTCCAGCACTTTCGCGGGAAGAATCGCCTTCGTCCGTTCTTTTATAGCCGACACGAAAATCGGTGTTTTCATGAACACCATGTTTTGAAGCGTCCGCGGCGCGAACGAAATTTTCTCGCACGTCTTGACCTGTCCTCCCCACTGTGTTTTGTGCCTGCCGACACCGGCAAGGAAGTCATAGCTCTTGATGCCGTCTTCGATGGCTTTCCGGAAAACCATGGCGCGCAGGGCGATGCCTACGCTCTCGGCGCCGAATTCAGGATCAAACCCCTCCTGCAACAGGAACTGGGTGCCGTTATAACGGAAACAGAGTTGACAGGCGACGACTTTGGAATCGATCTCGAGAAAATCGAATGCCAGCCAGCCTCGCTTCAGAAACTGAGGCGCAAAACTATTATAGAAGCGCCGCTTTGCCGGATTGAGAAATACCCCGTCGTGGTTCTTCGATTCCCATCGTCTCGAGTGGAGATCGAACAGGGTGTCGAGAGCGGCCGGCAGATCGTTTTCACTCTCGATCGAATAGAAGCGAACGTCGTGGCCTTCTTCGAGTTTCCGCGTCGTGCTGCGGATCTTCGTGCGGAATCGGGGACTCAAGGAGGTGATGTATTCGTCCCATGACCCGGGTAACGGTGCCACCGTGCAGGGTATGGACTCGTTACGCAACATGACTTGTTCGCGGTTGGACAATTGTGTCAGCCACCGCAGGGTGGCCGAGCTCTCAGGAACAGGCGACAGAGCCATCACGTCCCAGGTGCGATTGCCGCCGCGCAAGTAATTCCACAATGAGTTCAGGGTCTCTTCCTCGTGTCCCCCGGCCAGGATCAAGTCGAGGTAGTCACTGTCCCATGATCCGTCTCCAATGAACTGAAACGTTTTTACCGGAAACAAGGGGAGCCAACGCCGTTTCCGTCGAAACAGCGGGGCGATTCCGGTGAGTGTTCCGGCGCTGTTGTGAACCAGAACGATATTCAGATCGTCGGCCGGCTCTGCATAACATTCCCACCATGAGGAGAGCCACTCCCAGGTCAGGAATACGGTATCCGCAGCGCTCTGCGACAATAGATCATTCCATTGCTTCCGCAGAGCAAGAAACTCGCTCTTTGTCTTGACAATCTGGATGGACATCTCTGGTTCTTGTTGGAGGACTATGGCCGGTTCACTAATTGGATTTCTTGATCTCGCCGCCAGAAGACTCTGGCGTCCGCGAATTTACATCCGCTTTTGAAGACTGCGATTGCTGCGTGAGCGTGGCCAGCTGCTTACGAGCCTCCGCGGTAATTTTCTCGTCCGGCATGAGTTTTAGAAGATCCTCAACCAGCGACACCGCCTGTTTTTGGAAACCGAGAAGCGCATAGAGGCGGGAAAGTTCGATGTAGACGATATCGTTCCGCGGATTCCACTTCAAAGCCGCTTCGAAATCTTCTTTGGCTGCGCTGTAACGGCCGAAACCGTTCGAATGATAGAAATAGATCATGCCCCGGAGGTAGCTGGAGACGCTCATGTACTCGTCCCGTCGCGGATTGCCGGTCAGATACTGCGGGCGCATTAACACGTAGGTGAATTCCTGTTCGGCTCGTGTATATCGACCGCCGTTATAGAGATTGATTCCGGGAAAATAATGCGCGTTCAGCATGTTGCCTTGAACGGGGCCGCCGTCAAAGTGTGTTTCTACGTAAGGAAGGTATTTGTCCGTATCGATGATTTCTATCTTGCTACGTTCTTCGAGCGTCAGGTTTTGAGCCAGAGCGAGAAACAGCAGAAGGTGTCCCAAATACAGCATCGGAGTAACCTTTCGGGCTAAGTGGCTGCCAGGTGGACAGTATCGTTATCGGTGATATACGGCGATTCCGCATGGACTTCGGACAGCTCGCGTGAAACGATGATTTTCAAGCTCACGATCACGGATACCCAGTGATACGGCAAGTCGAAGTACTCCATGTTGACGAACATGCCGTTTACGACGAAGGCGACGAGACTCAATTGAATCATGTCGGAATACGTTCTTACCCACGCCAGTTCCGGAACACGGCGAACCGACCATTTGAGCTGTGTACAACTGGCCATGCAAAACAGGATCATGGCCACGAAACAAAACAGGCCGGGAAAGCCGTGGCTGGTCAGGATGCTGAAGAAAATATTGTGCGTATTCCAGATTTTCCCCTTGTACTTCATGATGAACTCGGGCGCGTACCGCTCAAACATTTCACGCGATTGCCAGTCGAAGCCGGCTCCTGTGAGAGGGTAATCCTGCGCGACCCGCCAGCAGAACTTCCAGTTGTCAACCCGCGACATTGCCGAAGAGTCGTCTCCATAACTCACGACCGTCTGCTGGCGTTCCAGCCATTTTTGAGGAATGAATGGAATTGCCAGGACCCCGGCGATGACTGCCCCGATGAGCAGTGGAATCCGGTGCTTACTTTTCAGCACGATCAAAAGCAGCACGACGGCCAATGCCAGCGAACTGCCGCGCGAGTAGGTAAACATGATCGCCGGAATGGACAACGCGAGAAACAGCTGAAGCAGTCTCTTGAGCCAGCCCCGTTCCTCGGACGCCAGGTACCACAGCAACGGGACGCACATGTCGAGAGCGAGTCCTATCGCATTGTTGGCGCCGATAATGGAAGGCTCCGGTCCGAAGACAAGCTGGTTTCCGCCGGTGGCGAGGCCAAACAGTCCGCCTTTAAACCCCCAAAAGCCGAGGGATAGCGCTATGGTCAGAACAAACAGCCTTAGTTGCGCCCGGTTTTGCAGCAGCGCCGTCGCCAGTATCGACATCAGAATCAATTTTGAGGCGTCCTGCCACTTGACCCATGCCTGATCGGGGTAGATCGCAAACGCGGTCGATATCGTGAATGTGCACCAGAGGAGCAGCATCGCGATGTTTTCCTTTTGACGCAACGCCGCGACGTTCCCCGTAGGTGAGAAGAGCAGGCCGCCCATTACCGACAGCGCGCTGAGTTTCGCTACTGGAAATGTTTGAGCGAAGGACCATGCCAGATTGTGCGGGTACCCGTAGCTTATCCATGCGTAAACCAACAGCCCGTAAAAGGGGCGAAATAAGCCGATAGGCAGGCTTCCTAGAACGACGAGAATGATGACGTAATCGCGCATTGCGATCAGGCGGCCGACTCATAGAGAGTGACATACCGGTGAATCATTCGCTCCAGCGAGAAATGCTCTCCGATAAAACAGCGAGCGTTCTGTCCGTGAGTCGCCCGCATTTCCGACGAACTGATGTACTTGCGAATCGCTTCCGCGAGCGCCGCGTCGTCACCCGCGCCGATGAGCGATCCACGTTGTCCGTCCGCTACAAGCTCCGTGTTGCCCCCGACGGCCGTGCAAACCGTCGGCAGACCGGAAGCCATGGCTTCGAGCAAAGTATTCGACATGCCCTCGCCGAAAGAGTTAAGGACAAACACGTCGAAGGCCCGGTACAGGTGGTCCACGTCGGCTCTGGCGCCTAAAAGCAGCGGCTGGAGACCGAAAGGCGAGCGTAAGAGATTCTCGATCCTGCCCCGTTCAGGGCCGTCGCCCGCCATAACCAGGCGGACTTTATGGCCCTCCGCGTTGAGCGATCGCACGGCGGCCAGCAGTCCCGCGTGGTTCTTAATGGGATCCAGCCGACCGATGGCGCCGACGACAAACTCATCGTCGGCGACGCCCCAGGATCTTCTGAGCTCGAGGTTTCGACCGGGATAGAACCGATCCGTATCCACTCCGTTGGGAATGAATTCCAGTTTGTTTTCCGGAATGCCGACCGTCGTCTTGAGCCAACGGTACAGGTCGTTCGACACGGCCACAAACTTGTTCGCGCGAAACGCCAGAGCGCGCCTGGCCAAATTTCTGCGGCGGTTCCGGCCGGCAGGATCCCCGATGTCGCGGCCGTGCTCGCCGTGTATTACGGTTGGGCGCAGCATCAAAGACGCCGCCAGTACTCCATCGAACCCTGACCAGTTTCTCGTGTGAATGATGTCGATGTCCCGCCGCTGGAAAAGCTGCCGCAGCCGAAAAATCAGTCGAATATCATTTCCCGGCCGCTTATGCAGTTCATGGTAGTGAACCGGCCGTGTAAGCCGCTGCAGGAACTCTCCGCCGCGATGCAGAAAACAGAGCTCATGCTCAAAGTGATCGGGCGAGCGATTAATAATGTTGACGATGCCGTTCTCCAGGCCGCCATGGGAGAAGGCATGCAGTACGTGCAGGATTCTGATGCGACGTGGCATTCGTTAAAGCGATTGGCGGTCCAGCCATAGGCGGAACATAAGCACGTTCCAGAGTTGCGTTGAGCGGTCTCGACGGCCGGACTGGTGCTGGTTCCAGATTTTTGTAACGAAGGAGGTCGAGAGATATGGATCCTGCCGCTCGATGATATGCGCGTGAGCAAAGTCGCGAATCCCGTTCCGGAACCACTTCGCCAGGGGGATAGCAAATCCCATTTTGTTCCGGTAGATGATGTCGTTTGGCAGTTGCTTCTCCATCATCTTCTTAAAGATGTATTTCCCGACTTTTCCCTTCAACTTGAGACTTGAAGGCATCGAAGCAATCAGTTCCATCAGCTTGTGATCCAGCAGCGGACAGCGAACCTCGAGCGAATTGGCCATACTCGCCCGGTCGACCTTCGTCAGAATATCGTCCGTGAGGTACGTCTTGACATCGACGTACTGTATGCGGGAAAGCGGATCGTCACTATCCGCGTTCCGGTAATACTCTCGAAAAATGTCTGCCGAGTCATACGCTCCCAAGCGGTGTCTGAGGTCGTCGGAAAGGACTGAAGGCTTTTCGTAACTCCGAAACGTCGACATCGTCTCGAAATATCCCTCGGCGGCATCGCACGCGAGACTTTGAAAAGTAGCTTTCCCTCGAACGAATCGCGGCGCCCAATCCATCTTTGGATAAAGCGCGCCGAGCGGCCCGAAAACCATCCTGCGGAGACCGAGAGGGAGAATGCCGCGCATGCGATTCTCCTGCAGATCCATGAAGTAGCGCGAATAGCCTGCGAAGCTCTCGTCGCCTCCGTCACCGCTCAAAGCGACGGTGACTTTTTCGCGCGCCACCTGGCTGACAAAGTACGTGGGTAACGCCGAGGAGTCTGCGAAGGGCTCGTCGTAGTGCCATGCAAGTTTTTCGATCGTAGCAATCTTTTGAGGCGTTACGATGCGCTCATGATGCTCGGTTTGAAAATGGTCGGACACCTGTCGCGCGAACTTCGACTCGTCGAACCGCTCATCGTCGAAACCAATGGTCGCCGTCTTGACGGGTTGATTCAGAAGCCCGGTCATCATAGCGACGACACCGGAGGAATCGAGACCTCCAGACAGGAAACCGCCCAAAGGAACTTCGCTCATCAGGCGGATTTTCACGGCCGTCCGGATTTCCTCCTGCAGCAAATCGCGCCATTCTTCCTCTGACCGATTCTCGGCCTCCCGAAAACTCAGGTCCCAGTACTGGACTTCCTCTACTTTGCCGGCTTGTACGCGCAGATAGTGCCCGGGACGCACCTTCCGAATCGACCGGTAGATGGATTTCGGCGCGGGAACGTACCCAAGCGAGAGGTAGTCGCTTACCGCAAACTCGTCGATGTCTAATTTCAAAGCCGGATGCTGAAGGATGGACTTGATCTCGGACGCGAAAACCAGTTTCTGACGATCCAGATAATAGTACAGCGGCTTCTTTCCAACGCGATCGCGCGCAAGAATCATCGTCCGATTATTGGCATCCCACAGCGCGAATGCGAACATGCCTCGAAGCTGGCTGACGAAATCGGCCGGGTACGATTCGTAAAGATGAACGATTGTTTCGGTGTCGCTGCGGGTCTGGAATTGGTGCGAATCCAGCTTCCGCCTGAGATCCATGTAATTGTAGATCTCGCCGTTGAAGCTGATCCAGACGGTACGGTCTTCGTTTGCAAGCGGCTGTTGTCCCGAACTCAAGTCGATGATGCTCAGGCGGCGATGTCCAAGCGCAACACCTTTCCCGAGGTAGACTCCCGATTCGTCCGGTCCGCGATGTTGCTGAACATCGGACATGGCGCGGATAATCGTTTCCTGAACGGGCGCACCATCGAAATACATGAAGCCGGCAATACCACACATGGCGTAATAATCTCTTGGCTTATTGAGCGTGTAAATTTAGTTGAGGCCGTGGCGTTGAAGGAAGAAAGCGAGGCGAAACAGCTCGATTTCCCTTTGCCAGGGCTTGCCGCGACGGATCTCAAAAGGATCTGTCAAGACGTGATTGAAACCCCGTTCGCAGTTGACGGCGCAGACATATCCCGTTTCCCTCAAAACGTTTTTCACTTCAGCGTTGTAGTCCACGGCGTGGCCGTTGGGATAAGCAAATGCGGAAACGGGTGCGCCGAGTTGTTCGGAGAGCTGCCGCTTGGATTCGCGTAACTCTTTGACCATTTCGCTGCGCGGGATGCGAGAGAGGACCGGGTGAGTGACGGTATGCGATCCGAATTCAATCCCGCCCCGATGCATTTCGCGGATTTGGTCCCAGCTCAACATGCGATCGGTTTGGGCTTCCGGAAGACGTGGTCTCAGCACGTTCTCCACTTCCTCCACGAACCTGAGCCGCTCCTGACCATAAAGCTCCTTCGCTTTGATCAGGACATCGGTGAGACTACGCTGCCGGGCTTCGGCAGTCTCCGAAGACAGCGCGGCCCCCGGCATCTGTTTCAGAGAAAAAGCGCGCTCTGCCGTCGCAAAACGAAATGAATCGAAGACTCGGTCGTGCCACAGCGTCTGTCCCGTCTCAATCGAGCCCGTCGCCACGAAAACGGTGGCAGGAAGGCCGTACTTCCTGAGGATCGGAAACGCGTAGTCATAGTTGTCCCGATATCCATCGTCGAAGGTAATGGCGACCGCTCTGTCCGGCAGGTCGTTGCGGCGGCTACGCTCGACCAGTTCTATCAGCGGCAGCACATTGTAGCAGCGCTTGAGAAACTGCATGTGCTGCTCAAACACTTCAGGATGATCGGGCGGGAAGAACGGATGCGGGTCCGGAGACACTTTATGGTAAGCGAGAACCTGAAAGCGCCGCGCCAAACGAGGCGCTCGATTGCGGGAATTGCGATACAGAGGCTCTACCAGCCGATTCGCGGCATTGTCGAAATCGAGCTGTATCGCAATCTTTGCGAGCGACCGTAACATCAGTTTACCCCCTGCAACGCTGTCGTCGCTTCGGGTTGCGCAGTCGAACCGGCATCGTAATGCTGGAGATGCCAGAGCTCGAGCATCATGAACACCCAAAGGAGGTCGCCATAAAATCTCTGATGAACGGATTTATATTGAGACCACAGCCAGTCAAAAAGGCCCGGACGAAAATATCCGCGCTGACGGCATCGCGAGGTGCCGAGAATGTCGAAAGTGAAATCCCGCAGAGGGCGGTGCTCATCCAGCCAGACACAGTAGGGGAGACCGAATCCATGTTTGGACTTGGTAATGATCTCCGATGGCAGAACACCAGCCATGGCTTTTTTGAACAAGTATCGCAGCTGCGAATTCCTGACTTTCAAGTCGGCGGGAATCTTTCCAGTGAATTCCGCCAGGGCGGGATCCAGCATCGGATAGCGTGTTTTCACGCCCGCCAGCTGCGACATCACGGTGACCTTTCGCAGGTCGTTGTCGCCGATGGTGATTTTGAGATCCAGGTACAGCCAGCGATTCAAATCGTCCTGCGCGCGCGCCGCGGCAAAGTGGTTTCTGGCAGGAGTCAACGGATGATGTCCGGCAAGGCTGGCCAGAAAATCAGGAGCAAAGAGCTCTTCGTTCGGCGTGCTGGACAAGAGGGTATATGAGAACAACCGGTCGGGGACGGAGATATTCGACCGCCGGATGTAACGCGATGCGCGATCGAACAAGCGAAGTCCGGTGTAATTTCCAATGCCGACCGCCGGCTCGATCAACAGGCGCTTCATCCATTGCGGCGCCAGGCCGTAATGCTGAAACACGCGATCGTCCACATACCGCGAATTCCCGCCGAAAAGCTCATCGCCGCCATCGCCCGCCAACAAATGCGTGACGCCGTTTTCCGCGGCAAGGCGGGCGCAGTAATACGTCGGTATGATCGATGAATTCCCGAACGGTTCGTCATAAGCCGGAACGGCTCTTTCGATGAGCTCGAGGATATCGTTCGGCGTGACGAAATATTCATGATGTTTCGATTTGTTGTGCCTCGCCGCGATGCGCGCGTAATGCATCTCGTTGTATCGCGGGTCATCGAAACCTATCGAGAAAGTATTGGCCGGTTCATTTGTGGATTGAGAGACCAATCCGACAATCGAACTGCTGTCGGTCCCGCCGCTCAAGAAACAACCCAACTGCGAGGCGTCCACACCCGTCAGATTCAACGACACCGCGGAGCGCATCGCCGTTACCGTATCGGCCGCCCAGGCACTCTCGGCGCGACGCTCCTTGGCTTCCGCATACGTCATGTCCCAATATGGACGGACGGACAGAGATGGCCGGGATGTCAGCTGATGGCCAGGCTGGACTCTGGAAATTCCGGCAAAGATAGTCTTCGGAGCCGGTATGCACGTGTACTGCAGGTACTGCTGCACGGCCGCCGGGTCGATGTCAGGCCGATGAGGAAGAAGAGGCAGCAACAGGCGGAGATCGGTCGCCACCGCGAGAAAGCCATGCGGGTTTGCGAATACCAGTCTCTCCGAACCGAAGTGGTCCGTCCAGGCCTTCAGCGCCCGCAGCTTTTTGTCATAGAGAATGATTGCAAAAGTGCCGCGCAAGGCGGACGCGAACGCATCGCCATGACGCTCGTACAGACCGGCGATGAACCGGGCAGGATAGGTATAGATTTCCGAGTCCGGCTGCTGATCGCGACTCAGCATATCCGTGCGGCAGATTATGCTGACTTCCGGGCTGTCGAAGACGAATGGCTGGATGGGCTCGTCTCCCGATACACTCATCGAAAGACACATGGAGACGGCGCGCCCGCATTCCGAATAGTATTTCGGCCGCTTGCCGAATGCGGTGGCTCGGCGGGCGGCCTCACGCTGGTGTCGAATCGCGGCACCGACGTCAGAGTAAGTGACGGCACAGAGTTCTATCATACGTTGCGATCTTTTCAGTTGAGACTTGCCGCGACGAGCGGCTGAATGCATTTTGCGAGAGCGGCGTTGCCGGCGCCGGAATAGTGAGGTTTTTCCTCGATGAAAAGCTGCGCGCGCGAAACGCGGCTGCTCAGGCAAGGTGTCATGTCGTGAAGCTCGATATTTTTCAAAGACAGCGATTTGCGAAGCGGCTCGACAAGAACAGGTCCGCTGCCGGCGAAATCATTACGAGCCGGCAAATAAACGACGATCGGTTGCGCCTGGCGGGCTTGCGCTGCGGCGACAAACTCCTCGATCAGGCGGCTCGCTAATTGGACAGCCATGCCATCGTTCACCTCGGCGCCAACCTTCGTCCAGCGTGGAAACTTCGTTGCAATGAAGCGGACGAGAAACGACGCGTACAGAGGGTTCGATTCCCAGGCGTAAGCAGTCGGCGCGAAATTGCCGTCGTAATCGAGTAGCGGCAATTCCCGCGTCGAGCTTTTTTCGAAAATGGCGTCGGGCGTGATCGTTGGCACGTTGAGGAGTTTCAGGCTGCCGTCTTTGAGGATGAATCGCGGTTTCGAAAACGGTCTTTGCCAGCTGACGCGAAAAAACGGATAGAGGGCCACGTTCCGGTAAAGATCGTCCTGGATGAATGCGAGAACGGCAACTTCGGACGGCCATTCATTCGCATCGCGCTTGAACCGCAGGTAGGCCTGGTCGATACCGTATCCGTCGACGCCGAAATTCAGCACCCGCGTTCCGGCGCCGATGTTCGCTTCCAGAAAGTGCCCCCACGACTGCTCAAACGGAACGTCGGCAGAGAATGTGAACGAGTCGCCGAACAGGGCGACGCGATGTCCGGCTTCCTGCGAGTTCAGTTTCGCGCCTCGATACATGCTGCGCAGACCTTCGGCGCTGCTCTTGTACATGCCGTCGTTGGCTTCACGACCGGGACCGATCGTCCAGCCAAGAAGCTTATCCTCGACGTAGAAGGAATTATTCGAGCGGCTTCGCTCGACCAGTGAGAGGTTTCTCCGGGAGAAGGCTTTCCAGTCGTAGGGCACCAGAGTCAGGGCCCCGACGCGCACGCCAAGCTCATCGGGGCCGGCAGCCAGTCGAAGAGTCGTCTCTCCGAAGGCGAGGCAGATCAACACGGCCAGAGCGTTTGCAACGACAGGAAACCAGAAACGTTTCCGGCGGGCGGAGGCGGATGCCCGGAATGCGAAGGCGAACAAGCCCACGGCCGTCACGATTGCGATCAGGACTGCGGCCGAGGAATATCGGAACCGTTCCGACCACAAGCTTCGATAGGACTGGCCGGAAAGCTTGTAAAGAAGCAGTCCGAACAACATGACCGCAGCGAACGACAGATACGTTCCGATCGTGACCAGCAGTTCCGAGGAAACTAAACCCGCGAATGTCGAGGACCGGTTCATTTCGCCAACATGAATTTCGAAAGCTGCTCGGTGGCCCTTAGACTGTGACCATGGTAGCCGGCTGGCCGTCGACCGACACAGGCACCACGCTATCGGCGTCGATTTCAACGGATACGGAACGCTGCAGGAGCTTGACTGAAACGATGAGACGGCAGTTTTTCCGGTTCTCCACAACAATGCCGACCAGGCCACGCAACGGTCCTCGTTCCACACGAGCCCATTGTCCGACTGCGATGAAGCTCGACGGCTCGTACTTCAAACCCGACTTCACGACGTTCTGCACCGCCGCGATCTCGTCTTCCGACACCGCCAGCGGACTGCGGGCCACGCCGACAACCGACACTACACCAGGAATCACGAGAATCGGTAAACGCTGGAAAACGTCGAATTTGCAAAATATGTAGCCTGGAAAAAGCGGAAGCTCGACTTGCTTGATGCGATCCGACCATTGCTGCCGTTTGACATACAAAGGCAGGTACTCTTCGTACCCTTTGTGCTCCAGGTGCCGCGCAACCACCTTCTCGAAACGCGGTCTGACCTGCAACGCATACCAATGCCGTTCTCCTTGCGTCGTACCGTTCCCTCCGGCTTGCCGGCCATTCCCGCCTGTGGCCGCGCCACCACTGCCGGTGTCGGATTTCATTCTGCCTCCTGAGTTGCTCACGATCTGTGGGTATTGTGACTATGAAGGAATCTTCGAAGGAATCGTCGAGGGAATCGTCCCGACCAGATGTGCTACCGCCATTTCAGTCCCACGAAGCTATCGTTGAACGGCCGGATGAATCCCTGTGCACATCGTGCTCGATGGCGCTGTCGTCGAAATCATAGTCATTTTTGCCGCCGATAGACGTTTGTCAACACTTCACCTCCGGAAAATTGCTTCGCCCTGTTTTCAATATCCCCGCGGTCGCACCACCACCGCGAAGCCGCGGCGGCGGCGACATTTCCTGTTCATCGATTATTTCAGGCTGAAGAATTTCAGCATCGACGCGCCGGCTCGCGCGGAAGGGATAAAGTGCCTCATGGCGACCAAAAAATACGTGCCTGGCGATGTGATTCGAGGGTTACTGCGATAGCACCGAACGGCGACACCGGTGGACGGGCGGAACCGCTTCGATCGGCGCGGCCGGGGTCCGTTACAGCGATCACATCGCAGTAACGTCAAGGAAAAAGAAAACCTTGAAACGGCGGGATTCGTGAGGTCTCACGTCTGTCCGGTACCGTACATCCTGTCTCACGGCGTCGGGAGAGCTCGTCTGGAAGGTCGCATGCTATTTAAAGGATCAGTAAGAGAAACGAGCTTAAGCGGTTAAGGGGCGAGGTAGGAACACAAACCTCCGGCGGTTCGTGGGGAACCAAACGGAGGCGGCGACATTCGGTGCATTGCTCGCATGAAGCCTCACACAGGATTCGTGGTGAAGCATGCCGGTGAGAAGGCAAGTCTGGAATCGAGGTGTACGCCTTCCCACCAAGGGACACTTTCCTCCGCAACTCGATAGCTAACGCTTACCACAATTCAGGCAGCTTGTTGGTGAGCGTGTGCCCGCGAAGCCCGCACAACAAACTCTCACATTAACCCCATTGGAGGTGGGGCAATATGAAGCGGATATTCAACTTTGTGCATCGTGGAGCCGGAAGCGCAAATGCGGGGATGCGCCGGAGGTTCAGTGCCGTATCTTCGACGAAGCGTGTAGCCGCAGCATGCCTGTTCGTATTTTCCGTGGTGGTCGTAGGCTATGCCACGGACATACCGTGGTGGATCGGCCACCTTTGCCTGGGAATCGACCCTATAGAGGGCGGGGACGAGAATTCACCCTTAGTCAAGGATTGGGAGGGTTTCAAGTTTGAGCTGCTTTACAACGCGAAGAAAGCGAAGGACCCGTTGAACCTGGCCAACGAAGTCGTCAAGATTGACACAACTGCCGGCCAGATCGGAGTGATTCAGCGAAAACTCTACCCCGGGGTCAACATTGCCGAGCTGACCGATCAGCTCCAGCTGAAATATTATTTTCCGCCGCAAATTCCGCAGCGAACCTGTTCCGCGGGCTCCCCGCGCATCCAGCTGGCAATCGATCTGAATGGCGATGGCCATAGCGACGCAAATGCGATGGGCTACGTCGGCCACGCCGGCTTCGGCGGCGGCTGCGTAACCGGCGCATGGGATTTTATCGATATGACGGACTCGGTCATGTTCCGCTGGGACTTCTCGCAATTTCCGCCGCCGGTCGGCCCAAACGTTTCTTACAATTGGTCGCAGGCAGTAGCGGCGCTCAATCTGTCATTTCCCAACCATAAGGTCCTTCGCGCCTCATTGGTAGACGATTCCGGCTCCTTTGATGTGGCGGCGGCCGGTGTCGCGTACTATGACCTCGTGACGATGGGACATCGAACTCTGGAGAACTGGTCCGACATCATTTGCTGGTCAGACTATTACTGAGCATTTTCCAAATCAGATGTGAAACAGCCTGTCAATCCGCCTCGCCGCGGGTTGACAGGCTTTTCAATTCAGGGAAGGCAGCGGACGATGTAAGGACCCACTCTGTTAGTCACGGTCAGGGGCAGCTTCTGCCAGAGCTGAATCGCCAACTTATATTTCTGGTTTTGCGGGTTGATTTCGGGCAAAGGCCGGCCTTCAGGCAGCCAGTAGTCCCAGTAGAGCGGAACAGTTTCAGAGCCCCATTGCATCTTGAAGGCGTGGGTTCCGGAATCGACGGTCGAGCGTCCGAAATCGAAGGTCTGGTAACCCTTCTGGCCGGCGAAACAAAACAGATTCCAATAAAGGAACATGTTTGGTTTCAGCTTCAGAGTGTCCTTGAGGGAGGAACTCCAAACCGCCTCGACCCGTTCGCGATATCCGCAAAGGAAGGAAACAGCGATCGTCTTTCCTTCATGGAGCACCCGGCAGATGTGAGTATCGCCGGGAAAGGCGCGGACGACCTGACGAAAGAATTCGCGGCTGTACACGGGCGTTCCCAGGTCGCGCATGTTCTGACAAAAAACCGAATAAAAATCGTCTAGAAACTCCTCACCGGCGAACTCTGCCGTCATCCCAAAGCTTTGGGATTTTCTTACTTTTGTCCGGATCTTGGTATCCAGAGCCTTCCACATTTGCTCCGGATCGGAATGAAGCGGCTTGGTGACGGTGACTTTACTCTGTTTCTTCGCAAGCGCCAGTTGCCGGTCTTCACGGTGCCGCAGCTCCACGTGGTCCGCCCGAATACGCCTGGCCAGATCAACGGCGGCGGCCAGCAATTGCTGTTTCGCAGCCTCGCTTTCCGCTACGATTCCACCGGCGTTGAGGAACGGCACAGACGAAAGAAAACTACCGAAAAGCCAACTCTTCTGCCAGACAAGCGGAAGAATGCCACGCACCTGCGAGTTCTCTTCGGCCATCAAGTAGTACGTCGGCCAGCCGAAACTGTTTTCGATGACCTTCTTCCAGTTCCAGCGATGGCAGTGAGTGCTCTGATTCTGCCGGTCGACGAAACCCTGCCAGCGATTTCCTTCGGCTTCACTCTCGCAAAACGTGATTTTCATAGGCAAATTACTGACGCGATCTCCCCGTTAGAAAGTAGCCAACGGGCGCCCTCGGAAGCACATGGCGCACCATTCGGGAAGTATGGACTAAGCGCTGTCGAAACAAGAGATCACTGGAGTGAGCCGGCCGGGCATTTGCCGGATGTGATTCGTGGAACCATTTTAAGCAGCAGCGGAATTCCAGTTTCCATTCCGAAAATGCTATCCGGATTCCATTTATCGCGCGGTTGCGACCCGCCGTCCACGGTCTCTAATTGGTTCGGTTATACGTGTCGACGATGGCTTGAGCCGCTCCGTCCTTCGCCGTAACAAAAGGTGAACCGCTGAACTCCGCAGAGTCCACGGCTCGAACCGTCGCCTTGACGACCCTTCTTTTCGGTTCGGCCGTGAGGGTGGATTCCGGACGGTGGATCTGCCATTTCTTAATTTTGTTCAACAACGCCTTGTAGCAGATGTTCAGGCGGCGGGCAGCCAGTTTTCTATTCCAGCTTGTCTCCTCCAGCATCCTGAGCACGACCTCGCGTTCGGCCCGCTCCGCGGCCAGTTCACCGACCTGCTTCAACGATGCGAACTCCGCGGGCAGGAAGGGTGGCGGCGACGCCGGCGCCGGCTGGCGCGTAAGCCTTACATCGGTATCAAACATGGTGGGAGCTTTTGGCCGAGCCGGTTGCGAGAAGTCCGTAAGTTCAACATCCATCTCCGGCAGAATCAAATAGCGCTTGATTACATTTTCCAGTTGCCGGACATTGCCCGGCCAATCGTACGCCATGAAAATTTGCAGAATGTGCGGCGGCAGTTGTTGAATACGGCTGCCGTACTTTTCCCGGTACTTCTGGACGAAGAAGTTGCTAAGAAAGGGGATTTCCTGCTTCCGTTCGCGGAGTGGCGGGACCTTGATTCGGATCACGTTCAATCTGAAATAGAGATCATCTCTGAACTCGCCGCGCGACACCGCTTCTTCAAGCCTTCGATTCGTCGAAGCCAATACACGAGCGTCCACGCGGAACTGCCGGTTTCCACCGAGCCGGCTGAATTCGCCGTCCTGAAGCACGTGCAAAAGCTTGGCTTGCAGTTGCGGACTCATTTCACCGATTTCGTCCAGAAGAATTGCACCGCCGTTTGCAAGTTCGAATTTGCCGGCTTTTTCGGTCGTTGCGCCGGTAAAGGCGCCGCGCTCGTAACCGAACAATTCCGACTCCAGGAGATCGTTAGGAAGAGCCGCGCAATTGACTTTGATCAATGGCTTGGTAGCGCGGGCGGAATGGTTATGAATGAAGCGGGCGAAGACCTCTTTTCCAACGCCGGATTCGCCGGTGATGAGCACCGGAACGTCGGTCCGGGCAACCATTTTCGCAATCTCGTATGCCCGTGTCATTTCGGGAGTCGTCGCTCCTGGAACGACAGCATCGGCTGACATCGAATTCGCGTCGTTGTTCTTCTGATCTTCCAACGCGTGTTCGATGGCAAGGCGAGCCTGCTCCGTATCGAAAGGGGCGATCAAATAATCGCTGACGCCCAGTTGCACAGCTTCGACAATGAGCCGCACCTGCGACGTCGAGCCGGCCACGATAACCGGCACCGTTCGGTTTGTTTCGCGGATGCAGGCAATGAATTTGAGCCCTGCGGCGGCCGATTGCGTAATGTTCAGAAGAATGAAAAGCGGCGAGTTTCCTTCGGTCAGCCACGCTGTCGCGCGGTTGATCGACATCTCCAGGTGGTTGTGGTAACCCAAGGCTGATAACAGACTCGAAAAACGGGACGAGGTTCCCGCATCTTCATTGATAACCAATACTATTCGTTTTTCCATAGCAGCTCATCCAGCGCTTCCGTTTCCCACGTCTGCAGCGGGAGTAATTTCAATTTTTTCGAGAGATCAAACGTCGAACAATCCTATCCCTGACTGGTCGGACTGTTTGCGCGTTGTTTGGATTTGTCGGTCAGCGGGAACGCGTCCATGCTCGCAAGGCTTGAAACGGATATCTTTTCGTAGCGCTGAAACGGCCACCACAAGAGTTCGTCATTTCGCACCAGCATTTCCCTCTACTTCCTAAAATCGCGGCTCAACGATGTCGTTCCGTCGGCCGCCCGGCTCTTTCATATTTCGGAAATGACCCCGATCTTCCGTTCACGCTAAGGCTTGCGGCCGATGAGGCTTGGTATTTCTAAGCCCGCGCTCAGTCATCTGTCAATGAATTTCTCGGTAAGTACTTTCAATCTGCGTATCTGACACAGAACGCCCCTGCGCAGCCCGGAATGCCTGATAAGACCCGCGATCGGAATTTCGCTTATGTGACCGATTCGGCTCTGCGAATCCCTATTGCTTCCGGCTTTGCAAGAATTCGAGCAAAGTCTGGGCAGTGGGGGTCAGGAGCTTCTGACGGCGATGAATGATGCCTATGGGACGCACCAAATCGGGCATGTCGGTCGGGATTGCCGCCAGGATGCCGGCCTCGACTTCCCGAAGCACGCTTGGCTCGGGCAGGATGCTTACTCCGGACTGGATCGTGATCGCGTGCTTGATCGTCTCGATGTTGTCGAACTCCATCGCTATATTGACGTCCACACCGTGCTGGCGCAGCGACTTGTCGATCGCTTTGCGGATGCTCAGGCTTCGATCGAAGGCAGCGAACTTCTCACCCTCCAGGTCCCGGTACGAAACCATCTTGCGTTTCGAAAGCGGGTGCGAGCGATGGCATACGAACACCATGGGCTCGAAATGCCAGGGAACGATCGTCAGCGAACGATGGGGGGAAGGGAACGAAAGAATCCCGAGATCGGCCTCGTCGTTGATGACCGCATTCACGACCTCGTGGGGATGCAGGTAGGCAAGCCGGATCTTGGCGTGTGGATATTGCGTGGTGAACTCCTGCGAGTAGATTCCCATGTCGTGCAGCCCGACCGAATAAATGACCGCGACACGCACGGCCCCCCCGACCAGCGTCCGCTGTGACGTGATCTCCGCTTTGGCCTTTTCGAAGTTGTCGAGCAGGGCAAGGCACGCCTCGAAGAATTTTTTGCCCTCCGGAGTGACCATAAACGGCCTTTTTGTGCGGTCGATGAGCTGGGCTCCGACCTCCTCCTCGAGCTGACGAACGGCCTGGCTGGCGGCCGACTGGGAAATTCGGTGGTTCGCGGCGCCGAGCGAAAAGCTGCCGGACCGGATGACGTCGCAATAGAGACTTAAGGTGTCGAGATTCATATTCGTGGATCGGTCATCAACGTTCTTCCGCCAGAAGATACAAAATTAGCTGTCCTTATGCAAAGTACTTTTATTTTGCAGGATGACTTATTTTCCAAAAATGAATAGAGTATTCCGCACCCTGCGAGGACAACCTGTCCGGGAGAGGTTTATCCATATGTTCTCAGCGCTGCCGCCAAAGCAAGGTTTGTATGACCCTGAATTCGAGCACGATGCGTGTGGTGTCGGCTTTGTCGTTGATATTGCCGGCCGCAAGTCGAACGACATCGTGCGGAGGTCGCTTCAGGTGCTGGTCAACCTGCAGCACCGTGGTGCAACCGGCTGCGAAGCCAACACGGGTGACGGGGCCGGAATCTTACTTCAGATTCCCCACGAGTTTCTCAAGGCGGAGTGCAGGAAATTAGGCTTCAATCTGCCCTCACCGGGCAGCTACGGCGTCGCCATGGTGTGCCTGCCGCGCGATTCGTACACACAGCAGTGGTGCCAGGAAATCATCGAGGCAGCGATCGCCCGCGCCGGACAGAAATTTCTCGGATGGCGCGACGTGCCGACGAACAACGCGCCGATCGGAGACTCGGCGAAAGCCGTCGAGCCTGTCTTCAAGCAGGCATTCGTCGAGCGCGCCCCCTACTTCAAGAGCGTGGACGAGTTCGAGAGAAAGCTCTATCTCATCCGGAAGCGCGTCGAAAAAACGACCTCCGAGGTCTATTTCGATAGTTTTTCCGCCCGGACGCTCGTGTACAAGGGCATGCTTTCCGCGGAGCAGATCGAAGTCTATTTCCCGGATCTTGCCGATACGCGAATCGTCACCGCTCTCGCCGTCGTCCATCAACGCTTCAGTACAAACACGTTTCCGAGCTGGTCGCTGGCGCATCCATTCCGCTATATCTCGCATAACGGCGAAATCAACACGCTGCGCGGCAACATCAATTGGATGAAAGCCCGCGAAGCGCTGTTCCAATCCGACTTCTTCGGCGAGGACACGAAAGACCTGCTTCCGGTCATCGTCGAGGGCGGCAGCGATTCCGCGATGTTCGACAACGCCGTCGAGATGCTCGTCATGACGGGGCGCTCGCTTCCACACGCGATGATGATGCTCATCCCCGAAGCGTGGGACGGGCACGAAACGATGAGCGACGAGAAGAAGGCGTTCTACGAATATCATTCCTGCGTCATGGAGCCGTGGGATGGCCCGGCATCGATGGTCTTCACGGACGGCAACGTCATCGGCGCCACGCTCGACCGCAATGGCCTGCGTCCTTCGCGCTACTGCGTGACGAAGGATGGACTCGTCGTCATGGCCTCCGAAGTCGGCGTGCTCGATATTCCACCGGAAAACATTTTGCTCAAAGGACGCCTGCAACCCGGCAAAATGTTTTTGATCGACACCGTCCAGGGCCGCATCATCGACGACGCGGAATTGAAGCATCAGATCGCGACCGAAAAGCCCTACCGGCAGTGGCTCAACGAAAACATCGTCCGCCTCGCCGATCTGCCCGGCCATCCGATTCCAGCGCCCGGCCACGCCACCGTGCTGTTGCGGCAGCAGATGTTCGGCTACACGCACGAGGACCTGCGAATCCTCATGGCTCCCATGGCGAAGAACGGCGAAGAGGCCATCGGCTCGATGGGCACGGATACGCCGCTCGCGGTGCTGTCGGACCGTCAACCGCTGCTCTTCAATTACTTCAAGCAACTGTTCGCGCAGGTGACCAACCCGCCGCTCGACGCGATTCGCGAAGAGCTCGTAACGTCCATGTCCACGGCGCTCGGGCCGGAAAGAAATCTGTTGAAGCCCGAGCCCGAAAGCTGCCGCATGATCAAGATCCTTTCGCCGATCATGGACAACGACGATCTGGCGAAGCTGCGCAACATATCCTTGTCCGGATTCCGCTCCGTCACGCTTCCGATGTGCTTCAAAGTCTCGGAAGGCGGCGACGGCATGCGCCGCGCTCTCGAAGACCTGTTCGAAACGGCGAGCAACGCCATCCGGACCGGCGCAACGATTCTGATCCTGTCGGACCGGCAGGTGGACAGCGAGTTTGCGCCGATTCCCAGCCTGCTGGCGACTTCCGGACTGCATCATCATCTGGTCCGTGAAGGTTCGCGCACCAAGGCGACGCTGATCGTTGAAACTGCCGACGCGCGGGAAGTGCATCACTACTGCCTGTTGATCGGTTACGGCGCTTCGGCGATCAATCCCTACCTGGCGTTCGAGACTCTCGACGACATGATCCGGCAGGAGCTGCTCACCGGCATCGACCATCGCAAGGCCGTGAACCACTACACGAAGGCCGTCAAAAAGGGCGTTCTGAAAGTGATGTCGAAGATGGGCATCTCCACCCTGCAAAGCTATCGCGGCGCGCAGATCTTCGAATGCATCGGGCTCGACCAGAAGTTTGTCGATACGTATTTCACGAACACGCCTTCGCGGATCGGCGGCATCGGGCTGGATGAAATCGCCGCGGAAACCATGGAGCGGCACCGCCGCGCCTTTCCCGGACGGCCCGTGCGTCTTCCCGACCTCGATTGGGGCGGCCAATACCAGTGGCGGCAGGACGGCGAGTACCACATGTACAACCCGGAGTCGATCCACAAGCTGCAGTACTCGGCGCGCACCAACAATTTCAAAATCTTCAAGGAATACAGCGAGATCATCAACACGCACAGCCGGAAGCTCTGTACGCTGCGCGGCTTGATGGATATCAAGTTCGAGGAAAATCCGATCCCGCTCGACGAAGTGGAGCCGGTCGAATCCATCATGAAGCGTTTCGCGACGGGCGCCATGTCCTTCGGATCGATCAGCAAGGAAGCGCACGAAACTCTGGCCATCGCCATGAACCGCATCGGCGGACGAAGCAACACCGGCGAAGGCGGCGAAGATCCGGCGCGTTACATCCTCGATGAGAACGGCGACTCTCGATGCAGCGCGATCAAGCAAGTCGCATCGGCGCGCTTCGGGGTGACCAGCCAGTATCTCGTCAGCGCCAACGAGCTTCAGATCAAGATGGCCCAGGGCGCGAAGCCCGGCGAGGGCGGACAGCTGCCCGGCCACAAAGTGGACGAAGTCATCGCGCGCGTGCGCCACTCGACGCCCGGCGTCGGCTTGATTTCACCGCCGCCGCATCACGATATCTATTCGATCGAAGACCTGGCTCAGCTGATCTATGACCTCAAGAATTCGAATCCGCGCGCGCGCATCAGCGTGAAGCTGGTTGCGGAAGTCGGCGTCGGCACGATCGCGGCGGGCGTAGCGAAAGCCCATTCGGACGTCGTGCTCATCTCCGGCGACAGCGGCGGAACCGGCGCGTCGCCGCTCACCAGCCTGAAGCATGCGGGCATTCCATGGGAGCTCGGCCTGGCGGAAACTCATCAGGTTCTCGTTCAAAACAATTTGCGCAGCCGCATCATCGTCCAGACGGACGGTCAGTTGAAGACCGGCCGCGATGTCGTCATCGCGACATTGCTCGGCGCGGAAGAATACGGATTCGCGACGTCGGCGCTGATCGTTTCCGGCTGCATCATGATGCGCGTGTGCCACCTCAACACGTGTCCGGTCGGCGTGGCGACGCAGGATCCGGTCCTGCGGGCGAAGTTCACGGGCAAGCCCGAATACGTCGTGAATTACTTCCGGATGATCGCCGAGGAAGTTCGCGAGCTGATGGCGAGATTGGGATTCCGGACCATCGACGAGATGGTCGGACGCCGCGACAAGCTCGACATGCACAAAGCCATCGAGCACTGGAAAGCGCAGAAGCTCGACCTGGCGCCGATCCTGATGATGCCGGAAGTTCCGGAACACGTCATCACGCGGCACGTCCACGCTCAGGACCACGGTTTGGACAAGGCGCTCGACAACCTTCTGCTCGAACTGGCCAAGGATGCGCTCGAGCACAAAACGCCGGTCGAGTTGCAGCTTCCCATTCGAAACGCGAATCGCACCGTCGGCACGATTCTGGGCAGCGAAGTCACGCGGCGATACGGCTTCGAAGGCCTGCCGGAAGACACCATCAAAATCCGCTTCACCGGTTCCGCCGGCCAGAGTTTCGGGGCGTTCCTCCCCAACGGCATCACCATGACATTGGAAGGTGACGCCAACGACTACTTCGCGAAGGGTCTGTCCGGTGGGCACATCGCGGTGTTTCCGCCTGCCGCCTCGACATTCAACGCCGAAGACAACATCATCATCGGCAATGTCGCGCTGTACGGCGCCACTTCGGGCGAAGCGTTCATCCGCGGCGTCGCGGGCGAACGATTTGCCGTTCGAAACAGCGGCGCTATTGCAGTGGTCGAAGGCGTCGGTGATCACGGCTGCGAATACATGACCGGCGGCCGCGTCGTCGTCCTTGGCCGCACGGGCAGGAATTTCGCGGCCGGCATGAGCGGCGGTGTCGCTTACGTCGTCGACGAAGAGGGCGATTTCCCGCAGCGATGTAATCTGCAGATGGTGGATCTCGAGACCTTCGAGGATTCTGCAGAAGAAAAGTCCGTCCGCGATCTCATCACGCGCCACGCGGAACTGACGAAGAGCGCGCGGGCGAGGTACATTCTGGACAACTGGAAGAAGTTTCGGGAGAAGGTGGTCAAGGTCATGCCGCTCGACTATCGCCGTGTCCTGACGGAGAGAAAGAAGAAGGAGCAGCAAAAGACCGTCGCAATGGTGCAACATGGGTAATCCGTCTGGTTTTCTGGAAATCGGCAGAATCAATTTCGAGCGGCGTCCGGTGGACGAGCGCATTCACGACTGGAAAGAGGTCTACAAGGACTTTCCGGAAGACAAGCTGAAGGCGCAGGCTTCGCGATGCATGGATTGCGGCATTCCCTTCTGTCATCAGGGCTGCCCGCTCGGAAACATCATTCCCGACTGGAATGATCTGGTCTATCGCGGCCAATGGACCGAGGCGCTGTACCGCCTGCTGGCGACGAACAACTTTCCGGAATTCACCGGCCGCATCTGCCCCGCGCCTTGCGAAGGTTCGTGCGTCCTCGGCATCAATGCCGATCCCGTGACCATCAAGAACATCGAGGTCAGCATCATCGATCGCGCCTTCAAGGAAGGCTTGATCCGGGCGCGGCGTCCCAAGGTGCGCACGGGCAAAGCCGTTGCCGTTGTCGGCTCCGGTCCGGCCGGACTCGCTGCCGCGGCGCAGCTCAATCAGGCAGGGCATTGGGTGACCGTCTTCGAGCGGGCCGACCGAATCGGCGGTCTGCTGCGATACGGCATTCCGGAATTCAAGATGGAGAAGCGCGTTCTCGACCGGCGCCTGGCGCTCATGCGCGAGGAAGGCATCGTGTTCCGGACGAATGCGAACGTCGGCCTGAATGTCTCCGTCGACGAACTCAAGCGCGAATTCAACGCCATCCTTCTGGCCGGCGGCTCGACGGCGCCGCGAGACCTGCCCGTGCCGGGCCGCGATCTGAAAGGGATCCATTTCGCAATGGAGTACCTGCCGCTTCAAAACAAACGCTGCGAAGGCGATGCGATTGCCGACTCGCAATTCATCACGGCGAAAGACAAGCGCGTCGTCATCATCGGCGGCGGCGATACGGGCGCCGACTGTCTGGGCACCGCTCATCGTCAGGGCGCCCGCTCCATCGTTCAATTCGAATTGCTGCCGAAACCGCCTGCCGAACGCGCCGCGGACAATCCATGGCCGAACTGGCCGAATATTTTCCGCACCTCTTCAGCGCACGAAGAAGGCGGCGACCGCGAGTACTGTGTTCTGACGAAAGCCTTCACGGGCAACGACGCCGGCAATGTCAGTCAGCTTCACGCCGTGCGCGTCGAATTCGAAGGCCGCAATATGAAGGAAGTTCCGGGCTCCGAATTCACCCTGGACGCCGATCTGGTGCTTCTCGCGATGGGCTTCCTCGGACCAGAACGGAAAGGCATGCTCGATCAACTCGGCGTGACCATCAACGAGCGCGGCAACGTCGCGACAGATGCAGAGAAAATGACGAGCGTTCCGGGCATCTTCGCCGCCGGCGACATGGCGCGCGGCCAGTCGCTCGTGGTGTGGGCCATTCGCGAAGGCCGCCAGGCGGCGAAATTCGTCGACAAGTATCTGATGGGTTCGACGGACCTTCCCTAGCTGGTAATTGGTAATTATTCGTGCCGCAACGCCACAGTGGGATCGATGCGCATCGCTCTTCGAGCCGGTAGATAACCGGCGAACGTGGTCACGACCAACATGATCACTGCAACGACAAGGAAAGTTGTCGTGTCGTTGAGGCTCACTCCGTAAATCAACGCGCGCATCAGCGCATTGGCCGCGAACGACAATCCCAGCCCTGCCGAAAGACCGATAAAGACCAGAATCAAAATCTTCGCCATCATCATGCGCACAACATGAACTCGCCGCGCGCCGAGCGCCATCCGGATTCCGATTTCATGGGTCCGCTGCGATACGCTGTGAGACAGCAGCCCGTACAAGCCGATCGACGTCAGCAACAACGCGACACCGCCGAATGCGGCCCACGCAATGGCGATATACCGCGTCGGCGCGAGTTTTTGCCGCACCCGTTCGGTTTCCGTAGACACCTGTGAAGCTCGCAGATTCGGATCGACCCGGCGCAGAACATCGCGGATCGCGGCGATGGTGGTCATGGGATTCTCGGTCGTGCGAACGTCGAATACCGGCATCAGCGACGGTTGTTGCGACTCCAGGAAAAACACCGTGCCCTCAAGATCCCTTCCGACCTCACTGACACCGACGTTTTTGACGACGCCCACGATTTCCCAGATCTTGTCCATCGCCAACGGAGTCTTTATTCCCGAATCGATCTTCCACCCGAGCGCGTCCGACGTGGCCAGCCGCGCGATGCTTTCGGTTACGATTGCAACCGGCTGAGTATCCCGTCCATCGGACCGATCGAACGTCCGCCCGCGAACTACAGGGATACCGAGAGTTTCGAAAAAATCGCCGCGAACGGTGTGCACTCGAATGGTGCTTACCCTTATCGCCGGCTGCCCGTCGAGCGGCCCGCCGGCCGGCGGGCCGCTGAAGGAACCATCCTGGCCGATAAACGCATCCGACGACGTTGTGACCGCCTGGACGCCGGAAACGGCGCGAATCGAATCGATGAGCTGCTCATAGCGAATTCGATTGTTCCGCAGCGCCTCGACGTTGACTCGGAATGCCAACAGATGGTCCGCATCGAACCCGATATTCGTGCCCGGCAGGTTGCCGACCGTCCGGAGAAGCCAGCCGGCGCCGACCAGCAGGACAACCGACATCGCCACCTGAATGATCAGGAGGGTTCGGCCGGCGAGGGCACGGGAACCCGCTGCGGCCCGGCTGCCGGGCTTTACGACGGAGCTCACGTCCGTGCGGGTGGCTCTCAGCGCCGGAGCGATACCAAAGAAAATCCCGGTGACCAGCGAAACCAGCGCGCAGAAAACAAGGACACGCTGGTCGATCCGAAAAATCAGCACCGACCTCATGTCCTGTTGAAGAAAGAGTCGAAGGAGGTCCTTGCCTGAATAGGCGACCAGCACACCCGCCAATCCGCCCATCAATGCGAGCGTGACGCTCTCCGTCAGAAGCTGCCGGATCAATCGGCCGCGGCCCGCGCCGATCGCCAGCCGGACGCCGATTTCATACTGCCGCGCCGCGGCGCGCGCGATGAGAAGATTCGCGACATTGAGGCCGACAATGACGAGCAGCACGCACCCGGCGGCGGTCAGTATGAGGAGCAGTTGATATCGCGTGAAGCTTGGCCGCATGTACTCGCGGACGTTGTCTCTCGAGAAGCCTTGGGCCGCAGAAAAGACTTCGAGCCTCGGCATGTCGGCCGGCGCTGTGGTCGGCGCCTCCTCGAGGACGAAACCTTCGAAGAGTCCCTGAAGATTGCTCCGTACCTGCCCGATCCCGATGCCGGCCTTCATTCGCCCCAGGACACCGAGCTTCCAGTTTTCGGGATCCGGCCAATCGGACATCAGCTGCGACCCGAGGGCCAGCGGAATGATGAAATCGGGTGCGCCGCCCCGGCCCACTTGAAAATCGGGCGGCGTTACTCCGACGATCGTGGCGGGGAGAGTTCCGTTAAGCACGACTGGCTTGCCGATCGCCGCGGAGTCGAGGCCGAATCTTCGCCGCCAGAAGCCGTGGCTGATGACGACGGCAGGGCTTGCCGATGCTGAATCGTCGTCAGGCGTCAACAGCCGCCCGGCTGGGCTGCAACTCCGAGCGTGTGAAAAAAGTTACCGGACACCATCTCCGAGGTTATTTCATCGCCGTAGCCGTCGATGGTCGCGTCAACATCAGCGGCGGCAAAAGTGGCCAGGCTCGAGAGGCTGCTGCCTTGCGCGCGAAATCGCTGGACGAGATCCCGCGAAAATGCCGAGCCGAGGTAGGTCATGATCCTGCGCTCGCCGGAGCCGGAGCTGCTGGTGGAAAATGCGCCGCCTTTGCGCGGTGAAAACGCGCCCCGGGTCGGACCGGATCGCCACCCGAAGACGACCAGCTCTGCCGGCTTCTCGACTGGAAGTTCCCGCAGAAATACCGCATCGACGGCGCTGTACATCGCGGTGTTTGCGCCGATGCCCAGCCCGAGCGAGATCACGACCACCGCCGTGAACGCCGGACTCCGGCGCAGCATGTGCAAGGCATAAATAAAGTCACGGCGCAGGTCGTCCAGAATTCCGGCGCCGCGGATATCGCGGCCGCGTTCCTTGATCCGGACCAGGTTGCCGAAGCGGCGGCGGGCCGCAAGATCGGCGTCGGCGGACGACATGCCGGACTGTTCGTATTCCTTCGCAAGCAGATCGAGATGCAGACGCATCTCCTGATCCATGTCCTGATCGAGCTTATCGCCCGTGCTGCCAGTCACAAGAGCCTGGATACGCAGGTATACCGACTTCAGGAATTCCATTCGTCCCTCACTCGCAGCGCAGCGCAATCGTCGGATCGATTTTCGCTGCGCGCCGCAGCGGCTGGCAGCCGGCGGCGAACGCAACGACGAGAAGCGTGGCGATGACACGAATGCCCGGCTTCATCCGCCCCATCATCTGAAGCCACCAGACCTGCGGTCCGGCCACGTTCGGTCTGACTCTCGGCGCCAGGGCCAGGGGGAAGCGTCAGGTCGGGTGGGTACGGCCGGCTGGCCTGAACGCCGTGAAAGCCGGGCGCAATGATTCCGACAATCGTGAGCGGCACGCCGTTGACAATGACGAAACGCCCGACGGCCGCGGGATCCATTGCAAACCGGCGCTCCCAGAAAACATGGCTGATTACCGCCACGGGCGGCGCGAAAGGCTGATCGTCATCGATGGTGATCATCCGTCCGGCTTCGGCGGGAACACCAAGTGCGGTGAAGTAATTCCCGGATACCAATTGGCCCAGCGTGGAGAAAGCGTCTGACGAGGCGGTGATATTTGCGTCGGACGAGGCGAACGCGAACACCTGTGACAGCGTTTCGCTGCCGGTCCGAAACTTTTCAAACGCCTCGGAAGTGAACGCCGAGCTTGACGAAAAACCCTGCGCGCTGCCATCCGCGCCTTCGGAACCGAACCGCCCGAAGTTTCCCGTCAGGCGGGATGGTCCAAACGGCGCATTACTGGGACCCGAAATCCAGCGGAAGGAAACCAGCTCATCCGGATTTGGCACCGGAAGCTTCCTCACAAACGCCGCGTCGACGACTGTAAACAACGCCGTATTCGCGCCGATGCCGATCGCGAGCGACAAAATGACGATCGCGCTGAACATCGGACTCCGCCGCAGCGCGCGCGCCGCGTATTGAAAATCGCGAACGAAATCATCCAGGATCCCGGCGCCGCGAATGTCGCGGCCTTTTTCTTTAATCTGCGCCACGTTGCCAAAGCGTCTGCGGGCGCGGCGTTTCGCTTCCGCTGCCGGCACTCCCGATCGCTGGTACTCCTCGGCGAGGAGATCGATATGAAGCCGCATTTCATCATCGAGCTCGCGCTCGAGCGTGCCGCGGGTGAAGAGCGCTTTGATGCGGCGGTATGCATTCTTCAAGGAATCCATCATGAGGTCTCCCTATTCGTATCGGAGGGCCGCGATCGGATCGACGCGGGAGGCCCGTCGTGCCGGCAGATAGCCGGCCAGGAGGGAAACCAGGATCATCAAGGAACTCACGATTGCGAATGTCAGAGCGTCCGTGGGAGCCAGGCCGAAGAGCAGACTCGATACCAGCCGGCCCGCAGCGCCGGCGCCTGCGACGCCGGCGAGAATGCCGAGCAGCACCAGTCCGAGCGATTCCCGCAAAACCATAGCGATCACAGTCCGGCGTCGTGCCCCAATGGCAAGGCGGATTCCCATTTCATTGGTCCGGCGCGCCACGCTGTAAGACATCGTGCCGAAAAGCCCGATAGCGGCGAGCGCGGCGGCCATGAAGCCGAACAGCGAATACGAAAACGCAAACAGGCGTTCATCCGCAAAACGTGTTTCCGTCTGCTCGACCTGTGTGGTCGGTTCCACGACGGGAACGCTGGAATCGACGCGCCGGACGGCATCCTGAACGGAGACGATCAAAACCGAAGGATCGCCCGCAGTTCGCACCTCGAAGGTCATGCCGCTTGTGGAAAGCTGACGGTACGGAATGTAAACGGTGGGCGGCGGCGTCTCGCGAACTGTATAGTGCCGTGTGTCTTTAACGACGCCGACGATCTGAAAAGAGAGCGGAACGGGACGAAGATTCCGTCCAAGCGAGTTCCAGCGAAATGTTCTGCCGATTGGATCCTGACCCGCAAAAAACTTCTTTGCCGTGGCCTCGTTGATAATCGCCACCTTCGGCGCCTCCCTCCGGTTCTCGGAGGAATCGAATTGCCGGCCGGTGAGCAGTGGAATCTGCATCGTCTCGAAGAAAGCCGGTGACACCCCAGCCATGTGCACGCGGTTCGGCCTCGGATCGATCACATCCTGTCCGGGAAGCGCGATCGTCGTCATGCTGAGGTCGTCGGAGAGCGGGCGCTTTTGCGACAGGCTGACGGAAGTCACGCCGGGCAAGGCTTCCAGCGCTTCCGTCACCTGGTCGTATATGCCTTGCGTGCGGAGCGGATCGTATCCGTTCAACGACGGATCCAAGCGAAAAACGACGAGGTTGCGTGGATTGAAACCGAGATCCACGGTGCGCAGGTTTTGCAGCGTGCGGAGCATCAGTCCTGCCGCGATCAGCAGAACCACCGAAATGCCGACCTGAACCACGATGAGCGACTTACTCAAAAGCGAGCGCGACTGGCTGAGGCTGCGGCTGCTGGCGTTCAGGCTGCCGGCGAGACTGATCGCCGTCGCGCGGAATGCGGGCGCAAGACCGAAGACGATTCCCACCATCAGGCTCAGCGTGCCGGCGAACGCGAACACCCGCCAGTCCAAGCTTGATGGTCCGGACAGCTGACCGATGGCGGACGGCAGGAATCGCGCCCAATAGGCGACGACGATGCCGAAAGCGCCCCCGGCCAGAGCCAGCAGAAGGCTTTCCGTGAGCAACTGCCGGAGCAGCCGCAAACGCGTGGCGCCCAGAGACAAACGGACCGACATCTCGCGCTGTCTGGCGGTTGCTCGCGACAAAAGAAGACCGGCGACGTTGGCGCAGACGATCAGCAATACGAACGCAACCGCCGCGCTCAAAACAGTAACCGATCTGGCAATGTCGGGTTCGACTTCGAAGACTCCCCTTCCGCCGGCCTCGACATGGAACTCTGCAGGATCGTCCGGTTTAGTGGTTTCAGATTTCCGCGCAAATTCTTGATAGGTGCCCTCGAGGTTCGCTTGAACCTGCGCCGCGCTCGCTCCAGGTTTCAGCCGTCCGATGAGATAGAGCCACCAGGAATTCTCCGCAGTCGCTCGTCCGCCTCCGGCGAGCTGCGAATCGATCGCCAGCGGCACGACAAAGTCGGGCATTGCATCCTCCAATTGCTGCGCGCCGTAAAAGCCTGGCGGCGTCACTCCGGCGATCGTCACGGCCAGGTTATTGACGTGGACCGTTTTGCCGACGACGCCGGGATCGGCCGCAAAGCGGCGATTCCAGTAGCGGTCACTGATCATTCCAACGGGCGCAGCCGCAGGCCGGTCATCATCCGGAGTGATCGCTCGCCCGACGGCAGCGCGCACACCAAGCGTCGCGAAATAGGAACCGGAGATCAGGACCGCCGATGCCACCTCTGCCCGGCCGTCTGCGACAACGGTCACCGGGCCGATAGGCGCAAATGCCGCAATGTCTTCGAGCGTCCGATTGCTTCGGCGGAACTCTTCATATGCGCGGTAAGAAAAGCCGGCATGAACATTGCGGCCGCGGCTGTCGTTCGGGGAATATCCGAACTCGCTCGTCCGGATTGCCATATCGTTCCGGCCGGACCACTTCAGCCTCACGAGCCGATCCGGCTGAGCAACGGGCAGGGTCTTCAAATACCGCCCGTTAATGGTGCTGAATACGGCCGTATTCGCGCCGATTCCCAAGGCGAGCGACAAAACAACCACTGCGAAAAACGACGGACTCTTTCGAAAGGTGCGCCCCGCGTAGCGGAGATCCTGAAGCACGTCTCCCAGCGAGCCGGCGCCCCGGATATCGCGGGCGCATTCCTTGATATAGGGAACATTGCCGAATCGACGCAGCGCGGCGCGCCGCGCGTCGACCGCGGACATGCCGCCGCGCTGGTACTCTTCGGCCAGCAGGTTCAGATGGAGCCGCATCTCGTCGTCCATATCCCGTTCGCTGGCGCCGCGAGTGAACAGCGCTCGAATGCGGTGTAATGCAAGTTTCGCGAATTCCATGCTCACGCTCCCTGTTCGATTGCTTTCAAGACCCGCGCCACCGCGCGTGAGAGCCGTTGCCAGCTTTCCGTTTCCGCCTCCATTTCGGAGCGGCCTTTCCGCGTCAGCTTGTAAAACTTCGCTTTGCGGTTGTTGTCCGTCATGCCCCATTCGGATTGGATGAGGCCTTTGTGCTCGAGGCGGTACAAGGCGGGATACAACGAGCCTTCTTCAATCCGAAGAACTTCATCCGAAAGCTGCTGGATCCTTGCCGCGATACGGTAGCCGTGCAGCGGCTCGTTGCTGAGAGTCTTCAGGATCAGCAGATCCAGCGTTCCCTGCAGCAGATCGATCTCTTTCATCGCCATAATTGTCAAGCCTTAGATTATCTAGGTATGTCGAGTAAATCACGACATTACCCAGACCGTCAAGGTATATTCAAAACACGAAGACGCCACCGCACAAAGTCACAAGGCGGCATGCTATTCTCGCAAAATGATTGTGATGAAATTTGGCGGCACGTCGGTGGAGGACGCGGCCGCGATCGATCGTTCCTGCGGCATCGTCGGAGAGCGGCTTTCCAGGCAACCCTTCGTGGTCGTTTCAGCGCTCGGCGGCGCGACCAACAATCTTCTGGAAGCGGGCAGTTTCGCCGCGCGTGGAGAAATCGGCAAGGCGATGACCATCGCCGACCGGCTGGAATACCGGCACGCCGAGCTGTTGCCGTCCACCGCCGAGCATTTCGTCCGGCTTCGCGAGCTCTTGAAGGCGCTCGGCGCGATTGGCGAGTTTTCGCCGCGGACGCAGGATCTGATCGCGTCGTATGGTGAAGCGCTGTCGTCGCTGATCTTTGTCGACCGCATGAAGCGTCTGGGTTTCGACGCCGTCCACCTCGACGCGCGGCGCTGCGTGGTTACCGATGAACAATTCGGCAAAGCATCGCCGCTCATGGACGTCACCGCGAGACGGCTCGAAGAAGCGGCCAGGCCGCATTTGGATCAGGGCCGGGTTGTCGTGATGGGCGGATACATCGCCTCGACCTTGTCCGGCACGACGACCACTCTCGGCCGCGGCGGTTCGGATTACTCGGCTGCGATTGCCGGCGCCGCGCTCAACGCCGAAGAGATTCAGATCTGGACCGATGTCGATGGAATGATGACAGCCGATCCGCGCATCGTCAGCGCTGCCTGGAAGGTCAAAGAGATCTCTTTCGACGAGGCCTCGGAACTGGCGTACTTCGGCGCAAAGGTCCTTCATCCGCTGACTGTCCTGCCCGCCGTCGAGAAGGACATCCCCGTGTTCATTTTGAATTCGCGGAAACCGAAGGGGACGGGCACGCGCATCACTCGTGAGGCCCGTCCTTGCAAGAACCTCATCAAGTCGATTGCATGCAAGCGAGGCATCACGATCGTGACGGTTTCGTCGTCGCGAATGTTGATGGCGCATGGTTTTTTGAAGGCCCTGTTCGAGGTATTCGACCGCCATCGCACGTCCGTGGACATGGTCGCGACCTCCGAGGTGTCCGTGTCGCTCACACTGGACAACGTGACCTCGCTGAATGCGATCGTCGAAGATTTAAAGCGGTTGGGCGACGTTCAAGTGGGCTCGAAAGCGGCGCTCATCTGTCTGGTCGGCAACAATCTGAAGTACACGCCCGGCGTGGCGAGGCGGGCGTTCGGCAGCTTGTCGGATATCAATATCCTGATGATTTCGCATGGGGCGTCCAACATCAATTTCAGTTTTCTCGTGGATGAGAAGGATGCGAACGCGACCACACAGCGGCTGCATGCGGACTTCTTCAGTGAAATTGATGCGGAGGTTTTTGAGCCGGCGGGTAGTTAAGAAACCCGGCGCGCCTTGCGTCTTTGTGTCCTGGTGTGTGTTGGATCACCAGGACACGAAGACACAAGGTGCACCGTATCTCTCGTGTTAGTGCGGAGTGACGGCCTTGCCGTCGACGGGCGCGTGAATCATCGCAACCTGCCAGTCGTTACCGACTTTTTTGAAAGCCAGGCTGGCGGTTCCTTTCATTTGATTCGGGCTTCCCTGCGCCGTCTCATCCAGCGTATAGCGGAATGCGGCCCATCCGCCGGTGTCCCACATCTGACCGGTCAGGTTGGTCATTGTCAGTTTCTTCGCCGGCTGCCCTTGCAGCAGTCGGCCGATCCAGACATTCGCCGGAAACATATGGCCATCTTCATCGAGCCAGAGGGCATCGGGCGCCACGACCTTCTGGAGGGCCGCCGAATCCTGGTTGTTGATTGCGCTAACGACTCCGTTCACAACATCGGCAAGCGGTCCGGTCAGAGCGGGCGGCGCTCCGCGTCCACCGCCGCCTCGTCCACCGCCACCACCGCGGCCCTGGCCGCCGGCTCCGCGGTCCTGCGCCAGGGCGGAAACGGTGAATGCCATCATTACAATGATCAGTACTACAATCGACTTCTTCATATCGCTCCTTTTATTTAGCGTCGGGCCCACCGGCCTCGCCCATTTTCTTGAGGCTGCGCGCTATCAGGCTTGCGCTTCGCGCAGTACGCTCCTTGATGGCGATTGGCCGGTCCCCCCACGCAGCACGTAGAAGTTATTCCAAGTCTGCAAATCATAGCGCGGTTTTTCGCAATCGCAATGCGTTCGTAATCACGGACAGCGAACTGAACGTCATCGCCGCGCTTGCAATCATCGGGCTCAGCAGCACTCCAAAGAACGGATAGAGAACGCCGGCAGCGATCGGTACGCCGAGGCTGTTGTAGATGAATGCGAGAAACAAATTCTGTCGGATGTTGCGCATCGTCGCCCGGCTGAGCGAGCGGGCGCGAACGATAGCCTGAAGGTCGCCTTTGATCAGCGTAATGCCCGCGGTGTGCATTGCAACGTCGGCGCCGGTTCCCATCGCAATGCCTACATTGGCCAGCGCGAGGGCGGGGGCATCGTTGATGCCGTCGCCGGCCATCGCGACGATGTGTCCTTGCTTCTGAAACTGCTTCACGATTTCGCCCTTGGCTTCAGGCAGCACTTCGGCCTTCACGTCGTCGATGCCGAGTTTTTTCGCCACGACGCCGGCTGTTGCCCGGCCGTCGCCCGTGACCATCACCAGTCGGAGGTTGTCTTTATGCAAATCGCGGATCGCTTGCGCCGCAGAGTCTTTGATGGGATCGGTAATTCCGATCAGGCCCGCAATCTTCCGATCGACGATAAGCAAAGTGACGGTCTGACCTTCAGCGCGAAGCGACTCCGCCTGCTCCCGCAACGCCGCTGCGTCGATTCCCAATTGCGCGAGCAGTTGAAGATTTCCCAGTGCGATGGCATGTCCATCGACAAAACCGATCACACCTTTGCCGGCGATGGCCCGAACCCCCTGAGACGGGGAAAGCCGCAAACCTCTTTCCGCGGCTGAACGCACAATGCCGCCGGCGAGTGGATGTTCGCTTCCCTGTTCGAGGCTGGCAGCCAAACGCAACACCTCGGTTTGCGTGAGATCTCCCGCAGCGACAACGGTCGCGACCGCGGGCCTGCCCTGGGTCAGCGTGCCGGTCTTGTCGACGACAAGCGTGTCGACTTTTTCCATGACTTCGAGCGCTTCGGCGTTCTTGATGAGAACGCCGGCCGTTGCGCCACGTCCGACGCCGACCATAACCGACATGGGTGTGGCGAGCCCGAGGGCGCAAGGGCACGCGATGATGAGCACCGCCACGGCATTCACCAACGCGTGCGAAAGCCGAGGCTCCGGGCCGACCGCGAACCAGACGATGAAAGTGACAACCGCGACGATCAGCACCGCCGGAACGAAATATCCTGAGACGACATCGGCCAGGCGTTGAATCGGAGCGCGGCTTCGCTGCGCCTGCACGACCAGCGCCACGATTTGCGCGAGCAGCGTATCGCGTCCGACGCGCTCGGCGCGCATGACGAAACCGCCCGTGCCGTTGATCGTCCCGCCGATGACTCGGGCGCCCGCCGGCTTCTCGACGGGAATCGGCTCGCCGGAAATCATCGACTCGTCAACCGAGCTCGCTCCCTCGAGAACGATTCCATCCACCGGCACTTTCTCGCCCGGCCGCACGCGGAGCCTGTCGCCGATCCGAACATCGTCGAGAGGTACATCGCGTTCCGAATCGTCCTGCGCGATGTACCGCGCGGTTTTCGGAGCCAGGCCGAGCAGGGACTTGATGGCAGCGCCTGTTCTGCCTCGGGCGCGGAGCTCGAGAACCTGGCCGAGGAGGACGAGAGTGGTGATCACGGCGGCGGCTTCAAAGTAAAGAGGCAACCCAGACCGCATGAACAGGGCAATAACGCTGTAGAGGTATGCGCTGCCCGTGCCGATTGCGATCAGCGTGAACATGTTCGGACTGCGGTTCAGGACGGAGACCCATGCCCTCTCGAACAACGGGCGGCCGGCCCACAGCGCGGCCGGCGTTGCCAGAACCAACTGGATCAGCGGCGATCTTTCGGACATGCCCAGGAACAGAACAGGAGCGCTGAGCGCGGCAGCGATCCAGAACCGGCGCGTCATGTCGTCGAGTTCAGGGTTTCCTTCCTCCTCGAGTGCCGCCATCTCAGGCTCGAGCGCCATGCCGCATTTCGGGCAGGCTCCCGGACCGAGCTGGCGAACCTCGGGATCCATCGGACAGACATACGTCCGCGAGGATTCAGCTTTTGAATCGGCGACAGCGGTTTTCGGCTTTCCTAAAAATTGTTCGGGGTCGGCGCGAAATCGTTCGAGGCAGCGGGGATTGCAGAAGTAGTACGTCTTGCCCTGGTATTCGTATTTGCCGGCGGCCGTCTCCGGCATCACCTTCATGTGGCAAACGGGATCGACTTCGAACACCACGGCCGGCGTACCCTAACGGGCGGCGTTGTCGGCGTCGGGCGCGTAGGAATCCTGCGGTTCTCTGGATCTCTTTCGGAAGGCGCGGTAAATGATGATTCCGAACGTCATCATCAACCCATAAGGCAAAACCAGCATCATCAGGATGCCGCGCGCAAGGCCGGCGGCGATGGTCTTGCCTTCGGGCGAGGACTCGAGGGCGGCGCGGCACAGCGCGCAACCTTGTGCCCAGAGTTCTGGATGCAGATTCATCAGCGTACCCTGATCAAATGAGTGGCAGTGCCGAGCGTTTCCGGAAAAGTGAACGAGAACATGATAATGGCCAGAATCAGCGGCGTAAACGTGATCAGGATAAGATTGATTCGTTCGTAACGGAGATGCATGAAGACCGCGGCGATGACCAGGATCTTGGCCAGAGTCGTGCAAACCAACAGAAACGCCTTCAGTTTTTCGTTGATGTTCGTATAGCCGAGCCCGAGAGCGAGCGCCGTTAGAACCAGCAGCCAGACCCAGGTCATGAAATATGTTTTATAGGTGATCGGATGTTCGTCGTGATGTTCAGCCACGATTATTTCTCCCGTTACATAAGATAAAAGAACGCGAAAACGAAAACCCAGACAACGTCGACAAAGTGCCAGTACAGGCCGGCGTTCTCCACCTGGTCTCCGGAATACTTACCCATTGCCGCGCGAATGGCGACGATCGCCAGGATCGTGACGCCGCTGAAGACGTGAAACCCGTGGAATCCGGTGATGACGAAGAAAGACGCGGCGAACTGCGGCACGCCCCACGGATTGTGCGTCAAGCGCGCCCCTTCTTCGATCAGATTGGTCCACTCGAATGCCTGGCAGCCGAGGAAAATCAGGCCCCCGACGATCGTCAATCCCAGAAACCGGACGGCCAGTTTGGGATTGTGCGCGCGGGCGGCGGCGACGGCCATGGCCATGACGGCGCTCGAGGAGATCAGCACGAAGGTCATGAATGTGATCAGGACCATGTTGAAGACTTCGGTTTGCTTCGGCCACATCGGGCTGATGCTGCGCATGAAACCGTATGCCATCAGGAATGCCATGAAAGTCAGCGCGTCGGACACGATGAAGATCCACATCATGAATTTGCTCCATGACGTGCCGAACGGCGATTTTCCCCCGCCCCAGTCCGAAGCCAGTATCCGTTGCTGTTCAGCAGCTAAGCTCGAGCTCGAATCCATTGAGTTACGGTCTCCAGTTCTTAATGCCGGGGACACCGGTCAGGGCATAGTTGGCGCGAAGCGCAAGCGCGGTAGCGCGCAGCCTCGAGTAACGCCTCCATGATTTCCCGGCCGGTCCCCCACATCGTCTTTGTTCATGACAACAGCAGTAACGCGAACAGATAAATCCACAGCGCGTCCATCACATGCCAGTACATCGCGCACAGCTTCAGCGGTTCGTAATGGAGCGCGTTCAAACGATTCTTCAAGGCTTTCGCCAGAACGAGGCCGAGGGCAACGACTCCACCAAACAAATGCAGGCCGTGAAGTCCGGTAAAGATGTAGAAGAAACCGCTCTGCAGCGTCGACGGGACGTAAACGCCCGCATTCACAAGCTGACGCCAGGCCGCGAGTTGTCCGGCGAGGAAGCCCAGACCGAGCAGGCCGCCGACGGCAAGCCATCGCTTCATGCTTTGCCCATCGTTGCGGCGGATGGCGCGGCGGGCCAGGTCGATCGCGACGCTGCTCAACAACAGCATCGCCGTGTTCGGCCAGAGCAGCGACGGCAGTTCGATGTTTTGCCAGGACGGAACTCCACGCAGCACGATGTACGCGCTCGACAGGCCGGCGAACAACATGATGATCGCCGTGAGCAGCACCCAGACCCCGATCTGGCCCTTCGAAATCGGAAAGGAAGAACTGGAATCATCGCCGCCGCCGCGATCGCCGTCGCCGCGCCCGTGATCGGGCGGCTTGAGCGGCGGTGGCCCGATTCCTTTTCGTTCTTCAACTAATGTCGGCATAAAAGCAGAGCCTTATACTCTAATGTTGCGCCGGAGTCGTGGCCGGAACGGTCTGCGGCAGAAAATCATCATCGACTCGCTCGCCCTGCACCCCGAAATCAAACGGCCAGCGATGAACCGTAGGCAGCTCATCTCCAAAGTTACCATGTCCCGGCGGGCACGGGGCAGTCCACTCGAGGGTGGTCGCTCCCCACGGATTGCTTTCCAGCGCCCGGCGGCCCGCAAAAATGCTGATGAAGAAGTTCGCCAGGAAGACCAGTTGCACGGCCCCGAGGACGAACGCGGATACGGAGATGAAGACATTCACCGGTTGCTGGGGCACGAGAAACGCGTACTGAGTCGGGTCATAGATACGCCGCATCTGACCGCCGATGCCGAGAATGTGCATCGGGAAGAACACGCAATAGACGCCGGCAAACGATACCCAGAAATGCACCTTTCCGAGTGTTTCGTTCATGAAGCGGCCGAACATCTTCGGGAACCAGTAATACAGTCCGCCGAAAGCAGCGAACAACGGCGCGATGGCCATGACCAGATGGAAGTGCGCGACGACGAAATACGTATCCTGAAGCTGAATGTCCGCTGCCGACGTTCCCAGGAACAAGCCGCTCAGGCCGCCGCTGACAAACATCGACACGAATCCTATGGCGAACAGGCCCGCAGAGGTGAAGCGAATGCGGGCCCCCCATATCGTGCCGAGCCAGTTAAATGTTTTGACGGCGGACGGCACCGCGATCAGCAAAGTCGTCAATGTGAACACCGAACCCAGGAAAGGATTCATTCCGCTGACGAACATGTGGTGGCCCCACACGATGAAGCTGAGCACCGAGATCGCCACCATCGAGTAAACCATCATGCGATAGCTGAAAATCGGCTTGCGGCAGAACGTCGAAAGGATGTCCGACGCCATTCCCATGGCAGGCAGAATGACGATGTAAACCTCAGGATGGCCGAAGAACCAGAACAGGTGCTGCCATAGCAGCGGATGGCCGCCGGAGTGTTCGAGCGGCATGTTGTTCATGATGATGCCGGCCGGAACGAAGAAGCTCGTGCCGCCCATTCGATCGAACATCAGGAGAATGCCGGCTCCAAGCAGGACCGGGAAAGCCAGCAGGCCGAGCACTGCCGTGATGAGCAGCGACCATTGCGTCAGCGGCAGACGCATCATCGAAAGGCCGCGGGTCCTCATGGTCAGGATCGTCGTGATGTAGTTCAAGCCGCCCATCAAACCGGACGCGCTGAACAGCGCGATCGCCGTTATCCACAGCGTCATGCCGGTGGCTTGACCCGGCGCCGCGGCCGGAATCGCGCTGAGCGGCGCGTAAGCTGTCCAACCTCCCATCGGGGCGCCGGCCTGTATGAACAGGGCGGAGAAAATCACGATGCACGACAACAGGAACACCCAGTACGACAGCGCGTTCAGAAACGGAAACGCCATGTCGCGGGCGCCGATCTGCAGCGGGATCAGGAAATTTCCGAATCCTCCTGTCAGAACGGCGGTAAAGAGGAAGAAGACCATGATCGTTCCATGCATGGTTACCAGAGAAATGTAGAACTCCGGGGCCATGACGCCGCCGTTGTAGGCGACCGGGAAGATCTTGGCTAGAGTCGGTGAAAGGTCCGTCGGCCAGGCGAGCTGATACCGCATCAGCATCGACAGCAGTCCGCCGACGACCGCCATCGCCATCGCCGTGATCAAGTATTGGATGCCGATGATCTTGTGATCCGTGCTGAAGATGTACTTCCGCACAAAACCCAGCTCGTGGTGGACATGATCGTGATCGGCTGTGTGGGACTCGCTCATGATTCCCTTCCCTTCTACTGCTGTTTAAAAGCTTCCTCGAACCACTTGTTGAAAGCGTCTTGCGATTCGTCGATTGTGAGGGCAGCCTTCATCCGGTAATGACCGAGGCCGCAGAGTTCCGCGCATGCAACTTCATACTGTCCCGCCTTGGTCGGCGTGAACCAAACCTCGATGCCCATGCCGGGCACCGCGTCTTGTTTGATTCGAAAGTTGGGAAGGAAAAGGCTGTGGATGACATCCTTGGAGCGCAGCCGGACTCGAACGGGTTTGCCTAACGGCGCATGCATGACGCCGAGGCTGGAGAGGTCGTCCTTCGCGGACGGATCGTCCTTATCCAGACCAATGGCGTTTGTCGGTGATATCAATTTCGTGTCCGTGCGGCCGAACTGGCCGTCCGGACCCGGGTAATGGAAAGTCCATTGGAATTGCTCGCCGGTGACTTCGATCATCGTCGCGTTCGTCGGCGCGTCCGAAAAATAAATCGAGGCCCAAACGCGTTGGCCCATGAAAACGAGGACCGTCAGGATGACTGCGGTAATGATCAGGAGGATGGCTTCGGCTTTGGGATTATCGTGCCAGTACGCCGCCCGTTCGCGGCCGTTTTCACCGTAGCGGGCAACGAAATATCCCAGCGCGCCCTGAACCAGAACGAAGGCGATGCCGCTGACGATGAGCACCGCCATGAAGAGACTATCGATCCGCCCGCCATGCTCGGAAGCCAGACTTGGAAACCAGTAAGGCTGCGCAATGAATAAATAAAGTGAAGCAACGATCAGAACAAGAATGAGACCCGCCAGCACAACCCCGCTTACGGTAATCCGACCCGGCCCGGTGCCATTGGCCATTTCAATTCCCTCCCAAGGTAGGAAACGAACCAGCTGACGAAAGCAATCCAGAAATCTAACAAAACCAATAGGTCAGGTAAACCACAAAGACGAAAGGAGCCGGTGGAGACCATCGGGGTTAAGGGAAATAATTTGGCCTTTCTTTGTTCGAGGGTGTCTTTGTGGTTTACCTTTTAAGTATGGGTTCGAGATCCGCCGTCGTGCTGCCGGAAGTCGAGGACGACACCTCCGATCAGCTTCAGCCGCTCTACCACGTCATCCTGCTCAACGATGAAGATCACACGTACGACTATGTAATCGAGATGCTGCAGAAAATCTTCGGCTTCACCGAATCGAAGGCGCTGTCGCACGCGGTGGAAGTGGATACGATCGGCACGACGATTCTGCTGACGTGCGAGCTGGAGAAAGCCGAACACAAACGCGATCTCATCCACAGTTACGGCCCCGACTGGCGCCTTCCCCGCTCGCTAGGTTCGATGGCCGCCGTCGTTGAGCCCGCCGCTGCCTGATCGGTAATTACTAATTACCGCTACCCAACTCGCGGAGATAATCGAAACTGTAGATGCCGGTGCGATGGCCGTCGCTCCACTCGAACTGAAGAGCGTACTGGCCCACGAGTTCGATCTTTCGGAACTCCAGATTGTCGGGAATATGAATCGGAAGAACGATGCGGACGCCCGTCATCTCATCCTTGCACGAAGCGCATGGACACATGCCCCGCAAAACGGGCGCCAGATAGTGGGTTTCCGAGCCGTCCGCCCAAAGGATCATCAGTTCGCCGGGATTGACCTTCTTGACCTTTGTCGGCGTAGTCGATGGGCTCGCCATCAATCGACCTCGAGCGTCGGTCCAGAGCCCTCGAAATTGCGGATGCTGACCTGAGCCGCCACCTTCTTCGCGATCTCACGAAGCGTCTGCGCGCTCGGCGCGTCGGGCTGAGCGATCACGATCGGCTTGCCGATGTCGGACTGCGTCCGGATCGCCAGATCCAGCGGGACCTCGCCGAGGAACGGAATGCCCAATTGCTCCGCCGCGCGGCTGCCGCCGCCCTGCCCGAAGATGTAATCCTGCGAGTTACAGTGCGGGCAGATGTAGTAGCTCATGTTCTCGACGATGCCAAGGATGGGCACGCGCGTTTGCTGGAACATGCGGAGCGTCTTCATCGAAATCCGCAGTCCGACGTCCTGAGGCGTCGAAACGATAACCGAGCCGGTCAGGGGCACGGCCTGCGCCAGCGTGAGGTGGACGTCGCCGGTTCCCGGCGGCAGGTCGACCACCAGGTAATCCAGGTCGCCCCAGTCCACATCGAACAGACATTGCTGAAGCGCCTTGTGCGCCATGGGCCCGCGCCAGATCAAAGGCTGCTCGGACTTGACCAGCAGCCCCATCGAAATGAACTTCAGGCCGCTGGCTTCCTGCGGGATCATGCGATTGCCGACCGACTTCGGCGGCAGATCGAGACCCAGCATGATGGGAGTCGTCGGGCCGTAGATATCGCCGTCCAGCAGCCCGACCCGCGCGCCTTCCGAGGCAAGCGCAGCGGCAATGTTGACCGCGATGGTGGACTTTCCGACGCCGCCTTTTCCGCTACCGACCGCGACGATGTTCTTAACGCCGGCAAGAGCCGTCTTATCGAGCTGCGGCGTCTGGCGGACTTCCGCCGTCATTTTGACGTCGACGTTTTCCACTCCCGGCAAGCCTTTGATTAACGCGATGGCTTCATCGCGCATCTGATCTTTCACGGGACAGGCGGGTGTCGTGAGATTCAGGTCGAATGAAACTTTACCGGTCTCGATTTTCAAATTCCGGATAAAACCGAGCGAGACGATGTCCTTCCGAAGGTCGGGATCCTGGACGCGTTTCAAAACCGTCAGGACCTGCTCCTCTGTCGGACCTCCATCTTTCGAATCTTTATTCCAAAAAGCCATACACCTCTGTCCCCTCTCTGACTGCGAGCCTAACCTTCGATTGTAGCAGACCAGCCGAGGAACACAGGTTCCGGCGCGAGACGGACGCCGAATCGATCGTAAACGACGGACCCGATATGCTCGGCAAGCCGCCGAATGTCTTCAGCCGTGGCGCCGCCTTTGTTGACGAGCGCCAGCGTGTGTTTGCTGGAGAGACCGGCGCGGCCCATCGAGTAACCCTTTGAAAAGCCTGCCTGTTCGATCAGCCATGCCGCGGCGGTCTTCACCTTGCCGGGCGACGCGGCGTACCTCGGAACCGCCGGGCCGGCGCGCGCTTGCAGTTCGGCGAATTCGTTTTCGCTGACGATGGGGTTTTTGAAAAACGATCCGGCGCTGCGGCAGTCCGGATCGCCTTCGACCAGAAGCATTGCCTTGCGCGCTCTGATGCGCCGAACGGCAGCGCGAACGGCGTCAAGCGACGCAGCTCGAGCCGAGCCGGGCAGGCCTTCGAACTCCCGCTGCACGTCCGGATAGCGGATGGCGGGCGCGCCGTGCGTGGTGAGCGCGTAGCTCACCTGCAGCACGACGTATCGATCTTTTTCAGTCGTGTTGAAGACGCTGGCGCGATAAGTGAAGCCGCACTCCTCACGTGACAGCTCCACGATCCGATCCGTCCGCCGGTCATAGGCCCGGACATGCACCAGCACTTCGGATACTTCCTGTCCGTAAGCGCCGACGTTCTGGACCGGCGTTCCGCCGACGCAGCCGGGAATGCCGCTCAGACACTCCACTCCGGCCAGATCCCTTTCCACGCACCACGCAACAAGCCGGTCCCACTGTTCGCCCGCGCCGGCGCGCACGATCGTTTTGTCCCGATCGCTTTCGGATTCCAGGCCGGGCATCGCCACCTTTATTACGAGGCCGGGAAAACCGGAGTCCGCGACGAGCAGATTCGATCCGCCACCCAGGATGAAGAGCGGAAGATTTTTTTCTTTGGCAAACCGGATGGATTCGAGGACGGCCGATTCCGACGACGCGTCGATGAAGTAACGGGCAGGCCCGCCGATCCCGAAAGTCGTCAAAGGCGCGAGAGGCACGTTCTCGTGGATGAGTGCTTTCACCGCTGTTTCAGTTTAACATTGGGACCCGTGCGAAGAATTCGAGCCATCCTGATCGTCATTCTTACGCTTTTCGCCTCGCTGAACACTGGGTCTGCTGCGCGCCTCCAGCAGACGAAACGCCAGCCCGCGCCGGTCATGTCGTCGGAAGGCGCCGATTGGCTCACGCGCCCCGAGCGCATTCAGGAAGAGGATCCGGATCGAATGCTGGCCGCGCTCGACATCAAGAAAGGTGCCGTCGTCGCGGACATCGGCGCGGGGGTCGGTTATCACGTCTGGCGTTTGTCTGAAATCGTCGGCCCTGCCGGGAAGGTCATCGGCGAAGACATTCAGCCTGAAATGCTGCGGATGCTCAGGAAGAACATCGACGACCGCAAGCTGCGCAATGTCGAAATCATTCTTGGAACGCCAACCGATCCGAAGCTGCCGGCCAACGCCGTCGACCTCGTCTTGATGGTTGACGTTTACCACGAATTTTCCGATCCCGTCACGATGATGCGCCGCATCCAGGCGGCCTTGAAGCCGGATGGCCGCGTCGTGCTCGTGGAGTTCCGTAAAGAAGATGCGAACGTCCCGATTCAGCCGCTTCACAAGATGTCGGTTCAGGACGTGCGGTCGGAGCTCGAACCGCTCGGCTTCAAATTCCAGCGGTCGCTGGAATTCCTTCCCTGGCAGCACATCCTGATCTTCTCCAACGGGAAGTGAATCTCCAGCTCGTCGTCCTCATTGTTTATTCCGCTCTGTTCATCGGATTCGGGCTCTTCATTTCGCGCCGCGTGAAAAAGGCGGACGACTTTCTCGTCGCCGGCCGCAGTCTCGGCCCCGGCCTGCTCGCCACGACGTTCCTCGCCGCGAACATCGGCGCGGGCTCGACGGTCGGCGCGACCGGTCTCGGCTACGTGTACGGTCTGGGCGCATGGTGGTGGGTCGGCTGCGCGGGAATCGGCTCGTTCATATTGGCCAACACCGTGGGCCCGAAAATATGGGCGCTGGCCGCGAAGCACGGCTGGCGCACGGTCGGCGATTTTCTGGAGTACCGGTATCACCGGTCGGTTCGCGGCCTGATCGCGCTGCTGTTGTGGATGGGAACGCTGATGATACTGGCGGGCCAGCTCATCGCGATCTCGCAAATACTGGAAGTCGTCACCGGTCTTCCGAAGTGGCAAGGCTGCCTTGTCGGCGGCGTCGTCGTCACTGCTTACTTCGCGGCCGGAGGCCTGCTGACATCCGCGTGGGTCAACCTGATTCAGCTCACCGTCAAGCTGGCCGGCTTTGCGCTGGCTGTTCCATTCGGAATTTTCGCGGCCGGCGGCTGGTCGGCGCTGCAGCCGGCCCTTCAGCAGTCGTCGCCGCTGGGAGTCCAAGGTGTGCTCGGATACGTGGCGATCCTGGTTCCATCGTTCATCATTTCGCCCGGACTCATTCAAAAGCTATACGGGGCGCGCGATGCGCAGTCGGTCCGGAAAGGAGTGAGCTGGAACGCATTGGGCCTCGTTCTTTTCGCCTTTGCGCCGGCGATTCTCGGCGTCATTGCTCATTCGCAGTATCCGGCGTTAGCCAATCGCGAACTGGCGCTTCCGATGGTGATGACGAAGCTGATGCCGCCGTGGCTCGGTCTGCTGACGCTCGCCGCGGTCTTTTCGGCAGAAGTCAGCGCCAGCGACGCCATCCTGTTTATGCTCTCCACGTCGCTCAGTATCGATCTCTACAAAACGTTCGTCCGTCCCCAAGCCTCGGATCGCGACCTGTTGTTCATGAGCCGGCTGACGGCCGTCGTGGGCGCCTTCTTCGGGGTGCTTCTGGCGATCAAGCTGCCGTCGATCATTTCGGCGCTGCAAATCTTTTATACGCTGATGGCCGTTGCTTTGTCGGCGCCGCTGATCGTCGGATTGTATTTCCGCCGCCCGACCGCGGCGCGAGCGATCATCGCGATCGCCTTTTCGGTAGGACTGACTGCTTTCACGGGGTCGGCGCCGATAGGCATTCTCGCGGGATTCGTGATAATGATTACGCCATGAATCGGCGCATCTTCATTGGTGCCGTAACCGTGGCCGGCTTCTGCGGACGCGGGCTTCTTGCGCAGGCCCGCGAAGGCTTCATCACGGACGTGGACGGCATCAAGGTCGGTCATTTCACCGAAGCGAGAAGACCCACCGGCTGCACGGTCGTTCTTTACGAGCGCGGCGCCGTCGCCGGCGTTGACGTGCGAGGGTCAGCGCCCGGCACGCGCGAAACCGATTTGTTGAAGCCGACGAATCTCGTCGATAAGGTAAACGCCGTCATTTTGTCCGGAGGAAGCGCGTTCGGCCTGGATTCCGCTACCGGTGTCATGCGTTATCTCGAAGAACACGATGCCGGCTTCGCGACGGCAGCGGGCAAAGTCCCGATCGTCCCTGCGGCGATTCTTTACGACCTCAATGTCGGCGACGCGAAGATCCGTCCCAATGCGGACGCGGGCTACAGAGCGTGCACGAACGCCAAGGCCGGACCTGTTGAAGAAGGCAGCGTCGGCGCCGGCGCCGGCGCGACCATCGGCAAGCTCGGCGGCGGACGCCCCATGAAAGGCGGCATCGGCACGTCGAGCATCAAGCTGCCCAATGGAATTGTCGTGGCCGCAATCGTAGCGGTGAATTGTGTGGGAGATGTAGTCGACCCCAAAACCGGAAAAATCGTGGCGGGCGCGCGGACCGCGGACGGCAAAGGGTTTCTGGATATCGTGGAAACGTATCGGTCGGGGCGCGGGGTAACCGCTTCGCCATCGTCCACGGCGCCGCCGGGTCAGAACACGACGATCGGCGTTGTGGCCACGAACGCCCGCTTCGACAAGACCCAGATGACGAAGATCGCCGAAATGGCCCATGACGGCATGGCCCGCGCAATCAATCCCACCCACACGCCCTCCGACGGCGATACGCTGTTCGCGCTCTCTACCGGCGCCGTCACCGCCGCCAACCTTACCGCCATCGGCGCCCTGGCCGCCGAGGCCGTATCCGAAGCCATCCTCCGCGGCGTCAAAAAAGCGAAGTCCGTGCCGGGGTTTCCCAGTTACACCGACATCTCGAAGTGAGCTTACTCGGCCCGGCCGAGCAAACCGGAGTTAAACAACCGCTCGTCCATGTACATCCGGCGGCGGGAGCCGTTCAGAATCGGCGTGTGTTTGATTTCGCAAAGGTATTCCGGAATTGCCCACAGCGGCTCATCCGACGTCATCCAGTCCATCGAATCGAAGCGCGCAAGGTTTACCGGCCGCGAGTAACCGCGCAGTGTCTTCTCACCTTTGAGATTGTAGTAATGCTCGAAATACGACATCGCCAGCTCGCGAAGGGTCCGGTAGACCGGAGACCGAAACCTCAGCCCGGAGTAATTCGACTTCGCGATCGCGCCCCAGCAATCGTTCGCTCGATACAAGGCAATCACGTGATCGTCGTCGCGAACCGATTCCAGATCCAGAATCAGCGGAGGACGCCCATTCGCGCGCAGCGCAGCGGCGGCAAACAGCGCGCCCTCGAAGCAATGCGCGGTACCGTACTCCATCACCAACCGCGGCGACCGGCACGTCTCGCCGTCCTTTTCTTTGTTGTATGGAAGATCGTCCAGGTACTTCTGAATCTTTTCAGGCGTCGAAAGCTGACGCAGCAGGCTGTGCCTTTTGAGGCGTGGGCGGACGCGCCGGAAAATCATCGAGTCGTACCAGCTACTTTTCGGCCGGCGGGCCCGACGCCAATTGAATGATGTTTCGCATCGCATCCGGAATCGGCGCCGGCTTGAACCGCGCGGCATCGACGCACACCACCGTGACGTATCCCGCCGCCAGCATTTCACTGCTGTCGTCATCGACGAACTCGAAGTTGTATCGAATCGTTTTCTCTCCTTGAAGCTCCGGACTCAGGCGCACACGGATCGCCGCGCCATGGCGAATTGGTTTTGAAAACCGGGAAAAGGCCTCGACACGCGGCATCCAGACCTGCAGTTCTTCGAGAAAGGGCAGCCACTCTTTCCCTGCGGCACGAAACAGTTCTTCCTCGGCGTTCTCAACGAATCGAAAAAAATGCGGGTAGTATACAATGCCGGCCGCATCGACATCGGCCCAGTAAGTCTGGAATCGAACCTCGAACATGGTACGCGGATTCTACAGCACAGCCGCGGCATATTTGATAATGTCGGTTCCACCGGCCAGACCGCCATTCGTCAAAAAAGGGAACGATTCGAACGGCGATTGCGTCTAAGGGGTCACTGCACTATGAAACGCATATTTCTCATGCTTCTCGTAGCTGTGCCCCTGCTCGCGCAACAAAAGCCGACCACAACCCAAAACCCCCTGGACAAGCTCCATGATCAGGCCAAAGCTCTCTTCGAGCGCGCAGGCGTGCCTTTTTCCGAAGACCAGGAGAAGTCCATCGCGCTCATGATCGAAGATCGGCGCCAGGCATCCGAAGATCTGTTCGGCCAATTGATGGACTTCAGCAGCGGACCGGTGCAGGGCCAGCAGCAGGATCGCGCAGTCGCGGGCATCAAGTGGATGCACGACGAGTTCAAGAAGCGGCTGCGGGAATACCTCAACGAAGAGCAGCGGCCCATATGGGAAACCTACGAGGCGGGAGACGGCATCAAAGCGCTGGACGATCTCGTCAAAGAACTGACCGGCGGCGCCGCTCCCAAGCAGGAAACGCAATTCATCAGGATTATCAATAATTCATTTACCGCGGAGCAAGGCTACTTCAACGGGCAGGCCGTGAATACCGATGTGATCCAGCGCGCCGGTCTGGGCGCATTTCATGGAACCGTCGAGTATCGCTTCAAAGACGAAGCGCTGAACGCCCGGAATCCCTTCGCCGGTAACAAACCGCCCTACCAGCAGCGTCAGGCGAACTTCAATTTCAGCGGTCCACTGATTCCGAACAGACTGACGATCAATGCCAACGGCTCGCACCAGGTGCAGGAAAACGCCAACACCGTTCACGCCGAAACCCTCTCCGGCCCGTACGATCTCGGCATCACCAATTCGTTCACCAACCGGAACGCCAACGTGAACGCGAACTATCAATTGTCGAATGTCTATTCGTTCTCGGTCGGCACCAACTTTTCGACCTTCCGGAGCAAAAACCAGGGCGTCGGCGGATTCACTCTGCCGGAGCGGGCCGGGAGCGGTTCGGAACGCTTCCGCAACATGTATTTCAATCAGACGGCAGTGATTTCCGACAAAACGCTGTACCGCACGAATTTCAACTTCTGGACCGATTTGAACGACAACAAGCCGGCGAATGCGGCCGTTGCCATCGACGTGCTGGGAGCGTTCAACGGCGGCGGATCTCAGGGATGGAATGAAGACGAGCGGCACGGGTACTATCTGAACAACCTGTTCTCCCACGCCGGGTCGAAATTCACCGTGCGCGCGGGATTCGACGGCGGTTATCGAAAATCGCGGACGCTCTCGCAAGGAAACTTTCTGGGGACATATACGTTCTCCAATCTCGACGACTATCGCGCCGGCATTGCGTCGACCTACCGCGTGACGCGAGGCAATCCGCTGCTGCTGAATAACCAGTTCGAGATGTCGGCGTTTGGCGAGACCGACGTCAAATTGAGCCAGCGGCTCACCACGATGTTCGGCGTCCGCTACGATTTGCAATCGAATCTGGGCGATCACAACAATGCGGCGCCGCGGCTGGGCTTCGCCTACGCTGTGGGAAAATCAACAGTCGTTCGCGGCGGCGCCGGCGTCTACTACGACCGCATGTGGGACTGGATCACCGAAACCCAGAAACGCTCGGACGGCGTGCGGCAATACGACCTCGTGATCAATAACGCGGTCTACAATCCGGCGCATCCGGATCCGTTCCAAACAGACGCGGGGACGGTAAACATGCCGGCGTCGGTGCGTGTCACCGATCCGAATCTCGCGGCACCCTATCAGATCATTTCCTCGCTCTCCCTCGAGAGAACGTTCAAGAACAATTTGTTTCTCAGCGGCCGGTATGAGTTCAGGCGGGGCATTCATCAATTCCGAACCAGGGATCTCAACGCGCCGCTGCCGGGTCAATCGACGCCGCCCGATCCCAGCCGCGGCCAGGTGCTGAACTTCGAATCGACGGCGCTATCCCGCCAGCAGATGTTCAACATCAGCTTCCGGCAGCGTTTCAGCATCTTCAACGTGAACGGCAACTACAGCCACTATTCGCAATACAACGACAGCGACTGGATCTTCAACACTCCTGCGAACAACTACGACATGCATTCGGAGTGGGGAAGGACCGGAACTCCGATCCATCAGGTCAATGCGACCGTGAACGCCAAATTGTTCATGGGAGTTTTCCTAACCGGATCGTTGAACGCGAACAGCGGAAACCGCTACACGATCACGACCGGCACCGACGACAACTTCGACTCCAACCTCAACGACCGGCCGCCCGACACACCTCGCAACAGCGAAGACGGCCCCCGGTTCGTGAGCTACAACTTCAATATTTCAAAAGCGGTGTTTTTCGGCGCCTCCGCGGGCGGATCGGGCAGCTCGCGAACCAACATGAATGTTTTCGCGAACATGAATAATGCCTTCAACCGGACGAACTTTGGAACCCCGTCGGGAGTCTTGAGCTCGCCCGACACGTTCGGCAAACCCACGAGCGCGCGCAACGCGCGGGAAATCGAAGTCGGGCTGCGATTCCAGTTCTGACAAATTCGGCAATTGGCAATTGGGGGTCAGACGTGTAAATCACCCAATTCGCCGTCCCGGGGATGCCGGATTAATCAGGTGATTTAGACGTCTGACACCTAATTGCCAAATTGCCATAGACTGCGGCTGATGGAAATGTTCTTCTCCGATTTCGCCGCCAATCTCGGCGGGCCGAAAAACCCGCTTTACGTGCTGCATGACCAGCTCAAGACCGAAGGCACCAATGTCACCGACCTCGTCCGCGGCAACGTCAACGAACACGGAATCGTCTATCCGCCGGAAGTCCTGAACGAAATTCTCAAACAGGCCGCCGACAAAGCCCGAGTCTACCGCCCGGACTCCCTCGGACAGCGGCCCGCCCGCGAAGCGATCGCGCAGTACTACGGCGGGCTGAAGGTTCCGCCGGAGCAGATCCTCATGACGCCGGGCACGAGCGTTTCGTATTGGTATTGCTTCAAGCTGCTCACGGAAAACGGCGATGAAGTGCTATGTCCGCAGCCATCTTATCCGCTGTTCGATTACATTGCGCGGCTGGCCGGCGTGTCGCTTCAACACTACCGTCTGCTGGAATCGCGCGAATGGTCGATCGATCTCGATCACCTGGAAAGCCGGATCGGCACCGCGACGCGGGCCATTATTCTGATCTCGCCGCACAATCCGACGGGCATGGTTGCAGACGAGACCCAGCTGCGCGGACTTGCCGAGATTGCCAGGCGTCATGCGCTGCCGATCATTTCGGACGAAGTCTTCGGCGAATTCCTGTTCGGCATCGATTCATTCCCGCGCGTCGCGGCGACCGATGCGCCTCTGGTGTTCACCCTGAATGGGTTTTCGAAGATGTTCGCGCTGCCTGGAATGAAGATCGGCTGGATGGCGATTACCGGCGACCCTGCGCTCGTCAAGAAATCCGTCGCCGCTCTGGATCTGATCTCGGACACGTTCCTGCCGGTGAACGAGGTCGCGCAGTTCGCCGTGCCGGAGATATTCCATCGCGGTTCGGATTTCCTGAAGCGCTACCGGAGTTGGATAACGCAGTGCCGCACTGCCGCAGTCGAAGGCCTGGCGGGGACTTCTTTTGTGCATCCACGGGGGGGTTTTTACATCACCATTTCCATCGATCACGATGAGGAAGAGGCAGCGGCGACTTTGTTGCAGAGAGAAAACATTCTCGTGCATCCCGGATATTTTTACGACATTGCGCCCGATCATCTCGTGATGACATTCATCGACGAACCGCGAGAGCTTGGCGCGCACTTCAAAAAAATCGCGCGAGTGTGCGGAAAGGACCCGGCGCAAAGCAAATGAATATCGAAAGTGTTCTTGAAGCGATCGCGGCCCGTATGATTGCCGCCGAAGATGTGCGCGAACTCGGTGTGGCGCACGGCATCCAGGATTACTTGCAAGCGCTTCCGCCGCCCCTGCAATCCGACATTCGGCAGCTCGTCGTGCTGTTCGAACATCTGCCGCCTCTGATCATCTTCCGCTTGAGCCGATTCTCGCGCCTCGGGCCTGCAGATCAGGACCGCTACATCGACGCGTGGGGCACGAGCCGGATCGCTTTGCTGCGAACGGGGTTTCGGGTGCTGAAGAATCTTTCCGTCAGCACGTACTACCAGAACCCGGCGACGTGGAAGGAACTGGGATACGACAAACGATGATCTCGACACTGCCCAACAAGAAACAAGAGCAAGCCGAGGTTTGCATCGTCGGCTCCGGAGCCGCGGGTGGAGTCCTGGCATATGAGCTGGCGGCGGCCGGCCGGGACGTCATCGTGCTCGAGGAAGGTGACGAGCTGACTTCGCCCGACTTCACGCAGCGCGAAGATCTCATCCCTCGCATCTACGCCGACGCGGGCGCCCGGGCCACGCACGATGCCGCGATTCCGATCCTCCAAGGCAGATGCATCGGCGGCACGACGGTGATCAATCACGGAATTTGTTTTCGGACGCCCGAGCGGATTCTCGACGAATGGAAACGCGATTTCGGCGTTGTCGACCTGACGATTCCCCGCCTCGAACCCCACTTCGACAAAGTCGAACGGATGATCGGAGCGCGCCGGCTCGGTCCGGCCGACATCAACGCGAACAATCAGGTATTCCAGCGGGGATGCGAGAAACTGGGCTGGCGCGGCTCGGCGATGACGCTCAACATGCAGCCTTGCGGCGCTTGCGGTCCCTGCAACCTCGGTTGCCCGGAAGACAAGAAGGGCGGCACGCACGTGAACTACCTGCCGGCAGCGGTTCGGGCCGGCGCTCGAATCTTCCGCAACTGCCGGGTGGAGCACATCGAGATCGAAGGCGACGAGGTGAAATCGGTCAAAACCAATCAGCTCACGGTCCGTGCCCCGACGATCATCATCGCGGCGGGCGCCGTGAATTCTCCGGCTCTGTTGCTGCGCAGCGGCCTCGGCCGTTCGCTTCCGGCGACGGGCGCCGGTGTCTCGCTTCATCCGCTGATTCCCCTTCTCATCGTCTCGGACAAGGCGCTCCACAGCATGCGAGGTCTTCCTCACAGCTACTACTGCGACGAGTTCTTTACGCCGGAAGATGACTTTCTATTCGAGGGTCTCTTCGTATCCATCGGCGTGTTCTCTACGGGCCTTGGCGGATTCGGCCGGCAGCATCGCGAGTACATGAAAAAGTTCGCGAACCTCGGTCTGACGTATGTCCAGATGCGGGATCGCTCGCAGGGACGTGTGACGCTTCGGAACGGCCGCTACCCCGTCGTTCGTTACGTTATGAGTTCCGGGGATCGCGAACGCGCGCGGAAGGCACTGAAGCTGCTGGCGAAGATCTGTCTTGCCGGAGGTGCGGCACAGGTTGCAACCACACACGTCAGGCCGGTGGTGATGAACAACGCTGGGGATATCGCGAAGATCGATCAGGCGGCGTTCCGTCCGAACGATCTCACCGTGTTCTCCGCCCATCCGCAGGGCGGCTGCCCGATGGGATCGGATCCGCGCCGAAGTGTGGTCAACTCCAATTGCGCGGTTCATGGAATCCGCGGATTATACGTTTGCGATGCGAGCGTCTTTCCATCGGCCGTCGGCGTCAATCCGATGATTTCGATCATGGCGCTTGCATCGTTGACAGCCGAGCGAATCATTGAACCCGACAAACGACGACAATAAAGACGACCGTAAAGAAGCTCCCAAACGCGCGCCGCAGCGGCGGGTCGGTTCATTCGTCCTGCTCGAGAAGCTCGGAGCGGGCGGCATCGGCGAAGTCTGGAAGGCCCGCGATTACCGGCTGAATCGCGTCGTCGCCCTCAAGTTCATTCTCGAAGATGCGATGCAGGCTCCGCAGAACTCAAAAGACCTGCTGCGTGAAGCGCGCGCCGTCTCTGCGCTCAATCATCCCAACATCGTGACGATTCTCGAGATCGGCGAAAGCGATGGATCCACATACATCGCCATGGAATTCGTCGAAGGCGAAACGCTCCGCAACCGGATCGACAAAATCGGCGCCTCGTTCGAGACCGCGCTGGATATCGCGTCGCAGATGGCGAAAGGCCTGGCGGCCGCGCATGACAACGGAATCGTCCATCGCGACATCAAGCCTGAAAACGTGATGATCCGCGTCGACGGCTACGTGAAGCTTGTCGATTTCGGCTTTGCGAAGGTTCTGCCGTGGGCCGGTGATTCCGTCAGCGCCGATCCGACACAAAGCGGGCAGATCACCGGTACGTTCAAATACATGTCGCCCGAGCAGGCTCGTGGACAGAAAGTCGAGCCGTCCAGCGATATCTTTTCTTTCGGAATCGTGCTCTACGAATTGCTCACCGGCGAACACCCTTTTCGCGCCGATACGCCGATCGATACGCTTCACCGCATCATCAAGGACGAGCCCGTCAGTACGCGTGTGCGCTGCCCGGACCTGCCGGAACAAATGCACGAGATTGTCGAGAAGTGCTTGAAAAAGGACAAGACGCAACGATACCAGTCCGCGTCGGATCTGGAAGCGCATTTACGCGGCTCGCACACGGCGCAACCAAAAGAACAGCGGCGGCTCGCGATACGCAAATCGTGGATAGCTGCCATTCTGCTGGCGGCCCTTCTTGCGATTCTCATCGTGCTGTGGAATCCGCTTTCAAAACCTGCGCGCATCGGCGCCCCGGTGCATTCCGTTGCAGTAATGAATCTGACAACTCCGGCCGGCGACCCGATTGCCGGTGTAATTGCTCAGGGCCTGTCCGAGGAACTCGGCGGCGCGCTCGCGCGAGAGGGCTTTCTCGTGCCCGCGCGCAGCCGCATCCTGGCGCTGACGGCGACCGACGCACAGAAGGTGGGCGCAGAACTCAACGTCGATGCCGTGTTGGAAGGCAACGTTACGAAGGTCAACGACGCGTACAAGGTGTACATCGAGCTGGTCGATTCAAGAACAGGCTTTCAAATCTGGAGCCGTTTGTCGACGACGAGTCAGGCCGACGTGTTGTCGAGCGACTCCAACACGTCCGATGAAATCGCGCGCGAGGTCCGCTCCGCAGTAGGTGGGAAATGAAAAAAGCACTGCCGGAATTTCTGGCAATGATGGCGATGGTGCTGCCCGGTTTTCTGGCGTCCGAAGCAACGGCCGGCGAGATCAAAATCAACCGGCCGGCAACAGTGGAGTTCGAAATCGCGGGCGGCGGCGGCGCCAACGCGTGGCACATCCAATACGGCACTCCCACGACCGGATCGCGGCCGAAGCTCATCGCGCTTCCCGGACCCGGTACGACGGCATATTTCAGCCATGGCGTCTGGCTGCGGCGCATCGATACGGAGCGAGGCGTGGTCACCGGTCGCTGGCGTTTCCCGGGAACGGCCATCACCGCGTTGACGGCAAAAGACGATCACCTCCAGCTCGAAGTCGAGGAGCAAGGCCCGGAGAACCGGTCCTTCCGTCGCGTGCTCGAATTCAACCCCGACGATGATTCCAACCAGTCGCGGATCCCGTTCTGGCCTGGATTCTGGTTTTACCTCGCTCCCTCTCAGTCCGAAATGAACTGCTTCTGCAACCTCCCCAACCTCAAGCCGGAACAGGCGCGGCGATGGCTGCCGGAAGCGGAAAACGCTGCGCTGCGCGATCCGCTATCGCCATGGCTCCGTGTCGCGCTGGCTCACGTCTACAAGGCGCTCGACAAGGCGGAAGCCGACAACCTTCTCGACGACGCCGCGGTTACGGGACCGGCCGACTTCGGCGAACTCTTCAGGCTCTCCGCCACCCTGGACAGCGAGGGCCACCCGGCCGCAGCGCGCCAGGCATTCGAACGCGGTTACGAAGATTTCTGGCGAAAAGGCAACGATCCCCGTTTCGTGTCTTCACTGTTCGCGCGCATCTTTACGTACTCGCTGCCGCCCGGCGTTCTCGAGCAAGCCCGGCCCGAGTTGATCGAGCGTCTTTATAAAGTCGGTCCCTGGGTTGAAGGCGCGGATTACGCCTGGGCCGCGTACGCAACCGCTCTGAAAAACACCGGCGATTTTCAGGAGGCGCAGAAATGGTCGCAGCGCGCCGCCGAAGCGCGCACGAAATCTCTCTTTCCGCTGAATCCAACGCTGCAAAAATCTTTCGTCATTGCAACGGTGCTCGTAGCGGCTGCGGGTCTTGCGTGCTTCTTGTATTTCCTGACGGCCTTCGTCCGGTATTTTCCAGAGCGCCGGATTCATCCGGAATCTACTTTTTTCAATGTCGACTTCTGGAACTGGAGAGACCGGATTCAATTCCTGACGATCGTCCTTATCGGATGGCTATCGGCCGGCGTCATGGGATCGTTGGTCACCTTCACGGCGGGCACGGCGGCAGTACCGATCGGTGTAATGTCCGGCAGCTTCGCGGGTCCCGTCACGATCGCCCATTTCGAAAACCTGCCCGCGACTCCGGACCGCGATCTCCTGCTCGCTATGGCCTATCACCAGGACGGGCAGCTGCCGAAAGCTGAAGCTCTGTATCGGAATCTGCCCCAATATCCGGAGAGCTGGAACAACCTCGGCTCTCTTTTGAAGGATTCGGGCAGGCTGCAGGAGGCGCGTCAAGCATTTGACCGCGCGCTGGAACTGGATGCAGGGATGAGCGAGGCCCGGCTCAACCTGGGGAACGCTCCCTCCGATCTGTGGACTGAATTACACCGGACGTATCTTCCTGATCGGGGCATGCTTACGCCTCCAAAGCCGGAGCGCGTCCGGGGCGCCCTGGGTATTGGATCGACGTCGCAAATCGCCGCGCACAGCCTGTTCGGCCCGCTGGAACTGGCGCGCGGCCTGGAACGCTTTGCGAGGCTTCGATCGCCGGCGCCCCGGCTATTCATTCCATTGATTGCATTAGTCGTTATCCTTTTGATTATCCTCGTCACCGCATGCATCACCCGGCCGGTCCGCGACGTCACGCAGGCGCCGCCCCCATTACACACGATTCTCGCTCTGCTGCTCCCCGGGACGGGCGCGGCGTGGCGATATCTGGGCGGCATCACGCTCACCATGTGGACATTTGCCGCTCTGCAATTGTTGCTGTTAACGACGCGTCCCCGTTTGCCGCTTTCCCCGTTCGTCAGCTCTCCGATGATCCGCCGCGCCTTCGGAGTTCCGCTATCATCCGGCGTAAGTCCTTCAGATATTTCATCAATCGGGCTGCCGTTACCCGCGATTCTCGGTTTGCTCTTTGCCCTGTATGGCGTCAACTTCCTGACGCGTTTGCGGGCCACAAAGTCAAAAGTCTGACGAAAATTGCCCGTCTAACTTGGCCCGCCGTAATTGAATCAATAACTTACTAGTGGCAAGCCGAATGCTCATATCAAGAGCAGTTAGGGATAGCGAGCCAAGGAAGGCGCACAGCCAGGACGGCGGCAGGAAGCATAAGCCAGGACGGCAAATCCACGGACGGAACAGCCAGGACGGCTAGCAAGGACGGCGACCAGCCTGGATGGCTACCCCAGGGACGGCACAGCAAAAGGCAAGGAATCCTCTTTTCGGCAGGACGCTGAAGGCTACCGAACATCGGAAGGAATTCGATTCTCAGGCGGCCGAGGAACAAGCCGCGCAGTTTTCTACCTCTTGAGACGGGCGATCATTCAGATGAATGATCGCCTTATTCTTTTTTATCCCTCCGGATTCCCGAAACCATATCGCTGCATCTTCGTGCGCAGGCCTTCGCGGCTGATGCCGAGGATCTCGGCGGCGCGAGTGCGGTTCCCGTCCGTTGTTTTCAGCACCGACACGATCAGCCGCTTTTCCATCTCCGCGATAGACATGGGTTGAAGCTGGTGCGCCGCGTTTTTGTCCAGACCGAGCAGGCGGTCGCTCAGCGAATCGGCCGACAGTACGGCGCCGGGGACGGAGAGCGCGACGAGGCGAGCCATTTCAGATTCCAGCTCACGGACGTTGCCGGGGAAGGAATACGCAAGAAGCGAGGCGAGCAGGCCGGGTGACAGGCGCGGTGTTTCCCTGCCGAAACGGCTCGCGTAGTGACGCAGAAAATGATCCGCCAGAAGGTGGATATCCTGGACGCGTTCGCGAAGCGGCGGAATTTTCAGCGTGATGGTGGCGAGCCGGAAGAAGAGATCGCTTCGAAAAGCCGCGGATTCGATCTCGCGTTCGAGATCTCGATTGGTCGCGGCGATCACACGAATGTCCGCGGTCTCTGTCCGCGTCGAACCCAGCCGGTTGTATTCTCCGGACTGAAGCACCCGGAGCAGCCGCGGCTGCAGCGCCGGCGGCAGCTCACCGATTTCATCCAGGAACAATGTGCCGCGATGGGCGGCTCCGATCAGGCCTTGCCGGTCGCGATCGGCGCCGGTGAAGGCGCCGCGCACGACGCCGAATAACTCGGATTCGATCAAGCTCGCAGGGAGAACGGCGCAGTTGAGCACGACGAAGGGACTGCTCGATCGCGTGCTTTGCCGATAGATGGCGCGGGCGATCAGCTCCTTGCCCGTGCCGGTTTCGCCCTGGATCAAGACCGGCAGATCGGTCGCGGCAACCTGCCGCGCGGTCGCAAGGACGGCGGCCATTGCCTGGTCTGCGGTAAGAATGCCGTCGGCTTCCCCGGCCTTGGTTTCGAGCTCGCGCGCTTTGCGCCGTGCCGACTCGACTGCAACCGCGACGCGAAGCCTCGGCGCCGACAGCGCGCAAATCTCGTCGAGCAGTTCGCGCTGGCGCTCCGAAAACTTTTGCGCGATGTCGCGATTCTCGAGATAGATCAGCGCAAACGCCTCGGACGTAGCGACCAGCGGCGCGCACAGGACGGACCGCAGAGCCAGTTTCTGCACGCTGGGGTTTTGTTTGAAGCGGTCGGAGTCGAGGGCATTGCCGATCAGCAACGCTTTGCCTGTTCGAAGAACTTCGTTCGCGATTGAACTGCTGACTTCGGCTTCGGCCTGAGAGAGCGCTTCGCTGCGAAAATTTCGCGCCACGGCGGCGCGAAAGACGCCGTTTTCACGGACGAGGACAAAGCCGCGATCGGCGCCAAGACTTTCGATGGTGCGGTCGAGCAGGTTCGTCAGCAACTCGCCATAGTCGCGTTCTTCGCCGAGAGCTCTTGCGATGGCGTACAGCAGGCTCAATTCTTCGGCGTTGAACATCGGCGGATTCTATCGTATTTTGCCGCCTTGACTTCTACAAACGGCTCGAAGCTCATCATCCCGGAAGCGCCGCCGGCACCCACTCCAGCGGACGCTGAAAGCTTTGACGTCTGGGGCTTTCGCGACACGCATTTCGACTTCAGCGAGAGCGGTCACGTCATCATTCGAGGAACCCGTTACGAGCTCAGCGGAAAAGAGCTGCCTCGTTTTCTTCCCTGGGTGCGCGAGGTTCTCGAATGCAATGTCGATCCGCGCGAGATACATCAGCCGGCTTATCCGACGGTCATTCCGGCGCCGCACATCGTCGAAGGATTTGTTCTGGCTCTCAAAGGATTCCTCGGCGCCAATCAGATCGACAACAACGATGAGGTGCGGCTGCGTCACGGCCATGGCCACACGCAGGAAGAGATGTATGCGATCAAGTACACGCAGCTTGGACGCATTCCCGATCTCGTCGTGTATCCCGAAACCGAATCGCAGGTGACCAGCCTGGTCGAGGTTGCCAAAGAGCATGATGTTTCGCTGATCCCGTACGGCGGGGGAACCAACGTCACGGACGCGCTTCGCTGCCAGCCGCAGGAACGGCGAACCATCGTTTCCGTGGACATGCGGCGGATGAATCGCATCCTGTGGATCGACCGCGAAAACATGATGGCCTGCATTCAAGCGGGCGCTGTCGGGCGTCACATCATGTCGGAGTTGAAGAAACACGGCGTCACGATGGGCCACGAGCCGGACAGCGTGGAATTCTCGACGCTCGGCGGATGGATCGCGACGAACGCCAGCGGCATGAAAAAAAACCGCTACGGCAACATCGAAGACCTCGTGCTGGATGTCACCGTCGCCACGTCCGCGGGCAAACTCGAGCGCGCGAGCGCATTGCCGCGTGAATCGGTCGGTCTCGACCTTCGCCGCCTGATGTTCGGCTCGGAAGGAACGCTGGGTATCATCACGTCGGCCATCGTCAAAATATTTCCGCTGCCTGAAGTGCAGAAGTACGGATCGGTGCTGTTTCCCAGCTTCGAAGACGGATTCCAATTCATGTATGAGCTGGCCCGCGACGCCACTCCGCCGGCGAGCGTTCGCCTCGTCGATAACCTTCAGTTCCAGTTCGGGCTGGCGTTGAAACCGAAGTCCAGCGGCGGGCTGGCGGAGCTGAAGAGCAAGGCGGAAAAGTTTTTCGTCACGAAGATCAAGGGATACCAGCCCTACAAGATGGTGGCCTGCACGCTCGTGTTCGAAGGAAGCCGCGAGGAAGTGGACCGGCAGGAGCGGGATTTGTACCGGATCGCCGCGCGTCACGGCGGAATGAAAGCCGGCGGCGACAACGGCCGGCGAGGCTACCAGCTGACCTACAGCATCGCCTACATCCGCGACTTCCTGATGAATTACTACATCATCGCCGAGTCGTTCGAGACGTCCGTTCCGTGGAGCAAGGCGCTGGCTCTTTGCGACAACGTGAAGCGGCGGCTGACCGACGAATATCAGCGTCGAGGTCTGCCGGGGAAAGCATTCGTGACGGCGCGCGTCACTCAGATCTATCGCACCGGCGTCTGCATTTATTTCTACTTCGGGTTTTACTACAAGGGAATTCCGACGCCGCACGAGGTCTATCTCGAGCTGGAAAACATTGCGCGCGACGAGATCCTCAGATCCGGCGGCTCGCTGTCGCACCATCACGGCGTCGGGAAGCTGCGCCGCGCCTTTCTCCCGCGAGTCATGTCCGAAACCGAGCTGATGTGGAAACGCGAGGTAAAGAAGAGCCTTGATCCGATGAATGTTTTTGGCGCCGGCAATCAAGGCCTTGATTCTCAATGAAGCGGTCGATGGGTAAGTGGGCCATCATCACCGGCGCGTCATCGGGAATCGGACAAGCGCTGGCATTCGAGTTCGCCGGCGGAGGATTCAATGTTCTCCTGACGGGTAGAAATGTTGCCGAGTTGAACAAAGTCGCCACGAGCTGTACTCAACAATACGGCGTCGAGACGGAAGTTATTCCCGCCGATCTGGCTCAGCCGGACTCGCTCGCTGCTTTCGTGGCGGCGATTGAATCTAAAAACCGGCATTACGATGTTCTGGTCAATAACGCCGGCTTCGGTATTCAAGGCGAATTTGTTTCGACGGACATCGAGCAAAACGTTCAGCTCGTCAATCTTCAGCTGGCGGCCGCGCTTCGTTTGACAAAGGCGGTGTTGCCGTCGATGATCGCGCGGCGCAGCGGGCGGATTCTGAACGTGGCTTCGGTCTATTCGTATTCTCCCGTTCCGCTTCAATCCGTTTACGCCGCGTGCAAGGCCTTTTTGCTGTCGTTTTCCTCGTCGCTGCAGAACGAACTGCAAGGAACGGGCGTGACGGTCACCTTGTTCTGCCCCGGCGTGACTCAGACGAACTTCCGCAAACGCGCCGGCATCGCCGAAAAGCGTAAAGACGCCGGAATGCCTGCAGCGACAGCCGCGCGAATCGCGTATGGGCAGACGCTGCGAGGTAAGCACATCGTGGTGCCGGGATTCGTCAGCCGGCTGTTTGTTTTTTTCGCGAAGGTGCTTCCGAGCGGAACGGTGCCGAGCCTCATCCGGTTCATCAATCGTCGGCGCGGCCACAAGTAGCTGTGGGCGCTGTATGAGCGCGACAATCGCGTCTTCGAGAGTCCTCGAGAGGAGGGCTGGACGCGACATCAAGAAGAAGTTGCGAAGCCACCTTTGATGGAGCGGGCGGGCGCGAAGCGCAAGCGCGACCGCGACCGCGCGCAGCCTTAAGTCGCGAAGCGCAAGCGCGCTTTCGAGACATCGTTCCGGCATGTGCTTTAACCAGGGCTCACGAGCGACCACCCCGTCTGCGCCAGCTTCGGAGGCTTCGCGCCATTTTCTTAATGGCGCAGCCACCCCTCCTCTCGAGGAGGGGATTGCTCTCGCCCAGCAATTTCCAATCTCCATGTCTACTCCACCGCGGCTAGAGGTCAAACGAACAGGGGGCGCCGAACTGGAGCAGATAGCCGTTGTTGTCGTAGATCGCAAATTCCCGCATGCCGTAATGAAAGTCTTCCATCGGGTAGCAGACCTTCGCGCGGTCTTTGACCGATGCCCAGAGCGCCGCAACGTCATCGACGTTGAAGTAAAGCGAACCGGTAAAGGCCGGCACGTCGAAAGGCTCGTGCGCATTCGGCGCGGCGATCATGAGCTCCACAGAGTCGCGGTGGAGCGAGGCCCAGCCGTCTTCTTCGCTCAGTCCGTCACAGGTGAAGCCGAGCATTTCGGTGTAGAACCGAATCGTTCCTTTCAGATCTTTCGTGCGCAACAGCGGCCGCAGTGATCGAAACATACGCTTTCCTATTTCTTAGCGCGGGCCCACCGGCCGGTTCCCCCGGCCGGTCCCACGCCGGGACTTAGGGTGGAATAGCGGACAGCCGGAATCCTTCCCTCGCACTTGGAACCATCGGCGCCCAGCCCGTTTCATTTTTGAACTTGCGATTGGAGACGCGCTGGCTGCGAGCCAGGAACATGGCGTTTTTGCCGCCCAGCAATCGCAGGAAGAACGTCGGCGGACGCAGCAGCCACCGGCGTCCGACGGCTTGAGCGAGCGCCAGCGCAAGTTCCCGGCGCTGCAGCGGCTCGTCATCGACGATATCGTAGATCCCCGATTTCGCTTTCGTGAGCGCATCGATCACCGCAAGGGCCGCATCATCGATCCAGATGAGAGGCTGATACGCCGCAGCGGGGCCGAAGATCAGCGCGATGCCGTATTTAGCAATTCTCAGCAGGTTTCGCGTGGATCCGGACGTCGGCCCGTAAAAGGCGCCCATCCGCAGCACGATCCCGCGATTGCCTGTTTTGGAGAAGCGGTCGACTTCTTTTTCCGCCGTCAATGACGAGCGCAGCACCGGCGAAACATCGGGCGCGGTTCCGGCTTCCAGCCAATCCGCGCCGCTGTCGGGGTAGAAAAACACGATGCTCGGATAGATGAACGTCGACACACCGGACTCGATCGCCGCATCGACGAGGTTCATCGTGCCCTCGATCCGGATGCGATCGTTTTCACGCCACGCACCGGGTCTCGTGGCTTCGTTGGGCGGGGGTATCTTTGTCGCCAGATGAAGGACCGCATCGCAGCGGTTCATCGCCGCCCGGAGCGAGGACATGTCGAACAGATTTGCCGACACCGGCTCTGCGCCTGCGGCTCGAATCCGCGATTCGTTGCTGGAACTCCTCGAAAGGGCCCGGACATTGTGTCCGCTGTCCACCAGCAGCCGCGTCACCGGCCGTCCCAAGACTCCTGTCGCCCCCGTTATGAAGACCCTCACAGGCTGGACAGGTTAACATGTGCATGGTCTTGCTCTGCAGCCATTACACGGCGTAGCCTCGATGGGATGATCGGTGGAAACATCATTTTTGTTCTGTTCGTGGCGCTGACAGGCCAAAGCACGACCGGAAGTCTCAAAGCGGCCCTGGATTCGCTCGTACGGGCCGGTCGAATTCAAGCCCGCCGGTTCGAAGAAAGCCGCTGAAAAGTCGAATTACCTGAGGATCTGGCGGCGGCAAGACAACGGCCGGTGGAAGGTCATGCTGGATCTGCTTGCGTAGGTCCCGCTGGAACGGGTTGCTTAGGCAGCGCGGACGACTGCTCCGCGCCGATTCCCGTGTTGGCGCGCACGAACAACTCATTGAACTTCTCTTCAGCCTTTGGCTCGCGCCTGAGCAGCGTGGCGGCAACGGCGGCAATAAACCCGATCGGAATGCTGACGATTCCGGGATTCTCCAGCGGAAACAGCGCGCGGGCAGGGCCCATGATGCCGGGCCCGATCAAAATCAGAAACAACGACGACGTCAAACCCGCCGCCAGGCCGGCGACGGCGCCCGATGTGTTGAATCGACGCCAGAACAGGGAAAGCACGATCACGGGAAGATTGGCCGATGCCGCGACTGCGAATGCCAGCGCCACCAGAAACGCCACGTTGGCGGTCGGGCCGAGCAGTATTGCGACAAGGATAGCGACGGCGCCCACGACGAAAGCAGCCACGCGAGCGACGAAGACCTCTTCTCCCGGCTTGCGTTCACTTCCCCGGTGAATGACGTTCGTGTAGAAGTCGTGCGCGAACGACATGGACGCGCTGATCGTCAGACCTGCCACGACTGCCAGGATCGTCGCGAACGCTATCGCGGAAATGAAACCGAAAAAGACTTCGCCTCCGAGCGCTCTCGCCAGAAGCGGCGCGCTCATGTTCGTTCCGCCGTTCACGGCAATCGTGTCGCGGCCCACGATGGTGGCCGCGCCGAATCCCAGAAACGTCGTCATGATATAGAACGAACCGATCAATCCCATCGCCCACACGACGCTGATGCGCGCCGTCTTCGCGTCGGGCACGGTGTAAAAACGCACCAGAATGTGCGGCAGACCGGCGGTACCGAAGATCAATGCCATGCCGAGCGAAATCAAATCGATCGCGCCGTATGGCGGTTTGAATCGCAGTCCGGGCTGCAGGAAATTCTGCACGACGGGTTTTCCGCCTTCGGTGTATGTCACGTGGCCGACGGCGTCGAAGAAATTCGCAAAGCTGAAGCCGAAGTGCGCGAGGACCAGAATGCTGAGGACGATGGTGCCGCCCATCAGCAGGACCGCTTTGACGATCTGCACCCAGGTGGTGGCCAGCATTCCGCCGAACACGACGTACACGACCATCAGAATCCCAACGCCGGCGACAGCCATGTTGTAGTCGATGCCCTTCAACAGCAACGCGACGAGCGCGCCGGCTCCGACCATCTGCGCGATCATGTAGAAGGTGCTGACGACCAGCGTGCTCAACGAAGCCATCGCGCGAACCGGCCGCGGGCTCAGCCGGTATGCGAGGACGTCCGCCATCGTGTACTTCCCGACGTTGCGCAGCGGTTCCGCCACCACGAGAAGAACGGTCAGGTAAGCCACCAGCCAGCCGACGGAGTACATGAAGCCGTCGTAACCCTGAAAAGCGATGATCCCGGCGATGCCGAGAAACGACGCCGCGCTCATGTAGTCGCCGGCAACCGCGAAGCCGTTCTGCCATGCCGTGATCTGCCGGTTCGCCGCGAAGTACGCTGTCGCTCCTCTCGAGTGTCGTGACGCCCAATAGGTGATGACCAGCGTGATTCCGACGAAGACGAGAAACATCGCCAGCGCGATCATTCTTTGCCTTCCCGCTCGCTGATTTTTTTCGCCATCGCATCGAAGCGTCCGGCGGCGCGGAGGTAGACCGCAGCGATGACCCACGCGACAAAGAACTGGGACAGCGCAAACAGGTATGCGAGATTGACGTTGCCGATGATCTTCCGCTGCATCAACTCCGGCGCATAGCCGACGAGGATCGGAAGCAGGAAGTAATAAACGACGAAAAATACCGTCGCCGGCAGGACGATCCTGAACTTCGCCCGGATCAGTTCTCTGAACTCCTTCGAGGCGGCGATCTCATCCCACTTATTCATTGAACGGATCATTGGACCGGCTTCCCTTCCTGACGCCCCGGGGCGAGGCTTTCGATCGTAACGTAACGAATGACGCCGTCGGGAGTGCTGTAGTAGCCGTAACGCTCGTTTCCCTGCGACGCCGGTATCGCGGCGGCTGCATAATTCGGGCCCGCTGCGACGATCGAGAAACGAAAACCCGATATGACGCCGTTAAATGTCGCGTCCAGCAAGCCGGCGTTGACCAGATCGGCAATGTTGCCGTATCGGCCTCCGTTGGCCGACAGATAGCCCGCCGGAAGCCCCGCGAGAGAGACGGTGAGCGAGTACCTCCCGGGACGGACATGGGCGATATCGAAGGTGCCGTCGGCGGCGATAGGACTCGCGACTGCGTTGTTCGAGGTCAACTGCACACGTTGATCCGGCGGACGCGTGTTCTGATTTGCGGGAAAAGAGACGTGACCGGTCAGGCGCACTGCGGCGGTCGCCGGCAGAGCGAAGTTGAGATTCTCCACATTCGCGGCGGCACTCACAGTTATGGCCGTGGCCGCGCTTTCGCTGCTAACGCCGGGATAAAACATCGGCGTGTCTCTGGTGGTACCCAATCGCAGATAGTAGCGGCCGGGAGCGAGACTCGATGAGCGGAATTCACCAGCCTGGTTGGTGAATATAATGCGGGGCGGAGGCGTCGAAGGCGGCGGCGAGACCGGCACCACCGTGACGATGGACCCGCTAACCGGCGCCCCATCGGCATAAACAACACGTCCGCTGATGACGCCGCCGGCGGGCTGGACCTGAAGGCGCGGCTGGGGCTGAAGCAGTAGAATGCCGATCAGCAGTAGTCCCCGCACGGGTGTCTCTATTTCGTCGCTTCGTCGTCTCCGGAGGAGCCGGCAAAGACTTTCTTCCCGTCGCTTAGCGTAACCGCTTGAGCGTTCGCCACATTGGAACCGTCTTTTGCCGACCAGCCCGTTACCGTGATGATTTGCCCGGCCTTCAAAGAATTGCGTGTCCAGCCGCGCCGCATCAAACCGTTCGGGCTCGCGAGCTCGACTTCCCAGTTGACGACCTTTCCGGCGGCATCTTTTACATCGATGAAAAAGCGCGCGTGCGGATTGATCCATTCAAGCTTGGTTACAGAGCCGTTCAGCGTGATCGGTTTGGCGCGGTCGAACTGCGCGGCGAATGAATGATGCGCATTAACGGAAACAGCCGCCGGCATTAACGCGAAGCCGGCGACAACAAAAGCGGCGGCAAGAAATGAAAATCCGGTTTTCATATCTTTCTACTTCCCCCCTACGTAGTGGGCAGCATCACGATCTTCACAGATGAACTCGATCAATTCGGTGTCTACCATGATCCGCTGAGTGAGCTTGACTGTAAAAGGTTTCGTGTATGCCTTCGGATCATCGATAGTGACTTCGATTTCGAGCGTGCCGAAATTCGGCCGGCGGAATTTTTCGATGACCCTTCCCTTGTCGGTCAGCGGATTGCCGTTGACGTCGAGCCAGATACCGTCGATGAAACCGGTCGTCTCCACGACAAGCGTATCGCCTTCCCATTTTCCGACCGAATAACCGTACCACCAGGGCTGCGGATCGTTGTCGGGCAGCGGCCGTCCGTCGGTATAGATCTGGCGCAGGCCGTCGTTGGCTTCGTAGATGATCAGGACCTCGGTCGGCGTTTGGATGATCTTGCGCGGCTGCGGATGCATGTGAAACTGCATGAAGCCCATCGGCAGGCAGTGCGCGTCGGGATTGTCCTTGCCGTTGTCCGCCATCCGCTTTTTCACGAGGTCGGCGGCCCAGGGTTGCAACGGAAGACCTTCTTTGAAGCCGGCGCCGATGTTGAAGAACGTCGCATTCGGGGGCCCTGCCGGAGCTGCCGCCGCTGCCGCAGGCGCAGCAGGTTCTGCCGCCGGTGCCGCACCGCGACCGCCGCCCGCGCCGCGCTGTCCGCCGGCGCCGCGTTGTCCGCCGCCGGCAGCAGCGCCGCGTTGTCCGCCTCCGCCGCCGCCGCGGTTTTCCCACAGTCCCGAAAGATCGGGCTTGCCGTCCGCCGTTCTCGGAGTCGGCGCATTGAGGTCGGGTTTACCGTCGGGCAGCCGCGGGACTCCGCGTGTCGGGTAACTCGGCCATTGCGCCATCAGCAATGGCGGCGACATGACGGCAATAAGGACTATCGATCCAGCGGCGCGCAACAGGGTTCTCATTTCAGCCTCCGAAATATGCGAAAGGCAATGTAGACAAGACTCATTTAGAAAGCAAGGACGCAACGGCGAAGAGGAATATAATCCCCGTAATGTTTCGCTTCGGCGCAGTGGCGATGCTCCTGTTGGCTGCGGCGTTATTCGCAACCTCGCAACAGAAACCTCTGGATGACGCGCAGCCGCTCAAGGTCGATGTCCGCCTCGTCAACATCTACGCCACGGTGATCGACGGCTCCGGGCGCTACGTCCAGGGCCTGAAGAAAACCGACTTTCTCGTCGAAGAGGACGGCAGGCGGCAGACACTCGCGCACTTCGATCACAACCAGGACACACCGGTCAGCGTCGGGATTGTGCTGGACACCAGCGGGAGCATGCGTCTGAAACTCGATACGGCGACGGACGCGGTCGATCGCTTCATCCGGACGATCCATCCCGACGACGATATCTTTTTGATGGGCTTCGACAGCGCGACATACATGCTGCAGGACTTCACCAGCGACCGCGCCAAACTGAGAAAGGCTCTGCGGTATGCGGAATCGGAGGGCGGTACGGCGCTTTACGATGCGCTGGCGGAAGCGATGGGCAAGATCCGGTCGGGAATCAACAACAAGCGCGCCATTCTGCTCATCACCGACGGTCAGGACACGACGAGCCAGGTTTCGTTCGCGGACGTGCGCCAGCGCGTTCGCGAGTCCGAGCTGCTCGTGTATTCGCTGGGCATTTCTCCGAGCGACGATTTTCAATCCGGCAATCGCAACGGCCGCGGCCGGCGGGATGCCGTCGACATGAATGTGCTGAAGACCCTGGCCTCCGACAGCGGCGGGCGGGCGTATCCCGTGTCCGAGGATATGCTTGGCGGCAAGAACAGTCAGTTCGAGCGGATTCTTGCGCAGATTGCCGAAGAGCTTCGCAGCCAGTACACGCTGGCGTACTATCCGCCGCATGCGGACGATGGCCGGTTTCACGATATCCGGGTGGTGACACGCAACGGCTATTTCGTTCGCGCGCGCCGGGGATACGTGGCGCGGTGAGGTGTGGCGAAATTGTTGGCGCAGCGCGCAAATCCCCTCCTCGAGAGGAGGGGTGCCCGAGCGAAGCGAGGGCGGGGTGGTCGCTCACACGGAACCTTTCGGCGCGAGCGACCACCCTGAGCGAATCAAGAATCGTTAGAAAGCGCGGCCCCGTGGTCGCTCACACGGAACCTTTCGGCGCGAGCGACCACCCCGAGCGAATCAAGAATCGTTAGAAACCCACATGGCCTGTGGCCACCTCCGACAATGAAACGGAATGGCTTGAGCCCGAGGTTGATTCTAATATTGAGCGCGCGGAGAGGAAATGGCCGTCAACTTTCTGGTGGACACACCCCGTGTTAGAAACTGGTCTGGTCGGCGCAAACGAACCTCCGATTGGTGCTATCAAGCCCGTGAGAGAACTTGACAATAGGGCGCTGGCTTCCACTCCGCAATAGGAGGAGCCATGTTGGAAGTCCAAGTCGAACGAGGTGCGGGAATCGATGTTGCGAAGAAGTTCGTTGTGGTTTGCGTAATAACGGCACCGGCGGGCCAGAAGCCGGTCGAGGAGGTTCAGCGATTCGGCACGAACGTGAAGGAATTGGAACGATTACGAGCATGGCTGGTCGAGAAAGGCTGTACGCACGCTCTGATGGAAAGCACCGGATCGTACTGGAAGCCGGTATTCAACATTTTGGAAGGAAGCGTGAAAATCCTTCTGGCCAATCCGGAACATGTAAAAGTGCTGCGTGGGAAGAAAACGGATCCGAAGGACAGCCGGTGGCTGGCGGGTTTGTTGCGGCACGGTTTAGTTCAGCCCAGCTTTATTCCGCCCCGCGACATTCGCGAGCTTCGGGATCTGACGCGGCGACGACGGATACTGGTCGGAGACGGAACAGCGGAGCGGAACCGCGTGCAGAAGATTCTGGAAGATGCCAACGTGAAGATTGGAGATGTTCTGTCGGATGTTTTTGGGCTATCGGGTCAAGCGATGCTGGAGGGTTTATTGGAGAATCAGGAGAATGCCCAACAGATTGCGGAACGGGCGCATTGGAGTTTACAGGCCAAGATTCCACAACTGATTGAAGCGCTCGAAGGGCACCGCATGACCGACCATCACCGGTTCCTGATCCGACAGTCTCTGGACCACATGCGCCATATCGAAACGCAGGTTGTGGAGTTGGACAAAGAAATCCAGAGAAGACTTGAACCCTACCAGAAGCAGGTGAAATTAGCGTGCAGTGTTCCTGGGATTGGCCTCAACTCCGCCGCCAGTATTTTGGCCGAAACGGGCATGGATATGAGCCCGGAGGGACCCTTTCCAGATTGCCATCACATGGTTTCTTGGTCCACGGTGTGTCCAGGCAATAACGAAAGTGGCGGCAAACGCAAGAGCGGACACATGCGCAAGGGCAATCGGTGGCTCCGGGCCACGATCACGCAAACCGCCTGGGCGGGTGTCCGAAAGAAGGAATCCACTTTTCAATCCCGTTTCCACAGGACCAAATCTCGACGCGGTGCACAGCGCGCCATCATGGCCGTGGCACGCGCTCAGCTGATTGCCATCTATTGGGCTTTACGCAATGGAGTGCCCTATGAAGAACAAAACCGGATCACGGAAAATGAGCGCCGGAAGAAACAAATTGAGTATCACCTGCGGCAGCTCGAGAAATTAAGCTACCAATTGGAGGAAGTAATCTGACCCCACGCGTTTCGAGAGAAAGCGCGGCCCCGTGGCCGCTCACACGGAACCTTTCGGCGCGAGCGACCACCCCGAGCGAATCAAGAATCGTTAGAAAGCGCGGCCCCGTGGCCGCTCACACGGAACCTTTCGGCGCAAGCGACCACCCCGTCCGCTCCATCAAAGGTGGCTTCGCAACTTCTTCTTGATGTCGCGTCCACCCCTCCTCACCGAGGAGGGGATTTTTGCCTCCGGACTCCACCTCTACGCCGCGGCTTTTCTGACGATGGATGACGCGTCCGACGGCGCGAGGCGCGTGACCTTGTAACCTTTCTTCGTGAGCTGACTGATGATGCCCGTATCGCCTGCGTAATGAAGCGCGCCGACGGCGAAGAAGTACGACTTCGCCGGCTTCCTGGCCAGCAGCGCGGCCATCCGATTCGCCATCGTTGAATTGCGATCGTCCACCACCCGCGTCAGCATCTTTGTCTTGAGCGCCGCGTCGTCGGGGCCTTGTTCGTTGAGTTCCTCTGCAAGCTTCGCCAGATCTCCGGCCAGGTACCGATCCACGAGTTCCCGTGTCGAGCTGATTCCGCCGGGCCGCGGCTTCTCGAGTTCGTCGAGTGTCGAGGCCAGCATCTTCACTTGCTCCTCCTGGGTGAAGCCTTCGAAGACCGCAATCTGCTCGTCCACGGTTTCCAGAGCGCCCACCTCTTTTCCGCCCTTGGTCGCCAGGTTGTAGAGCATGGCATCCAGGGGCTGCCGGCCGGCCATCACGTCCGGGAGGTATTCGAGTAATTCCACCTGCGACATGGCCACCCACGGCTTCATCGGCAGCAACGTCGCGGCGACAAGCTCTCCGGCGCCCGGCGGCAGCTGCCCGCCCAGGACTTTCGAAATGGCCTTCACCAGGCGTCCGAAGATCTCTTCGCCCGCGACCTTACGCAGGTCCTGACCGGGCGGAAGCATGACCTTGTTCATCATGCCGGCCTGTGTCGCATCCAGCGGGATTTCGGCATTAAAAACGTCCGAAGCCTCGAAGGCGCGGCGCACGACGTCCGGCAATTCCAGGACGCGCTGGTCGGGCACGTGGACTGTCCCGTACAGGTAGCTCGGCACCGTCCCTTCGATCCGCCACAAAAACGGTTTTTCGGTTGGACGAATTTGCGCAGCCGGCGTCTGAGGCGTGGGGGGACCGGCCAATCGCCATAAAGGAGTTGTACCGACAGTGGCGAGGCCGGTGGGCCCGACGCTAAACGTCTGAGGTAGAGCAACCCCGGCGAAGAGACTTACAATCAGAATTCCGGAACATAAAAGGCCAATTGATCGTTTACGATGCATGTTTACCTCAGGCCGGAAATTATAGCGAGACGACATGAAGTCCGTTTATACCTTTTACTCTGAAGCGTTCAAGATCGCGGTCCAGGCGATAACCGCTCATAAATTGCGCGCCTTTTTGACCTTGATCGGCATCATCATCGGCGTCGCCTCCGTGGTCGTCGTCGGGGCTTCGATCAGCGGCCTGAACACCTACGTCATCGACAGGGTCTCGAAAATCCTCGGCGTGAACCACTTCATGATGGCGCGTATGGCCAACGTCGGCCCGCTCAGCGAGGAGGAGTGGGAGAAGCGCAATCGCCGCAACAAGCGGCTCAGCTGGGATGACTACGAGTGGGTGCTCGAGAACTGTCCGTTGTGCCAGGAAGTGGGGGCTTCGGCCGGCCGGGGGATCGATCTCAAGCAGAACGGCGAGCAGACTTTCGGGACAAACCTCCAGGGCGTAACCGCCAACATGGCGGAGATCGAGAACAAAACCATCGACGACGGGCGCTTTATCCGGCCGAGCGACGTGGACAATGCGGCGATGGTGATCGTAATCGGCGCGGAACTACGTGAGAAGTTCTTTCCGAATGTCGATCCCCTCGAGAAAACGATCAAGGTTGCCGGGTTCCCCATGCGCATCATTGGGGTCGAACAGAAGCGCGGGTCCATGTTCGGGAATTCGCTCGATAATCTCGCCTACATTCCGCTCACGACCTACGGGCGCATGTTCGGACGGCTCCAGAGTCTTCAGATCCACGGAAAGTCCCGCGACCGGGAACATTTCGACACCGCATTCGACCAGGGCCGCGTCGCGATGCGAACGCATCACAAGTTGAAGGGCAAGGATGAGGACGACTTCGGCGCCGTCAACGTCCAGCAAGTGAATAATCAGGTGGACCAGTTTACCGGAAGCATCGCGGCGGTCATCACGCCGATTACGTTGATCTCGCTGGTGGTCGGCGGCATCGTCGTCATGAACATCATGCTCGTGAGCGTCACCGAACGAACATTCGAGATCGGCCTGCGAAAAGCGCTGGGAGCGCGGCGGAAACAGATCATGCTTCAGTTTTTGATCGAATCCGCTTTGCTCTCCGCATGCGGCGGCGCGCTGGGCCTGATTCTGGCGGCGGGCATTGCCTGGCTGGTGAACGCGACGACGCCGATCCCGATGACGATCACGTTCGCCTACGTGGTGCTGGCGCTCGTGGTATCGGGCGGTATCGGAATGATCGCCGGCATTTATCCGGCATTCAGGGCATCGCGGCTGGATCCGATCGTTGCCCTCACCAAAAACTAATGCGAATCGACACCGTTCCGCGAAGTGAAATCGTTGCGATGGCGCTCGACAGTATCCGGGCCCACAAGTTCAGAAGCGCGCTCACCGTGCTCGGCATCGTCATCGGTGTTTCGACGGTCATTGCGATCGCGTCGATCCTGACGGGTCTTCGCGACAATCTGGTCAAACTGATCGAGGAATACGGGACCGACAACATTTACGCGTTCCATCTATCGACGGGTTTCACCGGCGGACAGGACCAGGAAGAACGCACCCGCAAACCGCTGACGGAGGAAGACGGTGCGGCGATACGGGAAAGCGCAAAGAGCGTCGCGGACGTCGCGTTCGTCGCGCTGCCCGACTGGGGATTCAGCTCCACGATCACGTACAAAGGCTACACGTACAAGAGGAGCAACCTTCAGGGCGTCTCCGCCAATCACGCGCAAACGACAAATGTCGCCGTGAGCGACGGGCGTTTCATCAGCGACTTCGACGATTCCCATCGCCGCAACACGATGGTGATCGGCGTCAGCGTCGCCGATGCGTTGTTCTACGATCACAAGAGCGCGATCGGCGCCGAAGTGAGGATGGGCGGCCATATCTTTGAAGTCGTCGGCGTCCTGCAAAAGAGAAAGAGCGCGTTTCTGGGCGAGAACGACGAAGACAACGCGGTCTACATTCCCTTCAAGACGATGCGGCAGATTGCGCCCGGACGCCGCTGGATGCTGCTGATCATTCAGGCAAAGTCGGGAAAGATTCATGAGGCGCTGGACCAGGTCGAAGGCATCCTGCGCCGGCAGCGCGGCGTGAAATTCAATCAGCCGAACGATTTCGATCTGGGCACGGCGGACCGTTTCATTTCGGAATTCGACAGCATCACGAAGCTGGCCGGACTGATCGCGATTGCCATGTCGAGCGTGGGCTTGCTGGTCGGCGGCATCGGCGTGATGAACATCATGCTCGTCTCGGTCAAGGAGCGAACGCCCGAGATCGGTGTCCGCAAAGCGCTCGGCGCGAGAGCGCGCGACATCACGACGCAATTTCTCTGCGAAGCGATGACGTTGACGTTTCTCGGCGGCTTTGTCGGCGTTCTGCTCGCGATCGGCGCCAGTCAGATCATCATGTTTTTCGTGCCCTCGCTTCCTGCTTCGATTCCTTTCTGGGCTGTCGCCGCAGGTCTGCTGGTCTCCGTCGCGGTTGGTCTGGTCTTCGGCGTCTGGCCGGCGCGAAAAGCTTCGCAGCTCGATCCCGTCGAGTGCTTGAGATACGAGTAGATCCGTCGTTATACTTGCGGCAACCATGAAACCCAGCGGGATTGTCGCGTTTCTGATCGCGCTCGCGGCGCCGTTCGCCGCGCAACAGATCCCGGTTCCCACTATCCGTGTCGATGTCGATCTCGCATTGATCAATGTGACGATCACCGATCCCGAAGGCCGCTACGTCGTCGGCCTGCAGAAGGAAAACTTTCAAATCTGAAGCCGGCTACTACGCGCCAGGCCCTGCGGGGACGGACAAGCCGGTCAAGCCTTAGCAGTTTCAGCAACGTCGCGGACCGGCGAAATACTGGACAAGCTCTGCCTTAGCCCGATTTCTTTCCTGTAAACGTCGGGCTGATCCACTTCTCGATGCCTTTGGTGTGCACATTGACCCAATAATCGGCCCAGTCGATCGTCTCGGGATCCCAGTTGATGCGTTTGAGGTCGTCATTCGTGAGCATGGCGGCCGCTTCCCGGATGTTGCGCGTTTCGAAGACGACGTTGTTGTACAACATGAACGGCAGAAATTTATCGAGCGTCACTTCCTGCACGCGGATTTCGCGGCGCGTGTCGCGCAGATTCTTGAGGTAGCGTGGGATCCTTTGCGTGCCGAAAATCGTTTTGCCCAAGGTGAGGACGGCATGGATGATGTCGAGCCCGCGATGGAGCCGCTTGCGGCGGGCCTGAAGGGTTTCGAAACTGATCACCTCTGTGTCGACGTACGCGTTCCGCCAGTTCCACAGCCGGCTGCCGGTCGTCTTGTGTTTGTGTTTGAAGCGCGAGTGCATTCCTAGAAACGCGACGAGGCGCGGCAGCGGGATGGGGTTCTGGTCCGCCGATGCGAGATGGTAGACCCGCTTGTTCTTTCCGCACACCACCGCGGCGGTCACGATCAGAATGCCCGCCGCGACGAGGTCTACCGGAATGACTTCCAGCGGGCCCTGGCAAACCGGCCAGCCTTTGACGCCTCCGCCGCCCATCAATACGAGCGGCGCCGATGTCGTGAAGCCTTCATTCCAGCCGGGGAACGGAAATCGCATCGCCGACTCGACAATTGCCGGACGAACGATCGCGTAATCGAGGCCGTCCGCCTGCGCGATCAACTGCTCGCCCATGCTCTTCGTGTACGTGTAGGTATTCGTCCAACCCCAGTAATCCGCGCGATTCACTCCGCCTTCGCGCAGCCGTTCGCGAACCGGACGAGGATTTTCCGCCCGCGTTTCGCGGGTTTCTTTGACGAACTTCTCGTACCATTCCAGCTCTTCGGAAACAGAGAAGCGCTCGGCGGCTCCGTCCGCGCGCCTCGGAAAATATCCATCGATCGAAATATCTTCGGAAATGTGGCCGTTCTTTTTGCCGGCGACGTATGCCGTGGAAACGTGAACCAGTTTTGCCTTGAGCAAGCGCACCAGATCGATGAGATGCCGGGTGCCGTAGACGTTCGGTTCGACCGACTCATTCACCGGCGGGTCGAAATCCACAACGCCGGCGAGGTTCACCACCACATCGATCTTTCCCTGGAGCTGTTCGAGATGCTCGCCGGGTATACCGCAGAGCGGTTGATCGAGATCGCCTTCGACGACTTGAACCTTCTGCCGTATGACGCGTTCGCCGATGCCGTCCGCAATCGCGCGCAGCGGCGGCGATTGCAGAACTTCGGAATAAAAACGCTGTTCTCCGGAGAGGGTCTTTTTCCGCCGCACCTGGACGACGAGACGCTGGATTTCCGGAAAGCGGTCAAGAAGCATGGCGAGCACGACTTTTCCGACGAAACCTGTACCGCCGAGGAGAAGGATGGTGTGGCTGCGGAAGGTGTCGATCGCCGAGATCTCGCCGCTTCCGTGGGGAGTCGGAGCTTCGCCCTCGACATATTTACCCTGGACCGGATCCCAGCGCCACTTCGAGCGAAATTCCATCAGACGGCCTTTGCAGTCCTCAGGAACGGCGGAAGGTTACAGGTACCTTTGCGAAGCTCGATGACGTGCCACCCGCGTCTCCAGGCAATGAAGCGAAGCGCCATCGAGGGATTGGTGGCCACGGGGTGCCCGACCGCCTCGAGCATCGGCACATCGGCCGAACTGTCCGAAAAAGCGCAGCAGTCCTCGAGCCGCATCCCTTCCTTTTTTGCAAATTCCTCGATCAGACGCGCCTTTCCTTTTTCAGCCACCAGCGGTTCGTGAAAGCCGCCCGTCGCTTCGTGCTGTTTGAACTCGAGCCGGTTGCAAATGATGTCATCGAACCCGAAGTGTTCGGCAATGGGCCGCACCTCGAAGTCGAGCGTGCCGGTAACCAGAACGTTGCGATATCCCGCATCGCGTGTATTGTCGATTAACCGCTTCGCGCCGGGGAAAATAGACGGCTTGAGGACCACTTCGAACAGATCGTCGGCCAGGCCGATGAGCCGGTCACGATGCATGCGCTTGTAGGCCTTGAAGGCAACTTTGTTAAAGCTTCTGCGCGAATAGAGTTCCGCGGCTACCAGGAAAGGAACGCTGGCGAGCACTTTCATGAACTGGAGCGCGCCTTTGACCAGCGAGCGATCGTTGCGCGCATAGTAGGCGTGCATGTTGACGAGATTGCACGTCAGAAGCGTCCCGTCCAGGTCATAGAAGGCGGCCTTGTTCATAAAAGCGGCAGACATTTTGTTAGCGCCGGGCCCACTGTTGCTTGATGTTTCGCCTGTCGGGCTCACGCTTCGCGCCAGGAAGTAGTTGGTACCCCTCCAGGATTTCCTGGCCGGTGCCCCACGCATTATAACTGAACTATCATGACCACTGTCGCCATCCTCAACCCCAAGGCTGGACGCGGGAAAGCGGCCGCCCTGCCGGCCCTGCCGGACGGCGTCGAAGTGCTCGAAACCGAAAGACCCGGCCACGCGACGGATCTGGCGCGGGATGCGATCAAGCGCGGAGCCGAAAGCATCATTGCCGCCGGCGGCGACGGCACGCTCAATGAAATCGTGAATGGGTTTTTTGAAGATGAGGAGCCCATCGGCAGTGACGTCACGCTCCAAATCATCCCTCGCGGCACCGGATCGGACTTTTTTCGCACCGCGCGGCAGCAGCGCGGCGACAAACGATTGATCGATCTGATGAAAGTGCGCTACGCATCTGCCGATCGACCGGACGGACGTCCGCAGCTTCGATATGCCATCAATGTCGTCAGCTTCGGCATGGGCGGAGCCGTGGCCGCGAAAGTGAACCGGTCCTCGAAGCGGTTCGGCGGCAGGATCGCTTACCTCTCGGCGACCGTTCAAACCTTGATGAGTTTCGCCGGCAACGCCGTGACGCTGCGCCTCGACAATTCCCGTACCGTCGACGTCAAGATCACCAACGTGGCCGCCGGCAACGGCCAATATCAGGGCGCCGGAATGTGGATTTGTCCGGGCGCCATGCTCGATGACGGTCTGCTCGACATCACGGTGATTCGGTATCTGAAACTTTTCGAGTTGGTTCGAAGCTTCCCGGTGCTCTACAACGGCGGGATTTACAGCCATCCAAAGGTGCAGTCATATCGCGCCAGGTACGTGGCGGCCCAGTCGCGCGAACCGGTTCCGATCGAGATCGATGGCGAAGCGGCGGGACGTCTGCCGATCGAGATTTCCGTTCTGCCGCAGGCTATTCGGATTTTGCTGCCATGATCTCGCGCAGGTTGGGCGCGTGCCGGATCAGGACGATGGCGAACATCGCGAAGGCGAAGATTCCGGATCCCGGTCCGCGCAAAACCAGAACCGACGCCGATATCACGAACATCGTCGTCAGCGAAGAAATCGCCCCTTCCTGCTTCCATTTCATCTTCCGACCGAATGCCCGCAACAGCGGGTACAGCGGCAGGCAAACCACCGTGATCCAAGGCTCGAGAAACAGCAGCACGCCGACGGTCGTGGCCACGCCTTTGCCGCCGTTGAACGCCAGAAACGGGCTCCAGCAATGGCCCATGACCGGCGCCAGCCCGATGAGCCACTGCACGGACGAGGTTTCGCCGCGGGCGAGGAGGAACAAGGCGATGAAACCTTTGGAGATATCGCCGATCAGCGCGATGGCCGCGCGCCACCGGTTCTTCGAAACGCGGAGGACATTGTTGAAGCCGGGATTCTTGGAACCGGCCTTGGTGATGTCGATTCCCGTGCCGAGCATCGCGACTTTTGCGAAGGGTATGGAACCGATGAGGAAGCCGGCGAGAAACCTCAGCGCCAGATTCATTTCACCTTGTAGCCGAAATTCCGCAAAAGGGTCTTTCGCGCGGTCTTGTCCGAGTCCTGCTCTACGCCTTTCGGCGAGGAGCCGTCGATGACACCCATGATCCCGCGGCCCTGCTCCGTCTGCGCCACCACCACCTCCAGCGGATTCGCCGTGGCGCAGTAGATCCGGCAAACTTCGGGGCACATCTTGACGGAATTCAGAACATTGATCGGAAATGCCTCGCGAATAAAGATGGCAAAAACGTGGCCGGCGCCTATGTTTTCGACCGTGGTGACTGCAGCCTGCGTCAGGTCGGCATCGTTGCCTTCGTGGCGGATCAGACAAGGCCCCGACGCTTCCGTGAAAGCGAGCCCGAATTTGATGTGCGGCGACGCTCCCGCAAGGATTTCGTAAAGATCTTCCGCGGTTTTGATGAAATGCGTTTGACCCAGGATGATATTCGCGCCGTCTGGAATTTGGACACGCACCGTTTTCAAATCCATATCTACTCCGCGTGCTAGAATTTCCGTGAGCGGCTGCGAACGCAAGCCCGCGCGAAGCGTGAGCGCGACAGCGCGAAACTTCAAATAATCGGCGCGCAGCCATCAAGAAAAAGATGATACGCCACTACACAGCGATGGGTCTTCAATTGCTCGGCCTAATTTTGACCGGAGAAGCCTTGCTCCTCTACTTCGGCCAGATGGGACCGCTGATGAAAACGGCGTCCCTCGGCGCAGGAATATTCTACGCGGGCTGGTTCCTTCAGCCCCGCAAAGGTAAGTAAATGTCATCTCGGTTTCGTTCCAGGTATGGTGGTGGTGGCTTTGGTATCGGCGGCCTGCCGTTAAAGCGCTCGTCATTGCATGCGGTGTCGGATTTCTGCTTCAGATCTTCGACCAGCTTGCCGGAGGCACGCCGCCGATGTCGGCGAAGTTCGGCCTCGTGCCACAACTGGTCACGCAGAAGTACTACCTGTGGCAGCTCGTCACCTACATTTTCCTGCACGGCGGCTTCTTCCACATCCTTTTCAACATGTTCGGCCTCTACATGTTCGGCTCCGAGCTGGAGCTGATGTGGGGAACCCGGCAGTTCACGAAATTCTTTTTCATTTGTGGAATCGGAGCGGCCCTGACGAGCGTCATCGCCAGCCCGCACTCGCCGGTCGCGATCATCGGCGCGTCCGGAGCGATCTTTGGATTGCTGCTGGCTTACGGCGTTTTGTTTCCGGATCGAATCATCTATCTCTACATGATCATCCCGATACCCGCGAAGTGGTTCGTGGTGATCTTCGGCGCCATCACGTTCATCGCCGCCATCTCCAACAGCGGAGGCGGCGTCGCCTACGTCGCCCACCTGGGCGGCATGTTATTCGGGTTCGTTTACCTGAAGCGCGGCCGTCTCATTCCCGATCTGCGCGGGCGATACGATCGCTGGCAGCGCAACCGCCTGCGCCGCAAGTTCGAGGTGTACTACAACGAACGCCGCCGCAACGATGACGATCAGGAAAAATGGCGACGGTGGAAAAACTAGCCTACAGTCCGGCCCCGCAGGAAAGGTTTCGGTCCTATAACCGCTGGCTCCAGGAAAAATTCGGCGAACGCGTTTACAAAGTCATCGTTGATGCCGGCTTCACCTGTCCAAACCGCGACGGCACGGTCGCCGTCGGTGGCTGCGCGTACTGCAACAACAATTCGTTCCGGCCGCCATCGGCTATCAAGACAGCTCCCATTCGGGACCAGGTCCGCGACGGAATCGCGTACATCCGGAAGCGATTCCACGCGCACAAATTCATCATTTACTTCCAGCCTTTCTCCAACACCTATGCGGAGACCGGATACCTGCGTCAGCTCTACACCGACGCGATCGATCATCCCGAAGTCGTCGGCCTGGCGATCGGGACGCGGCCGGATTGCGTCGACGAATCGAAAATCCGGATGATCGAGGAAATTGCGCAGCGGACATTCGTGTCGCTCGAATTCGGCGTCGAGTCGATCTACGACGACACCCTGCGGCGCGTGAATCGCGGCCATGACTACGGCGCATTTCTGCGGGCAATGGCAATGACGCGCGGCCGCTCGATTCATATCGGCGCTCACCTGATCCTCGGTTTTCCGTGGGAGACGCGCGAGCAGTGGCTGTCGATGGCGGATGAGATGTCGCGCGTCGGCATCGATGCGCTGAAGATCCATCACCTGCACATCGTGAGGGGGACTGCCCTCGCTGCGGAGTATTCACGCCAGCCGTTTCGAGTCCTGGGCTATGAGGAATATCTGGATGTGCTGTGCGAATTTGTGGAGCGACTGGATCCGAGCATCGTGATCGAACGGATGTTTGGCGAAGCGCCTTTCGGCCTTCTGGTCGCGCCAAACTGGCGGCGGAACAAGAATGATCTGGTGCTGGATATCAAAAGGATTTTCGAGGAGCGAAACGTCCGGCAGGGCGCGGTCCGGGAAAAGGTTGGTTGAGCGACGGGTTCAGACATTGCGAAGGGCTTCGGCCGATGAATTCATTACGTACGTCCTTGAATTTCAGGCTTCGATCCCAGGAGCGTGAAGCATGGGAAACGGAATGTTGTTACGGAGCGCGACAATCCCCTCCTCGAGAGGAGGGGTGGACGCGACATCAAGAAGAAGTTGCGAAGCCACCTTTGATGGAGCGGACGGGGTGGTCGCTTTCGAGATAAGTTTCGGTATGCGCTTTAAACTAGGGCTCACGAGCGACCACCCCGTCTGCGCCGATTTGGATGCTTCGCGACATTTCGTTAGTGGCGCAGCCACCCCTCCTCTCGAGGAGGGGATTGCGCCCGCCCAGCAATTGTCACCTCCAAATGTCTAAACTCCAGTCCCCTCCTCGAGCGGCTCGAGAGAAGGGGTGGACGCGACATCAAGAAGAAGTTGCGAACCCACCTTTGATGGCGCAGACCGGGTGGTCGCTCAGGGAAACTGTTTTCCGTAAGCGACCACCCCGCCCTAGGAGGGGAATTGCTGCCGTCAGAAACGATGGCATCGTTCTCGGCCATCTCGCGATAGACCTGAGCCCCTGCTGCCCCTCAAACCATTTCCGCGCTAATTCAGCCGCACCACGAACGGCGTGAAGTCTTCCTTCCTCAACTCCGATGCGATCTTGTTTGCCGTTTCGATGTCCGGTTCGCCGATCCTGACGCGGTACAAGGTTTTTTCTTCGGAGATCGCCTGAACCATTACCCCGGGATATCTCTTTTCCAGCCGCTGCTTTAGAGCATCCGCCGCGCCCCTGGTCTCGAATGCTCCCACTTGGACGGCAAATACCGATCGGGCTGCCTCCCCCGCCTTCAAGACCTTCAGCTTGACCGGCGCGATCCCGGGCCGCACCAGGTCAATCTCTTTGGCGGCGCGCAGAGAGAGATCGATCACCCGCCCATCGATGAACGGTCCGCGATCGTTGATCCGCACGTCCACCGCGCGGCCGTTGCTCTTGTTGGTGACGCGGACCATCGTGTTGAACGGCAGCGTGCGATGCGCAGCCGTGAGGCCCTTATAGGTATCGAAAGTTTCACCGTTGGCGGTTTTGCGTCCGTGATAGGGCTCGGCATAGTACGAAGCGAGACCTTCGAGATCAGCGGAGGAGATCGCGGCGGAAGAGGAGCGAGGGGCCTTGACCTGAACCTTTTTGTGTCCGCAAGCAGAGAGCAAAACGAGCGCGCAGATAACAAATAAAAGCCGACGCACGTGACTGTAATAACATACACGCACGATGGCCACAACAGTTTGGTTGCTTACCGCCTTCTTTGCGCAATGGGTTGTGATCGTCTATCCAGGCGTCCTTGTCTTCTGGGTCATCGTGCATAACACCATCCAGCGCCTCCGGCCGATCGGCCCCAGGGCTTACTGGCTCGTTGCCGGGCTATCCTGGGCGGTCACGGCCGGTCCGCTGCTCTATTTCCGGCGTGCGGTCTTCGCGAAGCCTTTGCCGGCGCCGGACGTCATGGTGAAGACGCTCATCGGGCTGGGAGCGATCGCGTTTCTCGTCGCGGCGTGGTTCTTTCTTCAGGCGGCGCAGCAGATCCCCATCTCGACAATGATCGGTCTCCCCGAAATCGAACCGCACAAGAACAAACAGCCGATCCTGAACAAGGGAATCTATTCCAGGACTCGAAACCCGATTTATTTCGCCCACTGGCTGCTGGTCTTTTCCGCAGCCGCGCTCACGAACTTCGCGGCGAATTGGATTCTTTTCGCGCTGGATTGCCTGATCCTGCCGCTGCTGATTTTGTCCGAAGAGCGCGAACTGCTTTCACGCTACGGCTCCGACTTCGCCGCCTACATGCGCCGGGTTCCACGGTTCTTTCCTCAATCAGCGTCGGGCCCACCTGCCGGAAAGTAGTCGGTACTGCTCCTTGATTTCCGGCCGGTCCCCCCACGCCGCAACTGCGATAGAATCTGCGCTCTATGGTTCTGGCGTTACTGACATCCGCGCTGATCTCGATCGTCTGCTTCATCGTAACCCTGCTCATGGGCTTTACCGTCGTCAAGACGACGCTCGCCCAGCATGTGCTTTTCGGTTTCTTTACGACGTTCCTCGTCACGCTGACTCAGAGCATGACGATGTTCTACTTCATCGGAACGGGAAAACAGGTGAAGGATCTTGTCGCCGCGCTGCCGGCCGGGCCTCAGTTTGTGCAGCGCACGAAGGTCTTCAAAGCGAAAGTGTTTCCGCCGGCGCTCTGGGCAATGCTGTTCACGATGGCCACGATGATCATCGGAGGAGGCGTCCACACCAAAGTGTCGTGGACGCCTCCCGCTCTGCACCTGGGTCTGGCCGCGGTTTCGCTCTATTACAATGTCGTGGCGTTCTGGAAAGAAGCGAAGTACATGATCGAGAACAACATTCTCATGCAAGAGCTCGATCGGCTGCTTCAATAAGATGCGCCTGCTGTCCCGCCTTACTCATGCGGCCCGCGCGGAATCGCCAGAACTCGCAACACCCGAGCAGATCGACGCGTTCATCGACTCCCGCGCCCTCGAGTATCCGGCCAGACTCGAAGACGATTTCGTTCAACGCGCGCTCGGGCTTGGCGTCGATGGCGGCATGATCCTCGATGTCGGCACGCGCGTGGGACTCATAACGCTGAAAGTGCTGTGGCAGAATGAGAACTTTTACGCAATCGGCATGGACGGCTCTGCCGCGATGATAGACCGCGCCAGAGAGACCGCCGCCGCATGGAACCTCGACCAGAGGGCATTTTTTCAAGTGGGCGATGCGCGGAAGATGCGTCTCAAAACCGGGTACTTCGATCTGGTGATTTCGGACTCCACGCTGCACGTTTTCGACGATCCACTCTCCGTGCTGAAAGAGATCGACCGCGTGCTCAAGCCGAAAGGCGGCCTGCTGATTCGCGATCTGCAGCGGCCGAGCCGGTTTCAGATGCAGCGAAAAATCGAAGAGCAGACACAGCGTCACGGCGAGCGCATGCGGCCCCACGTCGAGACCGCTCTGCGGGCCGCATTCACGCGCGATGAAATCGATGCATTGATAACGGCCGCCGGACTCGAGCGCGTCCGTCTCGCCGACATGGACGAAGATCACTTCATCATCGAACGCACCGGCGAGAGCGATCCGAACTCCTGGATCAAAGCGCGGGAGCAGTATCTGTAGTGGAAAAGCTCCTTATTATCGGAGGCAACGCGGCCGGGTTGACAGCCGCCTCTCGCGCGAAGCGAATAGACCCGAGACTGCGCGTGACCGTCGTTGAAAAAAGTCCGGATATTGCCTACAGCACCTGCGGAATCCCCTACTTCCTCGCCAAGATGGTCCCGGCAGACAATCTTATTTCGTACACTCCGGAATCTTTCAAGAAAGAGCGCGGCATCGACGTTCACAACAACACGCTAATCGATGAGATAGCACCCTCGCGGAAACGTGTGATGGGCAAGCGCACGGATACCGGCGAACGCGTGGAATTTTCTTATGAGCGGCTGCTGATCGCGACGGGCGTAAAGCCGAAGCTTCCCGACATCCCCGGCACGACTCTCGAGAATGTTTTCACGATTCTCAACCTTCAGGATGCGCTTCGCATCAACGAGGCGCTCGGCAAAGTGTCGCGTGTCGCGATCATCGGCGCGGGGTATGTCGGTCTCGAGATGGCGGAATGCCTCCATGCGCTCGGCAAAACGGTTCATCTCTACGAGCGGGAAAACCACGTTCTGCCTGGGATGGACGCGGACATGGCGCAAATCATCGAATACGAATTGCAGCGCTTCGGCGTGCGTCTCTCGGTCGGGGCGAAGGTCCTTGCGCTGACCGGCGGAGAGAACGGAGTATCCGGCGTGAAAGCGGCGAGCGGCCTGGGTATCGATCCGGCAGACATGGTACTGCTCGACACAGGAGTTGTACCTAACGTGGATCTCGCGCGGAACGCGGAGGTCCAAATCGGGGTCAGCGGAGCGATTTCGGTCAATGCTCACATGGAAACGAACGTGCCAGCCGTTTTTGCAGCCGGCAATTGCGCGGAGACATTTTGCGTGATCCGGCGCCGGCCGGTGTTGAGCTTTATCGGGACGGTCGCGGCCAAGCAGGGCCGGGTCGCAGGTGAGAACATGGCGGCCCGGCGAACGAAGTTCACGGGCGCGATCGGAACGACGGTTTTGAAGGTCTTTGATCTGGCGGCTGCCCGGACCGGTCTGTCTACGCAGGAGGCGGCATCGGAGAGCATGCCGGTAGTTTCGGCGCGAATCGAAGCGCCGGATCGCGCGTCTTATTATCCGGCCGCGCGGAAGATCTGGGTCAAGCTGATCGCCGAGCGGGAAAGCCGGAGGCTGATCGGCGCGCAGGTTGTCGGATATGGAGACGCTTCGACTTTCCAGCACATTGGGATCCTAAGCTTAGAATTCCACGTGGACAAGTTGTCGCG
>JADMIO011367000.1_pt1 | contig 113101 bp, 110 predicted proteins | sample 8958161 | NCBI WGS metagenome assembly JADMIO01 (sample SAMN16585339, study PRJNA669376) | soil metagenome | isolation source: Crop rotation soil | place: USA: Cullars Rotation, Alabama | collected 2011
CGCGTAGCAGCGCATAAAAAAACGCAAGGAACACAACGCCCTTTTGAGTGTCGAGTATGTTCTCTGTAAACATGGAGGCAGCGATCAGGGTCAGGAAGCATGTGTCCAGCTCATTTTTTGCAAATGGCCACAACATTGCCGCAAGCAACACCAATCCAGGCAGGCCGAGCATTATCCATGTTTCCAGGTATTGATTGTGCGTATTGTAATTGTTGCGGAGGCCTTCAGCAAATCCGTGCTTCCTGTAACTTTCCATCATCTCATTCTGCGCATCGCCGGTCCCGGCTCCGAACAGCCAGCGGGTCTTTAATACATCCATTGCACACTCCCACTTCGCCAGCCTGATGGTAAGGCTACCCCATTTATAATCGGGGTCGCCCATTGAATATTCAAGTAGCGTCAGCCGCTGCAATTTGGTGCGCGTATAGGGTAAGCTGTACGCTGCCAGACAGAACGCGACCAGCACTCCTACGAAAAGCACTATCCTGCCGGGGGCGCTCCAATGTTTCAGCATCTTTCCACTGATCAAATAAAAGATCAAGAATGGCAGAACAAACATCACTACCAATGCTGAAAGAAACACGATGACAATCAAATAGAGAACAACCAGCACAATTGTCAGCGTTCTTGGGAACAGAGGTGAATCGAACAATTGATAATACAATAGCACGAGTATTGAAAAGCCGAGATACAGTCCAAAATAAATAGCATGCAGATCGATGACCTCGGTCAAAGTGTGATAATAGAAAAAACCAAGATTGCCTGTCTCGCTGTACCTCACAAATGCATACCCGAAGCAGAAGATACAAACAGCGAGATTGATCAGCACGAACGTTCTCAGCGTATGCCGCATCCAATTGCGGTCGATGAGAAACGTGGTGCCCAGACACAAAGGAAGGAGAAGAAGCGCTGCCTTTGTTTCGAGGTCCTTGAATGCGCTGGTAAAATCAGTGGTGTACAGTAATCCTACAATGTGAAGCAGGTAAAATGCCACGGGAAAGATCAGGATGCTCTGTGTAAGACGGGAGAATTTTTCTCTGAAGCGTGCCTCGACCAACCACGCCAGCACAATCAATTCGATCCCGACATTATTCACAAGGTTGAAAAAAGGCAGTGTGACGCAAAAAAGTATGCATCCCGCCCGCATTAACCACGTCGCTATTGTGTTCCTGGTCATCTTTCAACACCCAATAAATGAAAAACTATCGGGATCATTGCTTCGCGCGGCTCTAGGCAACGTGCAGCAACCCGCAAAAATCCAACACCGGCTTGGTGATCCGGACGCTCTCGAATGTCCTGTGTTTAACAAGTACGACGACGAGGTCGCATGAATTCAAAGCACTTTCAGTGTCATGCAGCTGAAAGCGAGGGAAGCTTGCTACGTTTGGCTCAACGGCCAGCACCTCGTGTTTGCGTTTGATGAGATCTTCCACCAAGTGCAGCGCCGGCGACTCCCGCAGGTCGTCGATGTTGGGCTTGAACGCCAGCCCAAGGCATGCGATTTTCGGCTGGCGCCCGAGCTGCTGCTTCAGGATAGTTGCTGCACCTTCGATTTGTTGCAACACCCAGTCAGTCTTAAAGTTATTGACCTGTCGCGCGGCTTTGATAAGCTTCGATTCTTCAGGATAGCCCGATACAATGAACCAAGGATCTACTGCGATACAATGTCCTCCAACACCGGGACCTGGTTGCAATATTTTCACACGTGGATGCTTGTTTGCCAGCTGGATCAATTCCCAAACGTTGATGTTCGCCTTTGCCGAGATCATCGAAAGCTCGTTGGCAAAAGCAATGTTCACGTCACGGAAAGAATTCTCAACGAGCTTGCACATTTCTGCTGTGCGCGCATTGGTCTTATGAAGATGTCCCGTGACGAAAAGTGAATAAAATTCTATCGCCTTCGCAGTTGACTGCTCATTCATGCCGCCTATCACGCGATCGTTGTGCACCAATTCGAAGATGACATTGCCCGGCAACACTCTTTCAGGGCAATAAGACATATATATTTTCCCTTCGAGCTCCGGCCTGCTTTTTATAATAAGGTTGTAGATATGTTCAGTGGTGCCAACCGGACTTGTTGATTCGATAATAAAGAGATCATCCGGCTTCAGGAATGGTACAATGTTCATCGCCGCCGCTTCGACGTAACTCAAATCCGGCTCGTGATCTCCTTTGAACGGGGTGGGCACCGCGATAATGAATACATCTCCGGATTTCGGTGAAGTGTCTGCCTTGAAGAATCCGCTGGCGACGACATACTTGACAAGTCCGTCAAGGTCAGGCTCTACGATATGGATCTTGCCTTGTGAGACCGTCTCGACTACTTTCTTGTTGATGTCTACGCCATGAACGTGGATACCTTTGCTGGCAATCAATGCTGCAGTCGGCAAACCTATGTATCCAAGTCCTACAAGGATTACGTTAAGATCTTTTTTCATCAGATTTCGAAATTAAGATTTCGGCAATTCGTCCGCTTGTTTTTCCGTCTCCATATGGATTCACCGCCTGCGCCATTTTCCTGTAGCTGGCATCATTATCTAGGAGATCGCAGACAGATCTGACGATGAGGTCGCGATTCGTTCCTACTAACTTCGCTGTGCCTGCAGAAATTCCTTCCTCACGTTCAGTGACGTCACGCATTACCAACACAGGTTTTCCCAGTGAAGGCGCTTCCTCCTGGATACCTCCCGAATCGGTCAGCACGATGTGTGACTTATTCATCAGCCAGATGATGTTAGGGTAATCGAGCGGCTCGAGGAGATGGACATTGCTGATGCCGGACAGCAGCCTATTCACCACCTCGCGCACATTGGGATTGAAGTGCACAGGGTAAACAAAGTCCACATCGGCATAACGCACGGCAAGATCGCGGATCGCAAGACAGATATTTTCAAATGGTGTACCAAAGCTTTCCCGTCTATGGCCAGTGATGAGGACGATCTTCCGGTCAAGCCTCACCTTACCAAAATTTTTCTCGTACAGTGACGCTGATTTACTCTCAATGATCTTCAATCCGAGATGCAATGCATCAACAACGGTGTTTCCAACATTGAAAACATTCTCTGTGATGCCGGCTCGCGTCAGGTTGTCGACGGATTTTGCAGTGGGCGCAAAATGGTAGCTCGCGAGACTGCCCACCATGATGCGGTTGGCTTCCTCGGGATATGGGGAAAAAAGATTTCCGCTCCTCAATCCAGCCTCAACGTGCGCTACCGGGACTTTTTTATAAAACCCCGCGAGTGCTCCCGCAAAAGCAGTCGTCGTGTCACCCTGCACGACTACGCGATCTGCTTCGAAATCTTCCATCACACCTTTGAGACCAAGCAGTGCATCTGCTGTGATATCAAAAAGTGTCTGATTGGGTTTCATCAAATTGATATCATAGTGGGGCACAATGGAAAAAAAATCCAGTACCTGGTCGAGCATGGAGCGATGCTGGCCCGTCACACACACACGGGTTTCAAATTCCGGATGGCGTGCAAATTCCTTGACCACGGGCGCAAGTTTGATGGCTTCAGGACGGGTACCAAAGACGATGAGTACTTTCAAGGGATTTGTTTAGATCGCAAAAAAAGGGAAATGGAGACTTCGGGCAAAATCGGGATCAGGAAGCTGCCTGGCTTTTCTGATTTCTCATTTTGTAAACCAGCTCTATGGACTTGCGCGCTTCTTCTATTCCAAAACCGCCTCCTTCGAGTATGTGTTTATAACACTTCGTGTGCAGGTCTGTGAACCCGTCACTGAATTCGATCTCTCGACCTTCCAGCTGCAAGGATCTGTACGTACGCTTGCCTTTCGCCTTGACATCTTCAGGGAGATGAGCCGCATTGATGCTTAGGAACCAACGGACATCTGCCTTTTGCAAATGCAGGATACCCGATGCATGATCATCGGTCATCTGCTCCACTGTGCTGTCTACGAGGTCACCGAAGATCCATAACAGCATATCAAAAAAATGTATGCCGATGTTGGTAGCTATCCCGCCCGACTTCGATTCATCACCCTTCCAGCTCCGGGAATACCAGTTTCCCCTTGATGTCATGTACTGCAGGTCAACCTTGAATCGCTTTGCAGGAGCGCTGTCAATTTCCTTTTTCAATTGCTGAATAGAAGGATGAAGTCTCAGCTGCAGGATCGTATAAACTTTCTTTCCTGTTTCGTTTTCGATCTCGTGCAGCGCATCGAGGTTCCAGGGGTTCAGGACCAGTGGTTTCTCACAGATAGCATCGGCTTTGTGGCGAAGCGCAAAGCGGATGTGAGAATCGTGCAAGTAATTCGGTGAGCAGATTGTCACAAAATCTATCTTCTGTCCCTGACGCCTCAATTTTTCGATATGCCTGTCGAATCGTTCGAACTCTGTAAAAAAGTCGGCGTTTGGAAAATAGGAATCCATGATGCCTACACTGTCGAACCTGTCGAGCGCTGCCACCAGGTTATTGCCTGTATCGCGGATAGCCTGAAGGTGACGCGGCGCTATGAATCCGGCAACTCCTATTGCAGCAAAGTTTTTCATATTTTTTCTACCCTATCATTTTTTAATCGATACCGCTCACCGCTCTCAGGGCAAACTGCAAGTCCGGCACCGTCAAATTCAAGTCGATGGCCGAACTCACTCATCCAACCTTTTTGCCGGCCGGGATTGCCAATCACCATCGCATAGTCGGGAACATCTTTGGTAACAACAGTCCCCGCGCCGATAAAAGCAAATCTCCCGATCGTATTGCCACATACAATGGTGGCATTCGCGCCGATGGAAGCTCCCTTCTTTACGAGCGTCTTTTCATACTGACTTTTTCTATTAACAGCGCTCCGCGGGTTGTTCACGTTCGTGAATACCATTGACGGACCAAGAAAAACATCATCCTCGCATGTCACACCCGTATAGATCGACACGTTGTTTTGCACTTTGACATTGGTGCCAAGCACTACGCCCGGTGACACCACTACATTCTGCCCGATGTTGCAATTCTTTCCGATCACAGCTTGCGGCATTATGTGCGAAAAATGCCAGATTTTCACGCCTTCGCCGATCTCGCAGCCACTGTCGATCACCGCGGTGCTGTGCGCAAAATAGGATGCTGAATCACTCATGACGCTTTAAAACTCTTAATAGCGTCGCAAATATAGGACAACTGCCCTTCATCCATTTCTGTGTGGATAGGCAGTGAAAGTACCGTCTGCGAAAGCCTTTCTGTAATTGGAAAGGATCCGGCCCCAAAGCGTTGTTGTTTGTAGGCAGGTTGAAAATGCAGGGGAACCGGGTAATAGATCATTGAGGGAATATCCTTGCTGCTCAAAAAGGATTTGAACGCATCCCTGTCGGCGCCGCGAACCTGGACCGTGTACTGGTGAAATACATGTGTCGACCATAAGGCCCTGGAAGGAGTTTTCAGAAATCCCACCGCACTCAGTTGCGTATCATAAAAAGCAGCCGCTCCGTTCCTGCTCGTCGCATACTCGTCAAGGTGTGCGAGCTTTGCATTGAGGATCGCCGCCTGGAGTGTGTCAAGCCTGCTGTTCACGCCCACGATGTCATGATGGTACTTCTTCTTCTGACCATGGTTCGCGATCATCCTTATTTTTTCCGCCAATACCGGATCCTCGGTAAACAATGCGCCGCCATCACCAAACGCACCAAGATTTTTTGAGGGGAAGAAAGATGTAGATCCAATCACTCCCATTGTACCGGACTGTTTCCTTGTGCCATTGGAAAACGTGTACATCGCACCAAGGGATTGCGCAGCGTCTTCGATAACGTGCAGGTTATGTTTTTTCGCGATGCTGAGTATTTGCTCCATCGGCGCGCATTGACCATACAGGTGCACGGGCACGATCGCGACGGTTTTCTTCGTGATCAGCGCCTCAATTTTGGATGTGTCGATCGTGAAGAAATTTTCATCTACATCGACAAATACCGGTACCAGTCCGAGCAGCGCAATGACCTCCGCTGTGGCTACATAAGTGTGCACGGGAAGAATGACTTCGTCTCCAGGCTTCAGATCCAGTGCCATCATCGCTATTTGCAATGCGTCGGTGCCGTTGCCGCAAGAAATAACATGGGCCGCTCCGGTGTAGCGCGACAACGCATGTTCGAAATCTTTGACGGCAGCTCCCTGGATAAAATCCGTGGCAGTGAGCACCCCTTGTATTGCCTCGTCTATTTCTCCTTTGACTTTCAAATATTGACCGTGGAGGTCTACCATTTTTATCGGATGCATAATCGGTGCTTGTTCTAGAGCCGGGATGTAACCTCGGATTTATTCAAAAATCCTTTGACGTCGTAGACAACCGTGTGCTCACCTTTTATCTGGTCCCAGGCCAGGTTGGAAAATTCATCATGACTTACCGCCAGAACGATCGCGTGATACTTCCGCTTCAATGCCGATATGAGTTTGATCCCGTATTCGTGACCGACCTCCTCTGGATCAGCATGCGGATCGTAAACGTCGATGCCCGCGCCATAACTTTTTAGTTCGTTGATGACATCGATCACCTTGCTGTTGCGTATGTCGGGGCAGTTCTCCTTGAAAGTAAGTCCGAGCACCAGGATTGCGCTTCCTTTGATTGGCTGATCATGCTGGGTCATCAATTTGATGACCCGGCTGGCGATGTAGACGCCCATGTTATCATTGATCCTGCGGCCTGCCAATATGACTTCTGGCCTGTAGCCCAGGCCTTCTGCCTTATGTGTCAGGTAATAGGGATCCACGCCGATGCAGTGACCACCCACAAGACCCGGTTTGAATGGGAGAAAATTCCACTTGGTACCAGCTGCCTGCAATACCTCGTGTGTATCGATGCCGATGCGCTCAAATATGAGGGCCAGCTCATTCACAAATGCGATGTTGATGTCGCGCTGAGAGTTTTCAATCACCTTTGCTGCTTCCGCGACTTTGATGGATGTGGCCAGGTGCGTGCCTGCTTTAATGATCTTTCCGTAGAGGTCGTCAATTTTCTTTGCGACTTCGGGTGTACTTCCGCTCGTGATCTTTTTGATAGTCGTCACGCGATGCAGCTTGTCGCCGGGATTGATACGCTCCGGGGAGTAGCCGCAAAAGAAATCCTTGTTGAAAACCAGTCCGCTCGCCTCTTCCAGCACCGGCACGCAAATCTCTTCCGTGCAGCCGGGGTAAACAGTGGACTCATAGATGACCACGTCGTTCTTCTTTAGAGCTTTCCCCACTGTTTTGCTTGCGCTTATCAGTGGCCGCAAGTCTGGCTGTTTATAGTCGTCGACCGGAGTAGGCACCGTGACGATAAAGAAATTTACATCGCGAAGCAGCGCTTGATCATCCGTGCAAACAAGTTTTTTCGCTTCAGCTAGTTCTTCCTTACTGATCTCGCGCGTGCGGTCGATGCCATTCTTCAGTTCCTGAATTCTGCTCTTATTAATGTCAAAGCCGACCGTATCCATGATCTTCCCAAACTCGACAGCAAGGGGCAATCCGACATATCCTAAACCGATGATCCCGATTTTATCCATGATTATCTTTTATGGCTCAATGTTTATAGTATTTCCTGTACCAGGACACAAATTTTGCAATCCCCTCCTCAACTGACGTCGATGGTCTGAATCCCGTGAGCCGTTCCAGCTCCGCGATGTCTGCATACGTCTCCGGTACGTCCCCTTCTTGCAAAGGAAGGAAGTTCTTCACTGCTTTCTTTCCCAATTGTTGTTCGATCACTTCGATAAAGTGCAGCAGTTCTACTGGCTTGTTGTTTCCGATATTCAGTACGCGATAAGGCGCAAAGCTATAAGCCGGGTCAGGCGTATTTGCATTCCAACGAGGGTCCGCAGCAGGGGGCAATGGAATGAGCTTCACGATTCCATTCACGATATCATCGACATACGTAAAATCACGTTTCATCCTGCCGAAGTTGAATATGTCGATTGGCGTTCCTTCCAGGATCGCTTTTGTGAACAGGAACAACGCCATATCTGGCCGTCCGTAAGGACCATAGACAGTGAAAAACCGCAGGCCTGTTACGGGAATCTGGTAAAGATTGGCGTAAGCATGCGCCATCAACTCATTGGATTTCTTTGTTGCTGCATACAAAGCCAATGGATGATCGACATTATGATGCACCGAAAAGGGCATATTCTTATTCGCACCATACACCGAACTTGATGATGCATAAATAAGGTGACTGTGGCGGAAGTTCCTGCTTGCTTCGAGGATATTCAAGAACCCATTCAAGTTGCTTTCGAGGTACGCATACGGATGCGTCAGTGAGTAGCGAACGCCCGCCTGTGCAGCGAGATGGATCACCGCGTCAAACTTGTTTTTGGAAAATAAGCTATCGACGCGTTTTTTATCAGTGAGATCGATTTTTGCAAACTGGAACCTCTTGCTTTTTTTCAACAGCTCGAGCCGGCTTTTTTTCAGTCTGACGTCGTAATAGTCATTGATATTGTCGAGACCGACGACATGGTCGCCTGCCTCCAAAAGATTTTTTGAAAGGTGGAAACCGATGAAGCCCGCACTTCCGGTTACAAGAATTTTTCTCGGTTTTGAACGCTGGGGCATGGATTGATCGAAACAGGGCCCAAAAGTAAAACAAATTCCCTGTTATCGGAATTTGGCGCTCATTCATGACATGTGGGTAATAACGGTTCGTTGCATGCAACGACGACCTTTAAACTATGGCAGCGCGGAGTATCGCATGATCTGCATGTCCGTGTATTTGTCGGGATCCGGAGTGCTGTCCCTGTACCACGATAAGGTCCATTGAATCGCTTCGAGCGCGGTGAGTCTTGGCTTCCATCCGAGGACGGACATTGCTTTGCTGATGTCAAGCTTCAGTAGACCTGCTTCATGCGGCTGCTGTGCGCGTGATTCTACCCGATAGGTTCCTTTGCCCCAAATGTTTATTGCAGTCTGTATCAGTCCTTCCACTGTAAGGTGATCTTCCCGTGACGGTCCAAAATTCCAGGGCTCTCCTGAAAGACCAGGGTCCTGCGTGAGTCGCTCGCCCAACAACAAATACGCGCCGATTGGTTCCAACACATGTTGCCATGGTCTCACCGACAATGGATTGCGAACCAACAGCTGTTTGTCGTTCTCAAGGGCATGGATGATGTCCGGAACAAGTCGATCCCTCGAGCGGTCGCCGCCTCCGATGACATTTCCTGCTCGTCCGATGCCAATCACTTTTTGATGTCTGGCGATATCTTCAGGATGAAAGAATGATCTTATATAAGACGATATTATTATTTCCGCGCAAGCTTTGCTTGCACTGTAAGGATCGCGCCCCCCGATCTGATCGCTTTCACGATATGGATAGATCCATTCTTTGTTCTCATACACCTTGTCGGTAGTAATGAATACAGCCACGCAAGGGTGATCCAGCATCCGAAGCGCATTGAGCACGTTTACCGTTCCGATCGCATTGGTTTCAAATGTTTCAGCAGGTGCTTCGTACGATGGACGCACGAGGGATTGAGCAGCCAGGTGAAAAATAAAATCTGGTCGAAAGTCCTGTATCTCTTTTTCCAGCCGGCTTCGGTCGCGGATATCTGCGATCACAGATTCGCAAATCTTGTCGCCACCCAGACCTTCGTACAGCCGCGTGTCACTCGGCAACAATCCGTATCCTTTGACCTCGGCGCCAAGCAGGTAAAGCCAGCGCAGCATCCATGAACCCTTAAATCCGGTGTGTCCGGTTACAAAAACCCGTTTTCCACGGTAAGTCTGATCCAGCGTGTTGAACATATTAGGCGGGAAAGGCGTGACAAAAACTGGACCACGCCCCCTGTTCCTGCACGAAATGCCGATATGCTTTATTCAAACGACGCAGTGTCGCGGAAGAGTGGCAGCGATAGATCCTTGGAAGAGATTATTGCTTTTGCTCTGTCGACCTCCCAGTCAATGGCGAGCTGTGGATCGGAAAATAACACGCCGCGTTCCGAATCCGGATGGTAGAATCCATCCGTCTTGTAGGCAACCTCTGCATTGTCACTAAGAACGGAAAAGCCGTGCGCAAATCCTTTCGGGATGAGCAACTGCCGTTTGTTGTCGGCAGAAAGTCGCACCCTGAAAATTTTTCCAAATGTCGGCTGATCTTTTCTCAGGTCCACCGTGACATCGAGGATCTCACCCGCGAGCACTCTGATCAATTTAGTCTGCGCGTACTTGCCAACCTGAAAATGAAGACCGCGGATCACATTCTTTTTTGAAGACGAGTGATTATCCTGTACGAAGTCAATCCTGAGGCCGGCTTCCTGAAAAGATTTTTGATTGTAGGATTCGAAGAACCATCCGCGCGTGTCTTCCACCACCTTTGGTTCTATCAATGTAAGTCCCTTAAAACCGGTGTCGATGATTTTCAAATTCCAAAGATTGATGATTATTCTAATATGCAGCTTGCATTCAGTTAATTCTTACTGACGGTCATAGCCAACCGTTGTTCCCATCGCCACGCATCCCTCAGTGCATCTTCGATGCTGATCTGTGTCTCCCAGTTGAGAAGCTGTCTCGACTTCGCCGGATCAGCATACACTTTCTCTATGTCACCGTCCCTTCGAGGACCGATGGAATAGTTGAGGTTGACTCCGGATACTGAAATAAAATATTTTACAAGCTGAAGAACAGAAACGGGAATTCCTGTACCGACATTGATTGCTTCGAATGCCACCGGCAGTTCATCCATTTTTCGCAATGACTGTACATGAGCTTTGGCGAGGTCAACCACATGAATAAAATCCCGAAGGCAGGTGCCATCCGGAGTATTATAGTCATCGCCGAAAATTGTCAGCTTATCCCGCTTGCCGATGGCCGTCTGCGTAATAAAGGGAACAAGATTGCCAGGCACGCCCAAGGGTAGTTCTCCGATCAGTGCAGAAGGATGTGCTCCGATGGGATTAAAATAGCGGAGTGCGATCATTTTAAACCATGGCTGCGCTTTCGCCACGTTCCTTAATATTTCTTCTCCCATTTGTTTCGTCGCACCATAGGCAGATTCGGCTTGTTTGAATGGTGTCTCTTCCGTGACAGGGATATGATCCGGCTGGCCATAGACCGTGCAAGACGACGAAAAGACGAAGCGAGGTACGCGAAATTCCAATGCGAGGGCCACCACGGTCATCAGACTATTCAGGTTCTTCTGAAAATACAACAAGGGGTTGGCCACCGATTCGTTGACAGATTTCAGGGCCGCGAAATGGATGATCGCGGAAAGATCGCGGTGTTCGAGAAACACTTTGCGAAGGGCATCAGGATCAGTGCAGTCGACTTTATGGAAGGTGAGTTTTCTTCCAACTATTTCCTCAGCGCCTCTTAACAATTTTATGTCGCTGCGCGAAAGATCGTCAACAATCACAGGTTCCATCCCGGACTGCACCAGCTCAACGACCGTATGTATTCCAATGTAACCGACCCCTCCTGTCACCAGAATCTTTCCTAATTTTGAATCGGCCGCCATTTATTGACAATTGAATCCCAAAATTATAACAAATTTGCTTGTCCTACGACCAAAGGCGTGCCACGGCAGACGATCGTAAGCAATAAAAATACTGAGTTTGATATACCAGCTGCTGAAAAAAGAAATTGTTATTGAGCTTCGCCGAAAGTCGGTGTTGGCCGGGTTGGCGTTATACCTGTTCAGCACGATATTCATCTACTACATTTCCTTCGGCTTGCGCGGGAACATCGAAGACCCGCTTCTTTGGAGCGCGCTGTTTTGGGTAACGGCTTTATTTGCGGCAGTGAACACGGTCGCAAAAAGTTTCACAAGTGAATCGTCCGGCTTGCAGATCTATTACTATTCAGTGGCCGACCCCGTGAGGGTCATTACGGCAAAAGCCATTTACAATTTTGTTCTTTGTTCGCTCTTCACGCTTGCGGCCTATATTCTGTTCGTGATCTTCTTCGGTAATCCAGTAACAGATCTCACACTGTTCGTTGTGACTATATTACTGGTGAGTCTGGGGTTCGCGTTGTCGATGACAGTTCTGTCGGGGATTGTTTCACGCACCAATAACAACAATGTCTTGATGACTGTGCTGAGTTTTCCGGTGTTGGTAGGCATACTTCTGCTCGCAATTAAAATCACAAAAAACTGCATTGATGACCTTGACTTCGAAGCCAGCATCGACGAGGTCACCATCCTCGCGGCGATAAATGTGTTGATGAGCGCCGTTTCCTACTTGCTCTTCCCTTATATTTGGCGGAGTTAAGCAACCAACGCATTTTCAAGTGTTCATGAAAGGATCGTGGTGGAAGATTGCATCCGTCATCCTGCTGGTCTATACAGTGGTGGGAGGTTTTTTGATGGATGTGCCACGGTTGGCGATCGTGAATGAAACCATTCGCGCGTTGTATTTCCACGTTCCCATGTGGTTCACGATGATCCCACTCTTTCTCGCCTCGACGTATTTTGCGATCCTTTACCTGCGGGGGAATAAAATGGATCATGACCTGGTATCTGCCGAGCTTGCCCATGCAGGTCTGGTGTTTGGTCTGCTTGGGATATTTACGGGGATGATCTGGGCAAACTATACCTGGGGTACACCCTGGCACGGCGACCCCAAACAGAATGGCGCCGCGATCACAACGTTGATCTACCTGGCGTACTTCGTTTTGCGAAGCTCACTCTCCAACGACGAACAGCGTGCAAGGCTTAGCGCCGCATACAACATCTTTGCGTTTGCAGCGATGATCCCGTTGATATTTATCATTCCACGGATGACGGACTCCATGCATCCTGGAAATGGCGGCAACCCCGCTTTCAACATGTATGATCTTGACAAAAGCATGAGAAAAGTTTTTTATCCCGCTACAGTAGGATGGATAGGACTCGGTTGCTGGATCGCCACTGTACGAATCCGCCTCCGTCGTGCTGAAGAGAAAATTCTTGACTTCGAGTATGAAAAAAATAGTTAACCTGATTCTATTGACAATGGCGATCCTGCCGGCGTATGCCCAGGAAGTGGAGATGGCCGATACCATGCGTAGTGAGGGGAAGATCTATGTAGTGGTTGCCATTGCCCTCTTGATTTTGGCCGGATTGATCGGCTACCTCGTTGTCATCGACCGAAAAGCAACCCGTTTAGAGCAGAAATTAGAGGGGAAAAAGCCTTCCTGATATAAGTCAGAATTACATGGGCGAAACCCTTTTGGGTTGTAACTTGCGGCACTGAACCGCAAGGGTCATGAAAAAATCACATATTATCGCCATCATCGTCATCGCCGCCGCCATCGGTATCATTGTCACGACGGCAGGCGACGCAAGCAGCTACGTTACCTTCGACCAGGCTTACCAAATGTCGACGGTCGGAAATAAGAACAGTATTCACGTCGTTGGGGAACTCAAGAAAAACGCGCTGGGTGATATCACCGGCCTCGAGAACAGCCCCGATAACCTTTCATTCTCATTTGTCCTTATCGACGAAAACAAAAAAGAACAAAAGGTATACTATAATGAACCCATGCCACCCGACTTTACCCGCTCGGAAAAAGTCGTCGTCATCGGCAGCTACCGGGGCGACTTGTTCATTGCAGAAAAGATCCTCCTGAAGTGTCCGTCCAAATACCAGGAACAGAAGCTGAACGCAAAGGTGTAGAACCCATCTCAAAAATACCTTTTTGAAATTTTTCTGCGTTTTTGCCCATTCTGCTTTGTTGGCTTTCTTGCCCAGACAACCTCTGGTATGGGCCGCAAAAGCCGCCGCGCATAATGGTCAAATCCTTGAAAATTTCATTTAAACTTATTTTTGAGATGGGTTCTCGTACTTTTGCGGGCTTATGTTACACTACCTGATCGGCAATCTCGGCCATCTTTTTGTCATCATCTCGTTCGTCACGGCGTTGGTGACATCCTACTGCTATTGGCAGGCAGCCAGGACACAGGGAGTTGCAAGCGCCGCATGGATTGCCAATGGCCGAGTCGGCTTTTGGATCCACACGGTGGCCGTGGTGGGAATTGTGGCCACGTTATTCAAGATCATCTACAGCCACTACTTCGAATACCACTACGCGTACGCACATTCGTCGCTTCATCTTCCCGGCCAGTACATGATATCTTGTTTCTGGGAGGGTCAGGAAGGCAGCTTCCTTCTTTGGATGTTTTGGCAGGCAGTCCTGGGAGTGATCCTCATCTATAGTCAAAAAACGTGGGAGGCGCCTGTGATGACCTTCTTTGCCCTTGTCCAGATGTTCCTCGCGTCGATGATCCTCGGTGTGGTCATACCTGGCCTTGATCTGAAGATCGGCAGTTCGCCATTCATCTTGCTGCGCGATGCGTTGGCAGATCCCATCTTCAAGATTCAGCCTGACTTTATTCCAAAGGATGGCAATGGACTCAATCCACTGCTTCAGAACTATTGGATGGTGATCCATCCGCCAACCCTCTTCCTGGGCTTTGCGCTTACACTGGTGCCTTTCTCTTTTTGCATGGCCGGATTGTGGCACAAGAAATACACTGAGTGGGTGAAGCCTGCCCTGCCATGGACATTGCTTGGCGGTGCCGTGCTTGGTCTCGGCATCCTCATGGGTGGCTATTGGGCCTATGAGACGCTGAGCTTTGGTGGCTACTGGAATTGGGATCCGGTTGAAAATGCTGTGTACGTGCCCTGGTTGATACAAATCGCGTCGTTGCATACGATGATCACCTATAAGAACAGCAGGACAGCTCTCAAGTTTTCGGTTATCCTTGTAATCAGTGTCTTTGTCCTTATTCTTTATTCCACCTTCCTCACCCGTAGCGGAATTCTTGGTGAAGCTTCAGTGCATTCATTCACAGATCTCGGACTTTCAGGCCAGCTTTTGATCTACCTGTTATTCTTTACGGTGGCGGCCGTATTTCTTTCAGCGATACGATGGAAAGAAATACCAACGTCGACAAAAGAGATCACCACATACTCGAAGGAGTTTTGGATCTTCCTCGGTGCGGCAACGTTGTGTTTCATGGGCTTCCAGGTCCTCGTCCCGACGTCATTCCCTGTTTTCAATAAGATCGTTGAACTTGCAGGTGGCCGATCCACCCTTGCACTTCCCGCCAATCAAGTAGTGTATTTTTCAAAAGCACAGCTTTGGTTTGCCGTAGCAGTGGCCCTCCTTTCCGGTACCGGCCAATTCTTCTGGTGGAATAAGATCGACAAGCAAAAACTCAAAAAGGAATTCCTCAGCACGTTCCTGATCACCCTGGTCATTTTTGTTCTGATCATGCTGTTGGGCGACGTCAAAGATCCTTTGCTGTTGCCGCTGATCATCGCCGGCACTTACATCGTCGTGTCCAACGTAAAAGTGCTTGCATCCGTTTGGCGTTTAAATCCAGGATTGTCCGGCGGCGCCATTGCCCACATCGGACTTGGAATGGTTTTGATCGGAATCCTCTTCTCCGCTGGGTATTCCAAAGTTGTTTCACTGAATAACACCGGCCTGTTGTTAAACAAAGACCTCGGCACTGAGTTCAACCGCGACAACCTGCTGTTGTTTGTGAATGAGACCAGGACAATGGCAGGCTATGACATTGAATTTCTCGGTGAAAGGCTTGAGCCACGCAACAAGTCTGGCTACGTAAAACGCAACGACATCGTTCGGACGGACGATCCGTATAAAGTCGTCGCAAAACGTGACATCTTCTTCAAGGGCGAAAAGCTGTACGCGGCAAAGGACACTTTTGAGATATATCCTGAGAATACTTTCTACGAGATTCAGCTGCGACGAGGCGAAAAGATTGCTGCCACACTTTTCCCACGGATTCAGCTCAATCCTTCTATGGGCGGCATTCTCCCCTCGCCTGACATCAGCCGCGGCCTTACCCGTGATCTGTACACCCACGTGTCGTCATCGATGAACCGCGAAGCGGAGCCTGCGTGGGGAGATACGGAAGAAGCAACGGTGAAGATCGGGCAGGAGTTCTTTGTAAACGATTATGTAGCAGTGCTTGAAAGTGTCGAGCGTGTAATGACGATCCCTGGTTTTCAAATGGGAGAAAATGACGCAGCCGTTCAAGCCAGGATCCGTATCGACGGCGAACACGACAGCTATTATGCCGATCCCTTCTTCATCATCCGCGAGCAGAAATTTGTAAGCCGACTTTCTTCGGAGGTAGGTGAACTCGGCGTCAAGCTAACCCTGATGAATATTCACCCCGACACCAATGAATTTACCCTGGGTATCAATGGCCGTCAAAAAGACTGGGTGATTATCAAAGCCATGGAGAAACCCTATATCAACGTGCTCTGGTTTGGAACCGTGTTGCTGATGATTGGATTCAGTACAGCGATGGTGAGAAGGTTTAAGGAATGAGCGGCCGTAGTCAAGGCCAAACGCTAAAGCTTGTCCCTACTTCACATTCGCAACCAGCTTCTCAATAATCCCATCCACCGTCACTCCGTCGGCTTCTGCCTTGAAGTTGCGCACGATACGGTGACGCAATACTGCCGCTGCCACGTTCTGGACGTCCTCGATGTCGGGAGAATATTTTCCATTGAGAAGAGCATTGCACTTTGCGCCGAGCACGAGGAACTGTGATGCACGCGGTCCTGCACCCCACTCCAGGTAATCGTTTGCGATGGTGGAACCGTTGCGGCCGGGGCGAGTGAGATGGCTAAGCTTCACTGCAAATTCCACGACGTTGTCGGCGATCGGCACCCTTCTTACCAAATGCTGGAAGTATTGAATGTCCTCTGCAGACAACACCTTGCTGACGGACGCAATGTCGTCGGCCGTTGTCATCTTCACGATGTCGAGCTCCTGCTGATAATTCGGATAGTCCAGGAAGATATTGAACATAAAGCGGTCGAGCTGGGCTTCAGGAAGCGGATAAGTACCCTCCTGCTCAATCGGGTTTTGCGTCGCAAGAACGAAGAACGGGCGAGGCAGATCATAGCGTTGGCCGGCGATCGTTACTGAATACTCCTGCATGGACTCCAGCAATGCAGCCTGTGTCTTTGGCGGCGTACGATTGATCTCATCTGCCAGAACGATGTTGGCGAACACCGGACCTTTCACGAAGTTGAAATTGCGTTCCTTGTCCATTGTCTCAGCACCAACAATGTCAGATGGCATCAGGTCAGGCGTAAACTGTATGCGCTTGAACTGGAGATCAAGTGCGTTGGCGATGGTTTGAACAAGAAGTGTTTTCGCGAGACCGGGTACTCCTACGAGAAGTGAGTGACCCTGACAGAAAATGCCTGTCAACACGAGGCGGACCACCTCATCCTGACCGATGATCACCCGCGCGATTTCTTTTTTTAGCTTTTTAAAGGAGTCTGCCAGCGCATTGGCGGCATCGACGTCGTTGGAAAATTTTTGCATGTGGCTATTCCTTCTGGCTTAAAAACTAACACAAATTCACAGGATGTGCACGTGAAATTACTCGACGATCCCACAGCCTTCATAAGCGGGATCCAGCTTGATGAACACGTCCGTTCGTGCTTTCTTAAACCAGCGATCCAACATTTTGTCTTTTTTCTGGGCAAGCGCCGCGGATTGAATTCGGTGCCAGTCGTCCTTTAGGTTTGCCTGATGTGGCGAGAGGCGTTTCTTAAAATACAATATCCGGGCAGCGTCTTTTTGATCGTCCGTTCGATAGATGAGTGGCTTGCTGATCGTACCCTCCTTCATCGAATCAACCGCGAAGAATACTATGGGATCCAGCTCCTTGATCGATACTTTAACCCCGCCGTCTGAGTCGGTAAAATATCCACCGTATCCTTTTGTTCTCTGGTCATCGGAAAATTCTTTGGCGGCAGCCTCAAACTTGATACTATCCTTGACGATTTTTCTGCGGAGACTGTCAAGAAAATGCTGGGCGCGGTCGATGTCTTCTTTTGAAGGTGTTGCGAAAATAAGTATGTGTCGTGAATTATATTCATTTCCTCGCCGGTCGATCAGCTGCTCAATGTGAAACCCAAATTGCGATTCGAAGGGTTGTGATATTTCACCTTCTTTGATACGGAACGCTGTCGCCTCGTAGGCGGGATCCATGGCTCCGCGGCCTACATATCCCATTTCGCCTCCATTGTATTGCGCGCTGGGATCCTCCGAATATTTTTTGGCAAGCTCATTGAAATTCTCTCCCGCCAATATTCGCTCCCGCAATTCGATCAGTTTTTTCTTCGTTGCAACTTTTTGCGCGGCGCTGACTTTCGCTTTCCTCACGATCTGACCCACTTCGACGTCGGCATTATAATAGGGAAGACTGTCAGTAGGTATTTTTGCGAAGAACCTCTTTACTTCGGCAGGCGTGATGCTGACGTCTTTTGTAATTTTTCGCTGCATCTCACTGCCAAGCATTTGCTCACGGATCTGTTCGCGTAGATCGAGCTTGATCTGCTCAATGGTTTTGCCATAAACTGCTTCCAGCTCTTCCGGTCTGTTCCCCGACTGCTGCAGGATCATATTCATCCGCTGATCGGTGTTATTGTCTACTTCGAGGTCTGTGATCAGTACAGAGTCGATCTCCGCTTTTGCCACCAGCAGCTTGTTGATCACAAGCTGGCTAAAGATCCCGCATTTTGCCTCCTCTGTATTTTGTCCGCCGTTGGCGAGATAGTTCTGATATGCGCCTTCCAGCTCCGACCGGAGAATTATGTAGTTGTCGATCTTGCCAATGATCTTGTCCGCGACGAACCCTTTGGGCTTGGCCACAGATGCAGAATCCTGACCCAGTGCCGCGAACGCTCCCCCCAGCAGCAGGATGCTACTGATTAAAAATCTCGAAATTCTTCTGTTTAACGGCATTTTCATACACTTCATCTTCCAAAGACCTCGCAAGTTCCACTTTTCTTTTGTTTAATAGAATATTCCGGATGTCCTCTTTCACGAATTCCAACGGCGAAACGTTGTCGGAAATTTTGTAGTTGTCAACTTTCAGGAAATATAAAAAGTCGCTGTCACCTGTCTCGTAGTAGGGATTCGTCTTCAGGAATTGGATTTTGTTGGGGATCTCAGCCATGGGTGAATTCACCACCAGCTTATCGAATGTGATCCACGTACTGTCACTGAGATGATAGGCGACCGAAAAGCTCAGGCAATAAGACTTCAGTTCACTCTGATCCTTCTCTTTAACAGAGAAGATCATCTCTTTCAATTTGTTTGTTCTGGGCGCCGTCTTGGGAACTTTGATATAGGTGCCCTGAACGATGTTCTGCTTCAGGATAAAGTTGTCAAAATGTGAGCGGTAATAATCATCTATCTCCTTGTCTGAGATGCTGTCGTTCAGGTGCTGCTGGATATAATAATTCTGGTATTCATAGCCGATGAGGCTATATCGATAATCCAGGACTTTGCGCTCCACCTCTGCTTCGTTGATATTGATCCGTTTCATCGCCTCCTCGATAAGCAGCTGCTTGCGTACCCAGCTGTTGATGTAGGCAGTCACGCGGGCTACACTGTCATCGGCGGTGGCATTCTGATCGCCAATGCCGGCGAGCTCATCGCGATACAGGTATTTTTCGTTGACGCGCGCGACGGCTTCACGCGAAGGCTGTGTTCCTGTATCTTCTTTCTTCATCCTGATCAGCTCACATCCGGTCAGCACGGGGAAGAATATGGCCACAAAAAATATGCGCGACAACCAACGTCTTTTCATTTTTCCTGGGGTATTAACTCTTTCATTACCGACTTCGTTCCTTTGCTGTTCATCTTCACAGGGTATTTGGTTTTAAGTGTTGCGATCCATTTCTTTTCCAACTGCTCCTGGTACGCCGCCGTGACCTGTGTTCGTGCTTCCTGGAAGCTCTTTATACCTGGGGCTACCAAATTATCGATTTCCACTATATTAAATGCACCCTCAGACTCGACCGGATGCAAGCCAACGCTCCACCCACCCTTGTCAACGATCTTGTTTTCACCACGCTCGAAATTGTGCCAACCGTGGACAACCTTAAGTCTTTTCATCTCATCCTTTCTCAGCGAATCATGCGCTGACAACCGTTGCATAATCTGGTCATATAGCTTCTTGTCGGCGGAAAAGACCCTGGCATGAACGCGATCGCCAGCCTTGTAATTTTCTTTGGTCTCTTCATAGAACTTGCGAACTGCCACAGAGTCTTCCGCGTCGCGGTTCCATACTTCTTTCTCCATGACCGTAAACAGGAGAATACCCTCTCTGTATTCGCTGAGCAATGCCCTGTACTCTGGGTTGCTGGCATACAATTCTGCCTCTTCCATTTCCGATATCTTTTCCACCACAAATGCATCATATAATTCATTGGCGCGGGATGAAAGCGAGCTGCTCACGGCAGTCTGCGATGCTTCTGCAAAGGAAATGAAATCACCTGCGGTAAAAGGATGACTTTTGAGCGTGAAAAGTTGCTTCGCTTTCAGTGCTGCATCGCCTTTGAATTTCCACGTTGCCTTCAGGAGCGTTGAATCAAAGGCATTGATCACGGCTTGCTTCGTCTGAATATCTTCAGAGAAATTCCAGTCTTTTTTCTTTTGCTCCAGCTGCCTGCGGTCGGCAATCTCCATCCTTTCGTCGCGGCTCACCCTTCTTTTCAGGGATTCTTCGACGTCTGCATAGGCAGGCAAAGGGATTTTCTTTTCGAGCTTGACAATGTGCCAACCCACTGCTGATTGAAACGGGTCGGAGATCTCGCCCGGTTGTTGAAGGGAAAATGCTACTTTTTCGAACTCGGGAACGGCTGCAAAGGTGCCAACTCCAAAAGGTCTAAGCCTGCCGCCAGTTTCTTTTGTGGATGGATCATCGGAGTATTCCTTACACAATTCATCCCAGCTTCGTCCACCCTGCAGTTGGTCGTAGATATCGAATATCTTGTTCTTGATCTTTGCGTCCTGTCCGTTGCCGGTCCTCAGAAGGATGTGTGAAACTTCAACTTCACCTCTGGCAGGTACCCTGTCTACAACTTTAATTAAATGGTAGCCAAAGCGGGTACGCACGGGATTGGAAACGTCGCCGGGTTTGAGATTGAACGCAGCCTCTTCAAAAGGATAGACCATCTGCAAGGCGGTGAAGTATCCGAGATTACCTCCATTTGCCTTTGCCGAAGGATCTTCCGAGAATTCACGCGCAAGCTTTTCAAAATCCTCACCCTTGGCGACTCTTTGCTTCAATGCCATAACCTTATTGAAAGCCGCGAGTGTGTCGGCGGGACTGGCATCTGGTTTGACCATGATAAGAATGTGCGATGCCTTGACTTCCTCCTTAAGGCGCTGATAAGCCTGTTGCGTGTATTTGGCAAGATCATCAGTCTGCCGCAAGTAAGGTTTCTTGAGCTCTTGTTTATAGGTGTTGAATTCCTTTTTGAATGCTTTGGTCGTATCGAGGCCACGCGCCATCGCTTCCGTCACTTTCAACTTGAAGTTGACAAACAAGTCCAGGTATTGATTTACTTTTTCTTCCGTGAAGTCATCCTTCTTGAGATGATTCTTTTTATATAGGTGTACGAACTCATCAGTGTATACGGGCTTGTTCGCAATCGAAAAAAGCAGAATGGGTTTGGCAGTCTTCGCCGATGTAGTGGTCGGTTTCGATTGCTGAGCAAGGGCATGGCCTCCCATCCCGATAGCCATCGGGATCAACATCACAATGAAAAAGATAATTCGCACAGTTTCTGGCTGTTAAAGCGTGCAAAAATACGAGGTACCGGTGGATAGGCAAAAAGTGAGTATTAACTCACTTTTTTGCTGAGGCGGCAAACATTCCGGCCGCCGCGGGTGGTGTATTGCACTTCGTCCATGATGGATTTGACGAGCCTGATGCCAAGGCCGCCCTTCCTTTTTTCATGGATAAGATTGCCGAGCTCGGGTTCATGAAAGCGGTTAATATCAAACATCTCACCATCGTCCACGATCTCAAACACGACTTTACCTTGTTGCGGCACGTCGATGCTCATTTCAAGATGGTGATCCGGATTGCATTGATGTGCATGTATCATCAGGTTGGAGCACATCTCGTCAAGCGCCAGTATGATCTCGTTCAGTTGCACATCAGACGCAACATGGCCACGCAGCGACTTCCTGATGAAGTCGCGCATGCCTTTGAGATTCTCCAGGCTGCAGCTGATGTTATACTGATAACTCATTTACAAGTTTCTTTGCGTCCTGTTTACTGGCACTGATATGGAGCAGGTCGGCAAGTCCAAGTATCTGGAAAGTGTTTGCCACCTTGTCTTTCATTCCGAAGAGAACCATCCTGATGCCTTTGTCGCGGAATTCCTCGATGTAGGACATGAACACACCCAGTCCTGCTGAAGAAATGTATTCGAGTGCGCTGCAGTCCACCAGGATTTTGGTGGACCCTTCACCCACACTCTTTGCAATGGCGAGGTCGAGCTCAATGGAAGAGCTCGCGTCGATTTCACCGACAACCGCGAGGATGTCCGCTCCGTCTTCCTGTAACCGCTTGATGTGCACCATAAGATTTAAACGTATTTAGTTTTCCTAATGTTCTTGCCTCCATTACCGGAATTTCACGATCATGGTCGTGTAATCGTCGTTTATGTCCTCCGTTCCAGTGTATTCGTAGAGGGTTTTAATCAATTGATCCTGAATTTCTTTCGGATTGAACTTTGCACTTTCCTCAATTGTTTTCTGCAACAGTTCCAGACCGAACTCCTCTCCTTTCGGATCTTTTGCTTCAGTAATTCCATCCGTGTAAAGCACCATGACATCGCCGCTGTGATACGGCATTGAATTCGTTTCTACAAAATTGCAGTAGTCTTTCCCTTTGATCATTCCCAGTGCCGTGCCCTTGTCAACGAGGTAATCCGCTTTGCCCTTTGCGGCGCTGTACAGCAGCACCGGACAGTGCCCCGCACGTGAATAGTGGATCATCTTTTTGCTTGCATCCACAACAAAATAGGTCGCGGAGATAAACGAGCCACGCTCAAGACAATACCGCAATGCCTGGTTTGCCCTGATCATGAACTCCTTCGGATCAAGTGCCTGTTGTGCGAGACTGTGAAATATTCCTTTCATCTGCGACATGTGAAAAGCCGCCGTTGTACCCTTACCCGACACGTCGGCGATGATCAAACCAACCTCGTGGTCGTTGATGCGGATCGTGTCGTAGTAATCGCCACCGACTTCATCTGCTGATTGCGAGAATGCGGAGATATCGAAATCGTCGGCCTTTTCCAGCATCGTAGGAAGAAGGCTCTTTTGAACCGTCTTGGCAATTTTGAGCTCCTCCTTATATCGTTCATTCTGGATTGCTTCCTTGAGCAACCTGAAATTTTCGATCGATATTCCCGCCTGGTTCGCAAATGCAGAGACGATTTGAGTCATCTCTTTATTGAATCCTTCCGGCAATTCTTTCAATAATGCCAGTGTACCGATCTTTTCGCCTTTAACCTGAACGGGAAAAGCCATCAGGGAACGAAAACGGGTTCCCTTCAGTGATCCGAGATGGTCGGATAAGTTGCGGGTCTTGTCACTGCTCTGGTCCAGAATGCCTTTGACATTTCTGCCGTTGAGGTGTTCCTGGATGCGATGGGCGTCTGATTCCGAGATCTGATAAGTTTGAAGCTTGGCTTGCTGCTGTTCTCCCCTGATCTCGAGCCATGCTGCATCGGCAAAAACAGAACTCACTGAGCTTTCCAGCAGGATCCTGTACACACTTTCTTCGTTCTGTTCAGTCTGTACAGATTGACTGATGCGCTGAAAATTCACCACCTCTTCGAGCTTCTGCTCAAACACAGAAGAGGTCGGAAGATTAAACAGAATTACCAGGAACGAAAAAATGCTGTAGAGCATCACAAACGAGAAAAGGTAGATGTTGAAGATGTGATCCTTGAAATCGAGGAACGCCTTTGCCTGCATACCGATGTCTTCCGAAAACCGGTTTGCTGTGTAAAAGAAATAGCCCAGGTAAAAGAATGACAGCAGCAACAACAAAAGACTGGTCCATTTCTGTTTGAAGTTCAGGTAGGCAACCCACTTCATGTTGGCTGAAAGTGTCAGTGCCAGCAAACCAGTGAGGATACTGATCGACGTGAAGAGCCATTCACTCCTGACAAGGCCAAGGTTGTCGGAGAGCAGCACCACCAGCAGGGAAATTTCAAAAAGCACCCATCCGCGAATGAGCCATTTTGATTTTTGATAAAGGATCAGTCGCTTCCAGCAAGTACCGGCGGCGATAAGAAAACTCAGCAAAAGTCCAAGGTTCACCAGGTATTCGACGTCGAGGAAGAAAACGTTGGACGACAGCTTTGTGGATCCCAGCAGGAAATCCAGCATGCGAAGCGAGAGTGATATCACCGTTGCCACCAATCCTGTGGCAAAAACTTTCCAGAGGAGATCGGTGAAGTTCAAACCTTCTTCGCGCTCTATCTTGAATTTGTAGTAATAAAAGACACTCACGACATAGAGGTCGAGCATGATCTTCGGCAGCCAAAGGGGGACATCGGGCGTGAGTCCTTTGAGATCACTGAAGAGCACGGTGACATCGGAGAAGACCATCACCAGCCAGGTGATCGCCGCCCCAAGGAATGCAAGTCGTGTTAGTGCTCTGGTTTTCAAGAGAAATGAGAATTGCTAAGATCGGAAAGTTTCAGCCTTCGACTTCGCTCCACCTGAATTTACTTTCTACTGTAATTTGGGGCTTCGCGCGTGATAGCGATATCATGCGGATGGCTTTCGGTCACACCGGCAACGGTGATTTTAACGAATTTGGCTTGTTTGAGCTTTTCAATGTTGCGCGCTCCACAATACCCCATTCCGGCTTTAAGACCACCGACAAGCTGATACAACACTTCTGATACAAGTCCTTTGAAAGGCACTCGTCCAGAAATGCCTTCAGGTACCAACTTTTTTATATCGTCTTCGGCATCCTGGAAGTAACGATCTTTCGATCCATCATCCATTGCTTCAATCGATCCCATTCCGCGATACGACTTGAATTTTCTTCCCTCGTAAATGATCATCTCTCCGGGCGCTTCATCGGTTCCGGCAAGCAGCGATCCTATCATGATCGTATCCGCGCCAGCGGCGATTGCCTTGACAATATCACCGGAGAATCGGATACCGCCGTCAGCGATGACTTTTACACCTGATCCTTTGACTGCCTTGGCCGCTTCGTAAACCGCAGAGAGCTGAGGCAATCCTACACCGGCAACGACGCGCGTGGTGCAAATGCTGCCGGGACCAACCCCGACCTTTATCGCATCTGCGCCAGCTTTCGCCAGCGCCTTTGCCGCTTCACCCGTTGCGATGTTTCCAACCACCAGCTCCAGCTCAGGAAATTTTTTCTTCACCTGCTTCGCTGCATCCATCACACCCTTGGAATGACCGTGCGCGGTGTCAATGCTGATCACGTCGACACCGGCATTTTTTAATGCCTGAATGCGAGCTAGAATGTCATGCGTGACGCCAACCGCAGCACCAACCCGAAGCCGGCCGAATTTGTCCTGACAAGCATTGGGTTTGTTTTTCTTTTTGAGGATGTCTTTATAAGTGACAAGGCCGGTGAGCTTGCCTTTTTTATCTACGATCGGGAGTTTCTCAATCTTATAATCTTGTAGAAGGACTTCTGCTTTCTGTAATGTGATCCCTTCAGGCGCCGTGATGAGGTTCTCTTTCGTCATGATCTTTTCGATCGGAACAGACATATCCTTTTGAAAGCGCAGGTCGCGGTTGGTGATAATGCCAACAAGCTTGCCGTTTCCGTCGATGACCGGGATCCCACCAATCTTGAATTCGCGCATGATCTTTTCAGCGTCTTTGACGGTGGAATTCACTCGCAAGGTTACGGGGTCGAGAATCAGCCCGCTTTGTGAACGCTTCACTTTGCGCACCTGGTCGGCCTGCGCCTCGATGCTCATATTCTTATGAATGAACCCGATCCCTCCTTCGAGGGCCATTGCAATCGCCAGGGCGGATTCGGTCACCGTATCCATAGCGGCGGAAAGAATTGGAATGTTGAGCCCAATGTTGCTGGTCAAAAATGAGGCAGTACTGGTTTCGCGTGGGAGCACCTCGCTGTAGGCCGGGACCAAAAGTACGTCGTCGTAAGTGAGGGCTTCGAAAAGGAACTTGGCAGGATTGAGGGCCATGGCAAATAATGTTTTAGGATTTATTATTTGCCGGGCAAAGCTAACGTTAAACCAGATCATTAGCTAATGCAAAGCAAAATGAACCTCACTTTCTTGCGCAATGGCCCTGACTTTTTTCCGGACCGGTGATTTCAAAAAAGATCAAAAGCTATATTTGAGCATGAAACATCTACTTTTTACAGCCTGCGTCATTTTTTCGGCTGGATTTACACTCGCGCAGACGCAAACAGGAAAAGCTTCATTTTATGCCGACAAGTTTGAGGGACGGATGACCGCCAGCGGCGAGAAATACAAACACAACAAGCTGACGGCGGCGCACAAATCCCTGCCATTCGGCACAAAAGTTAGGGTCACCAACATCTCCAACGGTAATGTCGTGGAGGTTGTCATCAACGACCGTGGACCATACGCTGAAGGGCGCATCATTGACCTCTCGAAATCGGCAGCAGAGAAGCTGGGTTTTGTAGCGATGGGTCTCACGGAAGTGAGGGTCGATGTGATCGATGCAGGTGATGGCAAGAGTGGCATGGAAGTGAAGACAATAGACCGGGTGGTGGTTGACGAAAAGGAGTTTTATGACTTTGAGATCGACAGACTGCAGCCCAAAGGATTCGGTGTACAGATAGGGACGTATCAAGAGCTGGTGAACCTCATGCGCCTCGCAGAGAACCTGAAAGGTTCGTACAAGAAAAAAGTCGTTGTCCAGGTGAAGATCATCAACGGCGTTAAATACTACAGCCTCATCCTTGGTCAGTTCCCCTCACGAGACAAAGCCGACAAGTTCAGGGCATCGGTGAAGAATAAATATCCGGATGCGTTCATCGCGGAGTTTGATAAGATGAAGTAAGGATCGCGGAGATTACCTCACGCAAAGGCGCCAAGCTCGCCAAGGGAATGCAATACTTCTTTTCGTCTTAGCGCCTTTGCGTGAGGTGCATTTCTACCTACTCCATAGACTTTGATTTAATCAGATAAATCCTTTTGATCTACTAAATGCTGGCTTAGTTTTCCCTGAAATTCGGCCGGTGGAATTCTTCGGATACGTAGCTTCTGTTTTTGTGGGGATCATATTGGGACTTCTTGGAGGAGGCGGCTCGATATTGTCAATTCCAATCCTTGTATACCTTTTTGGAATAGAACCTGTGATCGCGTCCGCATATTCGTTGTTTATTGTCGGTGTCACCAGCCTCACAGGGGCCATATCAAAATACAAGGAACACCTTGTCAATCTGAAGACCGGAATATTGTTCGGCATACCATCCATCGTAACCATCTTTTGCACAAGAAAGTGGATCGTGCCTGCCATTCCAGAGATCGTATACACGGCGGGCGACTTCATCGTGACCAAGCGGCTATTACTGCTGGGTGTTTTCGCATTGCTGATGATACCCGCTTCGATCCCCATGATCAAAGGGCGAAATAATTTTGTTTCAGAAAATCAAAAGTTTCGCGTGTTCCTTGTGATCGTGGAAGGATCCATCATCGGATTCCTGACTGGACTGGTGGGTGCCGGCGGTGGATTCCTGATCGTTCCGGCCCTGGTATTTTTAACCGGGCTCCCATTCAAAACTGCAGTGGGTACCTCTCTTTTTATCATCAGCATCAACTCGCTGCTGGGATTCGCAGGCGACTTATCGAATCACAGCATGGACTGGAAATTTTTACTCACCATCAGCATGCTGGCGATCGTAGGAATAATCATCGGCAGCGCACAGTCGCACAAGATCCAGGCTGCCAAGTTGAAAAAGGGCTTTGGGTGGATGACGCTCGCCATGGGATGCTATATTCTGGCGCGGGAGTTGGGAGCTCTTTAGTTTGAAATATCAAACGCCGAACCCCAAATATCAAATATCGAAGTAGTGCTTCGATATTCGATATTCAGTGTTGGATATTCGATATTCCTTGTAATCGGCGCTTTAATAAATCTCGATCACCTTCCCTGTTCCAAATCCCTCCACACTTTTAACATACCCACTCACTACGCGACTCATTGGTACTGGAACATGACCTGGAAACGCCGCACCAAGGCCAGCAGCCGAATCCTCTACCAGGCCCGGGCTCACAACATTGATTCTTATTCCTCTTGTAAGTTCGACACCTGCAGAGATCCCAAATGAATTCAATGCGCCATTGACAAAGGAAAGTCCGGTGCCACTCTTGATAGGATCCGTTGCCAGGATGCCGGACGTCAATGTGAATGATCCATTGTCGTTTATGAAATCTTTGCCGATCATGACAAGATTGATCTGACCCATCATCTTGCTTTTGATCCCCGTATAGAAATCTTCCTCTTTTAACGCATGGAAAGGTGCGAATGCCGCCTTGCCTGTCGTGCTTACGAGCGCATCAAACTTCCCAACCTTCGCATACATTTCTTTGATGGATGCCGAAGACGTAATGTCCACGCGTACATCGCCGCTCTTGGATGCCGCTGAAACGACCTCGTGACGCTTCTTTAATTCTGTTGTGAGGACTTTGCCGATTGTGCCGGTGGCACCAACGATGATGATTTTCATGAGGATGAGGTTTGGTGGGAGAAAAAGGATTTTTGAGATAGAATAGTTCCCTCTGAAAAGTTGACAGTTGACAAAAATGCTCCCAAAATTGAAGGCCACAACTATCGAACTCAGTTGAGAAAGTTAAATCAGTTGCGAATGTTGTCAACTGTTCGGTGCGGAGCGGCGGTTGTTAACTGTCAACTGAACGTCAGCACACTCTTCTCTATAATATCACAGCACTCATGAACCTGTTCTTCCGTAATAACAAGCGGCGGCGCGAGTCGGACGATATTTCCGTGAGTTGGTTTTGCGAGCAATCCATTCTTTGCGAATGACAAACAAAGGTTCCAGGCAGTTTCACTTTCGGGCGTGTCATTGATAACAATTGCATTCAGGAGACCTTTGCCGCGAACCAACGTCAGCAGTTTTGTTTTTTGCAGCAAGTTCGTGAGGCGCATCCGGAAGATTTTACCAAGGCGTTCCGCATTCTCAGCCATGTGCTCGTCTTTAACTACTTTCAATGCTTCAACTACTACTGCCGCGGCCAGGGGATTGCCACCGAATGTAGAGCCATGTTCGCCGGGCTTGATCACCAGCATGACCTCGTCGTCGGCAAGCACGCAGGAGATGGGCATTACGCCGCCACTGAGGGCCTTACCCAATATCAACAAATCAGCGCGCACACCTTCATGATCGGATGCAAGCATCTTCCCGGTCCGGGCAATCCCAGTTTGTATTTCGTCCATCATGAGGAGGACGTTGTTCTTACGGCAAATTTCTTCTGCAGCTTTTAAATATCCGTCATGTGGTACGTAGACGCCGGCCTCTCCCTGGATGGGCTCGATCCATAATCCGCAAACATTCGGATTGGAGAGTGCTTTTTCGAGCGCTACAATGTCGTCGTAGGGGAGTATTTGGAATCCTGGCATCAGTGGGCCGAAGCCTTGTGTAGCGGATGGATCCGTGGAAGCGGAAATAATTGTCGTCGTGCGGCCATGAAAGTTCTTTTCAACCGCGACGATGACGGCTTTGCCATCAGGAATTCGTTTTTTGGTGTAGCCCCATTTGCGCGCGAGCTTGATGGCAGTTTCATTCGCCTCCGCACCGCTGTTCATGAACAGTGCTTTCTGGTAGCCAAATGTTTCGCATATATATTTCTCTGCAACACCAAGCTTGTCGTTGTAGAAAGCACGCGACGTAAGCGTCAATTCCTTTGCCTGTTCGGTGAGGGCGCGAACAATACGTGGGTGACAATGTCCTTGGTTGACGGCGCTGTAGGCTGAAAGAAAATCGTAATACCGTTTTCCTTCGACGTCCCAAACAAAGACACCCTCGCCTTTGCACAATACCACGGGCAGTGGGTGATAGTTATGTGCGCCGTATTTTTCCTCGAGTTGGATCGCTTCGTGACCGGAGGTGACTGATTCCACCATAAAATATCAATTAGACCCTAAAGATAGTCAGTATTGGGCGATCGCCGGGTGTCGCCTTTGGAAGCAACGGGAATAGCTTCCGTCCGGCTTTTATCGCTTTTCAATCAGGAAAATCCTCAACATATTTGCGTAATCCGGCGCCATGAAATATAAAAGACTCGTCCTCAAACTCAGCGGTGAAGCGCTGATGGGAAAATCAAAAACCAATAGCATCGATCACGAAGTCCTGGAACAATATTCCAAAGAGATCAAGGCCATTAAAGAACTGGGAATCGAGCTAGCCATTGTTATTGGAGGCGGCAATATTTTCCGCGGTGGCCAGGCTGAGGCGCTGGGAATAGACCGGGTTCAGGGAGACTATATGGGGATGCTGGGAACCGTGATCAATGCAATGGCGCTGCAAAGCGCGTTGGAAAGACATGGAATGTATACCAGGCTCATGGCGGGAATCAAGATGGAGCAGGTTTGCGAACCATTTATCCGTCGCCGTGCGATCCGCCACCTTGAAAAAGGCAGGATCGTGATTTTCGGCGCCGGCATCGGCAATCCCTACTTTACCACCGATTCCACTGCAAGTCTTCGCGCGATAGAGATCCAGGCCGACGTGGTTTTGAAGGGAACCCGGGTCGACGGGGTGTATACCAAGGACCCTGAGAAATTCCCCGAAGCGACACGCTATACTAAGCTTTCCTTCCAAGAGGCCTACGAAAAGAACCTAAATATCATGGATATGACGGCGTTCACCCTCTGCATGGAGAACAAGCTGCCCATCATCGTATTCGACATGAATAAACAGGGCAACCTACTAAAGGTGGTGAAGGGTGAAGAGGCGGGCACGCTGATCAGCTAGAAAATTCCGGTCTGCCTGCTGGCGGAGCATGCCCCGATAGAATCGGGGTCGCCGCTTACTATATTTACGGAAGCATATTCTTATCTCTTATGGAAGAAATAGAACTATACCTCGACGACGCACGGGATCGTATGAACAAGGCGCTGAGCCACGTCGGAATGGAGCTCACCAAGATCCGTGCCGGCAAAGCCAACCCAGCCATGCTCGACGGTGTCACGGTTTCCTACTATGGCGTGCAAAGTCCATTAAATCAAATAGCGTCAGTCACGTCTCCGGAACCCAGGACACTCTTCATTAAACCGTGGGAAAAGAGTTTCATACAGGAAATCGAAAAGGCAATCATGCAGGCCAACCTGGGTCTTACTCCTCAAAATGACGGACACCAGGTGATCATTAATATCCCGATGCTCACCGAAGAGCGTCGTAAACAACTCGTAAAACAAGTTCACCAGGAATGTGAAGCCGGCAAGGTGAGTATCCGCAGCGTGCGCAAGGAGACTAACGAGGGATTGAAAAAAATAAAAGGTGCTCCCGAAGATGATGTCAAGACTGCAGAAGAAGAAGTGCAAAAGATCACCGACGAATTCATTGGCAAGATCGATGGATTGATGAAGAAGAAAGAAGGGGAGATTATGACGGTGTAGTGGAGTGGATGTATGATCGACGTGAATGGCACGTATTTAGTGCGAACAAGGTACCGTAAGCAGTAAACCGTCCCTTCACTCCACTCGGGATGACAGTGGTAGCAACAAGATTTAAATGCTATACCCATGGAAAATGAAAGTTTTGGTCAGAAAGTGAAGCGCAAGACCATGAGCTTCGTCAAGAAGACGGTTATCGTTCTTGTTGTCCTGGGAATAGCAACATTTTCATTCTTTTATTGGATGACTTATGAAAGTGGCATCATGGCAGGAAAAGTGCTTCGGATCACAGAAAAAGGCGTCCTGTTTAAGACGTATGAAGGCAAGCTTAACCTCGAAACCTTCGGCGCGTTGAAAGGCACAAGTCCCATTGCAGAATCTTTTGATTTCTCTGTTGAAAGCAGTGAAAAAAACGTTATCAAAGCATTGCAAGAGGTAGCGCTTAGCGGTGAGCGAGTCAATCTCCATTTCAAAAAACGCTATGCGACTTTTCCCTGGCGCGGCGAGACGAGGTATTTCATTACGGAAGTCGAGAGGATAAAATAATTGTCGGCGTCTGTTCGGTCAATAATTAGCCACGGATTACACAGATGTCCACAGATCGTTTGCGAAAAGTTTTTGATCGGAAAAACATCGATTGAACAGATAGCAGCAAAGCCGCATCCGTGCAAATCTTACTCAATCTTCTTTTGCTATCTGCGTTAATCCGTGTCGCCTGTGCCTGCGCACCGAAGTGCACCGGCACACAGGTGTGACAAAACTTTTTTTGCGCCAAATTGGACACTCTTAAAATAATATCACCTTGAAAAATTCCAATCTCATTGTAGTGTACGGATCGTATGGCTACACTGGAAAGCTCATTGTCAACGAGTGCCGCGCAAAGAGGTTGAATGTCATCCTTGCGGGTCGGAATGAGTCGGAGCTGAAAAAGCAAAGTCTTGAATCCGGGTATTCCTATGAAGTAGTCGACAGCGGTGACCTGAAAGCTTTGAAAGTGTTGTTGCTGCCGGCGAATGTTGTCATTCATTGCGGCGGCCCGTTCAGGTACACGGCCAAAACCATGAGCGACGCCTGCCTCGCCACCGGAACTCATTATACAGACATCACGGGCGAGTACCAAGTCTTCGAATCGATGTCGATGCTTGACCAGGCAGCAAAAGATACTGGCATAATGATCATGCCGGGGACCGGCTTCGATGTTGTACCTTCTGACTGCCTGGCATTGCATTTGAAAAACCGATTGCCTTCAGCAACGCATCTTCAATTGGCATTCACCATGTCGAAAGGCGGGCTGTCGAGAGGAACGAAGAAAAGCATGACGGAAGGTCTCGGCTACGGCAGCCTCATTCGTCAGGAGGGAAAGCTTACTTCTGTACCACTGGGATCTCGGGTGATGGAGATTGATTTTGGCGCGTTCAAGACCAAGGCATTGAATATTCCATGGGGTGATATCGCGACTGCGTGGAGAAGCACAGGGATACCCAACATCGAAGTGTATAATGGTACGACTGATGACATGATCAAGAGCGCGAAAATGAGCAACTACATCGGCTGGCTGCTGCGCATGCGCTGGGTCAAGAACATCATGCTGAGACAAATCGATAAGAAGCCCGCCGGTCCCAGCGACGAGAAAAGGGAAACTGGTCGCAGTTATTTGTGGGGAAAAGTGTGGGATGGCTCAGGTAATAGTGCGACGAGCAGGCTTGAAACGATGAGTGGTTATGCGCTTACAGCCAAAACCTCGGTGCTGATCGCAGAGAAAATACTGGCAGGAAATTTCAAAACTGGTTATCAAACACCTGCGATGTGCTACGGCCAGGATTTGATCATGGAAGTTGACACAAGCAAGCGATCGGATGTTTAGTGACGCGAAGATGGTAAAAATACAGAATCACAAAGCGCACAAAGACATGCACACGAAGAGCACAAAGAATTTAACATCGTGATCTTTGTGGCTCCTTCGTGGCCTTCGTGACTCTGTATCATCTGTAGCCAAGATCTGTCAATCGGACCCCGACACCAGCAACTTATTCAACTCTTCCTTTTCCTTCATGCTGACCCCGGATGTTGTTGTTTGTTTTTGATGCACCAGTGTGGTAGGATCCACAATTGCTGGCGACGTAGCAAGATTAATTTGTTTATATACAATCCGGTTGCGGATGATCGTATCTGATTTTGTAATAAATACCGTATCGATTCGAACAACAGGCGTACTGATCTTTTCCTGCGTCACATACTGCACCGTTGTAGCGGGGCGAACTGCGTAAACTAAAATTGAAATCAAGATTAAACCGAACACAGCTGCATAGGCAGGAACCTTGACCTGGAAGATCGTTTTCCAATCGAAGACCGACGGCTGTTTCTTCATACGATCTTTTAATGAATGGAGTGTTTTTGCGTCCGGCTCGAGCTCTGACCGAAACCTGTCATCAGACATCGCAAGTTCAATCTTCCTGATGGCCTCATACTCTTCTTCCGACCCTATGGCCTGAAGCACAAGCACCCGCTCCTCCTCTGTCAGTGAAGCAAAATCCTTCTGCCGGATGATGCTCTCCAATTCGTCCTCGTTTTTCATATCATTCTAATTTATTGCAGGATTAAAAGCCTGCAGATCCAAAGCCAATTTCCTTTTCAAATAAAATATCCGCGATTTAATGGTTCCTTCCGGGCATTCGAAGATCTCCGCAATCTGTGACAAAGGCATCTCCAGTTCATACCTTAAGACAAAAAGGTTGCGGTCGCTCTCTTCAGATTGATTCAAAATCCTGTCCAGCGTTTCCATAAATTCCTTTGCATCCAACGTCGCCTCCGGATTTTTTTCGTTCGTCATATTCACTTCATGTTGCACTCCTTGCCGCACACTTTGACGACGATATTCATTCTTGCACATATTAAAAGCCGCCGAGTAGATCCAAGTCGAGAACTTTCGTTCAGGATCGAATTGCTCTGGCCGCTCGATGATCTTGATGAACAGATCGTGCAAGAAATCCTGTGCTTTACTATCGTCGCGCCATAGCATACGGTGAAAATAGCGGACGAGCTTCCTCGCATACCGGTTGTAAAGCTCGGTAAGCGCCCGTTGATCTCCCCGCTGCACCCATCTCATCAATTCCTCATCGGTCTTTCGGGACCGGAGTTCCATGAACATGGCTATTTTTCGATAAGGTCCATGAATATCCGGAATCCGATCGCAGAATCCGGACCCTTGTATTCATTTATGCTCCGAATGGTCGATTCCTCCGGCGGATGATTCCAGCTGCCACCCGCAGCTTTCCCTTCTTCGTTCAACATTTCCGCAACGTTTCCCACTACGTCGAACAATCCAATATCATTTGGGAAATATGCTTGAACAGGAGCCATCGCCATCCAGCCGTCCGCTGTTATAGTTTTGTTCCTGACCTGGCAAGGGTTATAACCTTCCGGAATTTTGAAATTGCCCAGGTAGCAGTGAAAACTGTTGTTCGGCTTGTTCCGGTACGCATAAATTCTGAACCAGGGATACAACACTTCCGGGTCGTTGAGCTGGATCGTTTTTTTGGTAAAGTCATTGCCTGCCATCCTATCGTCAGGATAAACTTTAACCTCGGCCGAATTTTCGCCCAGGTTCCATGAAACCGGATTAACAATAGATGCTGCCGCAATCTGCCATTCATTGAAATTCGGGAGACGGAATTTTACTTTTTTGAATTTACGGTCCGCGTTGTTGTTGTATTGCTCTGTCAGCCATTCGCAATACGCTTCTGCGGCAGCGTAGGAAACATTTATTGCAGGAAAATGCAGTTTTGATTTCTTTCCAGCATTTCCCGCTGCCGAATATCCTTTCAAAAATGAAAGTGCTGGTTCATTGTAGGCGGTTAAGTCAAATTTATACTTCTCATGTAAATCACTCAGCTTATTTTCAAGCAGATAGCGAAGGAATGTATTGAACTCTTCGACGGTCACTTCATGATCCTGGGCGTAAAGTGTATTGGACACCATTCGCATCGTTCCGTCCACCGCTTTGTAGTCAAGGGCAAACGGAAAGAAAGGCACTTTGTCATCCTCTTTCATCAGGATATTTCTTACCAAATCTTCTTTTCCGCTCGATGTCGCCACTTTTGTCACGAGAATTTCCAATGCCTGCGACTTTTCCCTGTTACCATCCTTCAGGTATTGCTCATGCAACAGCAACATGGGAACGAGATAATTCGAACTCAATACACGGCCGGAAGCAAATTCACTCTCGCCATTGAAGTCGACCAGGAGATAGTCCATGAGGAAGCGCTTCTCAAGATTCTCTTTAATGATCGAGATGTTGTCGAGCCTGTCTTTGCTGAGTTGCGAAGCTAGGCCAACAACGTAGAGCTGGTCGTTGATCGATGAAACATTTTCCCGGGCCACTGTCAAGGCATAGTAAAACTTCGTTCCGGGGTTTTGTTCGGGTATAAGCTTACACAGTTGTTTCTTGTCGGCATTCTGAAAATCAATCGCATCATTGAATGACAATCCGGCTTTACCAAGCCGCTGGCTGCGATATTTTTTGCCGACCAGCAATTCGAGGTTCAATATGACAACGTCGTTACGTACATTCATTACATCCTGTAAAATAAACAATGGAAGGGTCGTATTGTCTCCGTCCACGAACAAGACTGCTTTTTGCGAAAGGGACATCAGAACATTGTAGCTGTAACTCAACAAGGATTGGGAGACGTTGCCACTTGAGAACAATTTCCTGCTGAATTCTTTCCTGGAGCTTTCGTCCAGGTTCCATTCGTGAGACAGCAACAGTGGACCATAGGTCGATGATCGATCGGGGTTGGAGTGATAAGCTTCCACCAGGAGCCTTAGTCCCTCATCAGTAAATCCAGTTTCTACACCTTCGATCACTCTTGCTTCGAAAGTGTTGGGAATACTTTTCACGGCAGCCTCCGCGATCCCGGAAAGTTCTGCCGGCGATGCATTCGCGTAACGGGAAGCCATATAATAGTTGAACCATGCTGTCGCGTCCGCAGCATTAGTTTGGGTTCGTTGTTGCCAACTCTCCGCCTGATCGGCATACCAGGCAGAAGGTTTGATAATTTTTGTTTTGGGCTGGATCGTTTCAGGCGTGCCAGATCCCATTGCAGCGCCGGCGGAAAACATCAAAATAAATGAGAAAAGAAGCTTTTTCATGAACCGGATGGTTGTTTTGAGGGCGGTACACGTTGGGACGCAACAGGTTCAAAATAAATGTGCTTTTGATGCGGAATGTTTTGGGACTGGGATGAGACGGATAAAAGCTATGCCTTTTCGCCGCGCTTAGGGTTCGCGAAGAGTACAAAGAATTTAACATCGTGGTCTTTCTGGCTTCCCTAGTGGCCTTCGTGATCCTGTATTTTCTAAATTAGTTTACCGTTATAACAGTGTCGGACTTCGCAACAAGCTTCCCGAAAGGCTTCAATACATAGCCCTTGTCTCCCACTGTCTTCTCAAACAAATCAGTCTTGTCTGCGTCGACGGAGATCAATAATCCTCCGCTAGTTTGCGGATCGGCAAGAACGGCACGCTGTGCATCCGTGATCGCACTTATCTTTTTGCCATAGCTGTCCCAATTCCTTTGCGTGCCACCAGGCATGGACTTCTGTTGAATATAGCTGTCAAGGAAGTCGAACCTGGGAATTTTATCAAACGAAATTTCTGCTGACAAGCTGCTGCCTTCACACATCTCTACAAGATGTCCCAACAATCCGAATCCTGTAACATCAGTTAACGCGTTGACGTAAGGAAGTCTGCCCAACTCTGCCCCCAGTTTATTTAATGTAAGCATCGTATTCACTGCCATCTTTAAATGTGGGTCGCTGACGATGCCTTTCTTTTGTGCTGTGGTGACGATACCGATACCAAGTGGCTTGGTGAGATACAAAACGGATCCCGATTTCGCCGTATCGTTTCGTTTGAGGTTTTCTTTTTTCAGCTTGCCGCTGACTGCAAGACCAAAGACGGGTTCAGGACAATCGATGCTGTGACCGCCCGCCAACGGGATCCCCGCGTCGGCACAAACTTTCCTGCTGCCTTCGAGCACAGCGCGCGCCACGTCCGGGGGAATGACGTTGATCGGCCATCCGAGGATAGCGATGGCCATGAATGGCTCGCCACCCATTGCATACACGTCGCTGATAGCATTCACCGATGCGATGGATCCGAATGTGAAAGGATCATCTACGATCGGCATAAAAAAATCTGTTGTGCTGATGATACAAGTGCCGTCACCGATGTCAAATACTGCCGCGTCGTCTTTTGACTCGTTGCCCACAAGAAGTGAAGGGAACTTCGACTTTGGCAGATCTGAATGCAAAATCTGATCGAGCACTGCGGGCGAGATCTTGCAGCCACATCCGGCACCGTGAGAATATTGTGTGAGTTTGATTGTTGATTCGTTTGTCATGAAAGCGAAAGTACGTCGTTGGTTTTTGAAATTAGTTGTTTGGCATATCCGGCGGCATCCTCTCCATTCCACGGGAGCGAGAAAGACAGGCGCTCCTTTCTTTTGTCGATTGAGGTCAGGTATGCTTTGTCGTAATAGGTAAGTAAAATATCGATGGTAGCGAACATGTCATCGCTCAGCAATCTTTCTTTCGCCGCATTGTAGTGCTGGCCTCCGAGCTTCTTCGTTATTTTCCCCATGATCGCCAGGAATTCCTCCCGGTCGGCAGGACCATATTCGTTCACGAGCCTTTGCACGCGCACGTCTTTAGAAACATCCATCTGCACCATCGGGCTGGTCTCCATGTTATGCCAGAAATCACGGGGGAGAAATATTTTCCCGATTGCAATCGACTCATCTTCAACCCAGATCCTTTTGGACGGATCGAGCCTGGTCGCCTCCTCGAACAGATCATTCTGAAATTGTTCCGTAGATGGCTGCGGTGGCATGAGCAATCCTCCGAATGCCGATCCCTTGTGATTCGCCATTTGTTCGAGGTCGAGCACCTGTTCTCCCTCTGATTTCAACGCGCGCAATATCTCGCTCTTCCCACTCCCGGTACATCCAGTCAATGAAATCAATTTCAGCGGGCTCTTGAAAGACTCCAACACTGTGTGGCGATAAGATTTATATCCACCTTCGAGCGTCCTGGATTTGACGCGCGCCATGCCAATGAATTGGGAAAAGTTATTGGACCGCATTCCGCCGCGCCAGCAATAAACGAGCGCTTCGTTGCCGGTAGCGACGCGTATAGCCTCTTGCACCATGTCAGAAAGTCTTTTTCCAACCAGCTTGAATCCCTGATTGATCGCCTCTGCCTGTCCTTGCTTCTTGTATGCGGTTCCAACAATCACACGCTCTTCGTTGTTGAGCAGAGGAATATTCACGGCGGAACGGATATGTCCGGCGCCAAATTCACCTTCCGAGCGCACGTCAATGACCGGCAATTCTTTGCGTAGTTGTAAGAAGTCGGAAATGTTGATCTGCATTCCTCGCAAAGTTAATGCACTTCCTCTCGAATTGACGTTGTGGGCTAAAGCCCATTCATGGTTGTCGGAAACAATAGCCCCTTAAGGCCGGGGCTAAACGCAAACCGCAAGGTTTCGGGCTTCAGCCCGGGATTAGATGCGCCCCCTAATCATTGAAGCTGGCTCCTATCCTCGTCGCAATACCGATCCTGAATCCGGTGTTTTGATAATGAAAACTGTCTCCGATCCCTTTCTGAAGAAATGAAACTGCGCCTTCCAGGCGAAAAACACGCAGGATACCATCAATGCCATATCCCGTTTCTACATAATTGTTGGCCGGGATCGCGAGGAAGTTGACAAATATGTTTTCCGTGATACCGGTCAGGCGTACCCAGGGAATGCGCGTCACGAGGAACTTGCGGAAGTGGTAATGCACGTTCGCGATCGCATATTCATCACGTGTGCTATAGGTGTAATAATCCAGCAACCTGAAGCTGCCGATCGGGTCGGTCGTTACAAAGGGCGTTTGGTTACCCATGAAATGCTTGTAGTCTATGAAATACATCTTCCGCGCATTCAGGAACCTTCCATACTTCACTGAAAAGTCAAGCGTGCCGCGAATACCAAACTTTACCTGTTGGCGGATGCCCAGCTCGATCTGGTTAAAATCCACATCGCTATTGAACGCTTTGAATCCTCCCTTGTACTCGGCAGTGAAAAGAGGAGAAGAGTTATCTACCCGGTATTTCCTGCCATTGCGGATCTTATACTTCTGCCACGGTCTGGCTTCGACACCGATCGTTCCCGTGAAGGCGTCGTGCGGGAGGAATCCCGTGTCAACGCCATTTGCGTTGACAGGGGCATTGGGCGTATAAGTCTTCTCCTTGTTATCGAAGATGACGAAGTCGGTACTGTTGAACAGTTCGCTTCTGCGTGCATAATTCCAGCTAGTGTAAACCGTCAGGAATTGATTCATTTGTTCACGCCACTTCAGTTCCACGAAATTGCGCTCATAGATCTTCATGAGGTTATCCTCCAGCAACAGTGTTGTCAATGTGTTGACAAGCGGATGGATGGGCTCATCTGAATTGTATTGCTGCACGTACTTGCCTCCTTCGAGTGTGATGCGGCGACGCTGCGAACGGTAGTCCACGCGAAGAATCCCGGAATACGTATTACGCGAAAAGGCATAACGTCCCACCGGTGTGATCTCTAACCGGGAGACCTTTGGTCGTGCGTCAGGATTGAGCGAATCGCGCTTAACCCAGCGCTTAAGGTAGCTGACACGGTAGATGACATTAAATCCTTCCACCGTATTGAATCCACCCCAGGGCGCATGGATCTGAAAATCTTCCGTTTTGGAAAGCTTGTAACGGTCCCCGATCAAAACATCCCATGGTTGGAAACCCTTGCTTTTCGAAGGCTTTAACGAATCGCCTTCCTCCTTCTTTTTTTGCTCCTTATAAATGCTGTCAGCAACGTGGTATCCTTTTTCCTCCTCGACGGTAAGCTTGGCCGGCCTGATGTCAGACCAGAATGTCGAGTCCTTCTTGTATGCCAACGAATCCACTTTGTAAGTGGTCTCTTCGATCACTTCGGGTGCCTTTTGCTCTTTCTGCTCCGCTTTCTCGTACTCCTTTATCATCTGGTTAAGCTCTTTGCGAGTAACTTCTTTTCCTGCTTCGAGTCGCGCCTGCACCTGTTGATTTTTCTTCGAATATTTCTTTTCAACTTCTTTTGCATGTTCCTTCTCGACCTTCTCATCTACCACTGTCATCTCGAGCGGCAGCGCAGGATTTAAGGTGATCTTATAATCTTTAACCGTGGCCAGGTAATCCGCAACGAACTCAAATCCGAAAACTTTACCGTCTACAAAAAACTGTTGCGACACCGGCAACCAGGCTTTGTCTTCGATGGGATTGTAGATCTGCTTGACATGAAATTTGATCCCCATCTTCGTCGTATTAAGATCAACGCTGTGGATGCTCCACCAATCTTCCACGATGTAGATGATACCGTCAAAGACATTGTCGCCTTTCGACCGTGGGGTGACCTGGATCTTGCTCACTTCATACGTTCTGTCCTTGAAGGAGCCCAGGTATTCAAATTTGTAATAGGAGAATGATTTTGGCGAGAGCGGCGAAATGGTCTCAGCGATCTCAGGCTCGTACAAGCTGCCGAACACATAATTGTTTGGCGAAGTGTTGCGATTGTTTCCGTTCGTGTAGACTGCGATCACCTTCTCCTCGAACTTGCTCGGCCGTGTGTATTTGATCTCGCTGACCGATTCGGAAATGAATATCCTGTCTTTTGTAATGCCTTCCTTTTCGAGGGCTTTCTTTGCCAGCCATGGATAATCTTTTAATTGGCCTTTACCCTTGATATAAACCTTCGCGGTGTACGAATCAATCTGCTGTGTGTGATACTTCGCTTTCGCAATGGCTTTGCGCATGATCGTATAGGCCGGATCTTCTTTACCAGCCTTCACAGTGACCGTTTGGAGCTGGATCACCTGGGTCTTGAGTGTCACATTGATCTCAAGAGTGGCGTTCGCTATGTCGACTGATCTGCTTTCGGTTTCAAATCCAAGATAATGGTAAAGAATGTCGTAATGCCCTGGAGCCAGCGTCACTTCGTAATGACCTTGCATGTCAGTAACTGCGCCGGATCCCGTTTGCTTTACATATATGGTTGCAAACGCAAGCACATTGCCATCATCACCTTTGACGGTTCCTCTGATCCCCGCCCCGAATGCAGTGACACCCGATGCCAGCAAAGACATAATGATGAAAAGTCGCTTCATTTCCTGCCAAGACGCAAAGGATCGCATCTGAGTTGCCATCGTAGGGATTTACTTGTAGAAATTGCGAAGCCGTATCATTTCCTCGACCGGTTCCGGGACCATATAACGTATGGACTTCTTGTCTTTGATGCACTGCCGGATGAAAGTTGCGGAAATATCCAGCAGCGGTGCTTCAACCATTTTCACCCCCGGGTGACGCGCGAGGTCAGATTTTGTTACACCCGGGCGGGGGTAAACGTACAGTCCGTAGTGATCCAGTATCTGGTTGTAATTCTTCCACCTTTCAAAATTGCCCAGGTTATCCTCTCCCATTAAGACTTTGAATTCGGTCTTTGGATGCTTTTCCGACAACACTGCGAGCGTGTCGATAGTAAAGCTAGGACGCGGCATGTGAAACTCTACGTCGGATACTACAAGCTTATAATTATCTGCGATCGCCGCCTTGACCATGTCATAGCGATCGTGTTCATGGAGCAATCCTTTCGATGGCTTCAGCGGATTCTGTGGTGACACAATAAACCATACTTTTCCCAGGTCGGTGTTTTCGGCCATGATGTTGGCGACGATCATGTGCCCCATGTGGATGGGGTTGAAGGAGCCGAAGAATAAGCCGATCTTTTGATTCATAGGGATTACACCTCACGCAAAGGCGCTAAGCACGCAAAGTTATTAATATAAAAGATAGTCGTCTTCGAGTTCTTGAACCACAAAGTACACTAAGTTCACGAAGTGACACTATAGTGCAACCTTGTGCACATCGTGTACCTCGTGGTAAAATGTCAGTGCTGTTTACTTTTTCTTGAACTCGTTATAAAGCTGCTGCGCTTCGGCGAGGGATTTGTCGAGGTCGGCGTTGACGAGCACCGCATCGAACTCATTTTGAAACGTCATCTCAAATTGGGCTTTGAACAACCTGGCGGAAAGGCTTTCAGGACTTTCTGTCCCCCGGGAATTCAAGCGTTGTTTCAGGATCTCGAGGGAAGGAACCTTCACAAACACCGATAGCGCTTTATCGCCAAAATAATTTTTGAGACTTATCCCTCCTTTCACGTCTACGTCGAAGATGACATTTTTCCCGTTGGCCCATATCCGCTCGATCTCTGATTTCAGTGTACCATAAAAGTTTCCGGCGTACACCTCTTCCCATTCGATAAACTCGTCGTTGTCGATTTTCTTTTTGAATTCTTCAGGCGCCAGGAAATAATAATCCTTTCCGTGCTCTTCGGTGCGCCCGCGCCTGTCGCGTGTGGACGCAGAAATAGAAAATCCAAGGTCGGGATTGTTCTGCAATAAGTGTTTTACGATGGTAGTTTTTCCTGAACCGGAGGGAGCGGAAAAGATCAAGGCCTTACCCGCCATCAGGAAATATTTTGTGCGATCTGACTTTTGATTTTGTTCACGAGCTCGGCCGGGGCTGCCGCGCAGCATTTTGATTGAACGAGCTCCTTAATAGCCATATCAAGGTGATATGATTTGAAGCAAGGCATGCAATGGTCCATGTGCGTCCGAAAGTAAGTGCACTGCTCGGGCGTTGCCTGATTATCTAAGATCAACTGCAACATCTCCAGGCACGTTGGCTTCTTGCCTTCAGCCGAGAGAAAAGGGTTGTTGGGTAGGTGGCTCATAGTTCAGGTTTTATTATAACCCATGGATTTAGCGTATTCACTTAACTTTTCTTTAAGTAATTGGCGCGCCCTGTGCAAACGGCTCCTTACCGTTCCAATTGGTATGTCCAGGATCTTCGCCATCTCCTCATATTTAAATCCTTCCAGGTCACAAAGGATGATGACCGTCCGAAAGTCAACATCCAATGAATTCAGCGCATTAGAGATCTCATCCCCAATCATGTCTTTCAAAGCATCCACCCTCAAGTCCGGGGTGATCTGCCTGTCGACATCCTCTGAATTATAATATGACTCTACCTCCTGATAGTCAACCTTGTTAGGCTCCTTGACTTTCTTGCGGTAGTCATTAATAAAACTGTTCTTCAAAATGCGGAACAGCCATGCCTTCGCGTTAGTTCCTCTTTGGAACGATTCTATAAACCGGTAGGCCTTAAAATAAGTGTCTTGGACCAGGTCTTTGGCATCATCACGGTCGAGGGTGAGCCGGTAGCCGAAGTTGTACATGGAGTGGATATGCGGCATGAATTCGCTGTCGAATATCTCTTGCTTCTCCTTGTCGGTGTAATGCTGTCTTACAACTTCGTCCATAAGTTTCAAAAATAGCTAAAATGGCAGAGGAAGGGCGAAAAAAATTTCAGACCAGCTTGTAGTTGCGGTACTCGCCAATGCGCCAGCCCACGATCCGGCTTAATGCACGTTTCAGTTGTTCCCTGAACGTGAGTTTGTTCTTCGACAGGTCGTGATCAAACGTCCAATTGAGTCGTTTTAAGCGGTTTGCCATCACGTCCGGGTGCGTGCCATGAAAGCGCTCCAGGGAATCGATCTGGCTATAATCGAATTCATCGGCTTTTGCCTTAAAATTCTCTGCCATCCACGCATCATCATGATACATCTGGCTGAATGCTTCCTGCTTTCGTTGCATAGCACGCGGATCCCGGACCCATCCATAATGATATATACAGGCCTCTATCAGCTTCACCCGTAATTTTTCATTGGGTGCTTTTCGAAATCCCTGCGCATCCCGGTAAGAAAATATTTTGTCGTTCTTCCTGATGATCCGTATCTCCCTGCGGTACCAGCTCCACGAACTGCCGACGTAATCGTACGATCCATAGAAATGTTTGTACCGGAAAAGAAGTCCGTCAATGTCCCGCGCATATTTATAGCGTTGCATCGCCTCTTTAACAGCCGGATAATACTTTTCGTGAAGAACCTCGTCGGCCTGAATATAAAAGCACCAGTCGGCATCCTCGGGAATAGCAGCGTAAGCTTTGTCGGTTTCCAGTGCCAGGGTTCTCCCACCCTGGCGTTGGCTGTCATCCCACGTTGTCTCGATGATTTTTATTTTTTCTGAGCCAATGCTGCGGATCAACTCCATCGTGGTGTCTGCGGAGTTTCCCACCGCAACAATCATCTCATCGCAAAGCGGAAGAATAGACCGGATCGCCTCCACGACAGGGTAGTCGAGGCGCACGGCGTTTCTTACGATGGTGAAACCGACAACTTTCATTTCCGCGCTAAAATTAAGTCTAAAATCCAAAATCGTGACAGAGAATCGCAGATCGATTGGAGTACTGATATGAAATGTAAGCAGGTCTGTTGGCCCGCGCAGACCGTGCGGCAAGTTCCATATTTGCTTTTGATTAACTTGGATCGTCAAGGGTTTCTGTAACTGACCATACTATGAAATCGATCCTCGTCGATTGCGAACGAATGAAGTACCCGAACACCGGGCCTTACCAGGTTTGCCTGAACCTGGCATCACAACTTTTGAATTTTGTCAATCCCGAAGAGCAACTTACCTACCTGGTTCCTTCGAAGCTCAATGGTTTTTTTGGAAATAAACCATCTTACAAAACGCTCGGACTGGCAAACAAGCTCTACCTGCCGTGGAGTCAGTCACGGTTGATGGCGGGCACCGGCAAATACGATGTGTGGCACATGACGTATCAGTCAACAATGTATTGCCCCCTTCACCGGAAGACACGCGCCGTTCTCACGATCCTCGATTTGAACTTTCTGCATGAAAAACCCGGGAATCCAAAAAATAAAAAGTATTTGAGCCTGATCCAAAATCGCGTGGATCGTGCAGATCATATCTCCAGCATTTCCCAATTCGGCCTCGACGACGTCAAACAACACTTGAACCTCCAGGGAAAAGAGACGTCCGTTATTTATCTCGGTTGCGGGTTCAACAATCCTCCGGTCATCAAAGAACCCGTGTACAAACCAACCCGCCCATTTCTTTTTGGCCTCGGCACGGTATTGCCAAAGAAAAACTTTCACGTATTGCCGGCCCTTCTCAAGGGAAATGACTTCGAGCTGGTTATCGCAGGCATCGATACGTCGCCTTATAAAGAAAAGATCATTGAAGAGGCACGGAAGTTTGGTGCAGCCGACAGGCTTCACTTTACCGGACCTATTTCAGAACCTGAGAAAACCTGGTACTACATTAACTGCACTGCTTTCCTATTCCCTTCGATCGCAGAAGGCTTCGGCCTTCCGGTGATCGAGGCCATGTCGCATGGCAAGCCAGCATTCATTTCAACCCACACTTCATTGCCTGAGATCGGCGGCGATCGCGCGTACTACTTCAAGAATTTCGATCCCGAGGCAATGCAGGAAGCTTTTGCTTCCGGTATGAACGACTATCAACGTTCACAACCACAGGAGATGATAAAAAAGTGGGCGATGGAATTTGATTGGAGCAATACAGCGAAGCAATACCTCAAGGTATATCGATCGCTACTATAATAATTCCGGGGTTGTCAGTTTGTCAGTACTCAGCGTACTTCTTACTGCGAACGTGAGGAACGTACGTCTCGATCCTTTCTTTAACCGTCTCGACGGAAATGTCGTTGACGCACTTGCAGGTTTTCGATTGCCGGCAGTCGCTGCACTTCCTATTCACGACGAGATAGTCCGCATTATTTCCGATAGGCATCCACCGGCCGGGGTGAATTGGCTTCATGGGTGAGTACAAACCGAGTGTGAATTTTCCCAGCGCAGAGGCGAGGTGAAGCACACCCGTGCTGCAGGCCACCAGGCCATCAACCTGGCTGATGAAAGACATTAGCTCGTCCAGGTTCAACTTTCCAGTCATGTCGACGACGTGGGGAAGTTGAAATAGCTCCGGTTTTTCAGCGTGCATCATCTCACCTTCATCTTTTAAGCCGGTAATAAAAATTTTATAGCGGTCAGCCGGCAATGCATTTGCCAACATGAAATAGTTGTTGAGGTTCCATTCCCGTGCGCTGCCTTTGGACTTGGGATGAAGAATGAGGTTGAAATGGCTCGTGGAAATGTGTCCGTTGTGGCTCTGCAATGGCGGAACGAGGCCGTAAAAGTGAGTGATCTCTTTTACGTCGAAGTCCCAATACATTTTGAAAGGAGCGAGCAGCTTGAAGTTGAGCTGACTCTCATGAAGCCTCGAACGAAGACGGCTGAAATCCACACGATAATTGCAGTACAGCCAGTTGAACCAGCGGTGAGCAGTTGCTACTCTTCGTTTGATGCCGAGCCTTTTCGACAGGCTGGCCAGCTCGCGATCGGGGTAAATAAAAAGAATTGAGTCGGCGTGAATGCCCCTGAGTATTTCTGGATCCCTTAAAACTTCTTCCCGGTCGAGCAACTTGTCAACGTGAATGCATTTGTCAATGACGGGATGGGTATATTTTTTTCCAACGAAGTAGATGCGGATCTCCGGCATCGTGGCCTTTAGATATCCAAGCAAAGGCAGCGTGAGAATAACGTCTCCGAGGTTGTCGGTGCGACTGACGATCACGCGCTTTCCCAAAGCTGCACGCTTGTTCACCTCGTACAGCTTGGCATATTTATAGAATACGTGATTGGCCTCTGCTTTCGCGACCATCAATCCCTCGTATCCGTCCATGAATCCTCTCTTGATCAAATAGCTTTTTATAAAGGCAAAGCTTGTGTGACCCAATATCTTGAGAATGGAGCTGTTCTTCCTCCCTACATTTTCAAAAGCGAAGATTTCCGAATAGCGTTGGATCTTTTCAAGAGTTTCACGCGAATCTTTATATGCCCGGTGAAGTATGTCTCCCTGGAGATGGACGATCTTCGTGCCGCGCTTGAGCACAACTCTGTCGTGTGGATTTTCTCCGCCCCAAAGCCCGACGTCACGATTCCACAATCTTATTTTACGATCCGGGTACCACGAACCGTGCTTGATCCACTTGTTGCCATAACTCGACAAGCGGTTCATTCGGTACGCGTCAGCCTGCCAGTTCTTTTTCACCTCGAGGATGGACTGCACCAATTCGGGTGACAGGTATTCGTCAGCATCGAGTGAGAGGATGTGACCGTAGTTGGCCTGCGTTACCGCAAAGTTCTTTTGATCAATGTGACTTCTGAAGGTGTGCTCAACGAAGATCACCCCCTTGGCTAAACAGATTTCTTTTGTTCTGTCCTTGGAGTAAGAGTCGACCACGATGATCTCATCAGCGACAAGCCGGATAGAGTCAATGCAACGGGTGATGTTCTTCTCCTCATTGTAGGTAATGATGACTGCACTGACCTTGATCATCGGGTAAAATTAAGGATAAAGTAGGACAATTAACTGATTAATGTGTGTCGACATCAAAAAGAAACCCCGACGAATGCGTCAGGGTTTCACCTGCAAACCTCAATGGGTACCCTTTACCTGCTCGCAACCAAACCCATTGACTTTGCGAGGTTGATAAACTCAGCACGATATCCGTTTTTATCTTCTCCTCGCGCACCTTGTGCCAATTGTATGAGCGTATCGTACGTATAACCTTTGACAAACTCAGAGTCGCGGAGCAGCATACCGAAAGCGGCCACTGCTGCTGACCAACGAAAGTCATCCGATGTTTTCGAGAGCGAGACATTACTATCCAATAACGGATGAACGATCAATTTACTTGTGTCACCATCCGGTTTTTTATAGCGCAATTTGATTGTCAGGAGTTCTTTGGAGGTCGATGTACTCGTTACGACCTGGGTTTTCTGATACTTCAGTTCATCTATTTTATAGAAATCGCTATTGACACCAGTCGGAATGATCTCATAAAGTGCAGTCACCGTGTGGTCGGAACCCAGTTCACCGGCGTCTTTTTTGTCATTATTGAAGTCTTCACTGCGGAGCATCCTGTTCTCGTATCCGATCAGGCGATACGCCTGCACTCGCTCAGGATTGAACTCCACCTGGATCTTCACGTCTTTGGCAATTGTGAACATGGTCCCTCCGAATTCGTTGACGAGTACTTTTTGCGCCTCAAGGATGTTGTCGATGTAGGCGTAGTTACCGTTGCCTTTGTCGGCGAGGATCTCCATTTTGGAATCTTTATAGTTTCCCATTCCAAATCCAAGTACGGTGAGGAAGACACCGTTCTCTCTTTTCTTTTCAATCAGTCGTTCCATGCCGCCGTCGCTGGATTCTCCCACATTGAAATCTCCGTCAGTAGCGAGCACCACACGGTTGTTGCCGCCTTGTTTGAAATTTTGAAGGGCAATGTTGTAGGCGAGCTCGATGCCTGCGCCGCCTGCAGTAGACCCGCCAGCCTGCAAGTCGTCAAGTGCTCCAACGATCTTTTTCTTTTCGCTGCCAGATGTTGAAGGCAGCACCAATCCAGCTGCGCCGGCATACACGACGATCGCAACACGGTCCTGTTGGCGAAGTTGTTCGACCAACAACTTGAAGGATGCTTTGAGCAAGGGCAATTTGTTGGGCGCTTCCATTGAGCCTGAGACATCGATCAGGAAGACGATGTTTGCCGATGGCAGATTTTCAGTTGGAATCTTTTTGCCCTGGAGACCCACGTGAACGAGCTTGTGCTTTTCATTCCAGGGTGCAGTGGATATTTCAGTATATACTGCGAATGGATCCTCACCTTCAGGCTGCTTGTAATCGTAGTCAAAATAATTTACCATCTCTTCGATGCGCACGGCGTCAACGGGAGGGCGTTGACCATTTTGAATGAAGCGGCGCATGTTGCTGTAGGAAGCAGCGTCGACGTCGATTGAAAAAGTTGACAAAGGATTTTTGAGCGCGCCGTGAAATATGTTTTCGTCGATGCCGGCATATTCTTCTGTATTGAATTCAGGTTGGCGTTCGGGTTCCGCATTGTACATCATTTCGCCTGCGGCCTTCGAGAGGCCAGAAGAACGCTTGTCTTTCCGGGATGTGGAATAACGTCCCACACCGCGTATCTGAACACCAGCGATTTTGCCCTGCAGGGGTCCAACGATCGCATCGGCCTTCTTAATCTCTTCGGGCTTCTTCACATCGGGAGAGAGATTTACATTCACGTTCACTTGCTTTCCAACATTGACCTCCTGGGTGACATAGCCGATGAAGCTGAACACGAGGACGGCATTGTTGCCCGGCACTTTGATCGTATAACTACCGTCGGCACCCGTGACCGTTGCGGTGAGTGTTCCTTTCAAAAGAACATTGACTCCGGGTATCTTGCTCCCGTCATGTTTCGAGGTCACAGTTCCGGTAATTGTTCGATCCTGTGCGCTCAACACTCCCGCCAGCGCAAACAGCATCATTAATGTTGCTATCCATTTCTTTTTCATGATCGATTGGGTTTTTGAAAGCAGGATGCTGGCGGCACCGCTTTTCCATAAACATTTTAAAAAATCTACCTTGAGGCGTGTTTTTACGCAGGTCAAATACAGAAAAGACGGATGAAGAGCTGTTGCAACGCTATCAATCCACTCAGAATCTCGAGTGGCTCAGCGCGTTGTATCTGCGGTATACGTCGCTTGTATATGGTGTGTGCCTGAAATATCTGAAAGACCGCGATGAGGCAAAAGATGCGGTGATGCAGATCCACGAAAAACTCATCACCTCATTGCTGCAGCACAAGGTGAGCAATTTTAAAAGCTGGCTGTATGTGAATGCCCGGAACCATTGCCTGATGCAGCTGCGTTCCCAGAAGGGAAAAATAAAAGAAGAAATCTCGCCTTTTGTTATGGAAAATGGCCTTGGATCGCATCCCGATAGCGATCGGGACGAACCGGACATGGAGAACAACATTTCACGACTGGAAAAGTGTATTGAGACACTTGCTGGCCCTCAGCAGGACTGTATCAAACTGTTTTACCTGCAAGAAAAATGCTACAAGGAAGTGGCCGACGAAACCGGCTTTGATCTGGGGCAGGTGAAAAGCTATATTCAAAATGGGAAAAGGAACCTGAAGATCTGCATGGAACAGAATGGAGGATAAGAAAGACGATATTCAGCGGTACCGGGAAGGCTCGCTCAGTGGACCCGAAAGAAATGCGCTTGAAAAGAAGGCGTTGAAAGATCCTTTTCTCGCTGACGCACTCGAAGGCGTTGATTCTGTTTCACCCGATGAATTCGCGGCTGATGTGGAGTCACTCTCCAAAAAGATCACGAAAGCAAACGACCCTGCCTGGTTCACACCACTGCGTATTGCGGCGGGTATTGTGTTGATTGTGGGTGTCGGATCATTGCTTGTTTTGATCAACGAGCCGGAACCAACTGTACTCGCGAGCAAGGAATCTGCTGCGGATTCCATCACGATTAAAAGCAAGGACTCTTTGAATTCGACCCTCCTTGCGCTGGAGAAACAAACCAAAGAAGCGCTGGATGAAGCTACCTCGCAGCAGTCAGCAAAGGCCGATCAACGCATCGCAGCGACCCAAAAAAATGAATCAAAAGCAAAAAGCGCCGCAGACGATAAATCGGCCGCTGAAGCTGACCTCGCAAAATCCGATAAAAAGGAATTGCAGCCCGCTGCCACGGAACCTGTGATTTCAGCAGGTCGCGAGGCTGAAGAAGCCGACAAAGACAAGATCGCCGAAGTTGAGATCCAGGCAGAGGACTTGAAAGAAGAAGCACCCAGCGCTAAAAAGGCGATCGTTCAAATACCGAGTGAACAACAACGACGTGACAAAGATGCTCGCGCTAGCGGGCTGCGCAGCGACGAACGTGCAGCTGCTTCGTCCGGTTTTGTTCAGCAAAATATTACTGGTCAGGTGACATCAACGGAAGACGGCTCGCCCCTTCCCGGCGTGAACGTTGTGATCAAAGGAACCAATCAGGGAGCTGTTACAGATGTGAATGGCAACTACAGCGTGCCTTCTCAAGGACCTACGACAACACTCGAATTCTCCTTCATTGGAATGAAAACGGTCGACACGAAGGTGACAAACAATTTGAAGAACGACGTGGTCATGGCACCTGATGCCACACAGCTAAGCGAAGTTGTTGTAACCGGATTGGGGCTTCAAAACACAACGCAGGACAACATGCCGGAGCCGATAGTCAAGCTTGCCGTTCCTAAAGGCGGCCTGCGCGCATACAATAAGTATCTCGAAAAAAATGTGCGGTACACGGCCGCTGCAATCGAAAATAAAGTCAAGGGAAAAGTAACAATAGGGTTTACGGTAACGACCGCGGGGGCTCTCATCGATTTTAGTGTCATCAAAGGGTTGGGTCACGGTTGCGATGAAGAAGTGATCCGCCTTGTCAAAGAAGGACCGACCTGGTCACCGTCGACGCGGGATGACGTGGCGGTGGAGAGTGAAGTGAAGGTGCGGGTGAAGTTTGATTCTGAGAAAGCCGGAAAATAGGTTCAAAGTTCCAGGTTTAAAGTTCAAGGGAATGCACCCACGATACGGAGTGCGATGCTACGCTCTCGTTCGTCGGTGGCTAGAGTTTAGGGTTCAGGGTGGGGCACCGGAAATGATTTGTGCCTTTTATCTGATGACGTTATTCTGATCGAAAAGGGTGAGTTAATCTTCCGATGAAAATTTCTGCCGTTTTTATCTTGATCGTACTAAGTTCTCATCACTCCTGGGGTTAAGTGACGATTACTTCCGGCGTGTCCAATCAGTTCAAAATGTAACGGGCAGCTGTAAGCCGTAAACGGTCTGCGCGCCGGGATGCACCTCACGGCTTACGGTTCACGGCCTACGACTTACATTCTTTTGGAAGCCTTAGTCAATTGGAAAACAGTTCGTCGACAACGGCCAGTCTAAACGACTTTCTTCCTGATAAGCTTCGCGTACGTTCTGCTGACCGGAAAGCTCTTCCCGCTCTGCATCTTCACGATCATGCCTCCGTTGAAATGGCGCTCGATCTCTTTCAGGCAATTCAGGTTTATGATCGTGGACCTGTGAACGCGAATAAAAGTATCCGGGTCCATGATCTCTTCCAGTTTGCCGATGCCTGACGAGCTCACGAACTGGTCGTTTTTCGTAGTGATGACCGTATAATCGCCGGAAGCTTCCAGGTAGACAATCTCTTCCACCGGCAGGTTGAATAATTTCTCTGATTTCTGGACAAAAATGTGCGACTCGAAATTCTTGCCTTTATCCGCTTTGATCGAGCGCAGCAACTCTTCCACACTTCCGTTGTCGGCTGTTTTGCGTTTGAGTGCCCTGTTCACAGCGACACGGAACCGCTCTTCATCCAGCGGCTTTAAAAGATAATCGACTGCATTCTTCTCGAATGCCTTGATTGCATACTGATCGTAGGCGGTGGTGAAAATAACATAGGGCTCGTGGTCAATTTCTTCCAGCACATCAAAGCCATTCATCCCCGGCATTTGCACGTCGAGAAAGATAAGATCCGGCTTGAGCTTGTTGATCTTTTCAACAGCTTCGTTTCCCTTGGAAGCCTCCCCGATAATCTCGATCTCCGTGTAGCCTTCCAGGTACTCATGAAGCAGCTCGCGCGCTAGTTTTTCATCGTCAATAATCAAGCAGGTTGTACTCATACAATTGAATTTGAATTTTCTGTTTGTTCCTCTTTAATGTGCCCGTTCTTGTCTTTGGATTCCAGAACGGGAATTGAAAAGCTCACAGAATAGCCATATTCCGTAGCCCTTACACGCAGTCCTGAACCTGGGCCATAATAGCTCTTTAGCCGCAGGTCAGTATTTACCATGCCCACCCCTGCTCCGCTTCCGTCCATGATTTTTTTGGCGTGAATTCCCAGCCCGTCGTCCTTTACCTCAAAAAAAACCGCGCCAGTCAAGTGCTTGACAATCAGATGAATAGTTCCGCCGTCTTCCTTAGGACCGATGCCATACTTTACAGAATTCTCAACCAGGGGCTGCAGGATCATCGGGGGGATGCTCAGATTGAGGCAGGAGCTGTCCACCATTTTCTGGAATTTCAACCGGTCGCCGAAACGTACCTGCTGTATCCGGATGTAGTTTTCAATGAAATCAATTTCGCTGGAAAGCTTCGCCATTTTGCCACTGTGAGAATCCAATGCATAACGAAAAATATCAGAAAGTTGTGTGATGACTTTCCGAGCCTGGTCTTTGCTTGACGCAATAAGGGTCGATATGGAGTTCAGCGTGTTGAAAAGAAAATGCGGGTTGATCTGCGATTTGAGCAGCGAGATCTGCATCTCTTTGTTTTTGAGCGCGAGCTCGCTCTTCTCCATTTCTTCTTTTTGCTTTCCCTGGAAATAGCGGATCACATAGTATACGCCTACCGTAATGATGTACTGATCATAAAAACGGAGGGCATCCCAGTTCAACAGCTCTACCATAAACTCCTTCCAATTGTCGAAGTACACGAGTCCGTCGACATAGTCAGTGAAGTAGTAGGATAATGTCCCCATGATGACAAAAAACGAAACGATCCCGATGGAATGTCCGATGATCTGGACGACGGCTCGAAAGCGAAACAACCAATGGGTCCAGAGGAAGATCAATATGATGAGTACGCAGAGTGACTCCCAAAGGTAGAGCCCGTTCCACAACACGTAGGAGAAAGGACGTTTCAGCTTCCACTCGAAGAACGTGCTGATCGCAAAATTTATGGCGTACCAAAGGCATATGTACAGATATGCCCGTTTCCAGATCCTGGGAATACTATCGATCCACTTCACGTAATTGATTACTGCTTACAGAAGACGAAAACTCCTCCTTAAATTTACGCATTTGAATGATTTGGCTGTCAGAAGTATATGGGAGAGTTAAAGCGACATATTAGTCGACAAACGGTCAATAATGGGATAAAATCAAACCGCTACCTTTATCCTTTGAGCGAGTCTATATTGGAAAATTTGATGCGTTCACTTATAGTCCTTGGTCTGACCGCGTTTTGCGGCACAAGCCTCTTTGGGCAAAATCTGACCATTTCGTCAAGGGCGGTCGATAAAGACACGCGTGAACCGTTGCCTTTTGCTTCTGTCGGTATCAAGGGCAAGTCTATTGGGACGATCACCAACCTGCAGGGTGACTTTGATTTCCATTTTCCCGCTGAACTGAAGAACGAAATGTTTGTCATCAGCATGCTCGGGTATCACAATTTTGAAGTGCCGCTGTGGACGCTGATTGAAAACAAAGACGCCGAGTTGGCCCTCGTCAAATCGACAACTGTGCTGCAGACCGTGGTCGTTTCCGATTCATTGTATGGCGGCGATATTTTAAGGATCGCATTGGGTCGCATCTCAGAAAATTACCCCGACAAACCTTTCATGATGGAAGGTTTTTACAGGGACCTGAAAAAGATCGGTGGCACGTATATTTCTTTACTCGAGGCCGCGGTTAAGATCTATGATGAGAACTATCGCGAGCCGCGCAACAAATCGAAGCTGCGCGAGCGCGTCATGCTAAAGGAAGTGCGTCGCAGCATCGGTTATTCCACAAAATTCACAACGTACTTTGACAATGATAACCTCCTTGAGGTCCTTCTGCTCAATAATGACGTTCGGTACAGGCTCTTCCCGAATGAAAATATCTTTTTCGGGAATCTGCATCGCGAGCCCGATTCCTATTACAACGGCCACGATATTTTCGTCGTCTCACACGACACAGACTTCAAGCTGAAAGTTTTCATTGACAAAAAAACCTACGGCATTATTCATGTGGAGTATGAAAACAACCTTCCTGAAGACCTTGGAAGGCAAAGAGGTTTGGTGAGAAGATTTGAAAGCATCAAGCGTACCGTTGATTTCAAATACTTCGAAGGAAAGTTCTTCCTCAACTATCTGGCAGTTGATTACAAGGTCAACTGGTATGACGGTGAAACGGAGGACCTCAAGTTCGAGACCGAGCTCCAGCAGCAGCTGTTGATCAACCATGTTTCTTCAGATCCGGGAGAACGCATCACGCAAAAGATGAGAAGTTATGGACTCCAATACCAGGATCAGCCCTACAACAAAGTTTTCTGGGACGGCTACAACGTGATCAAGGAAAGTCCGCTGGATAAAAAGATCGTCACGGACCTCGAATTGGCGGGGCCGCTGGATGCGCAGTTTGAAAGGAACGACTGATTGGGTGATCCAATCGGGATCGCATCTCAAAAAGATATCAGGCTAGCTCCAGTTCAATCGCTTCCTGCATCAGCTGGGTTCGATCGATCGGCACCACACCGACATGCTGACATACCAGGCCTCCTCCAAGGTTCGATAGGAAGGCGATCTTTTCAGGCTCAAGGTGGAGTGCGACGCATAGCGCCGCGATGCTTACGACCGTGTCACCCGCGCCAGAAACATCCGCGATTTCCCGCTTATGCGCAGGAATGCTCAGCTTCTGGTTTTTATAGTCGATGTAAACGCCATGTTCCGACAGCGTCAGCATGACACCCGAAACATTCATTTTCTTTTTCACATTCTCGACAGCGCTGTTCACCGAACTTTTGTCAGCTGCCTCGATGTCGACCTTCAGACCTTCGCGTAATTCCTTGAGATTCGGCTTGAACAAGGTAACATTCCGGTAGTGTAAAAAATTTCTCTTCTTCGGATCCACCACGGTTGGAATGTTCATGGCAGATGTCAGCTTCACTGTTTCATCAATAACACGATGTGTGATCGTCCCCTTGTCATAGTCTTCGAAGATGACAACCTGGGAAGATGGCAGAAGTTTTTTGATTCTCTCTATCAGTGCGTTCTCTTCGGCTGACGTAGCCTCATCGTCCGACTCGTCGTCGATCCTGACCACGTGCTGGTGAGCGGCTATCACCCTGGCCTTTACGGTTGTAGGACGGGACGGCGTCATAACGATGCCGTCGGCACTCATGCCTTTTTCTTTCAACATCGTAACGAGGCGCTCTCCTTGCGAATCCTGACCGGCAAGCGCGCACAATACCGGCCTGGCACCGAGTGAAAGAATATTCAGCGCTACGTTCGCGGCACCGCCAAGGCGAAAATCACGCTTTTTGACTGAGATGACAGGCACGGGCGCTTCCGGCGAGATCCGCTCCACGGCTCCCCATATATAAGCGTCGACCATCACGTCGCCGATAATGAGGACGTTTAAGTCTTTGAACTTAGAAAAGATGTCAGGCCACGACTGCATGAGATGTGCGCGTTTCCCTGAGACCGGTAAACACTTCGCTGATCCTTTTTAATGCTTCAATGAGATCCCTTTCCGCCGCAGCATAGGAGAGTCGCACACAGTTGGGATCTCCAAACGCTCCGCCCGGTACCAACGACACATGCGCTTTTTCAAGGAGGTAGAGACACAAGTCGTCGCCATCCTTGATTGTGTGTGTGCCATCCGACTTACCAAAATAATAACTCACGTCCGGGAAAAAATAAAACGCTCCCTGCGGATAGTTGGCCTTCACCCCGGGAATTTCTTTTAAGAGTTTATACACGACTTCACGGCGACGACGATATTCTTCAACCATTTTTAAGGTTGGTGCGAGGTCTCCTGTGATCGCGGCTAATGCTGCACGTTGTGAGATCGAGCAGTTCGCTGAGGTAAGCTGTCCCTGCATTTTGTTTGCACCATCGGCAATCCACTTCGGTGCGGCGATGTAGCCGATCCTCCATCCCGTCATTGCAAACCCTTTTGCGAAGCCGTTCACGGTAATTGTTCTTTCAAACATTCCGGGGAGTGATGCGATGCTTACCTGGTCGCCGCTAAAATTGATGTGCTCATAAATTTCGTCGGCGATGATCAGCAAGTCTTTATGTTTCAACACGACATCGGCAATCGCCTGCAATTCCTGGCGCGAGAATACAGACCCGGTAGGATTGCAGGGAGAAGAGAATATGATCGTTTTGGTTTTGGGAGTGATCGCCTTTTCAAGTTGCGCGGCCGTCACCTTGAAATCATTCTCAATGCCACCTTTCACCGTGACAGGTACACCCTCCGCGAGCCTTACGATGGCATCGTAGCTCACCCAGTACGGAGAGAAAACAATCACTTCGTCGCCGGGATTGACGAGGGAGAACATCACGTTGGCGATTGACTGCTTCGCGCCATTTGAAACGACGATATTTTCTGCCTTGTAGGGTACCTTATTTTCTTTTTGGTACTTCGCCGCGATCGCCTCCCGAAAGTCCTGATAACCGGCTACGGGCGGGTAGGCAAAATATTTACCGTCGTCGATGGCTTTTTTTGCTGCGTCGCAGATGTGCTGTGGCGTCTTGAAATCAGGCTCGCCCAGGCTGAGGTTGATGACATCGATGCCTCTTGATTTGTATTCACGGGCTTTGGCCGCCATGGCCAGCGTTGCTGATTCTTCAATCGATTCCAGGCGATGGGAAAGGTGATTCATATTCTTTAGAGGTAAAAAGATCCCCTGTAAAGAACGGAATTTATGTGTGAAGATGGAAGGCGCAGCAGGCAATTCCCTTTAAGGCATCACCACAATTTTCTCAGGCACGTCGGGCCAGGTGAATTTGTTCATTTCTTTACCCGTCAAATCATAGAGCGTCATAGTTCCCAAGGGTCCTGTCGGAACATACGGAATCGGCACGCCGGCCACGACAATCACATTGCTTTTTGAATCAAGGGCAATCGTACTGCCGGGAATAAACTCGGTTTTGAGCACGGATTCGGTTTTGGATGCCACATCGTACGCACACAATACACGGCCTCCGGTGTCAGCCCTCAAATAATAAATTGTCTTGTCGGTAGCGTCAACGACGATCGTTCGGTTGCTCATCCCGGAGGGCTGCATTCCTGAAAAGGCAGTTTCGGTCATCGCAAGACTTGACGCATTCATTTGAATGAGCCCGCCTCCCCTGGTTCCAAAAACATTATCTTTTCCGGCTATCAATTGCAGAACAGGAGCTTGCAGCGTCAGGGTCGTAAGTTTTTTGTAATCATTGTCGGCAATGACAGAAATGTAGGGCACGCCGTTGCCAAACCAGCTAAAAAAGACTTTGTTATTAATTGAAACAATTGAGTAGACGATTCCAAGGGACGCGACGGCGATGCTGTCTACTTTCGATGAACTAAGGTTTACCACCTTGATGTACACGGGCCCGCTGAGTTCTCCATCAGAAATAAAAGCTTTGCCCGAGGAGGTCGTCATATACTTGGGAAATCCGGCGCCCCCTTTTCCAAACGTGATGGACTTTTCCGCCTTGTAAGTCTTCGCATCGATAACATCGAGTGTCCTCGTGTATCTGCCAGCTACATATATTTTGCCACTACTTGAAGCGATGTCGGCTATACCCGCCACAGGATGCTGGGAGTTTCCACTTGCAGAGTTCGACCGATATGTTTCAGGTCCAAAGTTCGCAGACGCAACGTCATAGGTTGAAATTGTGGCATATGCATTTTCCTTATTGCTGAAGACCATATAGGTCAATGGCACGTCTGCTGCTGCCGGCTCCGGATCAGATTTTTTGCATCCGGTAAACGCAATAAGAACAACACACAAGACATATGTGTATTTCATCATAAGAGTATTTAGAAGTAAGAGCTACGCGAAAGCGTGCCGAAGACGAATACCAAAATACAGTTTTATTTTTTAGCGAACCGTGATTCAATAAATCCCGAATGCTTGATCACCCACGCAAATCTTATTGATCGATTTGCACTGCCCCAGGCGGGCCCGGAATATTGAACTGCGCCTTCAACTCTCCTTTCGGTGTAAGAAACTTGACAACGCCTTTTGTATCATAACTCCCGACAATGATCTGTTTGTCAACATTGTCGAACGCGATCGTTTCGGCTGAAATGAATTGAGTTGAGACGAAATCTACAATGTCTGTATTGAGATCGTATGATTTCAATAAATAAGGTGCGCTCGCAGGTTGAGGAGCGTTGGCCAGGAAATACAGCAGGTTATTCTCTTTATCCAGCACATACGCAGTGTTGCTTGCCACGTCGTCATTAACCACGTTGACGTTTGCTCCCCCTATCAGCTTGTCCTTGATTATTGAATAATCGGTTCCACTGAATTTTGTCATGTGACCATTATAGAACGCCAGGATATTGTTGCTTTGATCGATGATGATTTCAGTGCAAAATCCCGGGATCGTGATGGAGGCTACTTTCGCGTAAGAAGTTGCATCAATGACAAAAAGAGTCTGTGGATTATTGCCGCCAGCCACATACACATACTTGGTGCTCACCGCAATAGCCGTGATGGGCGAATTTTTTACAATACCGATACTATCAATCTTACTCTGTCCGAGTGTGACGACCTTGAGAAACGCCGTGTTCTGTGAAGTTGACGATGAATTGAAATCGCGGTCCCCAACAAATATTTTATTATTCGTTACGCCGACGTGCTTATAGAAATTGGTGGCAAGTGGTTTTGCGTATTGAATTGACTGCGCTTGCGAGAGGTCGTCGAGGTTGGCTACTTCGATGACTGCCCTTGCGGCGCGTACCATGTATACTTTTCCACCATATATCTGAAAGTCAGCGATCGTTTCAGGAATCGCACCACCACTTGTTGCGGAGAGCGTGTAGGCAGCATCCGTGGATATGCCGCCGGGTTTCTTGTACATGGAAATGATTCCCGTGCCGCCTGCGTTTGTATTCGTTATCAGAAATTTGGATTCGGAAACGATGATCGGCGTGACTGGGTCCGACTTGCTGCAACCGCACATGCCGATCACAAAAAAGGTCACAAATCTTGTCAGCAGCTTCATTCGTCACGTGTGTCTATCAAAGATAGGAAATGCATTTCACGCGAGGACCGCAAAGCTCGCAAAGATAAATTCATCGATTTTCGATGGATAAATCCGTGAATTCCTCATATCACGAGCTATGGAATTTAACTGAAGAGGATACGGCTTGTAATGCTGCGGCCGAGGGTGATTTCGTCGGCGTATTCCAGGTCGCCGCCCATAGGAATACCGCGGGCGATGGATGTGATCCTGACGGGAAAGTCCTTCAACTTCCTGTGTATATAAAATGCAGTGGTGTCGCCTTCCAATGTCGGACTGAGAGCGAGGATGATCTCTTTGACTTCGCAGCCCTTGTCGGAAATGCGTGCAATGAGGGAATCGATGGTCAGCTCGGAAGGGCCTATGCCATGGATCGGTGAAATGATGCCGCCAAGTACGTGGTACACGCCGCGGAATTGGGCGGTGTTTTCAATTGCCATGACGTCTTTTGAATCTTCCACCAGGCAGAGTATCGATTTGTCTCTTCGGTGGCTTGCGCAGATCGCGCAAAACTCATCGTCAGAAATGTTATGGCAGGTTTTACAAAATTTGATGTTCGCCCGCAGCTTGCTGAGCGCTTCCGTGAGCAGCTGGGTGCTGCTCGCATTTTCTTTTACAAGGTGAAGCACAAGGCGCAAGGCAGTTTTTTTGCCAATGCCCGGGAGCTTGGCAACTTCATTGACTGCATCTTCGATAAGTTTTGAAGGGTATTCCAATGTTTTCCAGAGTCATGCACCTTAAATAATCCGCGCATCGATGCCAGCTTCGCAGATGCCGTCCCGCATGGGTTTAAGCTCTTCAAACAAGCCTGATTTCACCGCGCATTTACCTTTGTAGTGGATCAGCAGTGTGCATTGCTCTGCCTGCTCCGGCGTATGTTTGCAAACCCTGATCAGCGTATTGATCACGTGCTCGAAAGTATTTACATCGTCATTAAAGACAACAAGGTCTTTGACGTCAATCTCCTCCTCCAGCACCTCAATGGTGTGTCGTTCTTGCTGTTGAGGTTTCGCCACTTTTCCCATCCGACGGCCGATTGACAATTAATTTTCCAAAAGTAAAAAAATTTAACAAGTTTGACCCTTTGAAGATTCCCGATGAGCCCATTTTTAGTTCTTAGCATCATAGTTGTCTATTTCGCAGCACTGATCATCATCTCGATCGTCACGTCGAAAGGCGCTACGACAGATACATTCTTTACAGCCAACCGTCAGTCACCATGGTATTTGGTCGCTTTTGGTATGATCGGTTCGTCGCTTTCGGGTATCACGTTCGTGTCGGTACCTGGCGCGGTGGGAAAAGTAGGTTTCTCCTATTTCCAGGTTGTGCTCGGTTACATTTTGGGGTATGCCGTGATCATGACGGTGTTGATGCCATTATATTATCGCCTCAACCTGATCTCCATATATACCTACCTGGAGCAACGCTTCAGTACATGGTCTTATAAAACGGGTGCGTTTTTCTTCCTTGTGTCCCGTACCATGGGATCATCCCTTCGTCTCTGCCTGTCGGCGACGGTCTTGCAGCTTTTTCTTTTTGATGCCTGGAATGTGCCCTTCTACATCACGGTGGCAATCACGATCTTCCTGATCTGGATCTATACATTCAAAGGCGGCATCAAGACCATCGTGTGGACCGATGCGTTTCAAACGATCTTTCTTGTTTCAGCCGTCGTCATAAGTGTTTATCTCATATCACAGCGGTTGGGTCTTTCCCTGAGCGGAATGATCGGCGCAGTGAGTGCGAGTGACTATTCCCGCATCTTCTTCTTCGATGATCCAAACAGCACACTATGGTTTCCAAAAAAATTCATCGCCGGAATGTTCATCGCCATCGCCATGACCGGCCTCGACCAGGATCTGATGCAAAAAAACCTGACGTGCAAGAATCTTGGAGAAGCACAGAAAAATATGTTCTGGCTGACGTTCTCCCTTGTCATCGTCAACCTGCTATTCCTCACGCTTGGCGCATTGCTCTATTTGTATAGTACCTCCAAAGGATTGCCGTTGCCAGACGCGACGGATGAATTGTATCCGCGCCTTGCTTTGAACGAGTTCGGCCTCCTTGCGGGAATATTTTTTCTCCTGGGGATCATCGCATCATCGTATGCCAGCGCTGATTCTGCGCTCGCGTCACTGACGACTTCTTTCTGTATCGATTTCCTGGATTTTAAAAATAAGAACGAAGAGGTGAAGAAGAGGCAAAAGAACATCGTACACCTTTCGATATCGCTTGTGTTCTTCGTCATCATCGTCATTGCAAAAGAGCTCAATCAGAAATCTTTGATTGATACGGTGCTCGATGTCGCGGCGTTTACGTACGGTCCACTGCTTGGACTTTTTGCTTTCGGCTTGTTTACCCGCCGGGCTGTGCGCGACCAACTCGTTCCCGTTGTGTGTATTATCTCGCCGATCCTATCCTTCGTGATCCGGGTATATTCACCGATTTGGTTCAACGGCTTTCAGTTTGGGCAGGAGATCTTGTTGCTGAATGGGGCGATCACGTTTGTGGGACTAGCCTTGATCTCCAGGCCGAATTCTGAGATCAGATCTACATGAAAAACTTTTTGCTCCCGCAGATCGCGCTGATCTCGCAGATCTTTTTAAAATGTGGACAAAAAAATGCAATCATCTGCGAGATTTCCTCAAAATGCTAGAGGCCGTTAACCTTTCGAAAGATCGCCTTGTCAATCTCCGTTGAATTGAAATTCACAAGAATTCCAAGTTTCTTCTTAGCTACTTTCAAATAGGTGAGTAACTGCTTGTGATGTATCTCACACAGGTCTTCGACAGATTTGACTTCTATTATCACCAGATTTTCGACAACCAAGTCCATTCTGAATTTCTGCCTCAATGGGATTCCGTCGTAGATCACAACCAAAGACACTTGAGCTTCAACATGTAGACCAGCTTTTGTTAGCTCATAAAATAGCGCTTCCTCATAAATGGACTCGAGCAGTCCGAGGACCGAGATTGTTATACACGTTGAAAATTGCGCCCTTAACCTTGTAGGATATTTCATTCTCTGTCATGGGCGTGAATATCACCGATAATACGCCTAACAACCATTGAATGATCAGTTCATCAGGAATTCAGTCTGTGTTAGTGTTCGGTTTACTCTCGCAGATAGTACCGATCTCTAAATAATTTTTCAAATCACGAACAAAATGCATTGATCTGCGCGATTTGCGAGATCAGCGGGAGGAAAAAACCCACAAAGTTAGTTTACAATAGCTCCTTCGACGGATCCCAGAATTTCTTTTCGAAGTCCACGATTTTATCTTTCACCACTTTCACTCCCTCTTTCCTTAACCTGCTCTCCATTGCCGAGGGCGGTTTGAAATGATGCTTGCCGGTGAGCAGTCCCTGGCTGTTTACGACCCGGTGGGCAGGTACTTTTTTGTTTGGCGTTGCATTCATCGCCCACCCTACCATGCGAGCACTCATCCCTGTACCGAGATACCGGGCGATGGCACCATAGCTCGTGACACGACCTTTTGGAATGAGCATGCACACTTCGTACACATTCTCAAAAAAGTTGGGTTCCCCGGATGTCTTTTTACTCATTTTTATCTCTAAACGACCGGAATGTCACAGAAAGAAAGCTTTTATCCAAAAAAAGAGGCGGCGTTGCGACGACAGTTTTATTTTTACCACACCTTTACCTATGCAGCAAGTTCTGCTTTTGTTGTTTGTCCTCGCCAGCACTTCTGTCGCTGGCCAGCAGCTCGTATTGCCATCGTCCACTAACTGGACGCAGCTTGACGAGGGGAAAGAGATATCGTTCACGGTTGCCATGAGCGACGGGTCTATCCCGCTACGATATAGTCTTGAAGGAAGCACAGATACCGGTATGAAGTTCGACTCCGTGGGACATTTTACCTGGACACCTTCATTTGATCTCGTTACCCGCCTCGACAAACAAAAAGAGGTCAACGTTATTTTTGAAGCACAGTTCAAAGGAGACAAGCGTGTCCGTCAGCCGGTTAATTTCATTGTGCGTCATATCAACCGGCCTCCCGTTGTCGATGAGCTACCAGTATTCTATGTGAAACAGAATACTGCATCGCAATATCAGATCTCTGCTGACTTCGTGCGTGATCCCGACGGCGACCCGGTGATCTTCAAACCGCGCGAGTCGATGATGCCTGAAGGCGCACAGCTCAGCTCGCTGGGACTATTGACGTGGACACCTTCCCGACTGCAATTCAATAATCTCAAGGCGAGTCCGCTGGTGATCGAGTTTACGGTGCAAGATCAACCCGACAGGGCGGAAACGATTGGCAAGATTCGCGTAGCACAAACACAACTCGACCTACCACCTGATCTTCTCATCGTTCCCGGGGACACGGTTCTGAACATCAAGGAAAATGAAACAGTGAATTTCAAAGTCTATGCTTCCGATCCCAATGGCGACGACAATATCGACCAGGTCGGATTCATCAGCTCGAACATAAGCGTACCCCGTGCGGCGTTAAAAGAAAGCTCGAAGGTGCAGCAAGAGTTCACGTGGTCGCCGGGTTATGAATTCGTCGACGAGGCAGAAAAAAAGAAAACTGTGTTGCTGACTTTTTTTGCGTTTGATAAAAGCAGCAATCGTGTACAGCGAAAGGTGCGAGTAGTAGTGAATGACACAGAGAATGTCGAAGAAAAGGATAAGATGCTCTACCAGAAATATTTTAACTCGCTGGCAGGCGCAAAGCTTCTTCTCGATGCGCTTGAAACCAATAATGACAAGCTGGAGAAAGCTTACCGGAAGGCCCGCAAAGGCAAGAAAAGCAGGACTATCCTCAATGCGTCGCTTGGCGCGATGACCGGCTTGTCGCCACTCGTATTGCCTGTCGATCCGGCCAAGAGCGTCACAGTGGTCGGCGGTACATCGGTGCTTACGCTCAATTCTCTTGAAGCCGGCAATGTGATCGGCCGCAATGCGAATGAATTCCAAAACAAGTTGAGGACCAATCGCGATCTGCGCTCGCAGTTGCAGTTGAAGGGAAATTTTTTCGCGCGCAAATACGCGTTAAAGTCTACCCGTCGTGCGCAAGAGTTTGAGCAGGACCGTGATGATATGGCGCGACTTGTAAACAGCGATCAGCTTGCCACACTGGAGCTTCCGGCGATACCGGTGGCTCCGCCTACCGGAAAAGAAATCAAGAAGACGTTCCCGGATTTTGGGGAAGAGAGGTAGCAGTTGACAACTTGTGATCTGATCAACTGTTTTCCCAGTCAATCTTTCCGCGCGATAAATCCTTTTATCACCTCCATCATCAACGCCGGGCGTCGATCAAACACCACGTGGTCTGAACCCGGGATGACAGCAAGTTGACCTTTGGGAAGAAGCTTATATATCTCCACCAGGTGTTCAGTTCGGGTGTATTCGTCATGATCACCACCCGCGATCATGACAGGACATTGGATTGCATGAATCTTCTCTCGTGAAATATATTCTTCCTGCCTGTACATTTTAACGAGTCCGTTAACAAAGAACTCCCAGGACGCACCAGTCTCCAGTTTCCGTTTCTTGACGAATTCGGGGGCGAGCTTCTCTAATTTTTCAGGCGTGTCATACAGATCAAGGCTGCTCCTTCCCTGGGGTGTGTAGCCATACAGGCCCAGCGGTCCGCCTGCATTGATCATTCGTTTGACCAATTCCGGATGGAGTACCGCGACATAATACGCTGAAATTGCTCCGTCGCTGAATCCTATCAATGTTACAGCGCCCGGGGTCTCTTTCTGTATCACAGCGGCAAAATCCTCCGCGAATAACTGATAGCTTAACGCTGTCTTCCCGACCTCTGATCCCTTATGTCCACGCGTTGCAATGGCAATCACTTTGTTGCTTTTGGCCAATTCCGGAACGAAGTCTGTAAACTCGCTGATCGATCCGAAGAGACCGCCATGGAGCAACACGACAGGGTCGCCGCTCCCGTAGACTTCATAATAAATTGTTGCGTCGGCGGTCTGCAAATATTTTCCTGCAGCTGCATTGCTTCCAATATTTTCGATTTTCTGAGCGTGCGTCGCCATGGTCAGGAAAAAAATTCCTAAAGCCAGAAGAAAGGTGGTTGATCTGGTCATTGCTTTTTTTGTTCAAAGAAGAACCTTTTGGAATTCGAGGGCCTGGTCAAAAGAGATTCAAGATGATTTCAAGTTTTTTCGCTAACCGCGTAGACGTCGCGGCCAAAACTGTCAACTGATTTGACTTTCTTGCATACCTCTTACAACCACCGAATTTAATGACAACGCTGGATTTCACGAGTGCCGAATTGACAAAAATCATCACGCACCATGTAGGAAATAAAACAAGGGAAGAAGAATTGGTTTTGTCAGTAGAGACCACCGAGGTCCCGGATGAAACCAAAGGGGTGCTCATTAGACATTTTGTGGCCTCGGTCAACATCGACGAATGGTTCACCCTCGACCTGTCCCGTGAGGGCGGCAACGAGGTTCACACCCTGGCCTCCGAACTGTTTTCTGATCCCGAAAAATTTATTGCCGCATCAAAGCAATTGAGCAGATCGCTATACGATCAGTCCAATCATCCTAAAATAAAAGAAGGTGAATTCAATGTTGTCCTTTTTTCCAACATCATCCTGAACAACGAGAGAGTCGATGCGCTCGGCTTGTTCAAGTCGGAGACAGTCGTTCCATTTCTAAAAATGAACCGTGGGCGTTTGAACTTCAACATCACGCACGATTCAGGATTTGAGGTCACAGGCGCTGACAAAGGGTGCCTGATCTTTAACAAGGAGGGTGAAGATGGGTTTAAAGTTTTGATTGCAGACCGCACCAACAGATCGGAAGAGGCCAGGTACTGGCGAGAAGATTTTTTAAAAATTACTCCCTTACGCGATGAGTTCCATCAGACAAAACAAGCCATCAGTGTGACCAGCGGATTCATAAAAGACAGGGTGCCGGAAGAGTTCGAGATCAACAGGGCTGACCAGATCGACCTGATCAACCGGTCGCTGAACTATTTCAAACGGAATGACACGTTCAACAAGAATGATTTCGAGCAGAGCGTTCTCCAGGACACGGAGTTGATCAAATCATTCCGCACGTTCGAACAAGGATACAGAAATGACAACAACATCGATTCAATCGATGAGTTCGATATTTCGCAACAGGCTGTTAAAAGGCAAACCCGATTCTTAAAGAGCGTATTGAAGCTGGACAAGAATTTTCACATCTACATCCACGGCAACAGGGAATTGATCCAACAGGGCATCGAGAGCAATGGGAGGAAGTTCTATAAGATCTATTTTGAGAAGGAGGCGTAAGCACAGGGTTTCTATTCTATCATTAGTATCACCGCCCCATTCGACAACGCTTCTACCTCAATACTTTCAGTCTTTGTAATCGCCAGCCCGTCGCGCGCCTGAAGTAACCGGTTCTCAACCTCGAATGCGCCTTCGATCACAAATGCAAACGCACCCTTTACCGGATCTTTTGGACTCAAAACCGCCTCCTCTCGTCCGTCAAATTTCCCGATCGTAATCCTGGTAAATGACCCTGAAGTCGACGCCGGCTCAAAATGCAGCAACTGATTTTTCCTGGTATCGATGTCAAAGTCGAATTTCTGCACGAGCACGTGCGCTGGTCGTTCGCCCGTGATCAATTGAACATGGAGAAAGTTGACCAGGTCTTTTTCGTAGGGATTCGTTATTTCAATAATGGACGATGGCGGTGCGGAGATCAAGTGCATCTGCCCTGCCTCAGGTGAACCGTAAGGAACTCCATCCACCGAATATTTTACTTTCCCGACGAGGGGAATCAACAACGTCGATGAAAATTCGTCAGCGATGTGCGAGACAAAACTCCCGCCCGCGAGCGTGTCGTCATTCAAAATTTCGAGTTTTCCGAATGGCAACCTGTCTTTTCGATAGTATTTTCCGAAGTTGAATGTATGGATGCTGCGGTAGATCTCAGACTCGGTACAACCTCGCTGGTCTGCCAGGTAAATGACTGCTTCGGCCGGAGATAACATCTTTGCGACAATGACGTCACAAAGTTAAGCGCTGACGACGATTGTATGCGTGAGCGCGTAACCTGCCGACACGCTTCCGGTGATCGTTGACAACTCATTCGCAACGCCATCAGAAAACACGTTGTCGCTGGCGTTGGTGGTGTAGCCGCTCATGCCCTTGGTGTATCCGTTTACCGTCGAGGCATTCACGAGCGATACTGCGCTGTTAGTGCCTTCGGGGAAAGCAATCTGTGTGACTAACAAAGATTTTCCCGATGCGTCATACACATGAACGTGGATGTGCGTGGCGCGACCTGAATACCAGCCTGGAAAAATTGTCTTGAATCCAACTTGCCCATTAGCATCAGTTGTTTGTCTGCCGCGAAGAAAATGCACGTTTGTAAAATTCGCTGTTTGCATCCCGCTGCCGCCATATTCGGAATAATAGCCATCTTTATCACAATGCCAGATGTCGACAAGCGCTCCCTGCAAATTCCCACAGCTGTTGTTTTTATTCTGAATCGTGATCGTGACGGTGATTGGAACGCCGGTTCTGTCAGAGCGGATATCCGTCAGCACCAATGTCGAAGGACTGTGCGTTGGAAAAGGCCCTTCCGTTTCGGTAGGTGTTGCGGTGCAGCTCCCGGGGGTTGTTGATGTCGACGACGTATCGGGTGCGGGGTCATCATCTTTTTTACAAGCTACCATCAGCGGCAGTACCAGTCCGGCCATGCCAAGTTTTCTGAGGAATTCCTTACGTTCCATTGCAGTCTGTTTGTGATAAAGACAGCAAAGGAACACCGAGGTCACCAGGATTGATCACGCGGCGGCGCAGATCAAGACCGGCGGAGGGAATGTGGAGACGAACGCAATTGAACCGCTGAGACGCAAAGACATTGCATTCCTCCGCGCCTTTGCGTCTTCGCGGTTATGATTTTCAATCATCCTCTCTCCTTGTACTGTAACTCTGTTCGAAAGCATAGACTGACTTCAACCAGATGTTGGCCATCTTGGGACTGAGTTGGGAAGACTCGTCCATAAGCATTCCGAATTCCATTTCGAGTTTGAGCCTGAGCAACGCATTTTCTGCCTCCAGCTCGTCGATTGTGAGCGGCGTGTCGTCTTTTTTCATGTCGATTTTTTATTTCGAATGTACCGGCTGGTGTGGAAATGGAAGTCATTCTTCGACAAGGAAATCCAGATTAAATATTGTCGCGAAAACCTTGAGACGGGATTTTTTAGCCACAAAGGCACGAAGGCGCAAAGATTCACAAAGAGTTTCTTCGTGTTACTTAGTGTCTTTGTGGCTTCGTGGTTAACGCCACGATCCGGTACATTTTGTCGCAATCACCTACCTAAGATTGTCGCATTTACCCATCACTTCGCGCGAAGAGGCCCTTTACCTTTACTAAAAAAAAGAAAGGCTCTCAACCCCAAAAAAACTTTTAAATCAAATGGAAACCAACCTTAAACAATCTAAAGCAGCCAGCTGGTCAGGCTGGATCCTCACGGCACTTGTTGTTCTATTCTTATTGGTAGACGCGGTCATGAAAGTATTTGAGGCTACTGTATCAATGGAAGGCAGCATACAACTTGGCTGGCCCGCCGAACTTGTGCAAACCATCGGAATCATTCTGCTGGTGTCGACTATTGTTTACATGATCCCACGAACCGCTGCAATTGGAGCGATACTGATAACAGGCTACCTCGGCGGGGCGATCTCTATCATGATGCGCACGGGCGCCCCGTTTTATTTTCCACTTATTTTCGGCGTACTCGTATGGGTGGGGCTGGGATTGAGAGACGCCCGAACCAAAGCATACTTCTTCGGACAATAAAAATTGTGTTAAGCGTGTTGGGTGGACTTACTTTCAACCAGCACTCAACTCTTCTTAAAGTCAGAGGGCGTCATACCGACGCTCTTTTTAAAGATTGTGTTGAATCCGGAAATAGAGTTAAATCCGGAATCGAGTGCGATGGCTTCAATAGTAAAATGATGGAATTTCGGATCGCGAAGGCGCTTCTTCGCTTCCTCAATTCTGAAATTGTTGATGTAGGACCAGAACGATTTTTGGGCCAGCACATTGATCGACTGGGAAAGATGATTACGATTCACTTTCATCTCCTTTGCCAGCTCATCCAGGCGCAGGTCGGGATTGAGATACGATTCCTGCTTCGTAATGTATTCGTTCACAGCCGCAAACAGCTGCTCTGATTCAGCCTTTCCCAAACCTGATCTCGCATATCTTGTGCTCGGCTCTTTCTCAAGATCCACACCCGCCTTTTGAACCGCCCTCGAAAAACGCTCGAACGAAAATGGTTTCAACAAATAATCGACAGCGTCAAGGTCGAAAGCCTTTGCTGCGTACTCCTGGAAGGCAGTTGTAAATATGATCTTAGGTTTTGGATCGCCGAGCATGCTGATCGCCGTGATCCCGTCCACCTGCGGCATTCGTATGTCTAAAAATATAAGATCCGCCACTTCCGATTCGACGGAATCCATCAGCTCATAGACGTTGCTGCACCGGGCGAGCAACTGGAGGTTAGGGGATTTCCGAATGTACGATTCAGTCACATCCAGCGCGTACGCTTCGTCGTCGACTATGATGCACCTGAGCTTTTTCATAACACGATCGAAAGTGAAGCCGTAAATATATTATCGCATTGATCATAACGCATCGCCGCCTTGTTTCCATAGATGAGCCTGAGTCGCTGTTCCAGATTCCGCAAACCAATACCGGTTTTCGTAGCAATGGCCGACTGCATGTGCTGTTGCACCGAATTCCTTACTTCGTAGGCGATGACATTCCTATCCACCGTAAGACTCACCTGAATTGTTGCTTCGTCGATTTCGTGTGTCACTCCGTGCTTGAACGCATTTTCAATAAACGTAAACAGGATCAATGGTGGGAAAGATATCGCCGGCAATGATGCGGGAAACGCAGCTTCAACGTTGACCTTCTTGCCGTAGCGGATCTTTTCGATGGCGATGTAGTTCAAAATAAAATCGATTTCTTCTTTCATACTCACCGTATCGCGTGACGAACCCGTCAGGATGTATCGCATCATGTCCGACAGTTTCAGAATGAGGTCGGGAGCCAGATCTGATTTTTGCAGCACGAGGCTATATAGATTGTTGAGTGTATTGAAGAAAAAATGCGGCTGCAACTGATTTTTCAGGAGTGCAAGTTCCGAGGCAAGCTTTTCCTTTTGCAGCTGCGTGTTGAGTTTGATTCCTTCGAAAGTCAGCGCAACCAACATAGGCGAGCAGAGGAACGTCAGTCGCTTGCTGATCCTTTCGGGATCCCAAAGCGTGCCCGGTGCATCAGCCGGTCCCAGGACATAGTGAATATAAAATTGATTGGCAACCGTCACGAACAAAACCAAAGCTGATAGCGCAATGGAAAACATCACATATCTTTTTGTAAGCAAGTATTTCGGCACAAGAACTTCCAGGGAGAAATACACAAGAAAAAGCTTAGGTGGAAGCAGTAGCAAATTGTCGGTGAATGCTTTCGAAAATGAAGCGTGATCCCGCCAGATGGTGGAGTGTAATGTTAAATACACGAGCCATGCAATGACATGCAGTGCCCAGGTTGTTCGCGTATTTAAATTCGCTTCTTTCATTTGCCACGTCTCGGGTATGAATGCCGCAAGATGCGATTTCAAACACTGTTTTAACAACCATTGAAAATTGCCTTATGCCAGCCCTATAGGCTCGAAAGGTCGCAGGTACCCGCAGGCCTTTTCTTTGGCGATAAAAAGTATGGCAACGTATTTATTCAGGAGCATTCTAAACTATCTTTTAACACTTTTTCTGGGCCTCAGCTGTTGCGGACTCGGTCGCGCACAAACCAACTCAAAGGCCGATACGCTTCAGGTGATCACAAACTATGAGTTCGCCTATCCATTCTGGTCGCCCGACGGTACCCAGATCGTGTTTCAATCCAACTTCACACGCAACTGGCAACTGTACGTCCGCAACCAGGAGACCAACAAAATCCACCGACTCATGGAACATCCCGGTAATGATGTTACGCCCGCGTGGTCGCCCGACGGAACAAAGATCCTCTTCACCTCCGATCGCGATGGCGACGAAGAGATCTACACGTATGATCTAATAACGAAAGAGGTGAAACAGATCACCAACAACACAAACCGGGATATCCATCCCAATTGGTCGCCAGATGGAAAACGGATCATCTTCAATGCTGACCGCAAGGATGTGGTTCCTGAGAAGCTCGTGATCTGCGTGATGAATGCGGATGGCAGTCAAGTCAAGATCATCAAGGAAGATGAGCACATCAATTCCTATGCATCATTTTCGCCAGATGGAAAAAAGATCGCGTTCCTGAAATGGATGGACAAGGGCAACAACGGCGAGATTTTCCTCATGAATGCCGACGGAACCGGCGAAACCCGCCTCACCTCCAACACTACGTGGGATGCCTGGCCGACGTGGTCGAGCAACGGCGACAAAGTCATCTACTCTTCATCACAGCCAGGTGCATTTAAGATCTGCGAAGTCGATATTAATACAAAGAAAGTCAGACAGCTGACGTTTGGCAACGATGAAGATGCGCGGGCGAATTGCAGTAAGGATGGAAGGTATATTGTTTTTAACAGAGGGGCGAGCGGGAAGATTGATATTGTAGTGTTCCGCATATTGAAATAATGCAGGGACACAACAACCACGACGGACCACGACGAGGACGACGTTAAGGTCAATGCTTATGCATTTCGTCGTGACCTTGTATTCCGTACTTGAATTCTTTTTGGCCCAAATGTGTTAACTCCCAAACACGTCTCTTGAAAAAATCTCTATCCAACATTCACCTTTCCATCCTCGACCTCGCCACGATCGTCCAGGGAGATACCTCGGTCGCAAGCGCATTTAAAAGAAGCCTGACACTGGCACAGCATGCCGATCGATTGGGCTACAAACGATACTGGTTTGCTGAGCATCACAATATGGAGAGTGTTGCGTCAGCAGCAACGGCTGTGCTGATCGGACATGTTGCAGGCGGAACAACTTCCATCCGCGTCGGATCTGGTGGCGTGATGCTTCCCAACCATGCACCACTCGTGATCGCAGAGCAGTTTGGAACGCTCGAAGCGTTGTACCCCGGCCGCATCGACCTCGGCCTCGGAAGGGCGCCGGGCACCGACCAGGTGACTTCACTTGCGTTGCGCAGAACACTTAAAGGCGACATCAATGATTTTCCAAACGACGTTGTTGAGCTCATCAACTATTTGGGACCACGGGATCCTGCTGCGAAAGTGCGGGCGATTCCCGGGCAGGGAAGTCAGGTGCCTGTTTGGCTGCTGGGCTCAAGTACCTTCAGCGCGCAGCTTGCAGGGATCCTCGGATTGCCCTTCGCGTTCGCGTCGCACTTCGCACCTAACTATCTCATGGAGGCACTTCGCGTGTATCGCACGAGCTTCAAAGCATCTGCATTCCTTAATGAACCTTACGCTATGGCATGTGTGAATGTGATTGCGGCGGAAAGTGACGCAGAAGCGGAATTGCTTGCAACATCCTTTTATCAACTAGCACTCGGCCTGTTCCGCAACGATCGTCGCTCATTGCCCGCGCCTGTGAAATCGATGAAAGGCATCTGGAGCGAGGCCGAAGAGATGGGTGTAAGACAAATGATGACCTATTCTTTTATTGGAGGCAAGGAGAAAGTAGCTGTGTCCCTTCAATCTTTCCTGGACAAAACAGATGTGGATGAGATCATGGTCGCCACGCATGTATATGACTTGGAGGCAAAGATAAGGTCGATGGAGTTGGTGAACGGATTACGCGGATAAATGCAGTTTCCCGCAGATCTCGCTGATGTAATGTCGCAGACGACCGCGGATCAATGCAGAATGCATTATCAGCGCCGATCTGCGATACTTAATCTGCCGTCATCTGCGGGAAATGTATTCATCAGCGCTATCTTTCATGTCCAATCAAGAATCTGCGATGAGACTCTCCAGCAATTTTGCCTTGCTCTGTGTCTTTCTACCTATACTTTCATTCTCTCAAAGCCCTCCGACGAAAGTCGCTGGCATCCCCGTCAACTACGACGAAGCGCAAGTCGGGACATACACGCTTCCCGATCCATTGACCCTGAAAAACGGCAAAAAGGTAGCCGACACAACGACGTGGTCAAAGAAGCGACGCCCGGAGATATTGACAATGTTTGAAGAGCAGCAATTCGGTAAAGCCCCCGCCAGGCCGCAAAAGCTTTCGTTCCGGACCATTGAATCGGCAACATCCGCTTACAGCGGCAAAGCGATCCGCAAACAGTTGGTGATCTATCTCACGAAAGATACCAGCGATCACAAGATCAATTTGCTAGTCTATGTTCCCGCGAGAGCGATAAAACCATCTCCCCTGTTACTCACAGTTTCTTTTTCCGACAACGCTGCCGCGGTGAACGACACCGGCATCAAACCCGGGATGGTGTGGAAGGACGGAAAGAAAATTCTGGCCACCGACACCTCGCGCCCCACTGTTGACGTGGAGAAGTTCATCGACGCCGGTATAGGCTATGCGACCTTTTATTATGGCGACGTTGAGCCGGATTTTAAAAAGGGAATCCGTTATGGGATTCGCAGTGCATACCTGAAGCCGGGTCAAACCCAGGTTGAGAAAAATGAATGGGGAGCAATCGCTGCATGGTCGTGGGGCATGAGCTGTGTGATGGATTATCTTGAAACAGATAAATCCATAGATTCAAGACGTGTTGCGATCACGGGCGCGTCGCGTCTAGGGAAGACTGCGCTGTGGGCGGGCGCCAACGACACGCGATTCGCGGTGGTCATCGCCAGCATCTCCGGGGAAAGCGGCGCGGCATTGAGTCGCCGCAACTTTGGAGAAACTGTCGGCCATATGACGGACACGTCGCGTTATTTTTATCAGTTCGCACCACGCTACCACGACTATTCAAACAAAGTCGATGAGCTTCCGATGGACGGACACATGCTGCTCACACTCATTGCACCAAGACCATTGCTTCTTCAAACCGGCAGCACGGATAATTGGTCGGATCCCAAAGGCGAGTACCTGGCGGCCCAGGCTGCAGAACCAGTATTTAATTTGTTTGGAAAGAAAGGAGTCGGCGGTGGTCCTTTTCCTGCGCCCAAGGATGATTCGATGTTAAATACCCTTGGTTATTACATGCATGAAGGCGGCCATTCCGTGACGGAAGAAGACCGGGATGTGTTTATACGCTTTATAAGAAAGCATTTTAAGTTATAAACCCTCACTGCGAAGGCACCAAGCCACAAAGTTTCCCAAAGACCTTCGTGCGACTTTGTGCCTTTGTGCTTTCGTGGTAAATGCCGGGCGCTCCATAAACTGATCCGGTCGAAAATCAACAAATTGCATCTGTTACGCTAATGCCCCAGCGCTGATCTTTCGTAAAAAGAAAGTACGAATGGCAGCAAACAGCATCTACATTGTTGGGCCGGGTGCAATTGGCAAATCCCTGGCCGTATTCCTGCAGCGTGAAGGAAGGCGTGTTATTCTCCTTCGCGGAAGTGTCGATGGCAAACCGCCGAAGAGCGAATCCATCAGCATCGCCCTGAGCGATGGGTCCTTCGTCGAAGAAAAGACCGAGGTCAGCACAATTAGCAATTTCAATTCGCTTGATGGGGTCGTCGTTCTTACGAACAAGTCATTTGGCAATCCGGCTCTCGCTGAAGTTCTAAAGAACAGGATAGGAAATTCTCCATTGGTTATTTTACAAAACGGATTGGGTGTAGAGCAACCATTCCTGGACAACGGCTTTCGTTCAGTGTATCGGTGCGTGCTATTTGTTACCAGTCAGCAGACTGGCGCAGGACAGGTTCGGTTCAAACCAGTGTCGGCGTGTCCCATTGGTGTGATTAAAGGTCAATCAGAAGAATTGGATCATATCACACGACTGCTCACCACGCGATATTTTCGATTTTTGCCTGAGGCTACGATCCAGCCAATTATTTGGAAGAAGGCTATCATCAACTGCGCGTTCAACTCCATTTGTCCATTGATCGGCGCAGACAATGGGATCTTTCACCGGAATGCCGTTGCCTTTGGTATCGCAGAAGAAGTGATACGCGAATGCCTGTCGATTGCGTCACGCAAGGGAATTGTTCTAAATGAAGAAGATGTCGTGCAGAATCTCTTAACCATCAGCAAAATGTCCGACGGACAGCTGATCTCCACACTTCAGGACATCAACAACGGTCGCCCCACGGAGATCGATACATTGAATTTCGAGGTGGTGAGGATTGCAGACGGTTTGGGCATGCAGGATCTGGTATCGAGGACGAGGTTGTTGGGTGAACTGACAAAGTTGAAAGAGAAGGGAGTTCTTGTCGTTTGATTCCACCTCATGTCCGCGGGCGACCATATAAGTTCAAACGCGGGACTCATCAATGAGCATCTGGCGCGTTACCGGCGCAGTAAGAAGGAAAGCCATGTGGCATGTTTCTTGGAATTGCTTTTCGCAAAAGAAAATCATGGACAAGAAAATCAGGAAGGTCTTCTGGACCGCCAAGCGGCTCGTGGCTTTCGTCGGCTTTTCCACATTCGTACTTTTTTTCTGCTATCAATTTATTTTCGCCGACCTCAGGCCAACCGGCAGAGCTCGTTTTGACAAACTCACGGTTTCGACTGTAAAACGTGGTGAGTTCAAAGAATACATTCCACAGACCGGCATCGTAGAACCAAGCCGCCAGGTCTTCCTTGATGCTGTTGAAGGTGGAATCATCAAAAACATTTTCATAGAAAGTGGTGCCATGGTGAAGAAGGGGGACAAAATTCTGTCACTCGCGAACCTGAACCGGGAGCTTTCGGTGTGGGCGCAAGAAGCAATTTTCAATGAAAGCATCAACCGCGCGCGTGAGACACGAATCAACCTCATGCGGAACGACATGGAGCAGCGCCAGACACTGGCTGAGATCAGGAACCGGCTCGATATCCTGACTCCGCAATTCGGAAGACAGAAGCAGCTGTATGAAAAGAAACTGATCTCCAGGCAGGATTTTGAGGTGACTGAAGCAGATTATAACTATAATCTTAAAAGGTTTGAGATCGTGTACCAGATGTTCAAGGCTGATTCTGCAGACCGGATCCGTGCGCTGCAAGAAACAACTCTATCGGAGCGCCGGATGATACAAAGTCTCGAGGGTGTGCATCGCATTTTGGATAACCTCCTCGTACGTGCAACGATGGATGGACAATTGTCGATGGCTCACTGGGAGATCGGCCAGGCGATCAACGCAGGACAGCGACTGGGTGAAGTGAACAACACAAGTGAGTACAAGGTCCGCGTGCCGATCGACGAATTGTATCTGCCACGTATTTCATCCGGACTTCATGCTTCAACCGACGTTGCGGGCAAGTCATACGAGCTGGAGATCGCGTACATCTATCCTAACATCGTAAGTGGTCGTTTCGAAGTTGATATGACTTTTGTTGCTGAAAAGCCTGACGGCCTTCGTCGCGGGCAGTCGTTGAGAATGAGGATCGAGCTCGGTCAGCCGTCGCAGGAATTGTTGCTGCCGATGGGTGGATTTTACAAAGACACTGGAGGCAACTGGGTTTTCATTTTGGATGGGGAAACGACAGCCGTCCGCCGCAACATCAAACTCGGTCGAAAAATGGGAAGCGAATATTTTGAAGTGCTGGAAGGACTGTTGCCAGGCGACAAAGTGATCACATCTTCGTACGAGAACTTCGGAAATAACGAAGTGCTGATCCTCGAGTAGCTATTCTTTCTCCACCCACCAGGCCCAAAAGACAAACAGCCACAACATATTCGCGGACCACGAAACCATTTCGGTTGATGGCGGTGGTGGACTCATCAGGTTTGCAATGTGGAAGACAGTGAAGAATACGATGAGCAGCCAATAGGCAACCTTGCGGCGAACATCGGCGGCGCGGTAGTAAATGATCGCGCCTGCGAAGAACATCCCGAACTCGATCACAGGTTCGAGCACAGGATAGTTCCACAATCCAAAACCTACGCGCATTTCTGAAAACGGCGAGAGTTGAAGATCGGGACGGTGGGTGATGAGGTCGAGGATCCAATGACTGATCACGAGTGCGGCCAGCAACAATGACCCTTGCCGGCGTTTTGTGATCGAAAAATAAATCCCGCCCAACACAGCTCCCCACACGATAGACATCAACAAGCTGTGCGACCATGGGTACGAGATGAAGTTCAGCGGCGTGAGGATGGTGATGCCGGGCTCGATCGTGAACGACTCGATCCCGATCAACGTGAAGATAGGCCACAGCAGGTCCAGCATCTGGACGGCAATGAACATCATCGCGAGGGAAGGCGCGTGGGAAAATTTTTTAGAACCGAGCCCGAGAGCGTAGTGACCGATGAACATAATAGGTAAGTGTTAAGGAGTCTAAGTTTGCAAATTTAAATGCCTGCAGAAAGCCTGGAGCGGGATTCAAGGTTGTAATCTGTAAACTGTCCCTTCGCCGCACTCGGGATGACACCGTAAGCCGTCGTTTCGGCACGTGGCGCCAATCAGTGATTTTTTTTGAACGTATTTTGAGTTGTTGAATCGATTTTGATATGGCTTACCTCGCCGAATCACCTTCACTGTCCTCAATTCCGTAATCCTCCGACTTGATATCCGGACACGGTCCGTCACAGCGAAAGAACTCTCCCGAGACGTTGCAGCTGCCTACGCCGAATTCATTGACACCATCGGAGACGGTGATCCTGCCCGGAGCGAGGGTGAATGTGATGGCCTTATCCTCGTTATCGCTCTGGGACGTATCTTTTCCTGTATTGCTTTCATCCACAGTGAACCTGCCATTGGTATCGTCGCTGCAAAAGTCGGCGACGTTGTATTGGATGGAGTAGCTGAATGTATTGTTTCCCTCAAACCGGATGGTCATCCGCGCCTGCTCTGCGGAGCTCGAAGACTGGAGCCGGTATTCTCCGTGATAGGGTGCAAGGGGATGGTTCCTGAGTGAATCCGGAAGGGAGTTGTCGATGGCAGGTCCTGAGGTCGTCGCTGCCACTGGTTCGGAAATGGTTGTAGCAACAGTATCAGTCACCTGGGTTAAGGAATCAGAAGTGGTCTCTGTTTCCGTTGAACGCGACACACAAGCCGATAGTACCAGCAAGAGGAATGGAAAGGTTTTCATGTGGAAAGGTTGGGGAGATGAAAGTTAAAGAATTTTCCACCACAAGGGGGAAACTTAGTGCCTTGTGTCTTTGTGGTAAAAGCCACACACCATAATTTTGCGGGTTTGAACTGCTAATAAAACCGCACCAGTGACTCGCTTCATGTCTTTCATCAGTGGCTCCCGTCGGGGATTTACGCTCGAACACGCCATATTCAATGTGTTCGTCTTCATCCTGATCATGTTTGCGGTGCTGGCCACCATTATCAATTTTGCCATCCACATGCATTTTGTCGTCAACATGCTCTCGGTGGTGGGTTCTCTTTCCATGTTCGCGCTGTTTTACCATACCCGCATCGCGGGTGTCTTCAAACCCGGACATATCTTCTTCCTCCTGTTCTATTCCACTGCCCTCCTTGGCGCGGTCTATTTCTTCAACGCCGGCATCGACGGTCCTATTTCATTCATGTTCGTAATGGTGATGATCATCCTTGTGATCGTCAGTCCGGAAAAATTGCAGGCATTCATTTTTTTGTTTGTTCTCGCGGCACTCATCGGCATACACATCTACGAGTTGCGCTTCCCGGAAATCACGGTCCCGTATACTTCGCGCGAAGGGCGTTATGTGGATGTCATCAGCTCCTTCACATACTGCATGACGTTCATGGCGCTTACCATCATGGCATTCAAACGCAGCTACAACCGTGAGCGTCGGAACGTCGAAAGCAAGAACAAGGAACTTTCCGCGCTGTATTCCGACTTGCTGCGCAAGAACGAACAGATCAAAGTTTTGCTGAAAGAGTTGAATCACCGCGTGAAAAACAATCTGCAGGTTGTATCGGATCTGTTGAGTCTCCAGGCCCGCCGCACCAACGACGCAGTATCCATCGCCGCATTGAGTGAAGGGAAGGACAGACTTATGTCCATGGTGCTCCTTCATAAAAAGCTCTATCTCGACGACAGTTCTGATGAGGTGAATCTAAAGGAATATGTTGGCGACTTGCTTCGGTACCTTCTTGGCGACATGACGGACGGAAAGAACGGTATCCGGATCAAATCCGATATCCACGACATCAATATCACATCTCAGGTTGCTATACCATTTGGGTTGATCCTGAACGAGATTGTTACCAACATCCGTAAGCATGCATTCACTGGAAGCGAAGGCAGCCGGGAGATAACGCTTATATGTCACCGCAAAGACAATTCTTTGACGCTGGATGTGCAGGACAATGGTACTGGGTTTGTGTCGAAGGCAGAGCCTGGTAAAACAGGAAAAGGTTTTGGCCTGGAATTGATCGACATGTTAGTGGCTCAACTGGACGGTAAATGGAGTATTGATGGAACTTCAGGCACGCGCATTCTACTAGAATTTCCAATAGAAATAAAAAATTAAACCGCAGAAGCGCAGAACCCTTCGACTCCGGTCAGGGGTGACGCTTCCATATTACTTTGTGCAGCTTGGGATCTTCGTGGTGAAAAGCCTGGCAGAAAATGAGAATAATTATAATAGAAGATGAGCGCATCGTAGCGCAGAACGTAACGGACCTCCTCACACAAGAGGGCTTCGATATCGCGGGTGTTGCTGACAGTTACGACAGTGGCCTGAAGCTGTTCCTCGCAACGGAACCAGAGCTAGTGCTTTGCGATGTACGGATCAAAGGGACGCTCACCGGTGTAGACCTGATGAAGCACCTGAAGAAGTCTTTCGATTTCAAGATCATCTATGTTACAGCTTATGGTGATGAAGCCCTTCTCGCCGAAACGCAGTCTACGAGCCCGGCAGCATTCGTGATAAAACCTTACACCGAGAAGCAGTTGCTGGTGAGCATCCGTCTCGCCATGGGCAGTGCCCCGCAACAGCCCAGCAATTCCATGGCTGATCCCAAGCTCAACGCCTATGAGGAACTTTCGCTCCGCGAAAAGCAGGTCCTTGCGCTGGTGGGCAAAGGCAAGACCAGCAAAGAAATCTCGGAGGAGCTATTTATTAGTCCGCTTACAGTAGAGACGCACCGAAAGAACATATTGAAGAAGATGGAGTTCGACAGTATGGTGCAACTGATTGTGTTTGTGATATCGAATAAACTTTAATACGGAATCCAGTATCAAATAAATGTACGGATTAAACGACCCTGGCTTCATTTCGGACTCAGTCATGCTATCAGTGTCATAAACTCCACCCTAAGGGAGCACCCAAATCATCAAATTTTCAAATTGTCTTACACCAGTTCAGGACGAATACCTACCTCCGGGTATTGACCCCGCGACAGGTTCTCTCGTTCTTTCGCGCGAAAATCTGCACTATGAACAAGAACCTTACCGCCAAGCTATTGTCAATTATTTTATGTCTGACAATGTTCACTTTTTCTTCTTGCGAAGAAGACGAAGATGATGTAAAAGAGACATGCGATTCATCCAATTACGATCCTTCCTCGGCAAACTACACGTGCTCCAACGGTTATGTTGCCGTTGGTAACAACCGCTGTTGCCCGCCAAATGCTCTTTACTTTTGCCCCACAACGGGAAAATGTTACACCACCTGTGAGGCTGCGTCGGATGCAGGTTGCGGCAATGTTGTTTATGCAAGCAGCGGCAGCGCGCCGAGCCCCGGCGCCGGCGGAAGCACTTCCGGCGTTTGCGCCACTGCTTACAAACACTTGAGCGATGCACAGCTCGACGCATTTTGCGGAGCTGCGTATGCTTATCGTTGCCTCAATGGCAAGCCCCTCAGCGACCCCAGCGTACAGTCCGTTTGCAATTCCTACAAGCAGATCAAAACAAACAGCGCGCCCGATTGCCCTTATTGCAAATAGTTTTTTTATGAAATCGAGAGTTACATACGGATTCGTTTTGACCATTTTGGTCTCAACTGCCTTCGCACAGATCGAAGCACCCTCTGGTCCATACACATCGGACGACGGTCGTTATACAGTGAACATCAAGTTTGAGGATGGGAACCTCACAGTAGTTGAGCCCAACAAGACGTCGGTTTATACGCCCACGGGTGAGAATATGTATGAATTCACCAACCCGGTGAACGGCAGGCATTACAAGATCCAGGTCGAAGACAAGCGGACACTAGCGGCTTTCGGCAGCACAGGAAAGACAAGCTTCTATTACACGGGCAACGCTGTTGTAAATAGTCCTGAGACCATCCAGTTCTACAAAACCATGGCTGATCGTTATCAGGTCAAAATGAAATCTGATGCCAAAGATGCGCAGCTGTGGTCCTTCTGTTCAGGGGCCGCGACACAACGCTGGAGATTAAATGACCAAGGATTTGAGGCTTACGCGAAAGAGACGATCGGTTCCATGCGGCTGATCCTCGAAGATCAAAGTAAATGCCCTTGTCCGGACGCGATTCCGCCGGCGTTGTGGGTTAAATACAGGGAGTAGCCACTATCGAATGCAGTGGGTCACGCGGAAAATGCATTTCACGCAGATAGCGCGGATGTAATTCGCAGATTTCAGCAGATCTAATACATAATGCATTTGATTCTGCGTCTGGATGAAATCATTCGGGGCAGATGCCCTACTTGATCGGCATTTATCTGCGTCTATCAATCTCAATCTGGAAATCCTTTCTATTGTCGTGTATTGAAAACCAGATGGCTTTCAGATGCAGAATCGCATCGATTGCATTTTTTGTCAAATTCAAATCATGACAGAAAATGAAATTTCATATAAAATCCGCGGGGCAATTTTCAAGGTGTACAATAATCCTGGCCCAGGACTTTTCGAATCCGCTTACGAAAAAGCTCTAATCCATGAATTAACGAAGGTAGGACTGAAAGTTGAATATCAGGTATCCCTGCCATTTATTTATGACACCATAAAAATGGACCTGGGTTTCAGAATGGATATTGTTGTCGAGGGTCTTGTTGTGGTGGAGGTCAAATCCGTCGAGGCATTAACTGAAATCTTTCACAAGCAACTGCTTACATACCTTGTCCTATCCAACAAAAAACTTGGTTTGTTTGTTAATTTTAACACGACGGAAATAGATAAATCGATCTTCAGGATCGTCAATGGATTGTAAGCCCATCACGCAGAAAATGCATTTCACGCAGATAGCGCGGATGTAATTCGCAGATTTCCGGAGATCGAATATCAATTGCATTGATCTGCGGCACATCTGCGGTATTTAATCTGCGTTCATCTGCGTGAAATGCATTAACCCGCGCAAATCCATTATTTCTTACTCGCCAACGCCTCCGGCACAGTCACACCTTTGGCAGATTCAACCGTGCCATCGGGGTTGAAGTACACTTGTATTTTCTTTCCCTCACTCTTTGCCGTGAATACATAGTAGCGAAGCGTCTGCGTCGAGGTTCGCGCATTCGCATCAAAATGAATTTTCCACTGACCTTGCGCGGAAACGTTAAGATCGTTTTGAAGCGACTTCACGATCCCTACCGGCACTTCTTCCTGGATCACTTTCTTCGACATGGCTACGGCTTGCGCGTTTGCCGATCCCACTGCCACTGCACACACAAACAACAACATCAATCCTGCTTTCATAAAATTTTTTTTTGGGTAGAACATTTTTAGTTACCATTATTCCAACGGTCACAACGCAATCGGGTTAGATTAAAAAAAGTTAATTATGGTTAATGCATGTAGCGCGATGTACGCTAAGGAATGCACCCATTGACCGCATGATAAAGATTGATGTAATGACTTTATCCCGATTCAGAATTGAAATTGCCCGGTTGAGATGAATTCTAATAACCTTGCGTATGGTGAAGAAGGCGGGAGAAGATCAATAAAAAAATAGTCAACATTGAACAGAGATATTGCTGAAAAATACATTTCCCGCAGATATCGCAGATGTCATGTCGCAGATCTTCGCAGATGAAATACAGATGCACTGATCTGCACGAATCTGCGATACTCAATCAGCGTCCATCGGCGTGAAATGCACTAATCAGCGCTATCCATCAAAATCCGGGTTCAAATCTGAATTCCCTATCTTGTGTGGGTGTCCCCTCCTCCATCGAACGCTCACAATAGCGGCATTTGTCTTCTGTTTCAATGCAGCCTCCGCGCAAGGCATTAACCAATTCTGGACTGACTATTCCGCCGACTATCCCTTCGCCAATAAGTACCTCGCCGAGATCGAAGCCTCCTACCAAACCCTCACCTCCGACAAAGACAAATGGCGCAGCTATAGCATCACCCCCGACTTCGAGGTGAATATCACTCCTCACCTCGACCTTATGGGACAAACGCTACTCTCCTACACCGACCAGACCGCCACCTACAGCTCCTTCGAAGTCCGACCCATCTTCATCGCCAAATATTATTTCACACCTGGTAAGCGAATCGATCCACGACTCTCCATCAAATACGAGCATCGCATGTTCCACGAGCTCGACATCGACAACTGGCTCATCAGCAACCGCGTTCGCTTGCACGGAGAAGTCATCGTGCCAATCAATCGCGAAAGTATTTTCACCGACAAACTGTGGTATGGGATGGTTGAAGGTGAATGGTTCTGGCTGTTGGATAAAAATGTAAAGGAGCGCTTTGTGAATATTACCTTTGTGCGATTCGGAGTCGGTTACAGATTGAGCTACAACCTTCGCTTCGAGGCATTCTATTTGATCCAAACGACGCATAACCAATTGGACGGGACTGATGCGATGGAAGGGATCGTGCGGATACGCATCAAGCATTTCTTACGAAAGTTGGGGCCGTAACCACGAAGACTAAGGAGCATGAAGGTCTTTGCATTTCATTGTGGAGGTGGGTGCCTTTGTGTTCGTGGCAGATGCATAAGTTTGTAACAATCTCCTCCCTGTGCCCGATCGCAAACAACGAGATTTTTACGAGTTGATGTTCAGCACAAATGATTTTATGCGTGCGCTGAGCTACCGCGATTTCTTTTCTCCTGGATGTCTGGCTCTCCTGGTGGTTGCGCTGAACGAAATCGTCAGCTATTACTCAAATGATGAATGGATTCGAGTCAACTCCGGTAGGTTCGGGCTCACGTTTATTGGAATCATGATGGTAGTCAATCACGCCATGTATTTCTATGAGCATAAACGCCCGAACAATTACATCGGGAGGATATTCAGCGACTTTATCCTGTTGGTTCTCTATAGCGCAATATCGAAACTAAAACAATTTCTATTTGAAACTGGCTTTTCCATCAACATTGAAAACCTCGGGGTACTGCTCGGGGTTTTGCTCGTGATCTTTTTTTTCCTGGCAGTCTACGAAGCAAGTATCGCATTGCTTAAACGTCTTTTTCGTCTTTTCCGATGGCAAATCTTGTAAAGACCAAGGCAAGCATATCGCTACTGTCGTTGTCGATACTTGTTTTGGTTCCGATGCTGGAATCCAATTTTTACGCCCCTGTAACAATTAAGCGGTGGACCAAACTGGATTGGAATGACTTCCAGGGTCTTCCACAGGTGTTCAGTCGGTTCGGGGCAGCCATCAGCAGCACGGTGTACCTGGAATATGATTCGGCGGCAAAATCCTACCGCGCTTACGCCGGGCAAGACAACATGCGGTCGTGGGTTCGCGAGCACACGAAGGGATCTGACTATTCTTTGAATCACGAGCAATACCATTTCAATATCACTGAACTTTGTGCGAGGCAGGTGAACCGGTTCATCGAGGATAACCCGGGAGAAATTGAATACAGGTATTGGCTGGAAGTGAAATCAATCCGGGAAGATTTGACAAGGGAACAGCGGAACTTTGACATAGAAACCGGTCATGGCCAATATTTCGGAGCGCAGCGACGCCTGGAATTCAAAATTGATTCCGCGCTCGCGTTGAATACGGGATGGGTACTCGATAGGTTTTCGGGCGCCACGGTCTATCTGCCTTCGCCGCCCAGCCTAAGCAAGGCCATGAAAAACAATGTCAGGTATCGAGAATATACATGGGGAAAATATGGGATGGCATTCAATATGACGTCCATGCAAAGCGAGGCTTACGACGATAGCTCACTTCTCCGGATTGAGCGCTACTATATCAATGGAATAGATACGCTTAAATCGATAAAGTTTTCGAAGGTCAATGGACTGAAACGGGTGATGGTAACATTGAAAGATTCATTAAATCAGACGGCGTATTCACTATGGGTTCTTGATCAACCGAATCTATATAATGCCTCCGCTAAATTCTCGAACAATAGTGGTGACACAACCGGGTACAGCCAAATCGCCCGATCTTTTTTGAATTCTTTTAGGATACTGGACACGGACAGTCTGTGGCTGGCGGATTTTAAAGAGCCGGAAGAACACATCTCCGACGCAACGCCGATGGTTCCAACATCTACCGTCTCCAAGACCTCTGAATGCGTCACCATAGAAGATGTTGATCGGAATCCCGGATTCTACACTCGTCCAATCTGGCGAAGTGATGGAGCCTTTTTGCTCCCCTTTGACGACGTCGTGCACGACGACAGCCTTCACGCAGCCGATATTCTCTTCGTTGACCGAAAAATTCACGTGTTTGCACCTACGAATGAGGGCCAGGTCTATTTCATCCCTGCCAAGAATGTGACTAAGAAGTCCTTTCAAATCCAATTTGGGTACACGCTAAAAAAGGACTCCATCAAGCCCTGTTACACAATGCATCATCATACGATGATAGTGACACGTTGAAGTCAACCCCGGCATTCACCGCAAAGACACCAAGACACTAACGAGAACTAAGGGTTCTTTGCATTTCTTTGTGCACCTTCGTGTCTTTGTGTCTTCGTGGTAGAATTTCTTCATCTTCTCAAAACCGAGCTCGCCCACACGGATCTCATCCAATGGCTTGTCCTCATCTTCGGCGTCTCCGAAGTACTGCTCGCCCGCGCGAACAATATTTTATTATATCCCGCGGGGCTCGTCGCCATTGTACTTTCAGTATATAGCCTCTTCGTAGCACAACTTTACGCCGAGTGCCTGTTAAATCTCTATTACTTCGTCATGAGCGTTTATGGCTGGTGGTATTGGATCAGGAAAAAAAATGAGCCGCCAGTCAAAATTTCCTACACGAATCGTCGCGAGTGGATGGTCACACTTTCGATCGTCTTCGGTGGCTGGCTGATGCTTTGGTTTGTGCTGAAACAATTCACCCCGTCGACGGTTCCCATGTGGGATTCCTGGATCAGCGCGACGGCCTGGGCCGGCATGTGGCTGCTCGCCAGGAGAAAAGTGGAGAACTGGGTGTTGCTTAACATCTCCAACATCTTTGCGATTCCCCTTCTTTTTCAGAAAGGCCTGCCGATGATGGGCATCCTCACCATCATTTTATTCCTCGTTGCCGTGAAGGGTTATTTCGATTGGATAAAAACATTGCGTGCCGACAACACTCAACTTTCACCCGTTGTTGAATGAGCGTTGCGCATCCATCGACATTTATCACTGCTGCTATTCTCGATGAGATCCGTGAACACGCACACGAAGCCGAGTTACTCCGCGATCTTCATCCACGTCAGCTTGAAATCATCTTCAGGGAGAAGTGGCTGAAAATGTTTGTCCCGAAAGAGTTTGGTGGACTCGCCATTTCACTACCTGAAGTTTTGCGCGTCGAAGAAGCCCTTGCCTGGGCCGACGGCAGCACTGCCTGGGTGACGACGCTCTGCAGTGGCGCGGGTTGGTTCGTTGGATTTCTGGACCCGTCGCTTTCACAAAAGATCTTTCATGCCCATGATCTATGCGTTGCCGGCAGCGGCAATGTGAGCGGCACTGCCGAAGTTGTTAAAGACGGCTACAAGGTCAACGGCTCCTGGAAATATGCGAGTGGATCGCTTCACGCTACGTTGTTCACCGCGAACTGTGTCATCAATGAAAATGGAAAACCCAAACTTGAATCCGACGGCAAACCCTTGATAAGAGCCCTTGCCTTTCTGCCCAACGAAGTTCAAGTCATCCGAAGCTGGAACATGATGGGGATGGTTGCGACAGCGAGTCATAGTTTTTCTGTTACCGACCTTATCGTTCCATCCAACCGTGCCTTTCAGATCGACGCGCGGCACGCGAAGATTGGAACGGCCATTTATCAATATCCTTTCTTGCAATTAGCCGAGACAACGCTCACGGTAAATCTCTCCGGCATGGCACAGCGGTTTCTGGATTTGTGCAAAGAGAAATTGAGCCGCGGTGGCGCAGAGGCGCAGAGAAAAATGGAAGACGGGATGACTCAACGAGATATCGAAGCCCGCCGTAGGCCCGGGGAGGCTTCGAAGCCTGTCAGTCTGAGCGCCGACGGCGAAGGTTCTTCCGAAGTTGTCAGCCTGAGCGCAGTCGAAGGCCTCTCCGTCAATAAGGAACACATAGTCGAAGGTGACACGAAACTCCATCAACACTACTCCCTGCCAAAGCCATTAGCCAATGCCATAGCCGATTTCGCTTCCGCCCGCACCGCCTTCTACGCCGCCGCCGAAGTTTCATGGGAACATTGCAAAAATGGAAACGAGATTCCTTTGGAACTTCTTCACAAAGTTTCTACTGCCAGTCGCGCGTTATCAACAGCATGTACAGTGTTGGTTGACAAGCTTTATCCTCACACCGGACTCAGTGCCGCAGACGTTTCCACTGAGATTAACAGAGTATGGAGGAATTTTCATACGGCGGCGCAGCATAGTTTGTTTTGCAGGTGAAATGCAAAGGTGTTCACAAAGGCCACGAAGGGGAGCACAAAAGCTTACAAAGGAAATTCTTTGTGCCGTTTGTGATTTCCTTCGTGCGCTTCGTGATCCTGCATTCTTCTACTCAAAAAACTTCTTCGCCTTCATCAACTTCACCCAAAGCGCATAACCCTCCCTATTCAGATGAAGCCCATCCGCCCTCGCATATTTCACACTCAACTTCCCATCCTTATCTCTCAATTCCTTATTAAGATCGACAAACACATACCCATGCGAGTTCGCGTTGCTCCTTAGCCGCGCGTTCAACTGATCCGTCTTTGAATTTTTATTGAAAACTTCCGGATACTCGTTCTTACAATTATCGTTCGTTGGCAGAATGCTGTGGACATAGACTTTCGTTCCAGGCGATCCCGCGCGCACCCTTTCTACGATCGTATCGATATTCTTTGCGATAACATCAATCGGAATATTCTGTGCGATGTCATTAATGCCAATCTCCACGAACAGCTTAGCCGGTTGGCGTTTAATGACATCCTCGAGTCGCTCCAGTACCCCAAAAGTATTGTCCGCCGCGATTCCCCGGTTTACGACGGACGAATCACCAAGCAGCTTCTTCCAGTTTCCGTACTCGACGTGGCTGTTGCCCAAAAAAATGGCGTTGCCTTTTGACACGGATTCAGTTTTAAAAAGCGCGACTCGCCCGTCATAATACTCCCTTGCATAACGGATCGTGTCATAGCGTGGAATTTGCGCACTTGCCGCATGTGCCAGCAAACAACTAACTATTACAACAATGAGAATTTTTATCACTTTCATTTGATGATAGATTTCTTCTTCGGTATCCGTGGCGAGATTAGCGTCTTTGCGTGAGGCATTTATTTCCTCCTCACATATCGTTCACCAGAATGAAGAAAGCTCATCTTCCATCCCCCATTGGCTTTCCTGAATGCGGCACTTCCTAAAAACTTCAACGTGTGCTTCGTGGAATCCTTCATGAAAAAGTTCGCCTCTTCGTAGTAGGCCAGGTAGGCAGAGTTCACGTCCATATTCACCCGGAAGTTGTCAAACCTGAAACGCGCTATTACATAGGGGAATCTCTTCATCTCATTGAACACACTGTCGTTGGTCCATACTTTTCCCTCTTCATACAGGAAGAAGTCTTTAGTGACGACCTCCTTCATTTTGTTGGTATTCCTCGTACCGATCCCTTCAAAGTACGTGATCAGGACCTGCTTAATCTTTTCGGTCTCGTCCTGGTTTTTTTGCGACTTCGCAGGTGATGGCATAGCGCAAAGAATGGCAAGTAGTGTCCAGCATTTCATATTCCCTATGTGGCTATGTCTTTGTATCTGCCTCCTGTATGTTTCATGCATTATAGGTCCTAAAATATTGGCCGGATTTGAGAATAGATGTGCAGAAATTCTCAATAATTAGCGTGACGTATTAGCCGCGAAGGCTCAAAGACGCTAAGAAACGTCAAGATGCTGGATCATGTCTCCTTCGCGATCCTTGGCGCCTTAGCGGCAAGATTATCCCACCTTCCTGAATGTCCCGGGCTGAGTGCCATACCGCGACTTAAATGCGCGACAAAAAGCACTCTCATTCTCAAAACCACACAGCCACGTGACGTCTTGAACAGAAGTTTTGGTTTCTTTTAATAGCCGTACTGCGTTCGCAAGGCGGATCTCCTTGAGATATTGATGGGGCGTCAGATGAAAGGCCGCCTTGAACTGGCGGATCAGCTGCGGAACAGAGATACCGGCTGCAATACTGAGTTTATCCAGGGCATGTTTGTTCATATAACTGGAATGCATCACGTCCTTCGCGATGCAAAGCCGTCTATAAATTTCTTTTTGAGTTCCCGCTTTGATCGCCTGTACTCCTGAAGCACGCGCCACTTCATTTCTGTGCGATCGGATCAACTCATGCAGCAAGAAAACCAAATGCTCATCGACCCACTGGCTGTCGTAACCATTGTTGTTCAATGCGGTTAGAAGACTTCGCAATCTCGACTGCAGGTTCGGATCCACTTCATTCAGTGTTTGGAAGAATTGCGGCATCTGCTTTCCTGTTTCAAATGGACTATCCAGTGACTCACCCACTGTTCGAACCGCATCACGAAAAACCGATGCAGCAAATTCCCTTCTGAAAAACACCGATACGGTATGTGTCCCGGGCTGATCAACCCTACACGCATAGGATTGATCGTGGTTGAGGATCAGGAATTGTCCAGGCCGGACAGCCAGCTCATGACCATTGACGCCGTACCATTCCTCGCCACTGAGCACAGTCTTGATTGAAAGACAGCCGGCGTGATGGTCGCAATTGGATTTGTTGGACGCGGCGTTGAAGATGATGTTGTGGTGATCGAATTGGCTGAAGTGGAGGCGTTCGTTGAAGCCGGGGAGGGAGTGGTCGGGGAGGGAGGTGAAGTACATATGGCTTCCTGATGTGTTAATAACGAAAGCGAGGCGAAACCGATTTTGAATTTATGGATTGGAACGCGAGGAAATAAATCAGGCGATTTTGCCTGTTCAGGCCGAATCCCTTATTTTTGCAGTCCTAATTCAATAAAACGCATCCAGAGGAGTGGTAGAGCGGTTTATTGCACCGGTCTTGAAAACCGGAGACCCTTCACGGGGTCCGGGGGTTCGAATCCCTCCTCCTCTGCGAGTTCCTCAAAGCCTTGGCTAATTGTCAAGGCTTTTTCATTTTTTTCGTGGGAGCAATACTAGGTGATTGCAAAGATGCCCGATAAAATTTGATAAAAACTTGCTACCTTAGATAGTCTGTGCAGCCGCAGGTTATCCAGGATTCTGCACTCTTGCAATCACAACTCAAAACTGCGAAAACATCATTTGCAAGCTCATCGCTCGGCGTCTGATCGATCGTGCCGGGGAACATTCAGCAATGTTGTCCGAGTTAATAGCATATAAATAACGTACAGAAATAAATAAGACGTATGTGGGCGAATAAACATGAATGGCATCCTGATGTGACAGTATTAGAGCGGTTCCTGGCGGAGCGCATCATCCAACGCTGCGATTACAACGAAATAATATCAAACAAACATCGCTCATCAAATGGATATACTCAGTTAAAAGAATTAATTCAATTGTGTGGCCTAACCAACAAACGAAGTCGCACAGTTAAAACTCTCGTAGTGTTGCTGGAAGAAGCATCATCTCCATTCATAAAACAAAACATCGTCAATGACGAAATTGTGAGACAATATTTCTCAGACCTTCGAGAATTCGTTCTAAAATTTGATCGAGAAAAACTACTTGGAGAACGCAACCAAGTCAACCTTTTAGCCCTCCAGGGCCTTCAGCACAATCTTAAGTTGTACGAAGTTCAACTGGAGGGTAATTATTTTTCACTTCTAAAAAGAGAACTATTATTAATTGACTATTCAGGTACCGTTCAATTTCAAAGGCGGGCTGATCGCGTTTCCCTTCTAATAGATTTACTAGTTCCTTATTTAATATTTCACGGATATTCTATTGCATCGATCAGGGAAGGGTTAACGACGTGGCTAGTACAAAAATATCATTTCACAATCAAAAGGATACTTGATTTTTTTCACGGCAACGAGCGACCATTCCATTTTCTGCAACACTTAAGTTCCGATGCGGATGAGCGCGCACGATTTCTTCATCTTTTGGAGTCTATTCTTGGCACGCCAATTTCAGAAATAACTGCTTCGCAAATTGGCAGTGAATTTATCAAGGACAATAACCTACATCCAGATCAAATTTTTGCAAAATATGAGCTGAAAGTGCTCGATCCTCATAATCACATCAGGAACAATTATGACAGTTTGCTTAAGCAGGTGGTTTTTAAGCGGGAAAGAGAGAATCTCGGCGTATTTAACAACTTTTTTTCAAATTCATTCTGGTCATCTAATGATCAAGTAAAAAAGTTGCGACGAATTGCTTTGGAGGGCGATCCCATCAATGTTGCATCACGAGGAAGGACATTTCGAAACACGCTGAAAAAATGCGCAGAAGAATTTCGTTTCGATTTTTCCGAATCGGATGATATTCCAATCACTGATAATTTCCCGTTAAACAATGCGGTATACTATTACAACCTAGCGTTGGGATCGAAGTCAATCGAAAATTCACTTTCACTTTTATGGACCACCCTCGAATCAATAATCCCCTATCGCTTATCTAATACTGACATCGAATGTGTCCAACACACAATCTGCACCGGCTTGGGCATTGGGTCAATAGTACGCGATCTGCAAGGATTTGTAATCCGTTTTAAGCGTGTAAATCAATTTAATAATAAAATCCTTGAAGCCTTGGATACAGACGCATTCAAATCTAATCTAACAAGTGAGGGTATGAACCGGTCTTTCGAATGGATTACTGATCAACCTAAGGTGAAAGAAAGATTTGATACTATTAAGGCGAGTTCAGAACTATTGGCTTACCAATATGCATTAATGGGGAAAATGTTCTCGGAAGGAAAGCTGGAAAATCTATTGGATCGAATTAACAATTCTGAAATTTCGATGAAGTATCAACTTCAAAGAGTGTATTTGCACCGAAATCAAATCGTCCATTCAGGCGATTTGGTCAACGAATATTCAAACCTTTGGATGCATCTTGAGTGGTATGTTGGAAAACTTCTTGCATACTTTTTTATTCAAGTCCATTATCTTTCCAAAAAAGAATCCTTCGAAGATATTTTCAGAGAGCTAGAAGCGGATCGGAACTATGTGGTCTCATACTTAACAAAAAACAAATCGAAATTAATTATTGATTTACCTGACAGAATTAAAAAAATAATATTTGGTCAGGTCTGGCAGTCGTTCTAACAATATCTGAGTTTTGCAAACGTCGAATCAACACGGCTGATCTGGATCGCAAACTTCAGCATGAGCGTGTTAGCAGCTCTCTTACACTTAATAAAATTAAATTTCTCTTTTCTTACTCCCCATACGGATCCATTATTCCCAATCGGCGTATATCCCTGCTTCCTCCAGAACTGGCCTAGATTTACGGTGCCGCGAAATTCATGCCGCTAGAAAATTTTAAACCGCTGAGACGCAAAGACGCTGAGGAATCGCAAAGGCTTTTCTGTTCTTCTCTGCGCCTGCCGTCAGGCTGGCCTTGGAGCCTCTGCCGTTCAATTTTGTTTTTTCATCAAGACCCCAGCAGCCCATCTGTGACTTTATTTGCAACCCCTGATTACTATCTCAAAACCTCATCGTTATGTCCGATCCCATCCGCAATGTGTCCCTCTCTTTTCCATGCCGTGAAGAGTGGGATAAGTTCGAAGTAGTGCCAGGCGGTCGTCTGTGTGGCAGCTGCAAGCACATCGTCAGGGATTTTCGCGATTGCAACGCGCAGCAATTACAGGAGGCAATGAAAAGCGGTCAGCGTGTGTGCGGTCGCTTTCGTGCTGATCAACTCAGCCCTGCCTTCGCGAAAGCGGCTGCAGCTGCACTTGCCTTGAGCGTTGTGACTGCATGTGAAAAGCCAATACCATCACCGGCAAATACACCTCACGAAATTATTAACCTCGGATCGCCTCCTGTTATGGGCCAACCTTTGCCTACTGACTCCCGGGACTTAGAATTAATGGGTGACGTCGAGTTTGAAACCCTGGGCATAATCATTACTGAACCCGATACGGTGAGGACAGGTCCTAGGTAAAAAAATGCAACCGCAAAGAGCGCAAAGTCTCTCAAAGACCTCATGGATTTTCTTTGCGCGGACCTTGGCGATCTTTGCGGTTCCTGTATCCTTTTATTTCTTCAACGCCTCTCTGACTTTCGGCGCAATCTTATTTCCAAAGATCTCTATCGACTTCATCAGCAACTCATGCGAAGGTCCTCCCACGTCCATGTGAGCAGAGAATCGCGTAAGCCCAAACATCTCGTGCATCTGTAAGATCTTGTCGATGGCTTCGTTCGCGTCACCAAAAAGATAAGCACCATTCTTCCCACGGCCCGCTTCGTACTGCGGTCGCGTGAACGGCGGCCAACCGCGGCTGCGGCCTACGCGGTCCATCTGGGATGAATAAACCGGATAGTATGTATCAGCAAGTTGCTGACTGTTTTCACCGAAGAGGCTGTGCATGTGCACTCCTACCTGGAAATTATTCATGTCGTGACCATGGTGCCCCCACAACTCCTTATAATACTGGAACAGCGGCTGGAACTGCTTCGGGTTTCCACCGATGATGGCGAACATCACCGGCAACCCCAATGTCGCCGCGCGCACCACGGACTCAGGCGTACCTCCTACGGCGATCCAGATGTTGAGCTTGTTGTTCACGGCGCGCGGCAACACTTGCTGGTTGTCGAGCGGCGCACGGAATTTTCCTTTCCAGGTGATGGGATTCTCGTTGTTGATTTCTAACAAAAGCTTTAGCTTCTCGTCGAAGAGGTTGTCGTAGTCCTGTAAATTATATCCGAACAACGGGAACGACTCAATAAAACTCCCGCGTCCCGCCATGAGCTCCGCGCGTCCGTCGCTGAGCTGGTCCACTGTGGCGAACGACTGATAGATGCGCACGGGATCAGACGAGCTCAGCACGGTCACCGCGCTACCCAGCTTGATCTTCTTCGTCACCGACGCTGCTGCCGCCAGCACTACTTCCGGAACCGACACTGCATAGTCGGGACGATGGTGTTCACCGATACCGAAAAAGTCGATGCCAACTTCGTCCATGAGCTTTATTTCTTCTAGCAGCTCGCGCAGCCGCGCTCCTGCCGATTGGGGTTTGCCTTGCGCGTCGTAGTGATTGTCGCCGAACATACCGATACCGAGTTCCATAGGATGAGTGAGTTGTGTGGGACAAAGGTACAGCACCAAAACGAGGTAAGGTTGGGCTTTGGCTTTTGGCCATAGCCTTGGCTGTGCGCAGTTGCGACGAGGTCTGTTTTCTGAATTACGCTCGCGGGCTTGACCTAAGGTTTAGATTTTTGCCGCGAAGGCGCCAAGAAGCCGCAAAGAATTCTTCGCGCCTTCGAGTCTTCGCGGCCAAGTCCCACATTTCTCATAAACGATAAAATGTATACAGAACTCGCACTTGCTTCTAAACGCACCCCTGCCTACTGCTTCCTCGCCACTGTGTACTCTATATATCATAGACCTCAGTATGATTTTTGTAACCTCTTGCAGCGGCATCACTCTAATTACAAAAACAAAAACATATGGAACCGCTTTCAACAACGCAGCATATGCAACAACTTATGCGCGTTACGTACGGCATCGTGCCGATTGTAGCAGGTGCAGATAAATTCACCAACCTGCTAACGCACTGGGTTGATTGCCTCAACCCGATGATAGCCTCAATGCTACCTTTCAGTCCCTCGACTTTCATGATGATCGTAGGCGTGATCGAGATCGTCGCGGGGATCCTTGTGCTCACGAAAACAAAAATAGGTGCGCCGATCGTGTCAGCATGGCTGGCGTGCATCGCCATTCAACTTATATTAAGCGGCCACTATTTGGATGTTGCGGTACGCGACTTAGTGATGGCAACGGGTGCTTTTGTGTTGTATAAACTTACAGTCGCCGTCGAGGCGAGCTTGCCAGTCGCGACGTTACATAGATGAGGGTCTTTCACCAGAAAGACGCAAAGGCACAAAGTGCACAAAGAAAGCTCTTCGTGTCTTTGTGTCTTCGTGACAAGTGCCGCCTACCTTTCCCAGAACTTAGGCGGCTCGATCCCCAAGGCCCGAAGATACACATACCCCTGCGCACGATGATGGATCTCATTATCAACTAAGTAAAGGATTGACCAATACACCGTGCCATCAAACTGGTTGAAGAATTTCTCCGGCTCCTGGAATCTTTCGGCAGGGATCTGTGGCCACAATGCATTCATACGTGCGGTTGATTCATCCCAGAGTTTCAAAAGTTCAGCTTTGTTCTTAGGCTTCGGAAATGCTGCTTCCATTTCTTGCCAGGTCTTCCACTTGCGCGTGACAACGCCTTCAATGCCTGGCGCTGCCATCGTGAGCATCTCCATCGCCAATTCACCGAACGGCCGCATGCCACCCACTGAAAACGTAAAGAGCTTGTCTTCAGGAAATGCTTCGATCACTTTGCGGGTAAGGCGGCGGTGGCCCTGCCACTGCTCGAAAAGCTGTTCAGGCGAGATAAATGTCTTCGATTTGGTTTTTGAGGTTGTTTCCATGGCTTCGTTTGTTTTTATACAAATGAAGGAACGCCATGTGACAGCCCTATGTCAGGAGCGCGCAGGCGCGCAAAAGAATTTTTAACCACATAGGCACATAGGAACATAGAAATGCAGAAACGACGAAGGGCCTCCGCACACCCTTGACCATAAAGGGGCCAGCGCGCACCCAGCTTCGAAAAACTCCATTCTAGACGTCCTCCCTCCAGGAGTCAGTAAGGCGAGTGCACCAGGCTGCTATGTGTCTATGTGGTTTAAAATCGATCAAAAACAGCCCTGATTTCGGTCCCAAATCACCTCAAAAAAGGCCCTAAATCACCCCAAAAACCACGTTTTCGGGCAAAATATATTTTCGAAAGTCGCTCACTCTGCCGCTCCGAAAAGTATTAATGTCCGAACCTCGCAAAACACAAAAATTAAGTGAGGAAATCGATGAAAAAGTCAATGGTATGGGTCCTGGTGTTGTTTCCGGTATTCGTATTCGCGCAAAAACAAAATGATGGACAGGAACTGATCGAAAAGTTTTTCGAACACTATACAAACAATGGCCCTAACGATGCCCTGATGTATGCTCTTACAACCAACAAGTGGCTTGCCGATAGTGACGACGCAATTCGTTACTCACCCTTCCACAAGCTGGGCAAAGTCACGTCGCACCTGGGTAAATATATCGGTGCCGAACAGGTCAACTCGAAGATGGTGAGCAGCCGTGTGACGATCGCTCACTATATGGTCTACTACGAGAAGCAACCTTTGCTGTTCACCTTCGAGCTCTACAACCACGATGGCAGCTGGGAATTTGCAGACGTGCAGTATGAGCAGAAAGCAGACAGGATGATCGTGAGTGCAGTGAACTTTTAAAAAATAAAGAGCCGGTCTTAAAGCCGGCTTTTTTAATGGAGAAAAAAATGAACCACATAGAAACATAGAATTGCCGAAGCTGGCTATGTGCCTATGCGGTCCTGAGTAAATCGAGGATGTGTTTTTGAAACGTTAATTAACGGTTGCCAGCCGTATACTTATCCGCACGAAATGCATACTTCGAGAAAATAAGATTAGCGGCTTCTTTCAGTCTGGACGGACCATTCATCATTCCATCTGTGGCATTGCCAACACCCGAGGCAAAACCTTCCCACACCATCTGGCCAGTTTTTGCATCGACCATACTGACGAGCACCGTACCGCCTTTGATGGCGTAGGTCAGCGTATCTTTTGGCTGATGAACTTCATGCTGCTGCACAGTGGTAGGCGGCGCGTTGTAACCCTTGATCTTGCTTTTGTTGTCGAGGATCCGGTAGCCCAGGAGCAGGTCGGGGTTTGCCGATTTTTTGTACCCGCGTCCCTCCATTTCCTCCTCTACTGCCGCGGTCAGGGTCTTGTTCATTCCTGCATCCTCAGAAGGAATATAAAATCCGTACGAATAGATCACGTATTCATCTTTTCCTTCTTTGTTCTTTTTATCTCTTTTGTTGCTGTTGGCAACCGGCTCTTCATATATATACTCTACAACCTGCCCATTGTTAGAATTGCTGCCGTCCGTATTCATCCAGCCATAAGTTTTGTACTTCTTGAAATCAGTGTTGAGTTTCTTTTCACCCTGCACAGTGATATTTGACTTCTGTGCGAATCCTGCGGTCACCAGCAGGAGCGCAAAAATTGCTGTTAGCGTTTTCATAGTCCTGGTATTTTTGTTTTGCGCGGACGCGGCTGAAAATATTATGCCAACAAGCTGGACTATCGACGTCAATCGATATATAGATTTTGTCACGGATTACCACAGATGCTTAAAATAAAATGCAAGCAGTTCGGATAAACAATTACACGGATCCGACATCGTTGCCGCGTAGCAATACGTCAGGGCCATTTGTGTAATCTAAGTCCTCAAGTATTCTTTTACTTCATACGATCGGTGCCCATCTGTGACACCTGTGGCAAAAAATTGCCAACCACACTAATCACGAAAAATTTCAATGGCGACGTTTCCGACTATTTACTAATATTGATATCCAACCCTCCCGCCATGAAATCCATTCTTGCCTGTCTTGCACTCGCAACTGCCTTCTTTTCCTGCCAAACACAACTCAAGCCGCACGAAGGATTCGTCCAGGTGCGCGGTGGGAAGATCTGGTACAAAGTGATCGGCGAGGGACCGGGCATTCCCCTGATCGTGATGCACGGCGGTCCCGGCGGGAAAAGCTGCGGATCAATCCGGGCTTTTGAAAATTTTTCGAAAGACCGACCTGTCATCTTCTTCGACCAGCTCGAGTCAGGAAAATCAGAACACCCGAACGACACCACGTTATGGAAGGTCCCCTATTTCGTCGAGCAGGTGGAATATCTGCGCAAGCACCTCGGTCTGAAAAAATTTCACCTGCTCGGCGGCTCGTGGGGAGCATCGATCGCGGTGGAATACATGGTAACGCAAAACACCGACCCAGTCGCGTCAGTGATTTTTGTCGGGCCGCTTATTGGCACACCACAATGGATGGAAGATTCAAAAGTGAGGATATCACAGTTGTCGAAACCCGTTCAGGATACGATCAATAAATATGAGGCATTGCAGAACTACACTGCACCCGCCTACCTCGCCGCGACGGATTCTTTCTACGCAAAGTTTCTCGTGCACTCAGGGGTACGCAAGCCCAACCCCGATTGCGATGGGATAGAGTCCAATCGCGCCATCTATCAATACATGTGGGGGCCGACAGAATTTAAGGCAACTGGAACGCTTCGAAACTTCAACCGCGTTCCCGACCTGAACAAGATCACAAAGCCCATTCTCTTCATGGGCGGCGAATTCGATGAAGTGCTGCCAGAGACATTATACAAGTACCAGCAGATCGTGCCTGCAGCACAAGTGGTGGTCATTCCCAATGCAGGCCATGCGTCATTGTATGACAATCCTGAAGTATATTTAAGTTCGCTAAAGAAATTCCTGGACGACGTGAAGTGATGGGGTAATGTGATTTGCCATCATCTTAATGAAATACGGTTGCTTTCTGCTATTGATCCTTACTGCCTGCAATACAGGCTGGAAGCAGGATTTTGCCGGTCGCAATTTCACTATTACCAGGAAAGCATTTACGGGAAGTGTCCTCTTCGATCCGCGCAACGAAAAACCCGGATTCAGGATCAGCCTGGTCAACGACAAGAAGGAAACAGTAGACCGTCTCATTTTTGATTACCCACTGTACCAGGTCGATTCGGCCGACGTCGATCGCGATGGCAAGACTGATATTCTTGTCGGACTCATAAAAACCACACAATTTGATCCAACCGAGAAGAAGCGCCTGTTCATCCTTCGCATCGATGACGGACAACTTCGGCCTTTGTGGTTGGGATCGCGTGTTTGCCAGGAGCTCGTCACCTTCAAGACATTATCGGGAGGTATCGTGCAAACTCTGGAGAAAACCGGCGAGAACAGTTATGCGATAGGGTTATATAAATGGCGGGGATTCGGACTTAAGCTCATCGAATACAGTCACAACAACGTTTCAATCGAATATGCAAAACAGCTGTTCAATTCTTAGGACGATATTGGTTTGTATCGTGCTCGTGGGTTGTTCTACAAAGGGCGGCAACCAGGAGGCTCCTTCACATTCGGTCGAATTCGAAGTTGCCGAGGACAAAGCCGCTATGACCGCCTACTGGCAGCTCGATCACATCAAAGAGTGGTACACGGAACGTGTATTGCCAACGAAGTTTGATTACAGCATCGACTTGTCACAGAAGACCGTTACTGAATTGTGGCTGCTCAGGAATGAGATCTTTGCGCGAAATGGGTATTTGTTTGAAGATGCCGTGCTGCGGGGATATTTCAATCAATTCAAATGGTACCAGCCCATCTTCGACGTTCCCGATTTCAAAGTGACGCTCGATAGCGATGAGCAAAAATTTGTCGACAAGGTACTTGCACGTGAGCATGAGTTGGGTTGGTCACGAACGGTAAGTCAAGGAGGATACGACATGGTCCCCTATGAGCACATATTTAATACTATACAGTTCAAGGACATTCCCGCCGCTTTACGCGATGCCCTGGTGGCTCGGAATTTTGCTATCGTGCCCTCCCAGGATGAGCAACTGTATCACGTGTATGAAAACAACCACTATCAATACGTCCCAAACTTTATCACAACAGATCTGTATTTGCAAATACTTCACAAGCATTTCAGCTCAACGCTTCAAAATATAGAAGAGGAGCATTTCATCCCACTGCTTGAAGGTCTTTTAAATAACGTTTACAATACAGCCCGAGCACTTGCCAACACCAGTCGCAATGAACAACTAAAAGCATCTGCGGACTGGTCAGCAACATACGTCGCCGTAGCCGTCTCCTTGCTCGACAGCACACGGTCGAGCGTTCCGGAACAGTTTGCAGATCAATACGAAAACGAGATGAGCAAAACCACGGACGCAAGTGGCACTGGCTCTACCTTCCTCGACTCCCGTTTAATTAACTACACTGATTTCACACCGCGCGGCAACTACACCAAGACACCCGGGTTGATGCGATATTTCAGGTGCGTTAAATGGTTGAACAGCGCACCCATTTATATCGACAGCGACGAACGCTTTCTCTCAGCCGTAGTTATCGCTGCGAGCATAAAGAATGATCCCGGCTCGCTGGCATCGTTCAAACGCTTTAACGAAGCGATCAAATTCATTGTCGGGGATGAAGACAATCTATCACTGGCAAATCTGATCGAGGCGATCACCAATGCCGAAGCATCAAACCTGGACCAACTCGCGTCGCCTGAAAAGCTTAAGGAGCTTCGTGCAAGAGTCTCTTCTAAAGGAGTGAATAAGATACGCGGCAAAGGCACCGGCGCGGATGCACAAGCCTTGATCGACCGGCCCTCGATCTTGTTCACTGCGGGCAGGTACACCTTTGATGCCGAAATCATGAGTCGCCTTGTGCATGTGCTCCAACCTGCAAAGCGGCCATTTCCAAAAGCCCTCGATGTTTTTGCTGCGTTCGGCAATACCACGGCGGAAACTATTCTCACGAAAGAGATCAATGAAAAAAGAACTTGGGTAGCCTACCCGGATACACTGGCGAAACTCAAGCGGCAATTCAAAGATTATTCGGACTGGGATCGCAACATCTATACAAAGACTTTTGAAACTCTGCAGGCAGTGAATGATGTCCAGGAAACTTATCCGTTATTCACGAAGACCCCAGCCTGGGGAAAACGCAATCTGCTCACAGCGCTTGCAGGATGGACTGAGCTGAAGCACGACATGTTGCTTTACGCTGAGCGTCCGTACGCTGCCGAAGCAGGTGAAGGCGGTGGTCCGCCGCCACCGAAGCATATCAGTTATGTCGAGCCCAACGTAAAATTCTGGACAAAGGCGCTTGAGTTGCTCGATTTGCAGGAACAGACGCTTGCAAAAATGCAACTCACAAACTCCGATGTGTCAGACGTCAATGCATCGCTCAAGACGATGGGCACCTTCTTGCTGGCCGTCAGCAAAGCCGAGCTTTCCGGCGAAAAAATATCAGATGAAGCCTTTCAAAAATTGACCTGGCTTGGTGGCGAGATCGAGGGCCTGACGCTGAGGATCATAAAGTCTGATCACCTTCCGGAAAACGAAAAAAATATCGCGCTGGTAGCCGATGTGTACGCATTCAAAAACACTTTGCTCGAGGAAGGTGTGGGTACCGGAGATGAAATTTATGTCGTCGCGGAGATCAATGGAAAACCCTACATCACGAGAGGTGCTGTTTTCAGCTACTATGAATTCCAGAGCGACTCGCCCTTGACGGATGAAGCCTGGCGCGAAATGCTCCACAACGGAAACGCACCGCCCCGGCCGGATTGGCTGAAAGAAATTATGGTGAGCGGCGCGCACCTGGAGTCGTTGCCATCGTATAGTTTCTGAGAAATACCGTCACGCAAAGACCGCAAAGAAGGGAGAAGATAAAATGAAATTAGAAATCGAATTCGGTGACAGCGACCTGGCAGATTAAGCACATCAGCATATTAACACATTAATTCGACAGCGCTGCCTTCTTCGCCAGCCGCTTCTCCCTCTTATGCTGCTCAATGGCTTCAATCTTCTGGCCATAGTGCAGGCTGGCATTGATCTCGTATCCGAATAGCAGTACTGTGGTCAGCAACTGGATCCATACCATGATCGCTATCAACACGCCGATCGATCCATACACCTTGTTGTAACTCGCGAAGTTGGTGACGTAGTAAGAAAATCCGTATGAGATAAGCAGACACAACAAAGTGGCAATCAGTGATCCTTTCGAAAAAAACTTCCAGTTGTAGTGAATTGCCGGACCGAAATAATAAATGAACGACACGGCAAAAAAGAATACAATGAATATCACGACAAATCGCAATACAAACAGTCCAAGAAGCGATACTTTCTCTCCTTGAATGTGACTAAGGTTGGAGATCTCATCCTTCACATCGTTCAATACCACCTGTCCTACGATCAGTAACGCTACCGCAATCACGAGCACGAAAGCCAGCATGACCGTCAATCCCGTTGCCGTCAGGCGCATTTTTATGAAACTCCTTTTCTCGACGGTCTGGTAGCAGGCATTGAACGCCCGCATCAAGGCCATCATTCCATTGGTGGCCAGGAAGAGTGCGAACACAAAACCCAACGTAAGGAGTCCGCCACGCTGCTTGCTAAGAATATCGAACACCGTATTCTTGACCACCTCAAACATCGTTGGGGGCATGTAATCACTCAGGAAAGTCATGATGCTCTCACTGGTGATGTCGGGATAAAAATTGGAGATGTAGGGTGTAAGCGTAAATAGAAAAATGATCGTCGGGAAGATGGCGAGCACGAAATTGTAGGCCACACCGTTGGCACGATCGAGAATCTCGTCTTCCTCGATGTTGTAGAACAATATCTTTAAGAACTTATAAAGGGAGATATGATGTGCCCCACGCTTGCCCTTGATCTTGATGCGCTTCAGCCAGGCACGACTGTACCGTGCTGTTCGAAAATTCAAGATGCGTTTGCGGTGGCTGTACTTCATGCGTCCGCGGTAAATTTAAAAATATCCTTCCAGCACTTTCTGGAACAGTTCCGGTGGACGGCAGGGACGGCCGGTTTTCTGGTTGACAAAAGCGAGGAGCGTTTCTCCCCTGTGTATCAGTTTGCCCGATTCATTGAATATCTCATAGAGAAAACGAATCCTCACTGATGGCTTCTCAGGGATCGTCACCACAATCTTCAACAGCTCGTCATACAATGCGGGGAAAAGATATTCTGAATGGTTTTCCAATACCGGCATGATGATGCCCATTTCTTCCAGCTCGCGATAAGTCAGTCCCAACTGCCTTAAGCTCTCGACGCGCGCGACTTCGTAGTACATGGCGTAGTTGCCGTAGTACACATAGCGCATCTGGTCGGTTTCACCGTAGCGCACCCGGATCTGTGTCTCGCTTTTATACATTATTTCTTCCTGCCGGCACGTCGCAGCGCCTCTCCTTTTCTGATTTCGATCGTGAGTGCCCGCTGGTAGCGTTCTGCATTGATGTTATGTTCGCGCAGTGTCTTGGCAAAATTGTGATAGCCTGAAAAATCCTCGCGGGCACACATATATATATAGTCGCTGTCTTCGTGATTGAGCACCGCGTCGATGCTGGATATCTGCGGCATGTTGATTGGTCCTGGCGGCAGGCCCGCATATTTATATGTATTATAAGGAGAGTCGATCTCCTTGTGCTTGTCGAGGACGCGCTTTAGAGTAAAGTCTTTTGCAGCAAATACGAGCGTCGGATCTGCCTGCAAGGGTATGTCTTTTTTCAGCCTGTTGAGGTACAAGCTGGCAATTCTTGGCGCCTCATCTTCTTTAACTGTTTCCGCCTGAACGATGGATGCAAGGATCGACACTTCTATGGGTGTCATTCCCAATGCTTTCGCTTTGGCGCGCCGGTCGTCGTTCCAGAATTTTTCATACTCATCGTGCAGCCGTCCGATAAGGTCTTCGGGAACGATGTTATAATAGATCTGGTAGGTGTTCGGAATAAACATTGCGAGGATGTTCTGCCTGTTGAATCCTTCCTGGTTGGTGCTGATAAATTCATCGAGCGCCTCCTCGAATTCCTGAACCGTGACGCCAATATTTTTCGTGATCTTTTCGTCAAGCTCCGGCAACAAGCGCACGTTCGTGAACGTAACATTGACTGCTTCGTTCCTTCCGCCTTTGAGCGCATTCACCGCTTCGATGTTCGTCATGTCCCTGCGCAACATGTAGCGACCCGGCTGAATTTTCTTATCGAAGTTTTTTAACCTGGCAAGGAAACTGAACGACACCATGTCATTTACGAATCCTTGCTTGTCGAGATCAGTAAGCACTTCGCGATACGTTGAGCCCGACCGGATCACAAACAATCTGTCTTGTTTTTCGACGAGAATATTCGGAACGTAAACAATCTGGTACGTGTAAAATGTAAACGTTATCAGCAACGTCGATCCTACGAGGAAGGCGGCAAGCTTGAATTTGCTAAATGGTCGGGGCATAAGTGTAGTACGGAGGGCAAAAATAGTAAACGTTTCTAAAACGGATCTATCCAAACCTGATACGTGCGGGCTTCGAATTAGTTCAAGGTTCTAGGTTCAATGTTCAAGGTGACATGCGTAAAGGATGGGGTTGCGTTTACGAATGCAGTGAGCCCAAATTCGAAGCCGACTTTGAACTTAGAACTTTGAACTTGGAACTTTCCGAAGCACGATCTTTTTACCTAACTCGCACTGCGATGGAATCCGAATTTCTCCACATACATCCTGTGAACCCCGAGCCGCGGAAGATTCGGCATGCAGTTCAAATATTGGAAAACGGTGGCATTGTGATCTACCCGACCGATACAGTCTATGGCATCGGATGTGATTTGATGAATCGCCGTGCGGTGGAAAGACTTTGCAGCATCCTCGACATCAAACCACAAAAGCTCAATCTCTCTTTCATTTGTTCCGACGTAAGTCATATCACCGAATTCGTGAAGCGTATCGAGACGCCGGAGTTCAAGATCCTGAAGAAAACTTTACCAGGTCCGTATACATTTATTTTTGAGTCGAGCAGTCTTGTTCCAAAAATTGTGGGTGTGAATAAGAAGACCGTCGGGATCAGGATACCAAATAATACCATCGCGCTTGAAATGGTGAAGTTGTTGGGCAATCCGCTGATCACTTCGTCCGTGAAAGATGATGATGAGATCAGGGAATATACTACAGACCCCAAAGACATCTGGAACGACTTCAAACACAAAGTGGATCTTGTGATCGATGGCGGACCGGGAGGGAACGTTCCGTCTACGATCGTTGATTTCACTTCCGGTGAGCCTGTGGTGACGAGAGAGGGAGCGGGAGTGTTCTAGTTGACAACTTCTTAGCTCGCTGAGCCGGCAAAAACGTTTCCCGCAGATCACGCTGATGAAATGTCGCAGATCTTCGCAGATTAATGCAATTATGTTGTCCTCGCAGCCGATCTGCGCGATCTGCGCAGCCCCGACGAAGTCGGTGGGGAAAATGAATTAATCTGCACTCATCATTAACTTATTCTTTGCGTTTCTTTGCGACCTTTGCGGTTAATGCACGCTGCCCTCATCGAACTCCACTTCCTCCCTTCCCTCGAATACTTCTGCGCGCTCTCGACTTTCGACAACATCATCCTCGAACGACACGAACATTTTAACAAACAAAGTTTTCGCAACCGCGCCTACATCCTCACCGCGCAGGGCGTTCAGCGATTGACGATCCCCGTCATCACGCCCACAGGAAAAAATCTGATCACCGACATGAAGATCGATTACACCACGCACTGGCAGAATACCTTTTGGCGATCGGTCGTGTCGGCGTATGCCAACGCTCCGTTTTTCGAACATTACAGTGATGATCTCCATCGCGTGATCTTCGAGCCCCACGTCTTCCTCTATGACCTGAACTGGAAGATGCTGTCATTGTGTCGTGAATGGCTCAGCTGGACTGCGACATTCTCGCAATCCGAGGAATACCAAAAAAAAGTTAACACCGGAGTTTCTGACCTCAGAAACGTGATTTCAGCCAAAAAAGACTTCTCTACCAGAGAATTTTACAAGCCCCACGCCTACCAGCAGGTTTTTGGTCAGACATTTGTTCCCAACCTCAGCCTGATCGATCTCGTTTTCTGTGAAGGCCCACATGGCACACCTCTTGTGACCGCGTCAAGAAAGGGAAATTGAACAAATAAAATCCGACTTGTGTTAATGAATCAGGACCCCGAACGCGATTTCAGGCCTGTTGCATTTGACTCACCATCAAACTACATTTATAAGCTAAAACAGAGGAGACTCAGCATGGAAGCAAAATTTTCTAACCGTGTCAAAGAAGTGATCTCCCTCAGCCGGGAAGAGGCGCTTCGGTTGGGACACGATTACATCGGCACTGAACACCTGGTGTTAGGCATGATCCGCGAAGGTGAAGGCGTAGCAGTAGGTGTATTAAAAAAACTGGGCGTGCCTATCGACGAGCTCCGCGGCGAAATCGAAAAAGTTTCTAAAGGCACAGCAACCCATCAAGTAAAGAATCTCTCGAATATTCCGTTGACAAGAGCATCAGAGAAGGTGCTTAAGATCACATATCTCGAAGCAAAGGTTTTTAAAGCGCAATTGATTGGAACGGAGCACCTGCTTCTTTCCATTCTCCGTGATCCGGATAATCTCGCAACGCAGATCCTCAACAAGTTTGATGTTGCGTATGATGTTGTGAAAGAAATGCTCGAATATCAGCACGAAACTCCTATGGCGTCGCAAGACACCGACGATCCCGATGAAGATTCATCGAAGATGTTCGGCAGCGGTGGCGCTGGTGGCGGAGCAGGCGCCGGCAAAGAGAAGAAAGGCGTGGAGAAGTCGCGCACTCCGGTGCTCGACAACTTCGGCCGCGATCTCACCAAGCTTGCGGAAGACAACAAGCTCGATCCGATAGTTGGACGCGAAAAAGAAATTGAACGCGTTGCCCAGATCCTTTCACGCAGAAAGAAAAACAATCCGATCCTCATCGGTGAGCCCGGTGTGGGTAAGACGGCTATTGCAGAAGGTCTTGCACTGCGGATTATACAGAAAAAAGTGTCACGCGTTCTTTTCGGAAAACGTGTCGTAACCCTCGACCTCGCTTCACTGGTGGCAGGTACCAAATACCGCGGACAGTTTGAAGAGAGAATGAAGGCAGTGATGAACGAACTGGAGAAATCGCAGGATGTGATCCTCTTCATCGACGAACTCCATACCATCGTCGGCGCAGGCGGAGCTTCCGGTTCACTGGATGCATCCAACATGTTCAAGCCGGCACTGGCTCGTGGCGAGATACAATGTATCGGTGCTACGACCCTCGATGAGTACAGACAATATATTGAGAAAGATGGTGCACTTGCCCGTCGTTTCCAGATGGTAATGGTAGATTCCACTTCGGTTGAAGAAACTATCCAGATCCTGGACAACATCAAGGAGAAATACGAAGACCACCACCACGTCTCTTATACCAAGGAAGCGCTCGATGCGTGTGTTAAACTTTCTGACCGTTACATCAGCGACAGGTTTCTGCCGGACAAGGCGATCGATGTGCTTGATGAAGCTGGTGCACGCGTGCACATGAACAACATTCACGTTCCTGAAGACATCGTCAAGTTTGAGGATGCCATCGAAGACGTGAAGAAAGAAAAGAACCGCGTTGTAAAAAGTCAGAAATATGAAGAGGCTGCCCAGCTTCGCGACAAGGAGAAGAAACTCATCGAGCAACTCGACCTTGCTAAGGCACGCTGGGAAGAGAAGACGCGTACTGAAAAATATGTAGTCACAGAAGATAACGTCGCCGATGTTATCGGTATGATGACGGGTATTCCTACCAACCGCATCGCACAGAAAGAAAGCAACAAGCTGCTCGGCATGGCCCAGGAGCTTGCGGGAAAAGTGATCGGTCAGGACGATGCCATCAAGAAGCTGACGAAAGCGATTCAGCGCACCCGCGTGGGATTGAAAGATCCGAAGAAGCCCATAGGCTCATTCGTGTTCCTCGGTCCGACCGGTGTTGGTAAGACAGAGCTCGCGAAAGTTCTCGCGATGTATCTCTTCGACAAGGAAGATGCATTGGTGCGCATCGACATGAGCGAATACATGGAGAAGTTCTCCGTATCGCGTCTCGTGGGAGCGCCTCCCGGATATGTTGGATACGAAGAAGGAGGACAGCTTACAGAAAAAGTAAGACGTAAGCCTTACAGCGTAGTGCTTCTCGACGAGATCGAGAAAGCGCACCCTGACGTATTTAATATCCTGTTGCAAGTATTGGACGATGGGATCCTCACGGATGGTTTAGGCCGCCGTGTTGATTTCAGAAACACGATCATCATCCTCACTTCAAATATCGGTGTACGCGACCTGAAAGATTTCGGGGCTGGCATTGGTTTCGCATCTAAGGCGAAGCAGGCGAACGAAGAAGAAATCATGAAGAGCACGATCCAGAGCGCACTGAAGAAGGCGTTCTCTCCCGAGTTCCTCAACCGTCTCGATGACGTGATCATCTTCAACTCGCTGCAGCGCGAGAACATCCACAAGATCATCGACCTCACGCTCAACAAGCTGTTCGCAAGAATTCTTGCGTTGGGTTATCATGTGGAGCTCACAGAGAAAGCGAAAGATTTCCTCGCGGAGAAAGGCTACGATCACCAGTTCGGCGCGCGTCCGTTGAACCGCGCGATCCAGAAGTACCTCGAAGATCCCGTCGCTGAGGAGATCCTCAAAGGTGAGATCGAAGAAGGCGGCACGATCCTCGCGGACCACGATGGCAAGAGCGAAGTATTGACGATCAAGTTGAAGAAGACAAAGGCGAGCTCGAAAGAGAAGAGTTAGTAATTTGTTGGTGAAGAACACCGACAATGGAGAGGTTAACTAAGCCTTAAATATAACAACGACCCCGTAGCAACCAAGTTTGCTACGGGGTCGCCTTTTTTCTTGCGATGAGTTCTATATTACAATATCTGATGGCATAATGTTAATAAAGGCAAAGACTCCCTGGTGGGAATTCGCATATATCGGTATCCTGCTCTGGATTGCCTCCAAATTTACGTGGCTAACAATTGAACGCGGTGAAATGTTAGGCTTGCTATTTACTGCAGCGTTTCTTGTTATGGTCACTTTTTTGGCAATACACATTAACAGGACCTACAGGTCAATCTACTTAACCTCACCGCTGCAAATCCGGGGATACTTCTGGGGAAAAATTGAACTTAACCTTGAAGATATTCAAGACTTCAAGACTAAGGAAATTAAGGGCAACCGTGGGGGGGCGGTTATGTTCAGCGAGCACTTTTTGATCATCTGTCGAAAAAATAAAACCAAATTGAAGATTTTGAAGGAAAACTATGCAGAGGGAAAAATTGATCTTGTAGCAAAATGGCTTTCTACGCAAGGCGTCACGTTTCTCGGACATGAACCGTTTTCCTGGAGAGCAGCATTTAAAGACTTGCTCAGGGGAAGAATTTTTTATGATTAGTATTGATAATGAGAAACGCCGTCTACTTCTCCCTGGCCGTCTTGATTTTGACTCACTGTTCGCCTCGCAATAGCGACGGAAAGAAAGAAGCAGTGGACGATCCCAACATATTTCAACTCTCCCAGGGCGATCAGTTGGTTTTGAAGGCAATGAGGTCAGCGCAGGACAGCCTGGTTTTCCTTGTAAATTTTTGGGATATCTATGGTGGCGAGGATGACTATCGCTTCTTCCTGAAGCGCACTTTTCACGACGGCGCCGACGAAGAACACATGTGGTCACGGCTCGTTAAAGTTTATGATGGAGGTTTCCTGGCGGTGCTTGACAACGAGCCCGGTGTCATCAATAATTTAAGGATGGGCGACACTGTCAGGGTAAAGTTTAAAGATGTTGAAGACTTTATGATCGTAATGCCCGATTCAACGGTGGTTGGAAATTATTTGCGGGCGCTTATGATGGAGGATTCTATTCCTTAATTGCTTCTGAATTGCCCTTTCGCTCCTGCTCACGGCGACAAGCGCAAAGACGCAGAGAAACAGAACATCAATCTTGCTTCGCGTCTCAGTGCCTCTGCGGTTCGATTCTTAGCTTTGACTGCATTCCATTGTTGGCGTTCTTCACCAACTACTTTAGTTTTGAAAGACGATGCTTTCTATTAATTTGTCCCGCCTCTCCCCATCCGACACCGCCACCATCAAGCTGATCGCGCATTGGTACCTCAATGAGTGGAGCATTCCTCCGAAAGACACGATCCAAAGTCTCTCCAACTTTCCCAAAACCGGAATACCCTTTCAAGTTGTGATGTCCCTTGGTGGAAGGTGGAAAGCCCATCGCCACAGGCGGCGTATACAACCAGGTCAATCTTTTGAAAATAGAACCGCGCTTCCAGGCGTATGGTCCATGGCTCGCAGTGATCTACACTTCAAAAGGTCACCGGCAGAAAGGATTCGGTACTCTGCTCTGCAAGAAGATCGATGAGATCGCGAAGGGGATGGGCGTGAAAGAAATGTTTTTGTACACACAGACCGCGGAGAGTATGTATAAAAAAATGGGGTGGAAAGAGATGGAAAGGGTTGATTATAAAGGGAAGGATACGGCTGTTATGCGGAAAATGCTAACCACATAGAAACATAGAAACATAGAAACATAGAAATACAAGAAACTTTGTGCACTATGTATCTATGTGGTTGAAATTTTTTGCGGTGGCTTTAGCCACCATTTCTTAACTTCGGTACAATGCAACCCACCCCCCGCGCTTTCACCCAAAAGGGCATCCTGCAATTCCTTTGCAAAATCGCCGGCGTGCTTTTTATCCTCCAGACGTTTTTTACGCTGCAAAAAATCCTGTCGGTTGAATGGATCATGAACTCATTGAGTCAGGGCAACCTGGCGCTTACCGCCGAGCTGCTAACGAACGTAGCAGTCTGCTGGGTCTTTTTTACGAAGTCGGATTGGATCGCAGAGAAACTTGAAGTCGGCTCGGATGAAATTCGCGTGAGCATCGGCAAGCAGGAACTTCTTGAAATTGTGATCATCGCCGGAGGGCTCGTGCTGGTAGTGTCAGCGGCGTCAAGAATCTTCGAAAGCCTCGTGGGTTATGTCTATCTGAGTTCGAGACAGGACATTGCAATCCCAATAGATGAAATGTTCTCAGGATTGTTCATGCTGGGGATAGGCTTTGTGCTGCTGAAGTACCACAAGCGGGTATTTAGTTTCGTGTCGAATCTGAGAGAGACGGATCATTCTGAGTGAGCTAGCAAAAGAATTATGGCTTTAGGTAGTCAATCTGGAATTTCAATGCCGTTCCGTAGTGTGGTCCTCGCGATCCTTATTACGGGTGCGACACCGTTGGAAAGTAACGGTCAAACCCTGTTGGACGCCTTTGAGCTGTTGGGGATTTACACCACCGAAAGCGAGAGTACTGCGTTCGACGTGAACAGAGAATATATCAACCCAGCGTGGAAAACCAAGAATGCAGATTTCGATACGCTTGTGGCCACGTCCTTCCCTAATCCCAGCGAAATCGCAAAAAGTGAGGACGTTGGCCTTGCTTTGCGTGAAATCTATATCACGAAGGGAGGCTCAGTTATCGAATTCATCGTCCTGGATTCCGCGGGCGCGCTCTTCCTGCACCGTTGGTTTAATGAGCATGGGATGACGAAAGAAATTGCTTTTAATCGAACCCCTGACCACACGAAATTCACAACGGAGTTCAAACCCGACAAATCCGACATTCCGGATTCGGTCATTTATTATGTAAACGATGTAAGAAAGGTTGCAAACAAACTTGACACTTCCGACCGCCAAAAACCTCGGCCGCTTTCAGACTTGAGGATAGTGGATGGAAAAATAATGGAAGCGAAATCCAGGGGCGACACAGCAACGTATAAACATGTATTCGGCTACCGGGGTAAACACATTGCTTCAATCACGACTTACAGACGGGATAAACCAAATAAAAAAATAGGAGAAATTCTGTTTGACGATCATGGGCTCATCATCACCCGCGCTAATCTCTATACGTATCGGAGCCGCTGGGAATATGCCTATGTCTATGATACACGCGGGAGGTGGATCACCAAAGCGGAATATCTCGATGGAAGACTTTTCACATTCTATCGCCGAACTCTTTCCAGCACAGTGGGATCCGAAGCTTGGAATTCACGTGACTTGAAGTCGCG
>JADMIO010932566.1_pt1 | contig 113091 bp, 101 predicted proteins | sample 8958161 | NCBI WGS metagenome assembly JADMIO01 (sample SAMN16585339, study PRJNA669376) | soil metagenome | isolation source: Crop rotation soil | place: USA: Cullars Rotation, Alabama | collected 2011
GGTCTCGTTCGACTTGCATGTGTTAGGCATGCCGCCAGCGTTCGTTCTGAGCCAGGATCAAACTCTCAAGTTTGTGTCACGATACAAACGGCACGGAGCGGACTCCGCCAACCGCATTGCACCGAACTTCAGGAGCCGATACCTGCACTTGTCAAACGTAATGGATACGAAGGACATGATACGGGTAACGACTTGGTTACCGGTCCACGGAGCCTGAAGCTCCCCGGAACCGGGCGCCGTCGCCCACATGTCCCTTCATCTAAAACCAACAATGTCAAAGAGCCGCCGACAGAAACAGGCGGACAACAATCGTTCCCCGATTTTTACTCCGGGGGACTGCTGTCCGTCTATGGTGGCGACCAGTGGTGAAGCCGTCGTTGCGGCGGCGTCCCCATCGGTGAAGCGGCATATATGGAGGGTGTTGGATTCGGTCAACCGCCTTTTTGCAAAAATGTTGCAGGCGCTCGGAAAGTGGCGGTTTTCCGTGGGTCTTCCGGGTCTGCCAATGACTTGAACGCTGTCCCTAACGCCGAATCAACCTTTGCAGGCCGCAGAATCGGCCGGTTCGGGGCAGGCCGTAAGCCTATCTTTACGGCTCCGCGGGTATCCCGAAGCGATGGATGGAGCCACCCAGATCCAGGCGCCGATCAGCGCCGCGCCTCCGCGCGCGGCCGTCATCGTGACCGGATATGGCGTCGCGCATCTGCTCGGCGAGGCGCTCGAATCGCTGCGTGCACAGACCTTTCGCGACTGGGAATGCCTGGTGATCGACGACGGCGCGCCCGACGACGTCGCCGGCGCGGTGGCCCCTTTCCTGGCCGACCCGCGCATTCGTTTCCTCGCCACCGACAACCGCGGCGTCTCGGGCGCGCGCAACCGGGCCATCGCCGAATCGCGCGCGCCGCTGATCACCGTGCTCGACGGCGACGATCTGCTGCGCCCCGGCTATCTCGCGGCCATGGTGCCGCTGATGGAGCAGGACGCGACGATTCGCCTGGGGACGTGCAATGCGCGGATCTTCGGCGCCATCCCGCGCGAGCGCAATTGCGCTGCCCGCCGGCAGCTCGCCGGCGCCACGCGCGGAACGCTCGCCGACGTGCTCGACCGGTCGTTCAACATTTACATCGGCTCGACCTTTCGCCGGGCCGACTTCGATCGGATCGGCGGCTTCGACGAATCGCTGACGCACGCCGAGGACTTCGATCTCTGGGTGCGCCTGATGCAGCTCGGCGGCGAAGCCCACTATGTCGATCAGGTGCTCGGCGACTATCGCGTGCGGCCCGGCTCGGCCTCCGGGCACGCCGAGCGCATGCTGATGGGCACGCTCAAGGTCTACGAGAAGGCGCGCGCGGCCATGGACGCGGCGCAGCCGGAAGCCGCGCTGCTCGATCGGCTCATCGCCGAAGCGCGCCGCGCTCTCGCCTTCGAACATGCGATCGACCGGGTCATCGACGGCGACGCCGACGAAGGCATCCGGCAGCTGCGCACCTTCGGCGCTCGTGTCAGCGGTCCGGTGTGGACCATGGCCTTCGCGGCATGGCGAATGTTCCCCGCCCTCGCCCGGCCGATGCTGCGCCTGCGCCGCCGTGCCCACCGTCGCGGCGCCGAAGGAACCGGGCTGCTCTCGGTGCTGGCCGGTGCCGGCGGCTGAGATGAGCGCAGGGGAGAGGAACCAGGCGGCCGGCGGCACGATGTCGGTGCGCGCGGCGGCGACCTGGGCAATCGCGTCGCAATACACATCGTTCGCGCTGCAATTCGTCGCCAGCGTGGTGCTGGCGCGGTGGTTCATCAATCCCGACGAACTGGGCCTGTTCTCGATCGCCTTCGCCGCGGTGACGCTGGTCGCCTTCCTGCAGGACTTCGGCGTCAACCGCTACGTTACCGGCGAGCGAGACCTGACGCCCGAGAAGCTGCAAACCGCCTATACGGTGTCGGTCGTGTTCGCCTGGGCCGTCGCCCTGCTCGCCCTGCTCAGCGCCGGGCCGGTGGCGGCGTTCTATGGCGACGTGCGGCTGAAGCCGATCACGCTGGTCGTCGCCTCGTCCTACCTGCTGGTGCCGCTGGCGATCGTGCCGCAGGCCACGTGCCAGCGGCGGATGGACTACAAGTCGAACGCGATGATCGAGATCGGCTCGGCCGCCGCCAACGTGGCGGTCACGATCGTTCTCGCCGTGCTCGGCCAGGGTGCGCTGGCGCTGGCCTGGGGCGCCTTCGCCCAGCAGGCGGCGCGCACGGCGATCAGCCAGTGGCGCGCGGGCGGCATGCTGCCCTGGCCGTTGCGGATCGAGGGTGCCAGGCCGGTGCTGCGCATTGGCGGGACCAACAGCGTCGCGGCGATCTGCAATTCGATCACCGCGCGCGCGCCGGAGCTGGTGATCGGCCGCCAGCTCGACAGCGCCGCGGTCGGCCTCTTCGCCCGCGCCGCCGGCCTCGCGCTGCAGCTGCGGCTGCTGATCGCCGGCGCCGTCACCGGCGTGTTCTATCCGGCGTTCCGCCAGGTTCGCGACCGCGGCGAGCCGCTCGGCCCGCCCTACCTGCGCGTCGTCGCGGCCTATACCGGGGTGACCTGGCCGGCGATGGCCGGGCTAGCGGTTCTGGCCAAGCCGCTGGTCGAGCTGCTCTACGGGCCCAAGTGGTTGGCCGCCGCGCCGCTGCTGTGCTGGATCGCGCTCGCCCAGCTCTGCTACGTCTCGCTGCCGCTCTACGGCGACCTTCCCGTCCTGCTCGACCGCATGCGGGGCCTGATCCGCCGCAACTTGGCCGACACCGCCGCCTCGGTCGCGCTGATCGTCGTGGCCGCGCCGTTCGGCCTGACCTGGATCGCCTTGTCGCGACTGGCTCACGGGTTGATCTGGATCGTGCTCTATGCGCCCTTCCTGCGCGAGATGATCGGCTTCTCCTGGCGGGATCTGGCAGCCGTCTATGCCCGCTCGGCCCTGGCCACCGTCGCGGCGGTCCTGCCGCTGCTGGCGATCTATGCGTTCTGGCAGACGCCGGCCGAGCTGAGCTTCGGCGCCCTGCTGGGCGGCACCGGGCTCGGCGTGCTCTGCTGGCTCGCCGCCTTGCGCCTCACTGGGCATTCCGCCTTCGACGAAATCGTGGCGCTGGCCATGCCAGTGATGCGCCGGATGCGCATCGTCCCGGCCTGAACCCGCTTCCCTTTCGCATTCCGTCTGAAACATGATAGGAATGTGACCGGATTTCGCGGGAGAGAATCCATGCCGGGCCTGGGACTGGCGCTGCTTGCCCATATCGCATCCGCGGCGATTCCGGCGGCTTCCGCGTCTGCCGGCGGCGCTCAGGATGCGAGCGCCGTCGAGGTCGTCGCCGGCCGCGCCGACAACGCCGATCGCATGACGGTGCCCGTCCAGATCGGCACCAACGGCCCCTATAGCTTCCTCATCGACACGGGGTCGCAAAAGACCGTGCTGTCGAACGAGCTCGCCCTGCAACTCGCACTCGCGCCGATCGAGAAGCGACGCATCGTGGGCGTCGCGGGAATCGACATGGCCGACACCGCGGTGCTCGACGAGCTCGACCTGGGCCGCCGGTCGTTCTACGGGCTGACCGTGCTGCTGTTCCAGAGCCACGACATCGGCGCCGACGGCATAGTCGGGATCGACGGCCTGCAGGACCAGCGCGTGCTGCTGGACTTCGCGCACAACCGCATGGCGATCGGCGACGCCAAGACGCTGGGCGGCAATTCGGGATACGAGATCGTCGTCACGGCCCGCCGGCGCTCGGGCCAGCTGATCATGACGAATGCCGATATCGACGGCGTCCACACCGACGTCGTCATCGACACCGGCTCGGACACGTCGATCGGCAACCGCGCGCTGCAGCAGGCCCTCGGCCAGCGCGGCGTCCTCGGCCAGGCCGTGCTGACCAGCGTCACCGGCCAGCAGGCGATCGCCGCGATGGGTTATGCCAGCAAGCTCGAGGTCGGCAACGTCACCATCTCGAACGTGGTCATCGCCTATACCGGCGCGCCCGCCTTCGACGCGCTCAAGCTGACCAGCCGGCCCGCGCTGATGCTCGGCATGCGCGAACTGCGCCTGTTCAAGCGCGTCGCGATCGACTTCTCCACGCGCAAGGTGATGTTCGATCTGCCTCACGACGTTCAAACGGGCGGCCTTTAGTTTTCGTCCGCACCCTCTACATTGGCGACCATGCCGCCAGACAATGCCGTCAACGCCCCCGATGCCCGCCACGACGGCTGGCACACCCTGCAACGCTTCCTCCCTTACCTGTGGCCGGCGGGCAACCCCGCTCTGCGCTGGCGGATCGTCGTGGCGATCGTGCTGATCGCGCTGTCCACCGCATCGCAGCTGGCGCTGCCTTTCCTGCTCAAATGGGCGATCGACGCGATGGGGCTGGCCGGGCCCAAGCTGCTCCAGCTGGCGATGCTCTATGTCCTAGCCTATTCGGCCGGCCGGTTTCTCGGCACCTTTTTCGACAACCTGCGCAACATCGTGTTCGAGCGCGTCGGGCAGGAGGCCACGCGCGCGCTGGCGGAGAACGTGTTCGCCCAGCTGCATCGGCTGTCGCTGCGCTTCCATCTCGCGCGCCGCACCGGCGAAGTGACCAAGGTGATCGACCGCGGCACCAAGAGCATCGACACGATGCTCTATTTCATGCTGTTCAACATCGCGCCCACGGTGCTGCAGCTCGCCGCCGTCGCGGTGATCTTCAAGCTCAACTTCGGCTGGGGCCTCGTCGGCGCGACCGCGCTGGCCGTCGTCGCCTACATCTGGGTGACGCGCGCGATCACCGAGTGGCGCACGCACCTGCGCGAAAAGATGAACCGGCTGGACGGCCAGGCGATGGCCCGCGCGGTCGATTCGCTGCTCAATTACGAGACGGTGAAGTACTTCTCGGCCGAGGCGCGCGAGGAAGCCCGCTATGCCCAGGCGACCCGCGCCTATTCGCAGGCGGCGGTCAAAAGCGAGAACAGCCTGGGCATGCTCAACATCGCGCAGGCGCTGGTGGTGAACCTGCTGATGGCGGGCGCCATGGCCTATACCGTGTGGGGGTGGTCGCAGGGCAAGTACTCGGCAGGCCAACTGGTCTTCGTCCAGACCTACCTGACCCAGCTGTTCCGCCCGCTCGACATGCTCGGCATGGTCTATCGCACGATCCGCCAGGGGCTGATCGACATGGCCGAGATGTTCCGGCTGATCGACACGCCGGTGGAGGTGGCCGACAGACCCGGCGCGCCCGCCCTGGTCATCAACCGGCCGACCGTGGTGTTCGATAACGTGGTGTTCGGCTACGAGCCCGACCGCACGATATTGCACGGGCTCAGCTTCGAGGTGCCCGCCGGACGTGACGTCGCCGTGGTCGGCCCCTCGGGCGCAGGCAAGTCGACGATCGCCCGCCTGCTGTTCCGCTTCTACGATCCGTGGGAAGGCCGCATCCTCATCGACGGCCAGGACATTCGCGAAGTGACCCAGGAGTCCCTGCGCTGCGCGATCGGCATCGTCCCGCAGGATTCCGTGCTGTTCAACGAGACGATCGGCTACAACATCGCCTACGGCCGTGACGGCGCCACGATGGCCGACGTCGAAGCTGCCGCCAAGGGGGCGGCGCTGACGGGGTTGATAGAACGGCTGCCCAAGCGCTTCGACACCGAGGTCGGCGAGCGCGGCCTCAAGCTCTCGGGCGGCGAGAAGCAGCGCGTCGCGATTGCCCGTACCCTGGTCAAGAACCCGCCGATCCTGCTGCTCGACGAGGCGACCAGCGCGCTCGACACGCGCACCGAGCAGGACATCCTGGCGACGATCCACGCGGTCTCGACGGGCCGCACCAGCCTCTCGATCGCCCACCGCCTGTCGACGATCGCCGACGCCGACACGATCTTCGTGCTCAACGAGGGCAAGCTCGCCGAGCACGGCACGCACAACGCGCTGCTGCGGCTGGACGGACTCTACGCCGAGATGTGGGCCCGCCAGGCCAGCGAGGTCGACGAGATCAGCGAGGCGGCGGAGTAGCGCGCGGCCTTCGACAAGCTCAGGCTGAGCGCCCTTCGACGAGCTTAGGGTGAGCGGGGTCGGATTGATTCAGCGCAAGACCCGCTCATGCTGAGCTTGTCGAAGCACATACGTCCGCGTCCTTCCACACCACCGCCTGCGCCGCCTTCATGTGACCCTGCTCCTCGTCCCAGGCGAGCGTGGGCGAGCCGTAGAGGCGCCAGCCCTGCTGGAGCGCCTCGGACACGCGGTCGCAGAACGCGCGATCGTCCTTGCCGGTGAGCAGGCGGTAGATCGGCTTGTCGTCTGGCGGGATGGACATGGGGACCGCTTGGATCAAAGAATGTACTTCGAGAGGTCGCTGTCGCCGGCCAGACCCGCCAGCTTGTCGCGGACGTAGGCGGCGTCGATCGTCACCGTCTCGCCGACGCGGTCCTCGGCTTCGAAGCTGAGCTCCTCGAGCAGGCGCTCCATGACCGTCTGCAGGCGCCGCGCGCCGATGTTCTCGACGCTCTCGTTGACCTGCGCGGCAATCCTGGCGACCTCGCGGATCGCGTCGTCGGCGAACTCGAGCGTCACCTGCTCGGTGCCGAGCAGCGCCTTGTACTGGGCGACGAGGTTCGCGCGCGTTTCCGAGAGGATGCGGACGAAGTCCTCCTCGGACAGCGCCTTCAGCTCGACGCGGATCGGCAGGCGACCCTGGAGCTCGGGCAGCATGTCGCTGGGCTTGGCCACATGGAACGCGCCCGAAGCGATAAACAGCACGTGGTCGGTCTTCATCGGCCCGTACTTGGTCGCCACGGTCGTGCCCTCGATCAGCGGCAGCAGATCGCGCTGCACGCCCTCGCGGCTGACCGAACCGCCGCGCACGTCGCTGACCGCGATCTTGTCGATCTCGTCGAGGAACACGATGCCGTTGTGCTCGGCATTGTGCAGCGCGACCCGGGCGACATCGTCCTGGTCCATGCGCTTCTCGGCCTCTTCCTCGACCAGCTTGTCCCAGGCGTCGGGCACCTTGAACTTGCGCCGCTTCATGCGCTGGCCACCGAAGGCCTTGCCCATCATGTCGGACAGGTTGATCATGCCGACCGAGCCCCCCATGCCGGGGATCTCCATCGGCATCGAGGGACTCTCCTCGACCTCGATCTCGACCTCGGTGTCGTTCATCGCGTTCTCGGTGATGCGCTGGCGGAACGACTGGCGCGTCGCCTCCGAGGCGCCCTCGCCGACCAGCGCGTTCAGCAGCCGCTCCATCGCGGCCTTCGACGCGGCGTCGCGCACCGCCTCGCGACGGCGGTCCTTTTCGAGCCGAATCGCTTCCTCGACCAGGTCCCGCGCGATCTGCTCGACGTCGCGGCCGACGTAGCCGACCTCGGTGAACTTGGTCGCTTCGACCTTGACGAAGGGCGCGTCGGCCAGCTTGGCCAGGCGGCGGCTGATCTCGGTCTTGCCGCAACCGGTCGGCCCGATCATCAGGATGTTCTTGGGAGTGACCTCGTCGCGCAGTTCGGGCCCCAGGCGCTGGCGGCGCCAGCGGTTGCGCAGCGCCACCGCGACGGCGCGCTTCGCCTCGGTCTGGCCGATGATGTGTTCGTCCAATGCGGCGACGATCGCCTTGGGAGTGAGTGTCTCGTTCATCTTGTTCCTGCTCTCTCCCCCAACGCGGGGAGAGGATACGTGGACTGGCCAGATCGCTGGCCAGTCGGAGTTGGGAAGGGAGAGCAGGCACCGCCCCTCTCCCGACCCTCTCCCCGAAGGAGAGAGGGCTGTCTAGCCTTCTATCGTTTCGACGGTCACCCGGTCGTTGGTGTAGATGCACACTTCCGCTGCAACCTGCATCGCGCGGCGCGCGATTTTTTCAGCATCGTCCTCGTAGTCTGTGAGCGCACGCGCCGCGGACAGCGCATAGTTGCCGCCCGATCCGATCGCCGCGATGCCGCCTTCGGGCTCGAGCACGTCGCCGTTGCCGGTGAGCACGAGCATCGTATCCTTGTCGGCCACGATCATCAGAGCCTCCAGGTTGCGCAGGTACTTGTCGGTTCGCCAGTCCTTGGCGAGTTCCACCGCGGCACGCATCAGCTGCCCACGATACTGCTCGAGCTTGCGCTCCAGTCGTTCGAACAAGGTGAAGGCGTCGGCGGTCGCGCCGGCGAAGCCGGCGATCACCTCGCCCTTGTCGCCGATGCGGCGGACCTTGCGGGCGTTCGGCTTCATCACCGTGTTGCCCATGGAGACCTGGCCGTCACCCGCGATGACGGTCTTGCCTCCCTTCTTGACGCCGATAATCGTAGTCCCATGCCACTGGATCATGCCGTGGCTCGCCCCGCTGTGTTCCATAGCGGGCGATATGGTGAACGCACAACGGGCTTCAAGGGAGCCCGGCTCAGCTCCCGTTGGGTCCGCGGCCGGGCCCGGATGTCTGGCTGCCGCCGGTGCCGGGGGCGCCCACCGCACCGATGTTGCCGAACAGATCCTCGAGGAAGCTGCGATCGCGGCCCAGCGTCGGCGTGATCTTGCCCTCGGGGCTGATCTTGGCGACCTTCTCCATGCCGGTACGATCGATCGCGGCGACGTTGCCCGAGGGATCGAAGCGCACGCGCAGCACCATCTGGCGATAGGTGTGCGGACGCTGGAAGGCCGACTGCTTGGTGTCGACCGAGACGTAGTACCAGTCCTGATTGCCGAACTGACTGATCCAGGTAGGCCGGCCGAGCGTGCGTTCAACCGAGGTGCGGTTGTCGACGCGAGGCTGTACGGAATCGACCAGTGCGGTGTCGACCAGGTAGCCACGGTGGTCGCGGATAGAGGTGCAGCCGCCGGCGATCACCGCCAGCCCAAGGGTCACGGCCGTCACCATCACCCGACCATTCAAACGCATTCGAGAAACTCCAACCCTGGCACGCCGACCTTGCGGTTGCCATATGCGTGGCACGCCGTGTAACGGCGCAAGCCTTAGGCCGCCGCGCCCTTCACCGCAATGGCGTTGGCCCCGGCTCATGGTTTTGTTCGTTTTAATTGCCGCTGAACGAAAGATCGGACTTTGACCCTGCTGTCCCGCCTCTTCGGCAAACGCGAGGACGATCTCGCGCCGGTGCGCCCGCTCTGGCATCGCACTGTCGAGATCGCCCGGGAGAAGGCATGGTACGCCGATTGCGGCGTGGCCGACACCGTGCCCGGCCGCTTCGATGCGATTACCCTGGTCCTGGCCCTGGTGCTGCTGCGCATGGAACAGGACGAGGCGCTGATGGAGCCGTCGGTCCGCCTTACCGAGATCTTCGTGTCCGACATGGATGGCCAGCTGCGCGAAAGCGGCGTGGGCGACCTCGTCGTCGGCAAGCACATAGGCAAGCTGATGGGCACGCTCGGCGGGCGGCTCGGCGCGTTGCGCGAGGCGCTGCCGCAAGGTCATGTCGCGCTTGCCGAGGTGATCGCCCGCAACGTCACACTGTCCGAGAGCGGTGACGCAGAGAAGGTCGCCTGGGAAGCGCAGACGCTGGCGGACGCGCTCGCCGCAACCTCGGCCGAGGACCTGCTTGCAGGGCGGATCGTGCGGTGACCGGCTCGGAATTCTCGCGGCCGTTCGACGTGCGCCAGCTCGACCGCAAGGAGGTTCGGCTCGTCGCCGACGATGGCGAGCGGGCCGCCCTGGCGCAGCGGTTCGACCTCGTGCGTATCGACCGCCTCGAGGCCGAGGTCGTGCTCATGCGCGACGGCCCGGCGCTCGATGCAACGGGCACGCTCGAAGCGGACATCGTTCAGAGCTGCGCGGTTTCTGCCGAGGATCTGCCGGTAAAGATTCGCGAACCGCTCGCGTTCCGCTTCGTTCCGGCTGTCGGGCAACGCGGGCTCGACGAGGAAGTCGAGCTCGACCCCGACCAGCTCGACGAGATCGAATACACCGGAACGAGCGTCGACCTGGGCGAAGCCGTGGCGCAAAGCCTGGCCTTGGCGATCGATCCGTTCGCCACGGGGCCACAGGCTGAGGAAGCGCGGCGCCTTCTCGACGACGGCGGCTCCAGCCCCTTCGCGGTCCTAGCTAAGCTCAAGAAGGAATAGCATTCTGCCCGAGCTCGCTCGGGAGGTTTCAGAACGGGATATCGTCGTCCAGATCGTCCGCGAAGCCGCCCGGGGCGCTGCCGCCGCCGCGCGAGCCGCCCGACGAGCTGCCGCCCCAGTCACCCCCGGCGCCGCGGCCGCCGGACGATCGGCCGCCACCGCCGCCCATGCCGCTATCGTCCCAGTCGGCGCCGCCGCCGCGCTGGCCGCCGCCGCCCGGAGCGCCGTCGAGCATCGTCAGCGTACCGCCGACGCCGACCGAAATCTCGGTCGTGTAGCGGTCGTTGCCCGACTGATCCTGCCACTTGCGCGTGCGCAACGAGCCCTCGATGTAGACCTTGCTGCCCTTGCGCAGAAACCGCTCGGCCACGCCGACGAGGCCGTCCGATTGCAGCACGACCGTGTGCCACTCGGTGCGCTCCTTGCGCTCGCCGCTTTGGCGGTCCTTCCAAGATTCCGACGTCGCGATGCGAAGGTTGGCGATGCGACCGCCGTTCTGGAAGCTCTTGACCTCGGGATCCTGACCAAGGTTGCCGATCAGGATGACCTTGTTGACGCTGCCTGCCATCGAACTGTGCCTCTTTGCCTACAACCCGAGCGCGACGGCGCCCCAATAGGTGATTCCGGCAAAGATGTAGGCGAGGCCGAACAGATATGCGAGCATGAAGCCCGGCCATTTCCACCCGTTTGTCTCGCGCCGCGTCACCGCGATCGTCGACATGCACTGCGGTGCGAAGACGAACCACGCGAGGAAGGCGAGCGCGGTCGGCAGGCTCCAGTGCGTCTTGAGCTGGTCGCCCAGCGCCATGGACTGCCTTGTCTCGTCGTCCGAGGCGACCGCATAGGTCGTCGCCAGCGACGAAACCGCGACCTCGCGCGCCGCCATCGCCGGGATCAGCGCCAGCGCGATGTCGCGGTTGAAGCCGATCGGCTCGACCACCACGGCAAGTCCGTTGGCGATCTTCCCCGCTATCGAAGCGTCGACCTGGTTCTGGCCCGGCTCAGCGCGCGGGAAGTTCAGCAGCAGCCACAGCACCACCGTGACCATGAAGATGATCGTTCCGGCGCGGCGCAGGAATATCGAGGCTCGCTGGAACAGCCCGATCGCCATGTCGCGCAGGCGCGGCATCTGGTATTTCGGCAGCTCCATGATGAACCCGCTCGCCGCGCCGCGCGTGATCGACCGCCGCAGCACGAGCGCCACGACCATCGCCGAAACGATCCCCGAAACATAGAGCCCCAACATCACCAGCCCTTGCAGGCCGATGCCCCAGCCGACCTCGCGGCGCGGGATGACGGCGCCGATGATCAGCCCATAAACCGGCAGCCGCGCCGAGCAGGTCATCAGCGGGGCGATCAGGATCGTGGTCAGCCGATCCTTTGGATCGGTGATGCTGCGCGTCGCCATGATTCCCGGGATCGCGCAGGCGAAGCTCGACAGGAGCGGGATAAAGCTGCGGCCGGACAGGCCGACATGCGCCATCAGGCGGTCCATCAGGAACGCCGCGCGCGCCATGTAGCCCGAGGCTTCGAGCGCCAGGATGAAGAAGAACAGGATGATGATCTGCGGCAGGAACACCACGACCGAGCCGACGCCGGAGATCACCCCGTCGGTCAGCAGGTCGCGTGCCAGACTGGGCGGCAGCGCATCGCGGACCGCCGCGCTCAGCCAGTCGGCGGCCGACTGCAGCGCGTCGGCAAAGGGCTTCGCCCAGGCGAAGACCGCCTGGAACACGACGAACAGCAGCGCGAAGAGGATCAGCGGTCCGATCCAAGGGTGGAGCAGCACGCGGTCGAGCTTTGCGTGGAGCCGATGGCGCGCGGTCTCGGAGATGATCGCCGCATCGGCGATGGCATGCGCGGTCATCCGCCGCTCGGTCAGCGTGATCGTCGCATGCTGCGGCTGGACCGGGCGCGGCTCGGCCGCGCCGATCGCCTCGGCCAGTTCGATAAGCCCGCGGCGGCGCACCGCCACGGTGGGGATCACCGGCACGCCGAGCGCCTGCTCGAGCGCCATGGGCGCGAGGACCAGACCGTCGCGCTCGGCCAGGTCGACCATGTTGAGCGCCACGACGCAGGGCTTGCCGAGCGCGATCACCTCCTGGGCGAAAACCAGGTGCTGCTCGAGATTCGAGGCGTCGAGCACGATCACCAGCACGTCGGGGGCTGCCTCGCCCGGGAACTTGCCCAGGATGACCTTGGCGGTGACCTCCTCGTCGGGGCTGGTCGGATGCAGTCCATAGCTGCCGGGCAGGTCCGTCAGTTCGACCGGTTCGCCGCTCGGCAGCACCAGCCGGCCCGCCTTGCGCTCGACGGTGACGCCCGGGTAGTTGGCGATCTTCTGCCGCGCCCCGGTCAGCGCGTTGAACAGTGCGCTCTTGCCGGCGTTGGGATTGCCAACGAGCGCGGCAGAGCGATGCCTGGTCACAGCGCCTCGACGCGCATGGCGCGGGCATGGGCGCGGCGCACGGCCACGGTCATGCGACCGATCATCACCGCGATGGGATCGCGGCCGCCGAACACGCCACGATGCGACACCGCTATGCGGGCCCCTTCGTCGAGCCCCAGCGCGCGGAGGCGCTGAGCCTCCTCGTCCACCAACTGCGCCCAGTCGACCGCGACGATGCGCGCGCGCTTGCCGATCGGCAGCAGGTCGAGGGTCGTGGCGTCACTCATAGCAAAGCGGTGCCAGATCGCAGGGCTTTTTGCAACTGGTTCGCATTTACAACCGTCCCGCGCCGGGAGGGCTATCGTGCGGGATAGCGCAATCGGCCGAGGAAGCGCGCGAGGCTGAAGTGATCCTGCCCTGGCCGCAGCAGTTGCCCCTTCAATTTCTCGAAGCGGCCGATGTCGGCCAGCCGCCGGTCGAGGAAGGCAAGCGTATCGGCCTTGTCCTCGCTGCGGTCATCGACCAGCACGGCCAGCGTCGCGGCATAGACCCCGGCAAGGATCGCGCGTTTGGTGTAGTGGTTGTAGTCTGTCGCCGTATCGCCGGCGAGCTGCCACATCGCATCGGCGCTCTGCCAGCCGAGCCGCAGGCTTCGCGCGGCGTTCTGCGGCATGGCCATGATCGCCAGGGCCCGGCGAAGCGCTTCCACCTGCATCGAGACCGCCGCCAGTCGGAATTGCAGCAGGCGCCGGATGCGCTGGTGTACGGGCAGGCCATCGAAGGCTCCGGGGGGGAATGCCTGAACCATCGCGGCGTCGACATGAGCGATCCAGGCGGCAATCATGTCCATGGCTCCGCCGGAGAAGGCATAGCCTGCGACGTCCGGATCGACGCCGGCCTGGGCGGCGGCATTGACCACGGCGGTGCGGCTCCAGCCGTCGAACACCGCCGCGGTGGCGATCAGCGGCGCGAGCGCCAGCCGCAGCTCGTCGAGCGTCAGGTCTTCGGGCGCGGGCGTCAGGTCAGAACGAGGGGCCATAGACGGCACCACTCCCCGCGCGCTGGCCCTTGGGCTTGGCGTCGGCCTCGATCTCGCTGATCAGCGGACCACTGCGCCCGTCGAGCGTGGCGTAGTCTCGGGCCGAGCGTCCCGAGTTGTCCTTGCGATCCGGGTCCGCACCCGCCTTCAGCAGAATCCGCATCATGCCGATGTCGTGGCGATGTACCGCCGAGATCAGCGGCGTCTCCCCCGCGTCGTTGGGATCGTCGACGCGCGCCCGGGCCTGGACCAGAAGATCGAGCCCGTCGATGAACCCAAGGTTGGAAGCGAGTTGCAGCGGCGTCTGCCCGTGGCCGTCGCGCGCGTTGACGTTGGCGCCCTTGGCAATGAGATACTGCATCCAGGTCAAATCCCGCCGCCCGGTGACGATGTGCAGCGCCGTCTCGCCGTTCGACGAATCCTTGGTGTTCACGATCGTCGTGCCAGGCTCGTTCAACGTCTCCTCGACCTTGGCGCCGTCTTTCTTGCGCACCGCCTCCAGGAACTTGAAGCCTGCCGAGAACTGTGCCTGCGCGGGGCTTGCGGTCAGCAATGCCCCCGTCAGCAGCGGGACCAGAATGCCAAGCATCCGATTCCGCCGCCTGCCTGCCGTTATCACTCTTTTCGCCTCCTGTTAGAGCGTTGCGCGTGCGCAACTCCTCCTTGCGGTCCGCGGTTTAGCAGAGCATGAACCGCGGCGCCATGATCAAGCCGTTCCGCGCCCTGGGCGTGCTGCTGCTGCCGCTACAGCTCATCGCATGCGGCAGCCATTCCTCGCCATCGACCGAACGGCCGCCGCTCGACGGCGCGGCGATCGGCGGTCCCTTCACGCTGGCTGACAAAGCCAATCGCGCCGTCCGCTGGCAGGACTTCGACGGCAGGTACCGGATCGTGTACTTCGGCTACACCTCGTGCCCAGATGCTTGTCCGATGGACATGCAGAAGATCGCCAAAGGCTTCGCGCTGTTCGCGCAGCAACATCCCGACCTCGCACGCCAGGTACAGCCTATCTTCATCACGATCGATCCGGCGCGCGACGATCCTCAGAAGGTCGGCGAATTCGCCGCCGCTTTCTCTCCGCAGATCCTCGGCCTCACCGGTACGCCCGCGCAGGTCGACCAGGCGGCCAGGGCCTTTAAGGTCTATTACGCCAAGGGGAAGGCCAATGCCGACGGCTGGTACCCGATGGATCACCAGCAGACCGCGTTCCTGATGGGCCGAAAGGGCGAACCGATCGCGCTGCTGCCGATCGATCTGCCGCTCGCCCAGGCGCCGCAAGGCATTGCCGTGGAACTGGCGAAATGGGTGAAATGACCGACTTCTGGGAACTGCCGCTCGAATCGCTGACGCGCGCGCAGTGGGAAGCGCTGTGCGACGGCTGCGGCAAGTGCTGCTTGCACAAGGTCGAGGACGCCGACACCGGCGACATCTATCCGACCAACGTCGCCTGCAAGCTGCTCGACCTGACCAGCGCGCAGTGCAAGGACTACAAGCACCGCCGCGCCTTCGTGCCCGACTGCCTGCGGCTGACGCCGCGCCTTGCCGCATCCCTGGAATGGCTGCCCGACACCTGCGCCTATCGTCTACGCGGGCGCGGAGAGCCTTTGCCCGAATGGCATTATCTGATCAGCGGCGACCGTGAGGCGGTGCATCGCGCCGGAGTTTCGGTCGTGGGCAAGGCGATCAGCGAAGACGTTGCCGGGCCGCTGGAGAACCACATCGTCTGGGACGCGGACGACTATGATTGACTGGCTCAAGCGCAGCGCGGCCGAGGCCCCCTCGATCGCCCTCGGCGGCGCCGTGCTGCCGATCGTGGTCCGCCGGCTGTCCCATGCACGCCGAATGACGCTGCGCCTGGCGCCGGACGGCAGCGAAGTGCGCATATCGGTGCCGCGCTGGGGGCGCACAGCCGAGGCGCTCGCCTTCGTCCGCTCGCGCGCGGCCTGGCTCGAGCAGCAATATGCGGCGATCCCCCGGCGGGAAGTGCCGGCTCCGGGCGGGACCATCGCCTATCGCGGCGAGACCCTGCGGATCGATCACGTACCAGGTGCGCCGCGACGCCCATCCGTGCAGGCCGATGCCATCCGCCTGGGCGGGGCGGTCGAGACGCTGTCCGGCCGGCTGCGCCGCTGGCTCGACGCCGAAGCCCGCATCCTCCTCGCCGACGACCTTGCCGGCTATTGCGCACTGGCCGGGGTGGCGACGCCCAGGCTCGCGTTGAGCAATGCCCGCCGGCGCTGGGGCAGCTGCGGGTCCAACGGCTCGATCCGGATCAACTGGCGGCTGATCATGGCGCCGGACTTCGTCCGCCGCTCGGTGGTGGCGCACGAAGTGGCCCATCTGGTACACTTCGACCACAGCGCGCGCTTTCACGCGCTCCTCGCCGAGCTGTACGAGGGCGACATGGCGGCGGCAAACCGCTGGCTGAAGCGAGAGGGGCGCGGCCTTTATTCGCCCTTCGGCTAGAACTGCGGGCCGAGCGCCACTATGTTGCGCCCATGGGCCTGTTCCGTTCCGCCAACCCGTTCCGCCATGCGGTGAGCCCGCGCGGCATGCTCGAGGACTTCATCGAAGTCGTCCGCCAGGCCGGCGACAACAAGTGGCGCATCGGCATCGCGGCGGCCGCCTGCACGATCGGCGTGTTCTCGCTGATGTGGAAGGAAGAGGTGCGCGGCAACCCCCGTCCGCCCGAGGTCACCTACATCACCGTCTGGGACCCGCACCGCACCCAGGCACAGATCATCGCCTCGAACATCGAGAACCAGCGCCGCAAGGAGCGCCTCGCTGCCGAGCAGGCCAAGCGCGACGAAGACGTGCGCCAGATGTACAAGGCGATCGGCCGGGCGAGCGGCATGGACGTCGACAAGATCGAACGCGACGCCAAGGCCGAGCAGGCGCGGGAAGCGGCGCGCGAGAAGGCGATGCTCGCCGCCGCGCAACGAGGCTCATCCCAGCAGTGAGCGACGATGCGCGCTGGCTGGCCGCGGCGGCGAGCCTTGCCGCGCGCGGTCTGCCGCTCAGTCGGCCGAATCCAGCTGTCGGCGCGCTGGTCGTCAAAGACGGGCGCGTGGTCGGACGTGGTTGGACCCAGCCCGGCGGCCGGCCGCACGCGGAGGCCATGGCGCTCGAGATGGCCGGCACGGCCGCGGCAGGCGCAACCCTCTACGTCACGCTCGAGCCTTGCGCGCACCAAAGCGAGCGGGGGCCGTCATGCACCTCGCTGATCGTCGCCGCCAAGCTCGCGCGCGTGGTCGTCGGCTGCCAGGATCCCGATCCGCGTACCGCTGGCGAGGGCTTTGCGAAGATTCGCGGCGCGGCAATTGCAGCTGAGCTTTTGCCGGTACCTCAAGTGGACTTAAGCTTGCAGGGATACATGACGTCGCGGGTGAAGAACCGCCCGAATGTCACGCTGAAGCTGGCAACCTCGCTGGACGGTTGCATCGCGCTGGCAAACGGCCAGAGCCGCTGGATCACCGGCGAGGCGGCCCGCGCGCATACCCATGCGATGCGCGCCCGCTCCGATGCGATCCTGGTCGGCGGCGGCACCTTGCGCGCGGACAGCCCGGCATTGGACGTCCGCCTGCCGGGGTTGGAAGCGCGCAGTCCCGAGCGCTGGGTGCTGACCCGAGGTGCCGCACCCGAAGGCTGGCGCGCCCTGCCCAGCCCCGAGGCCATCGCCGGGATGACCGGTGTGCAATACCTGTTCGTCGAAGGCGGCGCGCGGACCGCCGCATCGTTTGTCGCCGCCGATCTCGTCGACCGGCTGCTGCTTTACCGGGCGCCCATCATCATGGGAGGCCGCGCCGCCATCGCCGACATCGGCCTGTCCTCGCTGGCCGAGGCGCACGGGCGCTGGCGCCTGAAAGACCGGCGACAGCTTGGCAGCGACACCCTGGAAGTCTACACGCGAACGCCATGTTCACAGGCATAGTCACCGCCATCGGCGCGATCCGCGAGGCCAGCCAGACCGGCGATCTGCGCGCGGTCATCGGCTGCCCCTTCGATCCGGCCGCAATCGCCATGGGCGCCTCGATCGCCTGCTCGGGCACCTGCCTGACGGTGGTCGACAAAGGAGGACAGCCCGGCGACGCCTGGTTCGCGGTCGATATCTCGGGCGAGACCGTCGCCCGGACGGTGCCCGGCAGATGGGAAGTCGGCAGGCAGCTCAACCTCGAACCCGCGCTGAAGCTTGGGGACGAGCTGGGCGGCCACATCGTCACGGGCCATGTCGACGGCGTCGGCACCGTCCTTGGCATCTGCGCCGAAGGAGACTCGCGTCGCGTGGGCTTTTCGGTCTCGAGCGAGCTGGCACCCTATCTGGCGCCGAAGGGTTCCATCACCGTCGACGGGGTGTCGCTCACGGTCAACGAAGTCGCCGACCAGGCCGACGGCACCTGCCACTTCTCGGTCAACATCATCCCGCATACCGCCGAGGTCACGACGCTCGGCGCGCTGCAGCAGGGCGACAAGGTCAACCTGGAGATCGACGTGCTGGCGCGCTACCTGCAGCGGATGCAGAGCCTGCGATCCTGACCAATCCTCCCCTGGAAGGGGAGGTGGCAGCCCGAACGGCTGACGGAGGGGGTTCTCCGTAGACGCCGCATCCGCGGGCAAACCCGCACCGCTCCCCGTTTCGGGGAGGATTTGGTCTATCCCGTCACGTCCGCCACGGCCGCGATGAACTGGTCGATGTTGCCAATGGTCAGCCCGGCGATGTTGATGCGGCCCGAGCCGGCGAAGTAGATCCCGTGCTTCTCGCGCATCGCCTGGACCTGCTCGGGCGTGAACGGAATGATCGAGAACAGCCCGTTCTGGCCGCCGATCGGCGTCAAGTCGACGCCGCCGACCTTGCCGGCGGCGGCCAGACGCGCACGAACCTGGCGCATGCGCTCGCGCATCGTGTCGAGCTCGTCGAGCCACTGGCGCGTCAGGTCTTCGTCTTCCATGACCATCCGCGCCACGGCCGCGCCGTGGTCGGGCGGCTGCGACCAGTTGGCGCGGGCCAGGGCATAGGCGTTGGAGATCACCAAGGGCAGCTGCGCCGCCTCGGCCATCATCATGTAAAGCGCCCCGGTGCGATCACGGTAGAGGCCGAAGTTCTTGTCGCAGCTGTAGGCGACCAGCGCCTCGGGCACCGACACGATGACGCGCCGCACGCCATAGGCATCCTCGTCCATGCCCGTGCCAAGGCCCTGGTAGGCGAGATCGAGCACCGGCAGCAGCTTCTTGGCTGCGATCAGTCCGGCGATCTCATCCCACTGCGCGTTCGAATAGTCGATCCCGGTTGGGTTATGGCAGCAGCTGTGGAGCAGGATCGCGTCGCCTTCGTTGGCCGCCGCGATCGCCGCGCGCAGGCCGTCCATGTCGGCGGTACCATCCGCGGTCGCGTGGTTGAACGTCTTGAATGGAAGGCCGAGGTCGGCGCAGATCTGAGGATGATTGGGCCAGGTCGGCGAGCCCATCCAAACCTGAGCGACCTGGGCCTTTTTCACGACGGCCAGCGCCAGGCGCAGCGAGCCGGTGCCGCCGGGGGTCTGCATGCCCTCGATGCGGCCGCCCAGGCTCGGGTCGTTCTTGCCGAAGACGTAGGGCATGAGCGCCTCGACGAAGCCCATGTCACCTTCGGGGCCCAAATAGGCCTTCGAATCCTGCGTCTCGACCAGCCGCTTCTCGGCTTCCTTGACCGCACCGAATACCGGAGTGTCGCCCTGCCCCGTCTTGTAGACGCCGACGCCGAGGTCGATCGTGTCGGCGCGCGGGTCCGCGTTGTGGAGCTTGATCAGCGCGAGGAGCGCATCGGCGGGCTGTTGCTGCAGGTTGGTAAGCATGGCGGCGCGCGCATAGCCCCCGCGAGCGCGCGGGGGCAAGGGCTTTCCTAGAAAGCCTTGCGGATGCCGGCAAAGAACCCGCGCCGCTGGCCGTATTGCGGCGCGCCGACGCCGACGCCGGAACCGTCGCGGATCAGGTAGACCTTGTCGGTCAGGTTGGTCACGTCGAAGCGGATCGACAGCCCCTTGAGCACGCCCGGGCCGTCGAAGTTCTGCGCCACGCCCAGGTTGGCCGTGAAGTACGACGGCAGCTTGCCGCCATTCGGTACGAGGCCAGCCGGATCCTCTGCGCGCAGGCCGTCGCCGTAGAGGAAGTCGAACGTGGGCACGAGCGTGCCCAGCCCGTCCTTGATCGTCACGCTCGCACCGCCCGACGCCGTCCATTTCTGCGAGTGGTCGGTGTAGATGTAGTGGTTGCGGATGTAGTCCAACTCGTTGGGATCGAAGAAGAACTGGCTCGAGACGATGTCCTTGCCCTTCTCCTGCCCGCGCGCGACATTGGCGTAGAGCGAAAGCGGGCCATGCTCGTATTCCGCCCGCAGCTCGACCCCCCAGGCATATCCCCTGGCGTAGTTGAACGGCGAGAGCACCAGCGACGAGCCGAACTGGCCTTCGTCGAGCAGGTTGGTCTTGCGCTTGTAATAGGCATCCAGCCCCAAGGTGAGGCCGCGCGCCACCACCTGGTCGATCCCGGCATCGAAGTAGTTCTCCCGCTCGGCCCGTACCGGATCGCCGAAAGATATGGCCGAGGCCCGCGTGGTGCCGGCGAAGGCGCCCACCGTGGTGGTCGCAACCAGTTCCTGCGGCGGGGGCGTGAAGTTGCGCGCATAACCGGCGTGGATGGTGGTTCCTCCGCCCGGCTTCCACACCAGGTTCGCTCGCGGGCTCACTTGCTGTTCGCGCGTGTAGGCGCGCACGGCGTCGAAACGCGCGCCGTAATTCAGCGTTAGCTCGGGCGTGAGCGACCACTCGTCCTGCAGGTAGACGCCATAGAGCCGCCCGGTCTTCCCTTCGCGATCGGAGATGGACGACGGAATGTCGGTTGTTTGGTTGCCGGCCGCATCGACCCGGAAGACCCGCGAAATCACGGTCGAGCGAGTACGCTCGTTTTGAAGGAAACCGCCGAAGCGCAAGGTATGGGCATCCGACAGCTTGTAGCTGCCGTCCACCTGCAGGCCGATCGCCAGGCTCGACAGCCGCGACGCATCGGAGAAGCCGTTGATGATGATGTCGCCGCCCTGCGGATCGGGCGCGAAGCGCGTCTGCGAGTAACGAGCGAAAGGCGCGATCTGGAAGTTCAGCGCGTCTCCGGCATACTGGTAGGCGAGGACGCCGTAGTGCGTGATCTCGCGCTGGTTCTGGTCGAGCTGCGTGGAATCGAAAGCCGATCGCCCTCTGAGCGAGAACGTCGTCGCCGGGTCGTTTCCTTGGCCGGGAACGTTGGGGATTTGGAAGCGCCCGATCGCCGTGCCGCCGAAAACGGTCAGCCGACTCGTGTCGGACAGGATATCGGAGACATAACCGAACGCGCGATATTGGCGCGTGCGATCGTGGATCGCGTCGCGCGTCGCGACCGGGTTCTCAACGCCGATGTCGTTCTGCAAATAGCTGCCCGATACGAAGTAGTTGAGCTTGCCGGCCGAGCCATGAAGCGTCGCGCTAGGCTGGAGCCAGCCGAAGCTGCCGCCGTAGAAGCCCAGGTCGCCCCCGTTTTCGAAGGCACCCGTGCGGGTCTTTAGGCTGACCACGCCCGAGGTGCGATACCCGTACTGGGCTGGCAAGGTGCCGGTGATCAGGTCGATCGAATCGGCGACGCGCGGATCGAAGGTCTGCCCGAAGCCGGAAATGCTTTCGGGCACGATGATGCCGTTGAGCCGGTACTGCAGGTTGCCGTGCTCGTTGCGAACATGGACCGCGCCATAGCTGTCCTGGGTCACGCCAGGGGCATGCACGAGCACCTGCGTCAGGCTGCGATCGGCCCCGCCGGGCTGGTTGTTGAGCGTCGTGCGGTCGAACTTGAAATCGTCGGCGCCGAGCTCCGGCTGGATGGCGTCGCGCGCCTTATCGAGGCGCGTCGCGGTAACGACGATGTCCTGCGAGCCCGAAGCGTCGGGCGCCTCGTCGGCCGCGCGCGCTCCGAGTGGAGCCGTGAGGGCGGCGACGGCGCAGGCCGTTCCGAGGAGCCGATACCGCATTGCCGAGTCTATGTGATAATATATCGTCGCCATGACGATCGGGATAGACCGATCGGTTTCATGTGACAATATCACATTACATGAATTCGCCGTAACGATCGCACCCGTCAACGCGCCGCCGGTTCCGGCCTCGCGACTTTCCTACAGGCTGCCGATCTGCGACAAGCCGCCCGCTCTTTGCCATGGTCGATTCCGCCTGAAACGCGTTGCGCCGCCCCTGGGGACGGCGCATGCGGCGGTGTTCCGCCTATGGCAGGCGGCCAAATTATCATTCAGGACCGTGTAAACCTATCAACCAAGTGTCAACCTGGCGCCGTTCTGAACGGTCAGAAGGGCATCCAGTTCTGCTTGTGCGAGAACTTCATGTAGCCGGCATTGACCCCCAGCCGCAGTCCGGCACCCATGCGCACGGGCACCAGCACGACATTGCCGCGGCGCAGGTAGCTGACGTTGAAGCCGCCGACGAGATAGGCCTGGCCCTCGCCCGCGCCGAAGCGCTTGTAGAGGTCCGCGGTGTCATAGAGGTTGTAGACGAGGACGAAGGCATTGCCCGCATTGGCGCCGGCGTCGAAACCGATCGACGGGCCAGTCCAGTAGACGGCCTGCTGCCCCTCGATCTTGTGATAGAGCGTGCCCGAGCCATAGCGCAGGCCGACGACGAACGCCCCGCCTCCCTCCCGGCCGATGATGTAGCCGTTGGGCTCGCCCTGCTTCTTGAGGATGTCCTGGATCATGGTGGCAAGGCCGCGCGCGCCCTTGCCGAACACGCCTTCGGCCGCGCCGATCAGGTCGTCCTCGTGGAAGGTGTCCTGGCGGTGCAACCGGGCGACCGAAGCAGCCGAGAAATCGGACACGGGTTCCTGGCTGGGCGTCGGGCTCTGCGGCGCCGGATAGGCAGGGTCGGCCGGATAGGTCGCCGCGCTGGGCACGGTGACCGGATCGACCGGGGCGGGCGCGGGCGCCGAGCGTGCGCCCAGATCTGCATCGATCGCCTTGTCCGGATCGACCGAGCGAACCTGCGCCGCGGCCGGGGCCGCCGCCATAGCTAGGGCCGACGCCGCGCTGAGCGCGATCGGCCAGAAAGAGTTCTTGCGCACCATGTGCTTGCCTCCGTACCCAGGCAGTCGGCCCTGGATTTCCATGCCTGCTGCGTGCACCCGTCATGGTTAACAAACGGTTACCCGCCGCACCGCAAGGGGGCGGCGACGGGACGAATCGAAATTGCGGCGAGAAGACGCGGGTGACCCGCCGGCGGCACCCCGACCCTCCTCTGCAGGGGCGGGACCACGGCCCGGCGAATGCCGCCTCCTCCTACGGGGCAGGCTCGATCACGCTCATTTCTCCCGCCAGGTCACTCGGTAAAGATCGAACCGCCGGTCGTGGAGGTTCTGCACCACGCCCGAGCGGCGGCTGGTGAGCAGGTCGTCCAGCGAGAGGTCGGCAATCGCGATCGTCTCGGTATTCGGCGCCGTGTCGGCGGCCACCCCATCGCGCGCGAAGGCAAAGTCGGAGGGCGTCAGGATAGCGCTTTCGGCATAGTGCACGTCCATGTTCTCGACGTTGGGGATGTTGCCGACGACACCCGACGTGACCACGTAGCACTGGTTCTCCACGGCCCGCGCCTGGCAGCAGTAGCGCACCCGCAGGTAGCCGCGGCGCTCGTCGGTGCAAAACGGCACGAACAGCAGCAGCGCGCCCTGGTTGGTCAGATGGCGGGCCAGCTCCGGAAATTCCGAATCGTAGCAGATCATCACCCCGATCGGCCCGCAGTCGGTTGGGATGACATTGGCCCCGTAGCCGCCCTTGATGTTCCACCAGCGGCGCTCGGCGGGCGTCGGGTGGAGCTTGTCCTGCTTGTGGATCGACCCGTCGCGCAGGAAGACATAGGCGATGTTGCGCACGTCGCCGTTGTCCATCCGCGTCGGATGGGAGCCGCCGATGATGTTGATGTTGTAGCCGACCGCGAGCTTCTCCATGAAATCGCAGTAGCGCGAGGTGTAGTCGGCGATCCGCTCGATCGCCTGCGCCGGTTCGAGCTTCTTCTCGGGGATCGACAGCAGCTCGAGCGTGAACAGTTCGGGGAAGCAGACGAAGTCGGCATTGTAGTCGGCCGCGACGTCCACCCAGTATTCGACCTGCTCCTCGAACTCGTCGATCGTCGCGATCCGCCGCATCTGGAACTGCACCGTGGCGACGCGCACCGACGAGGGCAGCCGCGTCTTGCGCCGGTGCAGCCGCATCGTCGTCTCGTGCGGCGCGAGCGGGTTGGGCCAGAACATCACGACGCCGTTGCCGCCGCTCGCCTTGTCCTCGGGCAGGTAGCCGGGCAGCACCCCGCGCGGGCTGAAGCCCTGGTTGAGCTGGAAGTTGAGCACCTGGTCGCGGACCTGCTTGTCGGCGACAGCGGCGACGTAGTCCTCGGGGTTCGGATACTGCCGACGCCTGCGCTGGTAACCGGGCATGCGCCCGACGATGACGATGCCCTTCAACTCGAACTCGGCGCACAGTTCCTTGCGCTTGCGATAGAACCGCTCGCCGATGCGCAGCCGACGGAAGTCCGGGTCGACGCAGACCTCCATGCCGTAGAGCACGTCGCCATTGTCCGGAGGCACGCTGCCATAGCCGTCGCCGGTGATCTCGTTCCAGCTGTGGGGGGCGAAAGCCTGCTTCGACGACACGATGAGCGTGGCGCAATGGCCGACGATCTTGCCCTCGTACTCGGCGACGATCTGGCCTTCCGGAAAGTTGTTGATGAGGCCGCGGATCTGCGCCGTCGAGAAGGCATCGGCCTTACCGTAGACGCGGGTCGACAGCGCCGCGATCGGCCGCGCGTCCGCAGCGAGCGCCGGCCGGACGATGAGCTTCGCTTTGGAATCGGGCATGGCCGCCAAGGTAGCGGCGCGGGGCCCTTAGTCCAGCATGCGGCGGCGGGAATGCGGTGGGCAAAAGCCCCCCTTGCCGCCCTCCAAGCCCCTCGCTATAGCGCGCGCTCGCCGCTGCGATCCGGAGACGTGGGTGAGTGGCTGAAACCAACGGTTTGCTAAACCGTCGTACTGGTAAATCCGGTACCGAGGGTTCGAATCCCTCCGTCTCCGCCACCTAGTCTGAGTTGTCCTTACGTCGTGAGGCTTACTTCCCCGAAACCCCGCACTTCAGCCGTTTCTTGGCGGAAATACGGTACTCAGAGAGCCAGCTTCGGGCGCTTCTGCGAGCCGAAATCGGTGCGTTTCTCCGGCCGGATCGGCCGCAGTACCGCTTTGGATTCGCGCCGGTGAAGCAATGTACGAAGGGCACATCCCTCGGGAGCACCTCGGCCTAATTTGCTCGGCTTGAGTACATGACACCGACGACTCTGATAAGTTAGACCAGTGGCGATGCGGAACGCGCCCGCGTGGTAACTGTACCGATGTTGGTTCCAGGCGTGGGTGACGCGGCCGCTACGTCCGCAATGTTAGACGTGTACGAACCCGCTGTCGCGGGAATGGCGCTTGGTCTGATGTTGTAGAGCGGCGCACTACAACAGGCATTTGTTGAGGCCTGCTGGCTTCGGGCGGACCTTTTAGACTCCTTCAAATGAGGAGTCGATCCATGACCAATGCCATTACCGAAGTTCCCGCGAAGACCCTTCGCGAGCGGATGCTCGAAGACATGGACCTTCGCCGGTTCGCCCGCGCGACACAGCGCAATTACGTGCGGGACGTTGCCCGGTTCGCGGCTTTTCTCGGCCGGCCTCCGGATACCGCGACGGGCGAAGACTTACGCCGCTTCCAGATTGCCCAGCGCGAGGCGGGCATGAGCGTGACGACCATGAACACTGTCGTCTCGGCCTTACGGTTCTTCTACATCCGCACGCTCGACCGGCCGGACCTGGCCCGCAAGCTTCATCATGTGAAGCACCCCCGCGGCCTGCCAACGGTGTTGAGCCGCGAGGAGGTCGCACGCCTGCTCCAGGCGACGACCAGCCTGAAGCATCAGGCGATGCTGTCGGTCGCCTACGGAGCGGGCCTGCGCGCCGCGGAAGTCACGCGCCTGAGGGTTCGGGATATCGACAGCGAGCGCATGTTGCTCAAGGTCGAGTGCGGCAAAGGCGGTCGAGATCGCAATGCCATGCTGGCCCATGATCTGCTGTTGCTGCTGCGCGAATGGTGGAAGGTGGGCAAGCGTCAGGGAGTGATGCATCCCGACGGCTGGCTCTTCCCCGGGCAACATTATCTCAAGCCGGTCAGCACCAGGCAGCTGCATCGCATCGTCGTCGAGGCGGCGATGGCAGCGGGTATTACCAAGCGAGTCGGCCCCCATACGCTCCGTCACAGCTTTGCCACCCATCTCTTGGAAGACGGTGTCGATGTTCGGATCATCCAAGCACTGCTCGGGCATTCCAAGCTGGAAACGACCGCGCTTTACACGAGAGTCGCCACCAAGACGGTCAAGGCGGTGGTGAGCCCTCTGGACAGGCTGGCGATGCTTCCCGGCCCGCAGGAGGCTCCGGACAGTTGAGCCGGTGCGATCCTCGCTCGAGGTCGCCGATATCTTCTGTGCTGCTGGGCCCGCCTATCGCCTAGCCCATGCTGGGCACCTGAGCTTGTACCAGCTCAAGGTCATGACCGCGGTCGAGAACTGCCGCACCGCTGCGCTTGGCGGGCACGTCGAGGCCTGCGAGGACTGCGGTCACTGGCGGATCGCCTACAACTCGTGCCGCAATCGGCATTGCCCCAAATGCCAGGGCGCCGCGGCGCGCGCCTGGCTGGCCGAGCGCGAGGCTGATCTGCTGCCCGTTGGCTACTTCCACGTCGTCTTCACGCTGCCCGCCGAGATCGCCGCCATCGCCTATCAGAACAAGGCCGCCGCTTACGATCTGCTGTTCAAGGCAGCGTCGGAGACGATGCTGACGATCGCGGCCCATCCCCGGCATCTGGGTGCCCGCATCGGCATCACCGCGGTGCTCCATAGCTGGGGCTCCGCGATGACGTATCATCCGCACGTCCATATGATCGTGCCCGGTGGCGGCATAGCGCTCGACGGTTCGCGCTGGATATCCTCGCGCCCCGCCTTCCTGTTGCCCGTGCGCGTGCTCGGCGCGCTGTTCCGCCGACTCTTCCTCACCCGGCTCGTGGCATTGCACGATGCCGGCCGCCTGTTCTTCGCGGGTGCCAGCGCCGCGCTCACTGACAGGCGCGCGTTCCTTCGCCACGTCGCCCCGGTCCGCAAGAAGCGCTGGGTAGTCTACGCCAAGCCCCCGTTCGCCGGACCCCAGGCGGTGCTCGCCTACCTCTCGCGCTACACACATCGCGTCGCGATCTCGAACCGGCGCCTCGTCGCCTTCGATGAGCGCGGCGTCACCCTGCGATATAAAGACTATCGCCGCGACGGCCTCGAGCGTCAGCGCGTCATGACGATCAGCGCCGACGAGTTCATCCGCCGCTTCCTGCTCCACGTCCTACCGCGCGGCTCCCATCGCATCCGCCACTATGGCCTCCTCGCAGGTTCGGCGCGCAAGGAGGCGATCGCCCGGGCTCGCGCCTTGCTCCACGTCGCGCCCGAACCGCCACCGCCCGATGACGAGGAACTGCCCGACCATCGTCCACCATGCCCCTGCTGCGGAGGCCACATGGTCGTGATCGAGACCTTCGTGCGCTGGCAGCAACCCCGCGCCCCGCCTCGGACCCTCGCGCTCACTCGGGAGATCGCGCCATGACCCGGCATGGCCTACAATCGATCAATCCAGCGATCATCGCGTCGCGGGCAGCCCAGACGTTCGGTCGCATAGTCGCCATGGCGCGGAAATGCTGCGCCGGGGCGCTTACGCGATACCTAAAGCTTGGCGCTCGGACCCCGAAACGGGCATGGCTGATGCCGTCCGCGCCACCGCAACGCGGGCCTCGGCCGATAGCGCGGACCCGCCGGAATCCGAAATCCCCCTAGCTCGCGCCCACACCACCGCGGGTCGTACTCGTCCGGGTTTAGTACGCCTATCGGCGCCCGAAACCCTTCGACGTTGGCGACTTTCCGGAATCGGGAGCCCAAAGCGACAACTAGTCGTTCATTCAGGTGGCTCTGGCACCTTCACGCGCGGTCGGACATTGCCGCATAGCCGCCAGGTGGAAACACAGCCCCTTGTTCCGTAACCGAAAACAGATGCTCTAACATATCGCCGCCTCAATGTTCCTGCACCGACATCTCAAATATAACACTTAACTCGGCAAAACAGAACCTACCGTTGGGATTGACCAAAAACGGACGATTATATCTAGACACCACATGCAAAGAAATCGCGCGAGGAAACATCAAGCCCGCCAATGCCAACGCTACTATGTGAGTTTTAGGACCCAGCGGCACACAGACGATATTTCTATCCGACAAGGGCGCAATCATTTCGCAGACCGCGCGATACGGCTGGGCAAATGATAGATGAGGTAAATAAATAATCCTGTCGGCGTGCTCCAGAAAATCGCCGTTTGTACGAAGTGCACGCTCCCGGGATTCTTCAAACCCAGGTGTCTCGGAGATTATCGCAATTGTATGGTCCGGCTCAATCCTCTCGGTTGCTGCGTGCGCCGCACCGCCATCAAACCCAAGGCTGAGAATCGCAGTGACCGGCTGAGAGGCATCGTAATAACCACCCGTGCCAACCACGCGCCTGAGATCCATGATCTGCCGTTCCGGATACGCCGCTGCGTATGAGCCGCCAGCGTAGGCCAGCAACATCTTATATGTATCGGCATAGTCTGAAAACCGAAACCACATGATAATACCCAGATACCATGCCCTCGGCATCGACGAGATATCCAAGAGTATCGTATCCGCCCCTTTCGGAGCCCTGCCGATAATCCCAACAATTCGCTCAATTAGGACAGATATGTCGCCACTTGGTATGAAAAATTGTTCTGGTGAAACTCGATCCAGAAAGCGACGTTTATGCTCCTCCGGCACCGACATTCCGATCGGTCCGTCGAAGCCCAAGACGATCGACATTCGGTCTATCGATCCTGAAACCTGACCGAATACAGCCAGGCTCCGCGCTTCTGAGCCACAAGCAAAAATGGAGCAAGCAATCCGCTCCCAATCGATCTGCGACAGATCACGATCAACCAGAGAAAGTCGGTTAAGCGGGCGCACCGAAGTTGAAATCAGGCTGCTCAATCAATGAACTCCCCACCACACTTTGAAAACTCGAAGGCCTTCCTCGCCTTGGCATTAAGTCAAAGGCAGGACTCAGGCAGTATGACAATCGGAACGTTCCACGCTCAGTGGGCAGAACGAAATCTGTTCCCGACTGCAGATCCACTTTCAGCAGCCCAAGCTGCATTCCAAGTATAATCTCATTGCGAAAACGTCCAAACTGACTCGTATCGAAAATGACTTGCCCAACGAAGTCACTACCAATTCGCCCCGAATGGAAATTCCGCGACAACCCATGCCCGATACGGCTCAGCAACACATGTAGAGATTGCCCAAATTCCTCCTCCGAACGAACCCGATCCACAATAGATTTCGAAAACCGAACCGAAATCTCACTCTGTCGGGATCGAGATATAACAGGATTAGCACGGTTGTGAGAGCGTGCACCATGCCTCCAAAGCGAATTCAAAAGCCTTATCAAGGTTCGCGCGTTGCCATCCGCCAATCTGACAATCATCTCAGCGCCGAAATAGATTTCCGATTTCGCACTGCCGCGTTTGCGGCGAACAGCCTCGCGCAATAGCAAGAACCCTAGCGTCTTACGCAACAGCTGATCACCATAGGTGGAACCAGCGATATCAATCTCATTAACCGAGTGCCGCAACCGAATGGCGCGTTCGATCGTTTTCGGGTTGAAATGACCTTTGGCCAGCTCATCGAACTGAAATAGGCTTGCGCGATCGCCGACGATCCAGGGCTCGCGAACGAGATCCAGCGGCGTCAGAAGGCTGGGCTTTCCTAGCAATCGGTCCAAGCTATGCTTACCATACGCACCGCCCGCCGCGTGACGCCTCTTGTTGTACAGCGCTCGTGCAAATGAAAAGCTAGAATATCCACCGACAGCACCCCGGAGCTGGCTCTCTTGGCTCGTGATATTGTCATCGATCCAAAGATACTCGAAATCATTTCCGACCTGGAGAGGAGCATCCAGCGCAGTCTTTAAGGTCTTATGCGCATACGGGAGAGTAGCGATTTTGAAATAACGATTGCCGAAATCCGATCTCATGAAACTGTTGATTATGACCTGGCAATCTTCATCGAGCGTCTCAATTTCATCCAAGCATATTAGCCACGATGCTCTATCCGAGTCCAAACCAAGCACCGCCTCCACTTCGGACATGGCGTACGTCAGGGCATCGAGAACGGGCGAATAAAACCTCGCGCCACCAGAATACTTCGCGCTTGAATCGCGAAATGGATCCAAAAATTGAGACGATTCAAAGAGATTTTTCTCGAGCGGGAGCCTGCCGAGTTCTTCACGAAGGCGACGCAATGAACATTCGGCAAAAGCCGGCTGTCCAGGAAACCAAAGGCGAGACAGGCGATCAAATATCTCTGCGGTCGCCTCTAAGCGCCTTATACTATCGCTGAAAAAGCTTTCCAGCGCACCTTCAAGCGTTTTGGTGAAAGCCTGGCAAGCAGCAATCGACAGATGCCAAAGAAATTCTCGACCCTTTTCCTCCGGGCTCGCGAAGGTGTTGGTTTTAATCGGACCAAGCCACAGAGTCGTTATCGGGACATAGATTCCGAGAAATGTTTTAGATGTTATTATCGATTTAGCGTTGCCATCATCAAAATTTACCAAGTAAGGAAGAGTAAGCATCTTCAGAATAGCTGTCTTCCCCGAGCCCCGCGTTCCCACCAAAATCTGATTTTTTGGCGAGAAAAGCCGCCAGTATATAGGCGTTGCTACGAACGTGCTTGGAAGTTGCTTCTCATACTGATTACGCGCGTTATCGATCTCAAAAATGTTTCGCTCGATCGCAGCTTCGTAGTCAGGTGTCATAAAATATACCGCCTATCTGTGGCCGGATCAGTTAGGACCCGGGCCCCAACTTCGGAAGCGATGGCTTGCAGAGCGGCATCCACTCGGTGGTCAGCGATATAACGGATATCCTCCACTTCAGCGAGCAGGGCATCGACGTCGAGTGGACCAGTCGCGCCGGCCATCACCTTGCTATATGCCGTCTGGAATGCTGCCAGAATGTCCGAGTCAGACCTGTAGAAGCCGAATGGCTCCGTGTGGCCAATCCCATTCTCACGCGCAGACGGCCGCCAAGTATCACCCGCATGGTATGACCAAGTACGGACTCGTCCGCAGGCGTTCCCTGCGCCATCGCGACCATCGAGTTCCAATAGGTGAAACTTGTTAAACACGCGCGCGGATAGTGACTCGTGAATCTCCGCTGAAAACGAGCCGGCACCTAATATGGCGAATAACGGCTTTGGTTGTTCCTGATGAGTTCTAAACCGAGGCCAGTGCTTGTGCCCATGGACAATCAAATCGACCTCTGCATCAGCAGCAAAATCAAGTAGTAGGGCGCTATTGTTCATCATGCTAAAATCCTGCCAGAATGGATCGGGTTCGGAGATTGGCAGGATGTGATGATGAGTAACCAGCACGCTAAAGGCAGGCTTATGCGCTTTAAGGCTCGGAATTTGCGATTGAAGAAAATCCAAACTTTCTGGCGCGAACGATCCGTGATGAGGGGTTGATGACCCATCCGCAGGATTTTTCCAGTCATCTTTGTATGCCGAATTAACGAGAATGATTTTGACGCCAGAACGCTCCATCACGACTGCATATGGCGGCTCGAACAGCGAAGCACCTTCAGTCGACGACCAGCCAAGTGCCGGGGCTAGAATTTCTTGGATTGGAAGAAAGCGCTTCCCCTTCCAAAAAACACAGTTCAACTTCTGGACATCCCAGCAGACATCATGATTGCCTGGGACGAAAATGATGTTCCCAGAGCCTACCTGAAGTGCATCAGCGATCTCGGCAATTTTCTTGCCGGCAAGAGCGTATTCGTCGGGATGGGCTTGGTTTGCGATATCGCCGGAGACAAAGAGAAGATCAGCAGACACAGACTGTGAGCTGATGAATGACTTGAATTCGTCTAGGTATGGGGCGACCCCTGTTACAGCTCGAGCTCCGGGTTGAAAGTCGTACCTGCGAGCTTTCGCGCCTACATGCAGATCACTTATAATCGCAATCTTTACCATCAGGAGATCTCGTAATTCGCGAATGCAAGCTCCTGAGACGTAGTGCGAGCACGCTGGAAACCCGAAATTCGACGACGAACCTCATAGCTTCCGCGGAGTTGAGAATTGAGCGCGTTGCGCAGTCCCTCATCATCCGCATAGCTAAGTAGGTATTTAGCGCCAACGCTATCAATATGCTCAAGGCACCGAACGAGACGCTCTAAGTCATAAGATCGGAAAGATTGCGGATCGTAATCCCCTGATACTCGACTTCCCTTTATTGCATATGGTGGGTCTAAATATACAAAATCCCCACGCCTAACATGATCGCGAACAAATTTCTCAAAGTCACCACAATCAAAATCGGCATCGGCAAGAATTTCGGATTGCTGCTGAAACGTTTCCGCAGGCGGAACCGATCCGCAGCGTTTACCACCGTAGGGCACGTTGTACTGCCCAAATTTATTAGTCCTATAGAGACCATTGAATGAGTATCGATTAAGGTAGCAAAATCGTATCGCACGCGCGGTTGGGGCAAGCGATGCTGGCTCCTGGCTCCTCAGTTCATAGTATCGTTCCGACGATTTTGGTTCGGCAGAGACACCGGCGTGAACCTCAAGTGGGCGCGCCTTGATTTCCCGCCAAAAATTTATCAGCTCTGGGTTGATGTCGTTCAATATGGCCGCGCGCGAGTCAACGTGAGCCAAGGCAGCACAGGATCCGCAAAACGGCTCAAGATACCTGTCGAAAGCTGTAGGCCACAGTTTTTTTATCTCCGGCAGTTGCATGCGCTTGCTGCCGGCCCACCTGAGCAGCGGTCGGCGCATCAACTTCTACCCCCATCAAAATGACGAATGCCGTCTGATCCCCGCGATAGGTGGTTCGTAAGGCGCGGCTCGATCAAAGGCAAGCCGCTCGGCAGGCGTCCTCCCGGTCGGAAATTTCCCGGCGTTTGGAATGGCTCCGAAGCAAAAGAATTGGCAGCCATTGGCCGCACTCCGACTTGCCACGTGCCCCTTGTAGTACCTGAACGGATGGCAGCGCTCAGGGAGCCATTTTCAGGCGTCGAGTGACGGCTTTGTCGGCGTTTCCTGCAACGTTCCCTGGACGGGATATGTGGTGGCAGCACGGCCGGGGTGTGTTGGCCGGTGTCAAATTCTGATCGCGAGTTTCCCACTCACGTGCCCTGCCTCAAGGTAACACATCGCATCCTGCACTCGCTCTAGCGGGAAGGTGCGGTCAACATAGGGCCGCACCGCTCCGGACTCGATCAGGGCGGTCAGGCGCTCGAGTTCCGCCGCGCTTTCACGGCTGATCAACATCGTCAGTCGCTGCCGGACGAACGGTGAGAGAACCAATGCGCGGAGTTGGCGGTCCAGGCCGAGGATGCTGCCGCCGTGCTCACCGCCGCCGATGACTGCCGTTCCGGCGGGCGTCAGTGCTCGGCGAAGCCTAGACAGGCTCGGGTTGCCTGCCATGTCGAGAATGACATCGTAGCGGTGTCGGCCGACGGCGAAGTCCTCGCACATGCGGTCGATTACGTGATGCGCACCAAGCCCGCGGACGAAGCCCACCTTCTCGGTTCTCGCCACACCGGTCACCTCAGCGCCGAGCGCGACGGCGATCTGCACTGCGAAGCTGCCGACACCGCCCGACGCGCCGGTGATCAGCACGCGCTGGCCTGCCTGCAGGTGCGCGACGTCGGTCAGCGCCTTCAATGCGGCAAGTCCGGAGACCGGCACTACCGCCGCTTCCTCCGCGGTCATTCCTGCCGGCATCCGGACGAGCCGGTCCTCACGAGCCGCGGTGTACTCGGCAAAGGACCCGCGGCCGATACCGTAGACGTCTTCCCCTACGCTGACGCGAGTAACGGCCGGCCCGACCGCCACTACGGTGCCGGCGAGGTCACGGCCGGGGACGCGGTTGCGAGGTCCACGCAGCCCCACTCCCAAGCGCACCGCGTAGGGGCGTCCAGTCATTAAGTGCCACGTTCCCCGGTCCATGCCCGCGGCGCGCACCCGGACCAGAACGTCATCCTTCCCCAGCGGAGGCAACGGCATTTCCCCGAGCTGCATCTGGTCGGCAGAGCCGTAGCGGTACTGGACGATCGCACGGGTCGAAGTGCTCATCATCATGTGCGTTCCCTCTAATTTCGCGGCTCAGGCAGTCGCTCGTGGATCGCTCAGAATGCGGCGAGCGCTTCAAGGTGGGTCGAGCAGCTTTGCGCAGCACGAAACGTGCAACCACGATAGGGCCCTGCTAACACCGTCGCGCCAAGCGCGGATTTGCGCGTCTGCTCGAATGCGCTCGGGTATTCCAACGTGAGCGCGACACCTGTCGCTGTGGCCTTGCCGTATTTGCGCTCGATGTCGTGCAGTACCTGATCCAGAGGCGTTGGGGTTGAACCAGAGCGAGGTAATTTCCCGATCGAGTTCGTCGCGGCCGCATTCCCCCGCACTTGATCCGGCACTATGCGCAAGCCGTGGCGCGTGATTTGCGGGCGCAGAGACGGGCCCACTGCCAGAACCTTGGTGCGCCCCGTCCGTCCGTACGCATCGGCAGAAACCGCCAAGACCAGCTCATCGTCGCCGTCGCTGATCGGCAGGCCCATCACGTCTGACGTCTTGAACGCGCGGTTCGATATCCAAGTCGTGCCAAACGCGGAGAGATTTCCCAACTGCGGATGAAAGGACTCGCTGTTGTGATCAGGACCCCAGCTGCTGACGCCGAGATCACTGGCAACGGATCGGGCGCGCTCCCGCCCGGCTATAGCCTCAACCAGCGCAAGCGACGCAGGCAGGGCTGCGCTGACGCCTGCGCTGGAGATGACCTTGCCATCTGCGGCGTACCGAAGGTTCTTGACCCATTTGGTGTCGGGATATTGAAGCTGACGCATCCATTGCGTGAACCAGTGCCCCGTCGCGAAATGTCCCTTCAGTAGGCCGGCATTGGCAACCACCAGTGCGCCGTCGCAAATGCTAAAGATCGTCGCGCCCTTGCCGGACTGCAACTGAATCCACGAGCGCAGCGTTGGATCCTGTGTGTTCATCACTGCAGGAACAATCACGTAGTCAGCGCCCTCGGGATGCTGGAGGTCGAACTGGGCAGTCGTGCCGTCCGGCTTGATGCGCAGCGCCGGGAACATCGAAATCAATCCGGCGCGCGTGGAGAGCGCGACCACGTCGGCGGCTCCCGACCTCGCCAAGACGCTATACGGCACGACAAAATCTATCAGCTCGGTGTGAGAGTTCTCACCTACAACGGCAACCAAGGGGCGGTGACGCCCAAACCTCGGCTGATACTGCTCGATGTGCGGAAATTTGGGGGCATTAGCGGAGCGCGCGTCGATGATCTCTGCGTCAAGTTGGTGTGCGACGGCGAACAGGAGCATCAAGCAGAGTACGACGAGGCCTCCGCTGACTTTGAGCACAGTCCGCAGCCGGGGATGGGCTAGCATTTGTCTACCTCCCAAACAAAGAAGGCGGCCCGGCTGCCACCGGGCCGCAATAGCGTCAGCGCGAGCCGCAGGCGCATTTCTCGCCGCAGCTGCACGCGCGTCGCGTGGACTTACATTCGCACTGGTTCTTGCACCGGCAGGGTTTGCACTTGCATTCTTCGGTCATGTCATTCCTCCTCCTTGGTGGAGGGCCGGAGCTACACCCGCCGGCCCATGAAGAATTGAACGTAACGGCTGATTTTGCGAGGCTGAGCACCGCAGCTGGGGTAGGATGAGACTGTGCAAACCGCAGGTCGCGGCCAGATCAGCGTTTGGGAAGGTGCCAGCCTGTGGCTCCTAGAGGCCGCAAGTGCTCGGCCTCACACCGAAGTGCACTCCCACCATGCCATTCAGCTGACATTCTCGCTGGCAGGTTCGATGGAGCTTGGTACGCCGGACTGCCACGTGTGCGGACCGGCGATCGGTATTGCGCCAGATACCCCGCATCGTTTCGCGGCATCGGGCAGAGTGGCCTTCCTCTTCGTAGAACCTGAAAGCGTTCTTGGCCTGGCGATGCAGGAGCGATTTTTCACCGCATGCCGGGTTGAGAGAATACCAACCGATGAGATCTCGGACATCCTCACCCAGTTCAGGCGAGCTTTCGATGATGGACAATGCTCGACACTGGACTTGAGGAGCGCGGGCAAGGCTCTTCTCCAGCGCCTCTGCTGCACGTGTTCGGTCCAGCCCGTCGATGCCCGGGTCGCGGATATGATGGCTTACGCGGCCGCGAACCTCGACCGGACCGTCACACTGGAGGCAGCGACGAAACAAATAGGCCTGTCGCCAAGCCGACTGCGGCACCTGTTCGTGGAGGAGACGGGGCTGGCCTTCAGGACCTACGTGCTGTGGTTGCGTATACAGCGTGCGCTTGAGCGGTACTCGCTCGGCGCCAGCCTGACCGAGGCAGCCCATGCAGCGGGGTTCTCGGACTCTGCGCATCTGAGTAGAACATTCAAGCGCACCTTCGGCGTACCCGCAGCCTCGCTGCAATTGTTGAGCGGCAACCCTGATGAAAGCACCCGGCCGAGTGCCACCAAGTCTGCACACCGCTGAGTTTAGCCGTACTCGACAGCAACAAGGCGGATGCGACGGGCTGCTGGGTTGGCTCGCGCGAGCACCTGAATAGCGTCGGCTTTCAGGTAGCGAAAACGAGCAGTCTAACGGCCGCAATGGCGGCGTCTGCCGCCGTGCACCACCTCTGCGACGCAGTCGCCTCTAACAGCTGGACTGCCGTTTCGCTTGGGAGCATCATGATGCTCCAGAGCGGAGGTACCTATGCCCGAGTTCGTGATAGAGCGCGAAATGCCTGGCGTGGGTCAGCTCGGCCCAGCCGATTTGAAAGGTGCCTCGCAAACGTCTTGCTCCGTCTTGCGTGAGCTCGGCCCTGAGATCCAGTGGGTGCACAGCTACGTCACCGACGACAAGATCTTCTGTATCTATCGTGCGCCCAACGAAGACCTAATCAAAGAGCATGCCCAGCGAGCGGGCTTTCCCGCCAACAGCATCTCTCGGGTCCGAACCGTCATCGATCCTACGACAGCCGAAAGCTGAGGCGGCACCATTAAGGTGCGCCTTATCACTTGAGAGCGTCAAGGTGCCCTTAGATCCCGGGAGCGTTGGCTTGTTCACACAGGCGCTAAGCGTCGCTGGAACCGCCGATATCTAGCAACAGTAAAGGGGGCACGGCAACTTGATGTCGCCGCACCACCTTCTTGGCTTGAGAACTCGGACGAGATGATCGGCCCTAGAAGCCCATGCCGCCCATCGCGCCCATGTCGCCCATTCCGCCACCGGGCATTGCCGGCATGGCGGGTTTATCCTCCACCACATCGGTTATCGCCGCTTCGGTGGTGATCAGCAGACCGGCTACTGACGCCGCATCCTGCAGCGCCGAGCGCACCACCTTGGTTGGATCGAGAACGCCCGACTGGATGAGGTTCTCGTACTTGTCGGTCTGCGCGTTGAACCCCATGGTCTGATCGCCTTCCCGCAGAAGATTGCCGGCAACGACCCCGCCGTCGTGTCCCGCGTTCTCGGCAATCTGGCGAACAGGTGCCCTTAGCGCTCTGCGCACGATGTCGATGCCGCGCGTCTGGTCATCATTGGCGCCCTTGAGATTGTCGAGCGCCTGGCTGGCATAGAGCAGAGCGGTGCCGCCGCCTGGGACGATGCCTTCCTCTACCGCAGCGCGAGTGGCATGAAGCGCGTCGTCGACGCGGTCCTTGCGCTCCTTGACCTCCGTCTCTGACGCTCCTCCGACTTTGATGATGGCAACGCCACCAGCGAGCTTAGCCAGCCGCTCTTGGAGCTTCTCTTTGTCGTACTCAGAGGTGGTGTTCTCGATCTGCTGACGGATGGCCTCGACCCGTCCCGTGATTGCCGCTGCCTCGCCTGCGCCATCAACAATCGTGGTGTTGTCCTTGTCGATGGTGACACGCTTGGCAGTGCCGAGCATGTCGAGCGTCACGTTCTCCAGCTTGATCCCGAGATCTTCGGAGACGGTTTCTCCCGCCGTCAGGATCGCGATGTCCTCGAGCATCGCCTTGCGGCGATCGCCGAACCCCGGGGCCTTGACCGCCGCAACCTTGAGACCGCCGCGAAGCTTGTTGACGACGAGCGTTGCCAGGGCCTCGCCTTCAATGTCTTCGGCAATGATCAACAGCGGCCGACCCGATTGAGCGACCGCTTCGAGGATCGGCAGCATGTCCCTCAGGTTTGACAGCTTCTTCTCGTGGATCAGGATGTAGGGATCGTCGAGCTCGGCCACCATCTTCTGGGTGTCGGTCACAAAGTATGGCGAGAGATAACCGCGGTCGAACTGCATGCCGTCGACGGTCTCGAGCTCGAACTCCATGCCCTTGGCTTCTTCGACCGTGATCACGCCTTCCTTGCCAACCTTCTCCATGGCCTCGGCAATCTTTTGGCCAACCACTTCGTCACCGTTGGCGGAGACGACTCCCACTTGGGCGATCTCGGTGTTGTTGGCGACGGGCTTGGAACGGGCCTTGAGATCCTCGACCACCTTGGTGACGGCGAGATCAATGCCGCGCTTAAGGTCCATCGGGTTCATGCCGGCGGCGACGGACTTCAAACCCTCGCGCACGATAGCCTGGGCAAGAACGGTCGCCGTAGTCGTCCCATCGCCTGCATGATCGTGAGTCTTGGATGCGACGGAGCGGATCAGCTGTGCGCCCATGTTCTCGAACTTGTCGGCCAGTTCGATCTCCTTGGCGACAGTGACGCCGTCCTTGGTGATCCGCGGTGATCCGAAGCTCTTGTCCAAGAGGACGTTGCGGCCCTTGGGCCCGAGTGTCACCCGTACTGCGTTGGCGAGGATGTCGACGCCGCGCGCCATTCCTTCGCGTGCTTGGCTGGAAAATCTTACGTCTTTGGCTGCCATGACAGATGACCTTCGTATTTGAGTTCAGTTGGCGAACGGAACCGCGCGCGCATCGCCTTCGCGGTCTGGAGAGCTCATTGAATAATCCCGAGAATGTCGCTTTCCTTCATGATCAGCAGGTCCTCGCCGTTGACCTTCACTTCGGTCCCCGACCACTTGCCGAACAGGACCTTGTCGCCGGCCTTGACGTCAAGCGGGGTGATCGTGCCTTCATCGCTTCGAGTTCCGCTGCCAGCCGAGACGATCTCGCCTTCCTGCGGCTTCTCCTGAGCGGTGTCAGGAATGATGATCCCGCCAGCGGTTTTGGCCTCGGCCTCGACGCGGCGGACCAGCACGCGATCATGCAAGGGGCGAAAGTTCATAGTGGTGTTCCTATCCAATGAAGATGACAGTCGCGTCGCTTGCGCGAAGGGGCGCGAGCGGCCCGGTCATTTGGCACTCCCGTTAGGCGAGTGCCAATCTGCGCTCTATCTGCCCCTCGGGGCTCGGCGTCAACTGGGTTGGGGAGTTCGCGCGGCCGTTCCTCGGCCGCGTTATCGACGAGATTGATCTAGGCGTTCGCTGGGCATAGGAGCCGAATTCAAGCGATCTGGGAGCTGAAGGCGAACCAGGCTTCTGCTGCGTGATCGAGCGCAGCTAACAGCCGATTGGGCGCGTGTCGGGCACGTGAGGAGTCAACGCAATGTTCATGCGCACTGCACGACTGCTTCTGAGGCCCTGCTGGCCAGAGGACCGGCACGAAATGTTGACCCTCATCAACGAAGGGCCCGTCGCGGCCGATACCACGGGATTGCCCTGGCCATTGACCGCCGAAGATGCCCAACGATTTGTTGAACGGCCGCCCGACAAGCAGTTACCGCACTTTTTCATCACGCTGCCGAAGATCAACGGCGGCGAGTTGATCGGCGGGATCGGCTTGGGCCGTGACGGTGATGAAATCGGCCTCGGCTATTGGGTGACAAGGGCGCACCATGGGCATGGCTATGCCGCCGAGGCGATAGCGGGTGTGCTGAGCATGGCCCGCACTTTGGGTCACAAGCGCATCATAGCGAGCCATATTCCTGGGGACCCAGCTTCCGGCCGTGTCCTCGAAAAAGTCGGCTTCAAACCCACCGATGATGTGCAGTCGCGCTTGGCCCAGGGGCAGACGGGAAAAGGACTATCGAAGACCTATCTCTTCGACTTGAACGAGTCCATCGAGCTCGAGGACAACTCGGCGACCGCAGCGCCAGCCGGCACATCGCTGAACGGAAGCTAGCCTGATAGCCACGGATTGAAGTCATTCTGCTGGCAGATCGAGACGAGGATCACGCCCGAATGTGGCAACCAGTTTTCGCGCAGCAGATGTGCCCTCAAGTGCAACAGTGGTAGGCATGCCAGATGAGCCTAGCTTACGCTTCGCGTTCATAGCAGGGATCCGAGAACCCGTCCTTTAATCACCCACCGTAGATCCCATTCATTCGGTCGCGAGCTTTGTTGCGGGCACCCGGAGCCGGTACGAGCCCGGCCACTCTCGCCAGCCCAAACGGAGGCATGTTGCCGTAAACGGTCTCGAAGCTGCCTTTGCTGACGCAGTACGTTTCGTGGAAAATGCCGACGGCTTCGCCCTTGTTCGAGTGACGGTAAAATGCCGCCCAAGCTGGCCAATGGCTCTGGTTGCGATCGCGTGCATAGGCTTCCAGGCACGCGAAATCGCGCCAGTACTGGACAAAAATGAACGTGCGCAGCCCGCTCATCATCGCCTCTGACCCGAGGAAACCCGACTGTGGCCTTGCCGAAAGCTCTGCGATCATCGGCTTCATGGCTCGGGCAACCGGCAGCCACTTATCTGGCCGATGGAACTTGTTAATCCTCATGCCGATGATGAACACGGTTACCGGCCCGTCATGATTGGCAGCATAGCGGCCGGGTAGGATGGTCGGGTTCACGGATGCGATCCTAGTCTAGGCATTGCCATCGGCGTGTAGTGGTTGAGGCGGCCATAGCGCCAGGCACCGCGCGATTACAGAGCATGCTTTGATGCCACCAGCGAATGTCCGCTGTTGGGGCCGCCAAGCTTCGGCTGCTCTTTACCTAGCTGGCAAGAACTGCGCTGCCTGGGCCTTCCAGCAATCGGGAAGTGCGGACATGCCTCGCAGGAGACCAGCTTCAAGCTGACCGTGCTGCTGCCCTTCGAGAATGGCATCGATGATGGCCGGTGCGAGGAACGCCACCTTGACCACCCGGCACAGGTAAGACCGTGACACTCCTTCCCTCTCGGCCAAGGTCGTCACGTCGAGCTCGCCTTCTGCGAGTATTCCCCACCACTTGCGCGCACGGACCAACAGGTTGACGAGCGGAGTGCTGACTTCATCGGTGGCCAGCGAGCCGTCGCCTTGCACGAGGCGAACAGCCCTGCCCGTTCGGGTCAGCCGAAATTCGACGGCAATGGTCATCGGCGCGGCTGGACCTGATGCTGGTGGCAGCTCGAGCATGGCTGCAATTGCGTCGGCTGCGAGATCAATAGCGAGACTATCCCGCCCGACACGGACCTCGCGCACGATTGCACGCAAGGGTCCGCCTGTCCGACTGCGCAGCTCAAAGGCGATCTTGCGGCACAGATCGTTGAGCCGGTTCAACAAGCCCGGCGAGATCTCGAGCGAGAGGCGCGCTGCGAGCGTCAGCGGGTCGTCGAACAGGCTCGCCACCTCCTGCTTGACCACCGCCTCGATGTCTGCGCCGGGCAAGCGCATGCCCTGTTCGGGATCGCCCTCGCCCGTTTGCAGCGCTCTGCTGACGTAATAGCGATAGCGAACCTTCTTCTTGGTCGCGTGCACGGCGACAAGCGGCTCGCCCTCGTCATCGAAGATAAGCCCGGCAAGCAGGCTCAGATTGGGCGTGCGGTGTCGCCGTTGGCCCTGTGTGTTGTCGGTCAGCGAGGCCTGTGCCGCGTCCCAGGTCTCGCGATCGATGATCGCCGGGTGCTGTCCCTTGTACAGCTTCTCGCGGTGCGGGATCTCACCGACGTAGATAGGATTGGAGAGGATCTTATAGAGCTGGCCACGCGAGAAGCGCGTGCCACCGAGCTTGCGGCCAGTGACGGTGGTACGCTGCGGCACGAAAATGCCTTGGGCATTGAGCCAGTCGGCGAGCAACCGCACCGTGCCGAACTCCAGATAGAGATCGTAGATGCGGCGAACGAGCTTGGCATGCTCCTCGACGATAGCCAGGGTGCGCCCGTCAGGCTTGTAGCCGAGCGGGGCTACGCCCCCCATCCACATGCCCTTGGCCTTGGAGGCTGCCAGCTTGTCGCGGATGCGCTCGGCAGTAACCTCGCGCTCGAATTGGGCGAAGCTCAAGAGCATGTTGAGCGTCAGGCGCCCCATGCTGGTCGTCGTGTTGAACGACTGGGTCACCGAGACGAAGCTGACCTCGGCCTTGTCGAAGCTCTCGACAAGCTTGGCAAAGTCCAAGAGCGAGCGCGTGAGCCGGTCAACCTTGTAGACGACGATGATGTCGATCTTGCCCGCAGCGATGTCGGCGAGCAGGCGCTTGAGCGCAGGCCGCTCGAGCGTGCCTCCTGAGATGCCGCCGTCGTCGTAGTGCTCAGGGTTGAGCTGCCAGCCTTCGCTCGCTTGGCTCAGAACATAAGCAGCGCACGCCTCGCGCTGGGCATCCAATGAGTTGAAATCCTGCTCCAACCCCTCCTCGCTCGATTTGCGCGTGTAGATCGCGCAGCGGACCCGCTTCATGCCGCCGCCTTTCTCACCTTGAGCCCGAAGAATGCTGGGCCCGACCAGCGCGTGCCAGTGATCGCGCGGGCAACCTCGCTCAATGACTTCCACTCCGCACCATTCCAGCGGATGACCTTGTCCTCGCCGACTTCGGCCACGTGGAGCTTGCCGTTCCACTCGCGCACCAGGCGCATGCCGGGCTGCGCTTCGCGGGTGACGGTCTTGGCGCTCGCCAGCTGGGCAAGCTTTTGCTGGGTCTTGCGCGAGAGGCCGCCATGGACTTTGGCCTGGAGCTCCCAGGCGATCGCCAGCCGCAGCATCTTAGCACTGACCCGCGGCAGCGGCTTGGCGATGAGCTGGATCCACTTCTCGCGCAGCTGCGCCAGCGGAAGCTCCGCCAGCGCAGCAAGTTCGGCTTCGAGATCGAGGCGCGCCATCAGCCGGCCTCGGCGATACGATAGCAGGTCACGTCATGGCGCTTGAACTTGTCGATCACGTGACCTTTCTTCCTGAGGCCAGTCAGCGCCGCACGCATCGTATGCGGCAACCAGCCCGTGGCTTCGACCAGCTCGGCCAGCGTCGCGCCCTGATGGCGGCGCAGTAGCTCAAGCACCGTGCCGATTTTGCTCGGCCCTTTCGACGCTGATGGGTCCACGGCAGGTTCGGCGGAATTGTCCTCGGCAGCAGCATGGGGCTCATGAGCCATCTTGCGGGGCATGGGTGGTTCTCCTTGCAGGCAAGCGGCACAAGCGCCGCTCCCACCACCCAAGGCCCCGCCGGTCACACCGGTCGGGGCGCACCGCCGATCAACTCGGCTGCAGCTTGTGACAAGACCAATGCTTGGCGTGCCGAGGAAGTCGAGTGCAAAGTGCGAGCGCATGCGAACAAATATTCTACGGCCATTGACGGCATGGAGATTGGGCTTAGATCGGCGCTGCCCCCAACAAAGAGGACATGAGCGTGGCTGACGATACTTCCGACACAAACTATCTCGAGCTTGCGACCGAACTGACGGTTGCCTGGCTCTCCAATCCCAACACCCGCGTTGCCGCCGATGAAGTTCCAAGCTTCCTCGAAAGGATGCACGGCGCGGTCGCGGCTCTATCGCAGCCCCGCTCGCAAGCTCAAGAAAGCGCACCTGCCCAGGAATACACGCCCGCGGTCAGTGCACGCCGTTCGCTTGCCTCCAAAGATCACATTATTTCGATGATCGACGGCAGACCCTACAAGACCTTGAAGCGCCATCTTGCAGGCCACGGCCTCACGCCCGCTCAGTATCGCGAGCGCTATGGGCTCAAATCCGATTATCCGATGGTGGCTGAGAACTACGCCGAGATGCGGCGCGGCCTTGCCAAGCAGATCGGGCTCGGGCGCAAGCCTGGTCAGACGTCCCACGCTAAGACGACTACGAAGCCCGCTGGAGCCAAAGCACCGCGCAAGGGCAAGGCAGCCGCGCCTGCTGCGGCACCACAGGCAGCCAATGAGGGTCCTCAGGATTGATCGTCATTGACGCAGCGGCGGTGCAGGACATGCGCCGCCGCTAGCAGCGCTTGGATGTCTTCCGCGGCTTGGCGGTGCTCGTTGAGTTGCCCAGCAAGCACGATGCGATCCGCAGGCAGCCTGCTCGCTAGCTCGTCGCACGTATTTTCCATGATGCGCCCGGCTTCGAGGCGAAGCTGCGTGATCATGTTGTGCAATTTGGGGAACCTATCGTCGTCGTCCATGCGCCGATGAATGCTCCAATTCGGCGGCAAGTCGATATGCAGCTTTGCAAACCTTACTAACACCGAAGCAGCTTGCATTCGACAGCCTATGGATCGATCCCTTAGGCAGGGGAGCCGATCACCTTTCGAGCAAAAGCGGATTCCGTCAAAGTGCGACTGCACTGAGCTGTGGCCGTGCCAATCCGCGTCTCACCACCTCCGACGTCGCTGAGCCGCCAGGAACCGGCGCCGCAGCTGGTCAGCCCGCTGTTCAGGTGTCACAGTCGGCGTATCCTTTGGCAACGAATTGCGGAGCTGAGAAAGCGGTACCCGCTTGATGATCGGCGTCGGTGCAATGTCGCAATCGTACCAGCGCCCATAGATCGTTCCTTCGCGGAACCCTGCGGGGTCTAACCAGTTCGCGACACCAGGGTCTGAAAGCGAAATCACCGCGCGTAGCTTGCCATCGCTGCTAATGTGGCTGTTCCAGGCGTTGAGGTGGCTGCAACGATAGACATATTCGACCGCATTGAAGAGTTCGTCGTTGAGCTGAATGTTCCAGTAGGGACGGACCTTCGGCATGTCGGTCTCGATGATCAAGGCCTCGCCCTCATCGAACTGGAACACCGCCGGCCAATAGACCTGGCGGCTTCCGATGCCGGGCAGCCGGATCGGGTCGAACGCATTGAGGCCAACGTGATCGATAATCAAGTCTTGCATCTTGTAGAATACGCGGTTCTGGTTCGCCGGCACCGTCGCCACGAGCTTGACCCGTTCCCGAATTTGTTCGGGCGTCAGGCGCGGCTTGGGGCCAACCTTGTCGAGGCATTCGATCATCATCTGCGGATCGACCTCGGTCTCCCAATTCACCATACGATAGCGGCTGAAGATGACGTCGGCGCCCGGCTTCAACTGTGACCAGTTACCGGTGAAGCCCGCCGGACGTTGAGCGCTGAAGATGATCTCGAAACGGCCGTCTGGCTCGACCTTGAAGTCCTGTTCGTCGAGCATGGTTATGGCTGACGTCTGTTCCATGGCCGACGTTGCACCGGGAACACCCTTTTGGGTAACAAAGATGAACTTCGTCACCGTGCCGCGGTGGCCGCTAACGCGGTAGGTGAGGTCGGAGCGGATCGGGCTGAACAGGTAGATGTCGTCAGGGTTGGGCTGACAGGCAAAGACTGGATTATAGAGCGGGCTCCAATCAGGATGTTCGGCGTCGGCGTTGAAGTAGACGAAGTAGCCGTACGACAGGTTCATCATGATCTGCCGGAACAAGTCCGCGCGATAGGCTGGATCACCCGGGCGCCAGGTATGTGCCAACTCCTTCACAGCATCCCGGAGCGGCTCGAGATACGAGAAGAACTCGTCGGCAGCCTGCTCAAGGTTGACCGCGGCGGGCGCGGGGAAACTGCCCAGGCCACCTGCGGTCCTGGCCGAGGGCGCGCCCATCGCGGGCCCCGCCCCAAAGAGCGCCGGGCTTGCGGCAGCGGCCGCGAGCAGATCACGCCGGTTAAGCAGACCACGGATCGACGGGTCGTTCTTTTCCATGAGACATCCCTCTTCCTGTTTTAATCACAAGTTCGCGTAAGGCAGGTTCCTGGCTCCTGTAGTAGCCGCTCGGCCGACTTCCCCCGCTCAAAACCGATAGGTGATCGATCCGCCGTAAGTCCGCGGGTCTCCCGGATAACCGCTGAGAAAGCCCAGGGTGGGGATTGCCTGCGTGCGGTTGAAGTAGCGCTTGTTGGTTAGGTTCTTGCCGAACAAGGACACTGAAAGGTGCTCGCCGGCATTCATGGTGATTGAGCCATTCAACAGACCGTAGGCCGACTGTTGGCTAAGCGGGTCGTTCGGCGGAACAGGCTGAAAGAAGGTTCGCGAGCGCCACGACCAATCACCGTGGAGCACGAGTTCGTCGGTAGCCACGCGTACGGTGTAGTCCGCGCTCAGCGTGTAGGTGGTCTTGGGCGTGTAGGTGAACGGGGAGGATACGACGAGGCCCACTACAGCTGGCAGAAGCTTGCGGTATTTCGCGTCGAGCAGGCCGAGCGATGCACCAAGACGCAGCGGCCCGAACGCCGCTTCCGCCTCTGCCTCGAGGCCGCGAATACGGGCCGTTCCGGCGTTCTGATTGATCGCAACTACCGTTCCGGCCCCGAAGTCCACGTTGGTCAGGATCTGGATGTTCTGGAAATCCGACTGGAACACGTCAGCCGTCAAACGAAGGACATGGGCGAGCTCGAATTTCGTGCCAAGCTCATAGCTATCTACCTTCTCCGGCCCGAACGGCAGCAGGGTGTTCGCGGTGGCGCCACGCGAGTTGTAGCCGCCTGAACGGAACCCGCGTGACCACTTCAAGTAGATCAGCGACTGGTCTGTGGGCTTGAAGTTTACGCCCACGGTGAAGGGCTCATATTGAAACGAACGCTTGGGCAATCTCACCAAGCAGTTTGGCACCGGGACCCCGGCCACGCCGCACGAGACGAGCGTCCCCGGAGTCCCCGCGGCAGTGGTGCTAAGGTTGCGGCTGTTGATGTCGAGCCGACGGGTGTCACGCGCGTAGCGAATGCCGGCGACGAGTTCGACCCTTGGCAATATGGTGAAAGTGAGTTGGCCGAAGACGGCATAGTTCCTGTTGTATGCGGTGCCGTCCGTTACCGTGAAGTTCGCGCCCAGCGGGTACACGAAGTGCGAAGTCACCTCGTCACGGCCTTTTTCTTTGAAGTAGTAAGCGCCGACTATCCAATCGAGCCGGTCGTCGAGAGCCTTTCCGTAGGCTTGGAGCTCTTGACTGAACTGACGCTGGCGCGAGTAGTTGCGGTAAATCTGCAGCATCTCGAACGGTGTTCCATCCTGGTCGAGATTGTTAAGATCGCGGTTTACCCCGCGATACGCGGTGATGGACTTGACATTGACTGTGCGGAGCTCGCCCTGAAGCACTAACGAGCCGCCCCAGTTGCGCGACAGGAATGGCCCACGGGCATTAGATCTCGGCCTCGTCGTGAATGGATTAATGTACTGTGCCGCTGTCTGCGTACCGCCTGTGACGACGCGAGCGAGGGTCTCACCAATTGGGAATGCCTTTAGGAAGGTGAACCACTGCCCTTCCGTTTTTGAGCGAGAATAGTCGCCGCTAATCAGCGCGCTCCAATTGTCTGAGAGCTGAGCCTTCAGAGATACGCGGCCATAATCCTGGTTTTGGTCGTTGAGCTGCGCGCCCGTCAGTGCACTGCGGGCGAAGCCATCGTGTTCGGCATGACTGCCCACAACTCTGATGGCCAAGCCGTCGGCAAGTGGCACGTTCAGAACTCCCGTTACCCCGACGGCCTCATAGTTGCCGACACGGACGGTGCCCATTCCCTCGAGGCGGTCGACCGGCTGATTGGGTGTGATCGAGACCGCGCCGCCGATCGTGTTTCGACCGAACAGAGTCCCCTGCGGGCCTCGCAGCACCTCGACCCGTTGGACGTCGATGAACGCCATATTGCCCCCGGTAAAGCGGCCGAGATAGACACCGTTGACGTACGTACCGACGGCAGGGTCTACCGAAGCTACGATGTCTTGCGCTACCTGGCCTCGGATCGCCAACAGTTGGCTAGAGGCATCACCGAATGGTGCCGCGGATAGACTCGGCGCAATCTGCTGGAGGGACTGAACGTCCACGATCTGGCGCGATGCCAGCGCCTCCTCTGAGATCGCGGTTACAGCGACGGGTACGTCCATCAGGTTTTCTTCGCGCCGCGTAGCAGTGACAACGATCTCCTCAAGTCCGCTTGAACTTTCCGGGGGCGCCTCAGAGGCGCGCTTAGCGCCCGCAGTCGAGCTTTGCGCCATTGCAGGACCACTTGCCCAGCTAGTGCACATGATAGCTCCCAATGTCGCTATGCTAACCTTTTCCAATTGCAGCACTTTTTCCCCCTTCTGCTTTGAAGGACAATAGTGCAGGTGTGAGTTAGATAGTCAACACTTCTTAGCTGCCACGTGGGCCTGTTCTGCGAGCAGGCCACACAGGGCTAACTTGTGCGGGCCGCCCCCTTTCTTGTCGGGTCTGTGCGCGGGTTATGTTAGCCCCCGGCACTTCCTCTCATTCGCTTGGGTCGCGCCCGCTCGGCCATTTCACGCGCGTCATGGACGAATGCCGATCACCTGGACATACGTTTATGTCCAATTGAAGCCAACTCTGATATCAAGCCTTCAGCCATTAAGCGCGACCTGGCCATAACATCTGTAATGATCGAAATCTAATGACAAGAGGCCCTTTATTGCTCTGCAGCTGCGATTTGGCGTGAGGTCGCGAACACATACAAAACGACCAAGAACAAAACAGCCTCTCAGTGCGTGGGGACCCCTCCCTACCGTTGGTTTCTGGATGAATCGTTTTTGAGCTCGCCTAACCTGGAACTAATACTTGAAGATGACATCAGCGCCAATCGTCCGTGCAGGCTGGTAGCTGTTCGTGTAGAGAATCGTACCGAACTGGAATGCAAACAGCGGGTCCCGGTTATTCGTGAGATTACGCGACCAGACGCCAATTTCTGCTTTGACGTGGCCCAAAGGGATATCTCGCAATGCAAGCCGCGTGTTCAGGATCCAGCGCGCGGGGCTGCTCTGATAGGGGGCGAACGCGGGGATATGCGTGGCGACATCAGGATCGGTGATCGTCCACGATTTACCCTGGTAGTTAGCATCGATGCGGAACATCATGCTTGCATCGGCAAACAAGGGCTTTGTGACATATTGCGCGTTGATATTCCCGACCCAATCCGAGTTGCCGATGATGCGATAACGTGATTGTGCGAGGAAGAAGACGGGATTGACGTTCGTCAGCGTGACGTGGGAGTAGCCAACCTGGCCCCCGACCGTGAGCCCCTCGCCTAAACGTGCCTGCACTTCGAGTTCGGCACCCTTGGTGTGGCGCGTTCCACCGTCAATCACGACGACACCGAGTTCAGGATGGCCGATAGTGGCACCGCTTTGCGGAAACTGGTTGTGCTTGTAGGTCGCCTGATAGACTGCCAAGTTGGCGCGCAGACGTCGGTCCAGCAGTTCAGTCTTCAGACCCGCTTCGAATGCCAGCACGGTTTCCGGCGCGAACACCAGCGAGCCGACGGCACCGCCCGAAAGAAACCCCGTCGCGACTTTGCCGTAAATGAGGGTGTCCTCATTCGGCTTGTAGTTTAGGCCAGCCGAAAAGGTCGGCTTGGTTACCGAAAACTCGCCGGGGATCTTCGTCGTTCCAGAAATGGTTCCGTTTGTGCGATTTCCTGTGAATGCACCTCCCTGCTCCAGGGAAGTGATTTTCATGTCGTGCGTGATACGTCCGCCAAGCTGCAGATTAAGTTGCGATGTTAAGTGAACGTCAGCCTGGGCATAAGCCGCATACGAATTCGTTTTGGAAGTCGATACCTGTACATTGCCCAGCGGCAGCAATTGAGGGAGCGGCGAAAAGGCCGGACTAGGCGCATACCCCGGCAATCCACTTTCTAGGGTGTTTGACCAGTAATAAATTGCGCCAACCGTGAGATTGAGTATCCTGGAATTGTAGATGCCCTGGAGCTCGTTACTGAACTGCTTGTGCACGCCATAGTTCTGACTTCCATACCCAGTAAAATAATTTCCGACTTGCGGCTGAAAGAAAGCGCGCGTGCCAGCGATGATTGCAGCTTGGGTTGCCGGATCAAAGCTGAAAAACGCGGCACCATAGCGGCTGATGGACGCAAACCTGGCATATGCGTCCGCCGCGCCGGACGTGAATTCCAGGCCGTCGAGCCCCGCAATCGTCGCGGGAGAATATACCCGCGACTTCCGATAGGACGTGATGTTCTTGATCGTAACGTTGTCGGAAGCTTTCCATTCCATCGTCAAATTGTGACCCTGGTTCTTTTGGTGGCCTTCCTGTGTCCAGGCGTTGTTGTAGGCATCGGGCCGCTGATCACGGGGGTTCAATGCTACAGGTCCATACCTACCGCCGCCTGCAGGTTGAGCCGCGAGGACCTGCGCCAGCATCGAACCGACCAAGTCTTTGGTATTGAGCGCCGTTACGGTTCGCACATCGGAGACGTACTGGCCGTCTGTCCAGTCAAACTTGTACACCGCAGAAAAATTTCCCGAAGGCTCAAACTTAAGGGCCGCGAAAATGCTCTCCTGATTTTTGCCGCCTAGCCACTTCGGTGAAGATTGCAGACCGGGATTGGCAAAGGGACTCGTGCGATCGAACATCGTCCCTGCGCCCAAATTGCGCACATCGCCACGTCGCTGATCGTGAACAAAGGTGACGTATGCGCTGAAATCTCCGATCTGGGGCGTGTCGAATGTTGAGCGGCTACGAAACTGATCATAGTTGCCGACAGTGAACTCCTGTCGGAAACCGAGTTCCCCAATGGGATTGCGGGTCACAAAGCTAACCGCACCAGCAGTGGAATTGCGGCCGAACAAGGTTCCCTGAGGGCCCCGTAACACTTCGATGCGCTCCATGTCGGGCACGTCGAAAATGGCTCCGCGGCTCCCGCCAATATAAACGCCATCAAGGTACAGTCCGATCTGACGATCCTGACTGGCGGCCGAGGCACTTGCTTGGACACCGCGCATGGTCAAATTGGGCGAGCCAGTGCCGCCTGCGTTCGCGCGGGCAACTAGGCCAGGCGCCAAACCAGACAAGTCCGTCACGTTCCGCACGCGGTTGGTTGTGAGGGTGTCGCCACCGATCGCCGTGACCGCGACGGGTACATCTTGGAGCCGCTGTTCTCTCCGTTGGGCCGTGACGACAATTTCCTCGACGCCGCTCGAAGCCTGGGTCTGACCCGCGGCTGATGTCGTCTGGGCCATGGCTGCGCCGGTGGCACTTATTGCTAGGATCGATACGGCGCCGGAGAGAATCCGCCGGAATGATTTGATCTCGATTGCAATAGTGTTTGTCACTTATTTCGCTCCCCTTCAAGCATCTACCCTGTCCCGATGCCGTTTATAATAATAATAATAAACGTCCGAACTCACTTTAACTCTGGCCCTCTGACTAAACGTCGCTCGGGCCGGTACAGTAATACATCTCGAGATCGTACCAACATCCGGATGATGCCCCTATTGACCTAGCGAGCAAGGCGTTGTCCGGAGAAAACGCTTGGGAAAGCCCCTCATCAGCATCTACTTCGTTGCTATAAGTTGCGGTCGGCTGAGAGGATTTCTGGGCTGTGGCTTATCTGACCCTAGTCTCGTACTGGATCTTACGCAGAGCAATCCGTCGTCGGCGCTCCGAAGCGGTTACGCGCGGTATACCTGTCAGCTGCTCAAGCTCACTCCAGCGCAACAGGCGGAAATCACGAATGAGTTGATCTTCGGTCAAACCTGGCCGCACAGCCTGCCAACGCATGATCCCAAATCCATCGTTGTACCCGGTGGTATCTAGCCAATTCGCCGCCCCCGGATCGTCCTTTGAGATGATATAAGTCACGGTTCCGTCTGCATTTGGTTCGACTTGGCTAATGTTCAGGCACACCTGTGCACTTCGTGCATCCGGCGCTATCATCCATGGATCATTGATTTGAAATCCTGTATAAAGCGCACCTGAGGGATCAAGCGTGATCAGAATTGCCTCGCCATCGGCCAGGTGGAAATTGACGCCAGCGACATAGCCCCACCCTCCGGGCCTGGCCTGGGGGGCCGAGTGCGTGTTCGGTTTGAGCCCTCCGAACCAGATGTTTGGAAAGTTGGCCCAAAAGGAGATGTAGTCTCGTAGATCACGCATAACGAGTTCACGCACGTTCTGTGCACTCCAGGGCACGTGGTTCACTTTGTCGATTCGCCGCACGAACAGTCTGGTTGCCCGCTGGTTCCAGTTTGAAAGTACATCTCGAACAGCCAAGACGCTAAAGTCGGATTGGGGCAAAGTGAGATGATTTGCGCTTGACCACGATCTGTCGGATCGGGGACCGATTGTGATACGGAAACGACCTGAGGAATCGACTATCAGCTGGTCCTGGTTCAACTGCGCCATTGGTTGCGGGTCGGGCGAGCGCCCCCGCGCGGTCGGGGTCATCATGGTGGTTGGCTTGGCGATATCAATTGCACTGAGTTCGAGCAGAACTTGGGTGGGCCGGCTATCGTGGTGAAATTGCCCGATGATCTCGTAACGTCCGCCTCCCTCGAAGCCAGCTGCCCGATAGATGTCGTCGGGATTGTCTCCCGACATTCCGACGCCACCCAAATGGTGGCTAAGCCAATCTCTCGGAGTATCGTCGGTACCCCATAGGACAACTGGGTGCGACGGGTCCTTGATGATCTCGGCGAAGATTAAGGAGTTCGTCCACTGGGCCACCGCGCGCGCAAGGGTCGAAGCCGCGTCCGGCAGGGTTAATGCGCGCGGAGTGGAAGCAAGCTGAGCTAGGATGTCAGATTGCAGCCGTTTCACTTCCGGATCAGCAATCAACTCGAGAACAATCTTTTCAGCTCGCTCCTGCTCGGCAGTCGCCAGCCACGGCTTGCTGCGTGCGGCGGTGACACCCGGTCGCGCCACCCCCAGTAGTGCCGACGCACCTGCAGCTCGGAGAGCATCTCGCCTGCTGATCTTTAGCGCCATCGCTCCACTCCCCCTGGCAACGAACCGTTCCGATGCCCGTCGCGGCTACTTCGTCATACAACAGCTAAGTCCGGCGGCTTCGCTGGTACCGCAGGGCTGCAGCCTTATCTGTGGCTGCTCGACGCGCGCTTGATCACGCCGATTGGTGTCGCGCGAACTCTAACAACGCGGAGTCTCCCCCGTCTTGACCTCATGGGACAAACCCTCAGTGGGTTTCAGGACTTTGTCTTCGTGCCCCGTGCGCAGCCCCGCCAGCAATCGGGCCGCCAGCGTCGTGGTTATCGCAAGTACTTAGGGTTCGTGTCCAATCTGCTGCCGCCGCCTCGTTCAGATCGGGGGTTTGGCTAGGCATGCCAAGGATCCGCTCATCGAGCCCGCGAACGCCGATCGAAGCAGTCAGCAGCCGCCAACCATCAACTGCACATGTGGACCAGAGGTGGCCCGGTGAGTTCGACATATTTCACAAGGGGTGCCGCGCGAGGGGCTCAAGGTGCCGCAGAAGCAGCCGAAGCGCGGCCGCCTCTGGCTCAATGACGGATCGTGCATCCGGCTGCGACCTGAGTATCCGGGGCACGTATGGTCGTACGAGTTGGGCGCGCTTCGCTTGCCCTTCTCCGCTTCGCTTCGAATCCGTCGAGTGTCGCACCCACGATGGCCGCAAGTTCCGCATCTTGTCGATCATCGACGAGGCCAGCCGGGAGTGCCTCGCCTTGCCTGTGGCACGGCGGCTTAGGAGCGAGGACGTACTGGCGGCGCTGGCCGAGCTGTTCGTCACGCGGGGCCCGCCTGCGCACATACGGTCAGATAACGGTCCCGAGTTCATCGCCACCGCCGTGCAGCAATGGCTCGCCAGGATCGGCGTGAAGACGCTCTACATCACACCTGGCAACCCGTGGGAGAACGGTTACTGCGAGTCCTTCAACGGCTCGATGCGAGACGAGCCTCAACCGCGAGATCTTCTACACGCTGGTCGAAGCCCGTATCCTGATCGAAGCCTGGCGGCGGCACTACAACACCGTCAGGCCGCATAGCTCGCTGGGCTATCGACCGCCGGCCCCGGAAACCGCGACGACACCATGGCCGCCCTCCGGTTCCGCTTCGCTCCACCTGCGGCCGGCCATGGTGTCGGAGGCGACAATGCACTAACAATCAACCCGGACCACTCGGTGGGGGCCGGTCAGTCCGACCGCCGCTGTCGAGGCTTGCATCTGCAACTCACCTATCGGCCGTCCACCTGACGGTCACCCTTGGAAGTCGATTACGACGACTTTTACCTGTCGAACACGTGAGATGTCAGAGCCCACGCAAACTCTAGCACGAACATCCTGTTGATGTTAGATGCGCCAAGCCGCTTTATACGTTCAATCTCCGGCGGATCGAAAGGAAGATCTCTCAAAATTCTTTGCTCCAATTCATAAATCTCCCGTTTTTCCTCGGGAGTTAGCCTTGCAACTCGGCCGTTTCCCATGACGCATTCCCTGTGCAAATACTCTACCAAAAACGCAGAACCGGCCTAGGAGAGCGCCCAGAAACAGTCGTTTGCTGAGCCGCGACAGCACCATGGCCTCAACGCCTTCGCCAGCCACACCCACAAGAGGTTCCAACGGCATGACCTTTGGTGGGCGTCCATCCGACGGCAGTCGTCCAAACTAGGGAAAGAGGAGGCTCGGTGTGACCGAGCCTCCTTCAGTGCGGGAGAGAATGCCGTCAGGCCGGCAATATCTGACATATATTCAACAAATGGCAAGCCCTGTTTTCACTGGGTGTCAAAGAGTTCGCCCCAGCGATTGATGGGCGGAGCGCGTTTGCGGATACTCAGGCTACAACTCGGGGCGAGCTGCCAACTCGGCCATTTAATGAGCAGTCCTCTACAACGCCAACCGGCGCTCGAAAGCGCGATCGAGGTCCTGCGGTCGTTGTGACGATTTTGCTCGGCCCTGTCTGAGTCAATGAACGCAACACGGCGCTGGTACCAGGCCGAGCCTTGAACTCTTACGCGCGATCTGAACGGTCTTCCGCCCCATGCGCCCCTCCCATGACGGCGCTTTATGCTTCGAGCAGATCACCTTCTTTGGCGATAATTCGGGGGCACCATTTTCGCGATGCCCATTCTGGGACATATTGGAAATGTTGCAGGCTCATGGAAGTGTTTGAATGTAAACGCGTCCAACAGGCTCTTGGCTGCTGAGGGATCGCTAGTTCACCGTCCGCTGAATGAACGACCCGTGACTATAGTCCAAATCTGTCGATATACTCCCGGAAGGACTCTCTAATTCTCTCTTCTGTCAGCCCAAAATCGGTGGCCGCGTACCGATGCGTCCCGAAAGCTCCCGGTGCGTTTCGCTGATTGTAATTCCTCACTCTGTCAGCAAGGCGCAGTGGCAAGCTCATTCCAAGGTGGTCATAAATGCGCTCGAAGGTCTCGACAGGGCGATTCACAACATCCTCGTTAGTGACATCGACGAAGCGGTGTTCTCCGATCTGCGCGCGCGCGGCCATGCAGCGCCTCATCCCCTCGACCCAAACTGCGAGGTGGCGGGGGCCAACTTGCATCGGATCGATCGCGCCAGGGAGACAACGCTCCTCGTGCAGCAGCATGTGAAGGCTGGCGACAGACGCGATCAATTTTGCCGGATCGCGATGAGTCATCACGAATTTCGCCGACGGATACTGACGAACAATTTCATTCAAGCGGAAAAGATGAGGTGGGGATTTGAGTAACCATAGATTGGGTGGGCAGCGGGACTGTAACAGCTTCAGTACTCGCTCATGGTATGAATACAATGAACGGAAGTCTGTATTTATCCACCAATCTATGTAGTCAGATGGCATCGGGAACGCCCCGTGGTAGCTGTGCATGTCAAGGCCCGCAAGGAACGCCAAATCTTCCTCTGGGCCGTCCGGATCGTAAAGATGAACATGAGGCTTGTCGTATGAACCCGCCGCGGATCGAGCGGCTATCACGCGCGGGTCGCGATCCTCCTCGCCGGCAACTGGCGGGGGCAGCGGCTGGGTCCCTTCCCACGGTCGCATAAAGCGAAAACGGTAGTCCAACGCCATCATCGAAACCGTAGCAGTTGTGCCCGTTCGGGGCAGGCCGATGACAAAGACGGGCCCGTCGATTAGCTGATCGTTCGTCTCCGGATGATCCTCGTACCACCTTTCTATCCTCAATCGCATCGTCAGGTCTTCAATGAGCTTATCCACGGCGAGTGCCCGCACTTTTGGCCTCAACGGCATCCTGGCAAACGCTTCTAGGCAGCGCGTCAGTCCTTCCTGCCATCCAGTGGCTCCGAAATCGTCGGACCCAGCGAGCTCGACAGCGGTTCGAATGGCGATCTCGGGAGTGAATACATCCTCCGGTAACACTGGCTTATTCCCTCTGTAAGCAGCCTCGCAGACCAGCGATCTCTACAGGGAGACCCCGCAATAGGGCACCAATGGCGAATGACGGACTGGCGGCCGGGCTTGCGAACGGCAACTCTCACATCTCAGCGTCTCTTGTCTTGATCTCTAAGGCCATCCTAACGATCGCCAAGCAGACCCATGATTGCGCGAATTCGAGCGTGCAGCAACGGACCACCTTTAGGCGCAGCAGCGAAAATTATGCTTCTAGAATGCGACGCCTAAACAACGAGCGCGCAGGCAACGAGCTCTCTAAGCTCCCTACATCCATAATGCCACGCCTGCTCCCCTGACCAAATCTTGAGTCTGATCCTCTGCGTCAACAAACGATTGCTCAACTCCTGCCGCCAATGTTGTAAGCATCGCGTTGGGATCGATATTGGCATTACTCGGGTAAACGGCGCCGAGTGCGAGAGGAGGCTCCACAGTGCTGACCGGTAAGAGTAGCGCAGCTATGTCGGCGCCACACGAGAAGCCTGAACGACCCACGGCGTAGCCAAGCGACCTGTACTTAGCCACGGCGCTCTTCGCCTCTCGAAGGTCAAATCGTTCACAAGCCACCTCCGACTCTGCGTAGAGCCGCCAGAGCACCTTCGCAGCCAAATCCTGGTTTAGTGTCGATAGGAGTAGCAACCCGACTGGACTGGAGAACAGTCGCACTGCAGATCCGACGGAAATTTTATGTTTTGCTGCAGCGGTACCGTCCATCCATTCAAAAACCTGAACGTCCCCTCCCACTATTCCAAACACCCCTACGGCGCACGGTGTCGTGCGAGAAAGGCGCTGCATGAACGAGAAGAGCCGTCCATCTCCTATGGGCTGTGATTGAAGCGCTCGCCCAAGCCCTACCAGCTTAGGCGTGGGTGTGTAATTCCTACCCTCGATATTCTTGTAGAGCACTCCCAGCCGCACCAGCTCCGTCAGCAGCTCAGATGTGCTGGACTGGGGCCACTGATATCGGGTGGCAAGTTCCGTCACCGTGACCGGTCGTTTCGCCTCGGCAAAATACTCCAAAAGCTTTATTACACGGTGTGCAATTTTTGCCTTGGCCACGCCTAATTCCCCATCAAACTAACAAAAGCGTCCGTAGGAACGCCCACACGGCAAGCGAATCCTACATGATGATGAGCTACGCACGACCGGTAGGAGGGCTAGCGGTACGAAGAAAACATTCACTATTTAAATGACTCAGCTACTACAAGACTATTAAAGTCTGGAGCGCCGTGCGCCAGGTACCTATTTTCACATGGGACAGCCTCAGTCACACTCTTCGCGGTAGTCATCTCTGATGGCATGGCCGTTGCCTAGATGCAGGAAAGGAGATGGGATGTATCCCTCTGAATACCAAGCTCGACAGATTCGGCGTTTTCCGGATCACGTCGCGCTTGTTTCCAAGCATAGGGGTCACGACACTGTCTTTATGTTATCAGGATGCCCTGTTGATTCCGGATAGGGCCCTAGGCTTGCAACAAGCAAGGCCGAGATAATCGAAACTGGGATTCCAGAGATTAGCAGAAGATCGTAATTGCCCGTATAATCGAAAATCGCGCCTGCGAGCAGAGGGGTTACCCCAGCAACAGCCCCCATGATGCTAGCGAGAACACCAAAAATCTTCCCAAAATGCGCGAGCCCCGCGTACCTGGTTATCAGATAATTGATCATGTGAAGGGAAGCGCCTCCAGCGCAACCAAACACTGCAGTCCCGATTGCAAGCATGAGCAATGATCCATGACCTTGCCAAAGGCAAATATAGCCCAGGGCCGGCAAGCCAAACGCTAAAGTCTGAATAGGCCTGCTGGAAAAACGGTCAGTCAACCATCCGTTTAGAAGCTGACCGGATAGAGAGCAAACGCCGACTAAAGCTGTAAGGCTGGCCGCAATCGACCGTTCAACGCCAGACGATACTAACAAAGGCACAAAATGAATTGCGACGGCCGCGGAGGTGCCGATCTGCAGCGCCGTAGCGCCGGCAATTTTAATCAGCGCCGCACTGCGCAATCCCTGCCGCAAAGTCAATCCTGGAATAGGGATCACAGGCTCGTGCTCGGACGTGGCATGAGATGAGCTCACCGCATCGTGAAAGAATAGAATTACTAGGAGAAGGGCGGGAGACGTCCAACCGATCCCAAGCAGGAGAAAAGCGGTACGCCATCCAAAATTGTCAATAAGAGCATCAGTTAGTGGCGGCACCATTACCTGCGCCAAGCCGAGTCCAGTAAGCAAAGCGGCGACGGCCATGCCGCGCCCCGCAACAAAACTTGCTGAGACCGCCCGATTCCATACCATCATGTGGATGAACATTTGAGCGGTGCTAAAAACAAGCCAAGTTACAAGCCACTGAACGTACGACCCTCTCAGGAATGCAAACGCGGCGAACGAGCCTCCAGAAAAGAGAAGGCCCGGAATAACAACCCGTCGGGTTCCGAACGCGTCGAGCACCGCCCCTGTAACTGGGGCAAGGAGCATACTGATCCAAGCAAGGATGGTCATTCCTATTGAAATTTGTGCGCTGCTCCAACCAAATTGAGAACGAAGTGGATCCATGAACAATCCGATGCACGCCGTCGGAACGCCACCGAAGGACAGTCCCGCCGTTGCAGAAAGGACAAGCGGCCACCCGTTTTTCCATTCCTCCGCGGCGCTTACAGGGCGTATCCGAGCCACCTTCCCCACACACTGCGCTTTCATTGTTGTGCTCGGTTTTGAGTACGCGATCGGCACGGTACGCATCGAGAAGTTCGGCTAAGGCGGCAGTGGTTAGTCGTTGCCCCGCGACCCGGCATTTTGGAGGAGTGGTTCCGCAGAATCTCAATCGCAGCGGCATTCCACGCTAACCTGAGTAACATTCAATTTTGAGTAGTGTGGTGTCAAGCGAAAACTGCCGGATTGATCATTGGTGCAGGGCGCCCTGGTGGCCCCTCAGATCAATACGCGCATCGTATAAGGTGTAGACCTGTCAGGAATCCGGCCTGCTAGGCACGCGCGCGGCCGAAAACCTTTGTCGGGAGCATGGCGAGAGTGGTATTTTTCAGTTTATTAATTGCGGTCCTCGGCATCTTGACTCTCTCTCGTTCCCAGACTGCTTTCACTGGAAATTCACCGGCCGAAAGGGGGGGCGGCATCATCCAACTCGGCGGGACAGCGCAGAAGCGCGAGAAACATCCTCGGAACGTTGGGATTGCCGTCACCGTGGCAACCAGGAACAGGCTCCAAGCCAACCGTGTTCAGCGCGTTTCAATCTCTACGGTCTTGCACCCGGCATAGTGACGAGGACGATATCCTCAGTTTTGGCTACGCGGAGAAGTTACCGTGTCTAGAAATTTCGGATCATGTTGGCCGTTTAGCGAAGAGGACGAATTTCCGCTCCGTCCTGACGAAGAACGAACCTTCATGACGGAGACCTACAACCATTGGGCCTACGATCCCCTCCAGGACATCGGCATCAACCTTTGGTTCGGGTCCGGCCAAGGAGCCGACAGTCGCGGCCTCTCAAATTTCATGTCGAAGATTTCAGTGTTCTGGAGAGGACAGCTGTTTGTGGCGACCGGCGCCGGCGAGGACAACCATGAGAGCGGCATTGGCGCAGGCAACGCTTTCCTGACGGTCGAGGAGCCATTCAAACGGCTGCGGATTGACTACCTTGGCCTTATCCGAGCCGGGAGATTACCTTGCGAGCAGCCCACACGCGAGCCGCCGGTGGAACTCGGACGGCTCAGCCTTGCCATCGACATTCGCACTCCGCCGATCGAGCAGGGTTCGCAAGGAGACCGGGGCACCGTAGCCTCATCAGGAACAGTGCCGCGCAACGCCATTCGGTATGAGCAGCTCTGCCATGTGCTCGGCCAAGTGCAGATCGGCTCACGCAGCGCCACCGTCGACGCGCTCGGCATGCGTTCTCATCGGCGAAACTCTTCCAGTATTTATGCGAGCGGTGCTGTAGGACATAGCTGGGCGGCGGCGCTCTTCCCGAGTGGCAAGGGCATTCACGTCATCAACTACCGCATAGAGCCCGATGCGTCAGTCGGATCGCTTTATGGCTACTATTTTGATGGCGCGGAATATCATGATGGCGAAGTCCTGCGCTTCCCCTACTATACGGGCGTCGCCGGCGAGGAGCGGTCGCGCATCGAGATGCTGGCGGGCGGCCGGTTCATGGCGATCGACCTCACCATCCTCCCCCCGCTGCTAAGCAGCTTCCCGCCTGACGTTAGGCTGTCTCAATCTGTCGTGCGGTTTGGCATGGACGGAGAGATAGGCGGCGGCTTGCTTGAGCGCTCGCTTACAGGCGCTTACGATGTCGGCGGTGACTACGCTGCCGGAGCCCCGTGAGGGGGATGGCGCTGATGTACCACCGGTCAATTGAAAGGAATGGCGGGTGTGTCAGTCCCGTCGCCTTTTCAGCAGGTGAGCTGGCTCCGATCACAGCTCCTGATCTCTGCGAAGAGCAGGCTAACCATCAGAATTCTACTCGGGCGGACCGGCAAGGCTTGCCCGACTGAATGCTGTCGTGGGGAGACGGAAATGAACGTTAATATTGAAGAACTGTCCGGCGGACTCTCGCCCGACCACGAGCTCTTTTTTCCTCGGCAACCGTCAGATCCCGAGATGCGGGAAAGCACGTCAATCTGGATGTTCGATGACGCCGGTCGCTTCGGCTTCCCCAGGATCGGGATCGAAGCCGAAGCGTCTTCGTGGAACCGAGACAGACTGTATAGCGCCAACTTTGGTTTCGCCGATGGACGCCTCCTCCTGGCGATTGGCCGGGGCGCCGTGCCCTCTCCTTTCGATTGGTGCGGAAAGCCGACCCGGTTTGGCGCGGGGCCACTCCTGTTCAGGATGATCGAGCCGTTCAGACGCTGGGCAGTAAACTTCGATGGCACCGCCGCTGTCGGAACCAGCCAGCAAGAGATCGACGGGACATTCGATATGCAGAATCTAGTGCGTGTTCAGCTGGAAGCTGAATTATTAATGGCAACACCTGGCTGGGTTCAGGACAATAAGCCCGAGCGGGTGGCTCAAATGAGCGCGACCGAGCGGGCCGACGCCGAAAGCATGGGCGTGGGCTGGCGGATCGAACACCTGTTTCGCGCGGCCGGCTCGTTCGTGGTCAATGGCGAGACACACGAGTTCACGGCCACCGGGTCTCGCATTAAGCGGCAGAGCATCCGGCCGCTCGGCGGCTTTCGCGGGCATGTTTGGCAGTCCGCCCTGTTCCCGGACGGAAGCGCCTTCGGCTACATCGTTTATCCGCCCGGCCCTGACGGACGGACATACAACGAAGGGTATATCTACCGCGACGGCAAGATGATGAAGGCGCGTGCAGTCCGCGCGCCGTGGTTGCGCGATTTCGCCGCCAGCGGCGATGATGTAAGTGTGGAACTCGAATCCGAGCTCGGCACCGCTTCTATAGCCGGCAAAACGCTGTTCTCGCACTTCGACTTTCACAACGCCGAAATGGCAGGCGGCCGCTTCAACCTCAACCAGACCGGTGCACGATACACCTGGGAAGGGCAGACAGCATACGGCATGCTCGAGCGGTCGTCTGTCAGCTAACCGATGAGCTAGCCCTGCCGCGGCGAATTCTTAGAGGAAGTGATGAAAAGCATCGAGCAATACTTTGAGCTCGCCCGCCAGGCGACCGACCTAGAATATTTCGGCGTTGACGGCTTCAGGGAAGGGCTGGAGCGGCTTGTTTACTCGGCCGAGCGCGAAGCACGGCTCAACGTGCTGGGTGAGGAAGCGATCGAGAGTATCATTGTCATGCTGCTCTCGGAGCGCCTCCGAATCGAGGATTGGTTCGTCCGACATCCGGAAATTGAGCAGCAGCAGATCGTCGAGCCCTTGTTTGTACTCGGCCTGCCACGTACCGGCTCTACGGCACTTCACTGCCTGCTCGGCGAAGATCCGGAGGCCCGCGTCATCCGCAATTGGGAGGGCTTGAACCCGACACCACCGCCCGAACGCGAGACCTACGACACCGATCCACGAATCGCGCTTATGCAGGCCTACATGGACCGTCAGAACCAAGTCTCGCCGCGCATGAAGCAGATGCTGCCAAGCACGGCGACGTCGCCGGTCGAAGACCAGTTCCAGATGGCCTGCGACTTCAAGTCGCAGATATTCCAGGCTTCCTATCGCATCCCGAGCTACGTGAAGTGGCTAAACGAGGAAGCCGACCTCGTTCCGACGTTCGAGTTCCTCAAACGAGTACTGAAGCTCTTGCAGTGGCGCTGCCCGCCGACGCGCTGGCGGTTGAAGAACCCCGGATACTCGCTGTTCATCGACGCTCTCGATCGGGTCTTCCCGGACGCACGCTACTGCATGACGCATCGCGATGTCGGGTCGGTCCTGCCGTCGGTCGCGGATCTTTATCTCGAGTTGAGCAGGCCCTTCTCTGATGCCATCGACAAGCACGAGATCGGAGAGATTTGCGCGGAGTGGTGCGAGCTTGGCATGCGGCGGATGATCGCGTTCCGGGATGCCGGAAACGAGCACCGCTTCTTCGACGTGTCCTTCGCGCCTTTTCAGAGGGACCCCATCACCACGATCGAGCGCCTATTTGCCTTTCTTGGCGAGGATCTCTCCGCGGAGGCGAGGGAGCGAATGCACACGTGGCGCAACGACACGCCGCGCGACAAGCACGGCCAGCATGAATACGATCCGGCGGATTACGGCTTCGACGTCGAGCAGCTGCGCGACCGCTTCCGCTTCTACAGCGAGCGGTTCGCAGTGCCAGAACTGGCCTATTGAACTGACAGCCGCAAAGAGGCCGAGGAAATCGCAATGCCTTTTACCGTCAGCATCACCTTCCCCTTCGATCACGCGCATCTCGGGGAAGAGTTCGGGACCACCGACGCCGTCAGTGCGTGCGCCCGCGCTGCCGAGCAGGCCGGCTTCTCGGCCGGCGCCGTCACCGACCATCCGGTCCCGACGGCGCGCTGGCTCGAGGTCGGCGGGCACTACGCGCAGGATCCCTTCGTTATTCTTGGAATGGTCGCGGCAGTGACCACGCGCCTGCGGCTTCAGACAAACATCATCGTCCTGCCGTACCGCAACCCGTTCGTGACCGCCCGCGCCGTCTCCTCGCTGGACGCATTCTCGCGGGGACGTGTGCTGTTCGGAATGGGGGCTGGATACCTCAAGGGGGAGTATAAGGCGCTGGGCGTCGAATTCGACAGGCGTAACGAGCTTATGGACGAATACATTCAGGCCATGAAGCTGGCCTGGACGGGCGAAGAGTTCACATTCGAGGGCACAGGCTACACCGCGCCAGGCAACCGGATCCGTCCCGCACCCGCGCAGAAGCCGCATCCCCCGCTGCTGATTGGAGGCAACAGCAGGAGGGCCATCCGTCGCGCGGTCGAGGTGGGTGACGCCTGGTATCCGTTTTTGGTGCCGGAAACCGTCTCACAGACGGCCCGGACTGCCAACATGACGACGGACGAGGACATTCTCGCCGGAATGGACTACATGCGAGAGGTGTGCGCCAGGGTGGGCCGTTCCGATCCTCCAAAGGTGATCTGTTCCGGATCGTTCGTCATGACGCCGGGCTGGAGCGCACAGGAGGCCATAGACAATTTCTTGGGCCTCAAAGCCCTTGGACTGGCCGGCTCCGGCGCGGGGATCGAGGCGAATTCAGTATCCGAGTGGTGCGAGCAGGCAACCCGGTTTGGTGAAGAAGTGATCGCCAAACTGGACTGACTTGGCTTCGCAGCCATTGTCTGCCGCCGGTCGAATTGCAATTAAGGGACGCAAATCATGATGGCATCGGCCGAGGACGAGCGGCAAATCATCGCTCTCATCAATCGCTACGCAACGGCACTGGACAGCGGCGACTGGAGCATGCTCCGCACCTGCTGGGCCGATGACATCGATGTCGACTACGGAACGGGCGAGACCTGGTCCTCGGGTGATGAACTGAACGCCTTCATGCGGCGCTTCCATGAAGGACTCATCACCATGCACATGAACGGGAACTATGTCATCGAGGACAAGGCCGTCTGTCACGCTGCCGGCAGAACCTATTTCAAGGCGATCCTGCTGAATCCCGACAGCTCTCCCTTCATGAACGCGGACGGCTGGTATGATGATGAGTTCAGGAGGATTTCGGGTGAGTGGAAGATCACCCGGCGCAAGGTTCACATGGTGAGGATGGTGCAAGGGTAGTCCAATAGGCAGGCAAAATCGAACCCCCGCGCAGGCGCATTGCAGTATGGTTCGGCAAGACGCGGCACCGCCCGCCAAGAATCCATCGCTGCCCACGATGACCTGTTGAGGTGGCAGCAGGCAACATGCACGCCACCACCCAGGAGAGGCTTCACTTCAGATGGTCAGCGGCAGTTTCCCTTCCCCTAGCACCTGTCACGCGCCCGAGCCTCGATCAGAAGTAGCGGGCGAATGGCGGCAGCACTGGAAACTGCCGGTGGCCGCTATGCTCGGCTATTCCATGGTGGGGCTGCAGAGTTTCGCGTTCGGCCCTTTCATCGGTTCGCTGAAGAGCGAGTTCGGCTGGTCGATGACGCAGGCGCTCATAGGCCTCAGCCTCTCCGCATTCGTGAGCATCTTCCTGAGCACCGTCGCCGGTATCCTCGTCGATCGCTTCGGGCCGCGGCGTGTTGGCCTGGCAGGCCTGTTCATCATGTCGGGTTCGTTCGCGCTGCTTGGAAGTGCCGGCGGAGGGCTTGTCAACTGGCTGCTGCTCTGGTCGCTCGTGGCTGTGGGGGTGGTCATGGTCCAGTCGAATGTCTGGACGAGCGCCGTAGTTACCCGCTTCGATCGCGCGCGCGGCCTAGCAATGGCGGTCGCTCTTTCGGGAGGGGGCCTGAGTGCTGCGATCGCACCTCTCCTGGCGACAATCATGATCAAGTCCCTCGGATGGCGCTGGGGCTTCGTCGGCCTCTCAGCATGTTGGCTGGGCTTCTGCCTGCCGCCGGTGCTCCTTTACTTCCGCGGCAGCCGGGACGGCCTCCCAAACCACCGGCGCCACCATCAAGTGCATGTGCCGGCGCCCACCGGCTTGAGCTTTCGCGAGGGCCTACGCACGAGGACCTTCGCTGCTCTCCTGATCTCCTTCGCAGCCTTCTCGTTCTACAGCTCGGTTATGGCTCCGAACCTAGTTCCGCTCCTGAAGGAGCACGGCCTCGATCCCATCGCTGCTGCGGCCGTGGCCTCCGTGATGGGCATCGCCGGGGTGCTCAGCCGGTTGGTCGTTGGCTTTTTGCTCGATCGCTTCCCCGCCAGCATCATCGGCCTTATCACCCAGGTGCTGCCGGTAATCGGATGCTCGATACTCCTGTCGGCCAATCCCACCGTGCTCCTGCTGGCGATCGCGATCGTCACGTTCGGCATCGCCACGGGCGCGGAGATGGACGTCGCGCTATATCTGGCCAGCCGCCGTTTCGGGCTGAGATCGTTTTCTGCGCTGTTCGGCGCGATAATGGCCTGTGGCGCTGCTTCTGCAACCGTGGCGCCGCTCGCCGCGGGTCTGGTTCATGACCTTACGGGCAGCTATGATGGCATCTTGGCCGCTGTAATGGCGATGATGACCATGGGTGCGATCGCCATTGCCAGCACCGGGCGAGATGCGAAGCCTTCGAGCGGTCCATCGGCCCAGTAGCGCGCCGCAACTCTCGATTGGATCCGTGCGACACCCTTGACGCCGTAGGCGCGCAGCTTTGGGCCCATCACGGCGACCCCAGCCGCGAGATATAGGAAGGCGCTGCCAATCCTGACCGCCACAGCTTGGCTTCGTCGAGAACCGTGGCGCCATCTCCCGACGTGAAGCTTGGGGATGAGCCGCGGAAGTTGATGAACTCCAAGCCATCCGGACCGGTGTTGAACCCATACTTGGCATTGGCGGCGACGAACAGCGCAGTGCCGGGTCCGTAAAGGCGGTTGCCCAAGCGGATCGAGCCGCCGATCACATAGATAATCTCGTCTTCCGAGTGCGAATGGACGGGCGTGTTCTTGTCCCCCTCTGAATAGCCTTGCTCATGCAGCCAGACGCAGCAGCTTGGGCACTGCGCGTCGGCATGGATCCCGGCCGCTACTCCCTCCGTGTCGAAGAACGCGGCGGTCCTGGGCACCGCCTCAGTCGGCAGAAGATGGACGAGGCCGCGAGATTCGCGGCCTTCCGCCCGCCTGGTGGCGCTGAACACCAGCAGGGTTGATCCACCAGCGCAGGCCTGAACGCCGAGCTGTCCGCCCATCTCGACAATGGCACTGCTTCGGGCCCTCAGCACCGATCCGTCAGCGTTTGCGCTCCCGTCGAGAACATAGATGAGGCAGTCGCTGCTCTCACCCCGCACCGTCAGGTGCGCACCTTCGCACATCCGGTGCCGGTGCAGGTGGATGGGAGCCCTATTCTCTTCGAAGTAAGCGCGGGTCTCGATCCCGGAGCCGCTCGCGGAACCAGATGGCCCGGCGTCGCCGAGAGTCCGAATTGCTATCTTGGGCATCAGTCTTCCTCGTCATGTCGTCGGAAGTATAGACCTGGGCGCCGGCCTGACCAACGATGCCTTTTGCCAGCTCGGAAAATTCATATGAGCGGAATTCCAGGAACTGGTGACAAGCGCTCACCTTGCGTACGATCGGAGGCGAATTTGAGAGGTATTCAGTATGCCAGCTTTCACCCTACATCCTCTGGACGTGGGCGCCGAGGTCGTCGACCTGCGCTTCGACCTGCTAGACGATCCGCATGTTCGCTCGGGCCTCTACTCGGCTTGGCTGAAGCATGGCTTCCTGGTGTTCCGCGGCGTTGATTCGATCGATCGCCACCTTGCTGTCAGTCGCTGCTTCGGCGAGCTCGAAATTCATCCTGTCGAGGAGGTTCGCTCGCGCCGTAACCCGTACCTCATTGAAATTGGAAGCCCAAGCAATGAATCGCACCGGCCGCCGCCGGTTTACATCTTTGACGGGATGACGCGCATCAATCGCATCCCATGGCATCGCGATACAGCCTACACGCCGGACATCTGCAAGGGCGCCATGTTGCGCATGCTGGAAGTGCCCGCGGACGAGGGGGAGACGATGCTCGCCGACACGGCGATGGCTTGGGACGATCTGCCGACCGATGTGGCACGCAAGCTGGCTGGACTGGAACTCAAGGCAACCTTGTGCATCACTCACGGCAACACTGTTGGGCGGCACGGGGTCTTTTGGACAACGGCCGAGATCGCGAGCGAAAACGATTTTCCGGGTAACGCCGAACGCAGTGCGGCGTTTGCCGCGATCGACGGCCGCTTTCCGAGCGTGGTTCATCCAGCCGTGCTCACGCACCCGGAGTCCGGCCGTCGCTGCATATTCATCAGCCCCACTTACGCAGATCAGTTCCTCGGCATGAGCAAAGGCGAAAGCGACGACCTGCTGGCCTTTGTGGCCAACCACATGCTGCAGCCGAAATACGTTTATAAGCACAAGTGGGCAGTCGGGGATGCGGTCCTATGGGACAACCGCCGCTGCCTCCACGCCGGGAGGGGGAATGAGCCGGGAACGGCGCGTTTCGGTTTGCGCACGACCTTGGCCGGTCCGATGCGCACCGGTCGCTATTTCGACCAGAGCGCGCCTGCGGAGGCTCTCACCCGGATTGTCGATTGACGTCACGCAAGGGAAGGAAAGCGGTTCGATGGCGAAGTACCTCAGATATGAACACGGCGGCACAGTGCGGTACGGCCGTCTGGAAAAGGGGCTGGTGGTGCCGCAGCACGGCCCCTTCCCCGACCTTGTCGATGCCACCGAGCCCGCGGTGCCGCTCTCGAGGGTGAAGCTGCTTGCACCTGCCGAGCCGACGCGGATCGTCTCCGCGGGACCGGGCTTTAAAGCCTGCTGGCCCGATCCGCCGAACTATCCCGAGATGCCAATGTTCTGGCACAAGCCCTTGGCGGCGCTGAATCACCCCGAAGGCGTAATCGAGCTGCCTTGCGGTCCGAACGATTACCCCGGAGTAGTACATGAGGTGGAGCTCGGAGTAGTCATCGGCCGCAGGGCGAAGTGCATTTCTCCGCAAGAGGCGCCCGATTACATCTTCGGCTATACATGCTACAACGACGTCACTCGCGGAGATTTCGACACCCCTGGGGCCTTTCCAGCGTCACCGTACTATGTGTATGGGAAGACCTACGACGGCTTCGCGCCCATCGGGCCCGTCATCGAGACCGAGCTCGACACCAGCGCGCTACAGCTGATTTGCCGGATCAACGGCGAGGTCCGGCAGAACCACTCGATGTCCGACCGCCTGTTCTCGCCCGAGCAGATTGTCTCCTGGCTTTCGCAAATGGGTACCCTCAATCCGGGCGACGTCGTGTCCTGCGGCTCGCCACCCGGAACAACCTGGATGATGGACGGAGACGTCTGCGAGGTGGAGATCGAGGGCATCGGCATACTGCGCAATTACGTTCGGCGCAGGCCAACCGGCTAATGCACAATAGACGGCGGTTCAGCCCGCCGAGTTCAAGCGCCCTACGATCTGCGCCATCACCTCGTGGATCGCTCCGGCACGCCGCACGATGTACCGCAGCGGCGCAAGGGCCGACACGATCAATACGATTCCGCTCCGCGCCGGTGGCAGCGCCATAGACAGGCCGCAGTTCTCCTCCTGGTCGCCGGCGACGAGCCCGCCCGTCGCATAGCCTTGCTCGCGAACTCGCACAATCGCCTGCAGGATTTCCAGGAACGGGCGCTCAGCGCTGCCGAGTTCCCGGCGGCATTGGACGAATGCTCTCTCCACGGCCTTGTCCGACTGTGAGGCGAGCCAGGCCGCGCCTGAACTGGACCCGAACAGCGGAATCCGCAATCCGATAACGCTGCGATCGAGCACCCGCTGCTCCAGGCTTGTCGGCCCCCGATCCACGATCGGGGGCACCAGTTGCCGGAGCGCCTGCATGCTCGTCCCTTGGGGAGCGACGAGAGTGACGGGCAGACCAAGCCGTTCAACCATCGTGTCCAGCATGGTCTCGAGGGCGCCCGGCCCGAAGTACTCACCCGCCGTGCGACCACCGAGTATGGTCAGTCGCGGCGACAGGAAGTAGCGTTTGCCGAAGGGGTCGAAGATGAGGTAGCCGGCATCGACAAGCGTCTTAAGCAGTTGATCTGCGCTGGACGGACTAAGTTCCAGCGCTCGGGCTATCTGCCGCGCGCGTGGCGGATCGTGGGAATTGGCGATGACCTCCACTGCGTCGAGTGCGCGAACAGCAGACTTCGCCGCATTCCAGAGATGCCCTGCCGGACGCAACGCCGCTAGCGATCCAAGCGGCTCGATCTGGTCTGGCGCAAGGATGTTGTAGCTGCGCGGTGCCGCCGCGGGCCTTGAAGCATCGTTTTCTCCGTTGTCTCCAGCCAATCTTCCTACCCTCGTCCAAGCTCTTGTTGAGCCGAGCGAGCGAAGGGTCGTCCGGGCGCCAGGAACTTTGTAGCGCTGGTCCTCGTCGGGATTGAGACTCGTGTTCGGCTCATCCCGTCGGGCGAATTGCACAATGGCGGCAGGGCTCTTCGGAACAACACCCTGGCCAGGAGCTGCTCACTCACGTACCGCTCCACCGAGCGAATGGCCAGACAAGCTCTCCAATGCAGTGACCAGTGCGGAATGGTCGCGATCACTCATGCCGATCCCGATGCAGGCATTGAACAGCTGCTGTACGCAGGCTGTTGCCGGCAGCGACACCCCCAGTACCCTGGCCCCACTCAGCGCAAGCTCCAGATCTTTCGAATGGAGGCCGATGCGAAAGCCAGGCTCGAAAGCCCGGTCGATCATCCGCTTTCCGTGCACCTCGAGGATGCGCGAAGAGGCGAAACCGCCCATCAGTGCTTCACGAATCTTGTCGAGGTTCGCACCGGCCTTCGACGCGAACAAAAGCCCTTCGGCCACAGCCTCGATGGTGAGCGCGACAATGATCTGGTTGGCCACCTTGGCCGTCTGTCCATTTCCAACAGCGCCGATATGCGTGATGTTCTGACCCATCAGCTGCAGTAGCGGCAGGGCACGGCGAAATGCCTTTTCTGATCCGCCGACCATGATTGTCAGGCTTGCGCTCTTTGCGCCGATTTCGCCGCCTGAAACGGGAGCGTCGACGTAGTCCGCCCCAATATCGCCGATGCGCCGGGCGAAGTCGCGCGTCGCGACCGGCGAGATCGAGCTCATGTCGATCAGAAGTTTGCCAGCGTTCAGCCCCTGGGCAAGGCCAGTTGGACCGAACAGCGCCTGTTCGACGTCCGGCGTGTCAGGTAGCATGGTAATCACCACGTCGGCTTCGCGCGCAAGCTCGGCCAAGGCAGCCTTCACCTGCGCGCCGCGGGCGGTCAGATTGTCGGGCAGGGGCGTCCGGTGCTGGAATAGCAGCAGCGAGTGACCAGCCGCCTGCAGATGCGCCGCCATCGGAGCTCCCATCGTGCCTGCGCCGACGAAGCCGATGATCATGGTTGGCACTCCCGGCGAAGTGGGAGGTAGCGACGCGCCCAGCTGAGCCCCGCGGCCGTGTCACCTTTGGGTCGATATTCGCACCCGACCCAGCCTTCGTACCCAAGGGCATCGAGCGTGGCAAAGAGGTACGAATAGTTGATCTCTCCGGTTCCGGGCTCGTTGCGTCCGGGGTTGTCGGCGATCTGGATGTGGCCGATCAGCGGGATCAGGCGCGTGATGGTGCGTATCAGGTCACCCTCGACGATCTGCATGTGGTACACGTCGTATTGCAGCCTCACGTTGGGGCGGCCAACCTTCTCGACGATCTCCACTCCTTCGGCCGAGCCGGCAAGCAAGTAGCCGGGCATGTCGACGCTACGGTTCAGGGGTTCGATCATGATCGAAACGCCAGCCTTGGCCGCAAGATCGGCCGCGACACGCACGTTGTTGACCATCGTGCCGATCTGCACCGCGCGCGGCACCAATTCATCGCACTTGCCGGCCATCACGTGAACACGCGAGCAGCCGATGGCCTGCGCGTAGGCGATCGCCTGCCGGGCGCTTTCGAGCGTCTCCTGCTCGCGCCCGGGCAGCCCCGCTAGCCCGCGCTCGCCGCCTTCCCAGTCGCCGGCAGGCGCATTTATGAGCACCGCTTCAAGCTCGAGCGCGCGGAGCCGCTCGCGGACCCGTTCGGCCGGCGTGTCATAGGAGAACATCCACTCGACGGCGCGAAAGCCCTGCTCGGCCGCTGCGGTTATGCGATCGAGGAACGGCAGATCCGCGAACATCAAACTCAGGTTGGCAGATAAATTTGGCACGAGAGTTTCCCTTTGCATCAGGCGCGAGAGCGCCGGCACTCGCCACCATGGCAAGAGCACGCATGCGAGTTCAGATCGAGCGATCGAAATCGAGCAGTTGCGGACCTAGCATCGGAAGACTTTTGAACAGCGCGCCAGCCGGATCGCTGGTCCGCTCGTACCACTCGCGAGAGCCCCAAGGCGGTTCGGTCAGGCTTGACGCGGGCAGCAGCGCCGCCAAACGCTCGGTGACGCTCCGCAGATGGTGAACATCGAGGGGACTGCTGTTGAAGACCAGCGCTGGAAGATCGATTGCGCGCAAAGCGTCCTCGGACATGCCCACAACCGGAGAGCTGTCCGCCGGCAGAAGAGCCCTTGCCCACCGGTCCATAATGCTCACGAAGGTGTCGACGTCCAGCGACAGCAGTCGGTCGCGGTTCGACGGGTTGCGGCGGATGCTCTCCTTCCACCAGGGATCCTGCAGGACGGCTTCCATTCCCCCGGCCCGCGCCATAAATGCGGCATCTCCGTAGTAGGTCTTGACCATTTCCGACAGTACGATCGGACCATTGCTTAGCCAGAGCACAACGAGACCTCGGGCGACACCCGGATTGCGTTGGATCGTCTGCATGGAAATGCGTGCCCCGGCAGAGACTCCTATCAGCAACGCGGGGGCCATGCACAGCTTGCGCAGCAATGCCGCGAGTACGTCCGCATTCAGCGTCCACTCGCTTTCACCGAGGAAACAAACGTCGGAATCGCCGCAGTTTGGGCGGTCCCATACCAGCACCCTCATTCCTTGTTCAGCCAGAAACTCGGCCAGCTGCTGCACTCCGGGAGAGTCCTTGGAGTTGCGTCCTCCGATCGTGATCACGGCCGTACGATCACCGCTCCCGAACACCTCGTAGGCGATTTTAATGCCGAGGACATCGATGTTCGCCATGCTGCTTCTCTCCACCGGTCAGTCGACTCACTACCGCGGTCGCGAAGGGTCAGCAAACTCTTTTTGACAGTTCGTCATTATTCTGTCTACGTCACTTGAACTCTTCTCAAGTCAGGAGTTGTAGCGGATGCCGAAGGGGCTGATTCTCCGGGAGATGACGATAGGTTGTGAGGTGAATGGGCTGCAGCCCGGCGACGAGCACGATCCGGGCGTGCGGCAGCAGTTGCTCGAGGCATGGCTTCGCAACGGTCTCCTCATATTCCGTCAAGTCGCTTCGACTGAACAGCATCTAGCGTTGAGCAGGATTTTCGGAGACCTCGAACAGCACCCACTCGAATTCATGCGCGCCGAACACGAACCGCTCCTTATGGAGCTGGGCGGCAAACGTCAGCGCGGCCGCGCCCTCGTATACGACGAAGGCGAGGTGCGTCTCGGACGTCTCCCCTGGCACCGCGATACTGCCTACACCCCGGACATTTGCAAGGGCGCGATGCTGCGAATGCTGGAAGTTCCGTCTCGGCATGGTGAGACTTTGTTCGCTGACACCGCATCCGCCTATGACGCTCTGCCGGCTGAGATGAAGACGAGGCTAGAGGGACTGGAATATACCGCCGCGTTGCGTCCTATCCATGAGAGTACGCGGGGCGCGACCTGGACCAAGATGCGCTTGGCGACGCAGAGCGAGGATCCCCTAGGCTTTGACAGCGCGCTCAACTCGCAGCCGGACGGACCTGTGGTGGTCCATCCGCTTGTGGTGACTCACCCGGAGTCGCACCGCAAATGCCTATTCCTCAGTCCAAAAGACAGTCTTGGCATTCTAGAGCTGCCCAACAACGAGAGCGACAGCTTGCTTGACTACCTAACCAATCATCTTTGCGACCCTAGATTCGTCTACAAGCATGCTTGGGCGCCTGACGACGCGGTGCTGTGGGACAATCGGCGAATCATCCACGCAGCGCTCGGATATGAGGTCGGGGAACAACGCCGGGCGGTGCGCACCACCCTCGCCGGCTCGCTGCGCACCGGGCGGTACCTGGGCGGACAAGTCGCACCGCAGCATGTTCCCATCGCGCCAGATTGACGGCACATCGAGCTTTCCCAAGGACCAGCGGCCGCTGCCCTGGTTTGAGCGAACCGGCCTTCCGGTGATCGAGCTGCGGCCTCGATCAAAGCGCGGCTGCTATACTGTCGCCACTGGAGTGACGGGCGAGCCTGCTGCGCCTGGCAGCCGGAGCGGCGGGGCGGTCAGCAGGAAGGCATGGCGCCCTGCCCTGTCGAGATAGGCTGCAAGCTCGGGCAGCCACCAGAGTTCACCCAGGTGGATACCCAGCTTGAACAGGCAACGATCGTGAAGCGGAAGCAGGCCGTTGGGCCCAGTGGCCTTTAGCTCGGGATCATAGCCTTCAACGGCGCCATTGTCCGCAATCAGGGCGGAAATCCCGCTTGCTTCGATCCAGTCGAGCAGGCGATCGTCAGATCCGTCCAAGGCTGCGCCAGTGTCCTGAAGCACAGCCTCGTCGGGCTGCTTGGCCATTGCCATGACTGCGTCGCAGTATCCGGTGTAGAGCAACAGCATGTCACCTTGGCGAACCTCGACCTTCTGCTCTTCGATCGCCCGCATGAGCTTATCATAGTCGATCAGCACGCGGCATCGGCCGTAGGTTTTGACCAGATTGACCAGAACGCCCCGTCCTTGGACTCCCGCCGCGGCCATGGCGTCAATACCGAGCGGTCCGGCATCGGGGGTGCCGGTGCGGTCGGGCCCGTGAATGTGCTGGCCCCCGCGGAAGCCATTATAATAGACAGGCTGCGCGACGCCGCTTCCGTCGACATCGAACATGCGGCCCCAATGCGCAAGCGAGTCCCATTGGGTCGAGTACTGCAGATAGATTGTGACCGCATCATCGCAGCAAAGGTCGGTTTCAGTCAGCGGGAAGTTGAACAGCTGGTGCCCGCCGAGTTCGCTCGCGAAGTGTGTCGGTCGCTTGCGCGGCGCATCCGCCGCCTCTCCTCCTGGATAGTCGAGTGGGAGGCTGAGGGAAAACACCCGGCCCTCGCGCACTTCCTTGAGTGCAGCCAGACGCACCTCCGGCGTGATCAAGTTCAGCCGACCCAGCCGGTCATCGGGGCCGAAATCCCCCCAGTTGGAGCCTGGCGGTCGCCTGGTCCAGCGCCGCGGCGTTGCTATCTCTTCGCTCAATGGAAGCTCCTTCCCCCATCTACTGCCATCGCGGTGCCCGTGACGAACGAAGACTCGTCCGAAGTGAGGAACAACACTGCATTTGCGATCTCGCTCGGTTCGGCGACGCGCTTGAGCGCATATTGCTGCACGAACGGAGCCTCCGACGTGTCCTTATACTGGGAAAGGAGCGGCTCGGTCATGGCCGTCCTGGTGATCCCGGGGCATACGGCATTCACCCGCACCCGGGGCGCAACTTCCGCTGCGAGCGCCTTGCTGAACGAGATCAGCCCGCCCTTCGTGGCAGCGTAGGCCGTGTTGTTCGGCGTGTTGGACAAAAGCCCCTGGCCAGACGCGATATTGACGATCGTGCCGCCGCCGGCGCCCTCGATATGCGGCAGCGCCGCGCGGCAGATCAGGTAGGGCGCAACAAGATTGATCGCCGTGAAGCGCGTGAGAAGCTCGAGGTCCGTGTCCCCGATCGGCGTTGCGATCCCGATCGCTGCACAATTGACCACTCCGTCCATTCCGCCGAGTGCTGCGGCCGCCTGTTGGACCATGGCTTCGACATCGTCCGAGCGTGAGAGGTCGAAGGCGATGGCAGTCGCATTTAGCTGGCTCGCCACCTGCTCCAGTTCGCCGGCGTTGTAATCGACCAGAACGAGATTGGCGCCTTCGAACTTGAACAGCTCGGCCACCGCGCGGCCGATGCCTGCGGCGGCTCCCGTCAACAGGATCCGCCTTCCCGCTAGCCTTGTGGCCGGACTGGCTGGCATCTTGTAATCTCCTCTCCGTAAGCCGCTACTTGGCGCCTTTGTTGGCTTTGGTCATTTCCTCGAGCCCGACGAGCACCGGGTAGCCGGATACCGCCCAGGCGTTGGCGTGGCCAAGCGAATGCAGGTCGAAGCCCGATTGAAGGGCTGAATGTTGGCCTTGGGCATCTAGCGCCTGATTGACGCTGCGCTTGGCCATCAGCAGCGCATGGGGGTGCATCTGCGCGATCTCCTGCGCCAGGGCCGTCACGTGCTCGATCAGTTCGTCTCTAGGCACGACGCGGTTGACCATTCCCAAACTGTGCGCCTCGTCCGCACCGATGAAGCTCGCGGTGAACAGCAGTTCCTTGGCCTTGCGCGGCCCGAACTCCCACGCATGACCTTGGTATTCGACCCCGCCGATGCCCATCCGAATGACTGGATCGCCAAATCGCGCATCATCTGCGGCAATAATCAGGTCGCATGGCCACGCCAGCATCAAGCCGGCGGCAATGCAGGCGCCCTGCACCGCGGCAATGGTCGGTTTGGGCAGGTCACGCCACTTGCGCGAGTACGCAAAGAAGTGGCCCAGCTCCCACTTGTACATCTCGAGAAGGCCGTTCTCCCCAACATCGGCGAACATCGTGTCCCACGGGGGGCCGTTCTGCGCTTCAGCGGAAAGGTCATGGCCCGCAGAAAAATGCTTGCCCTCCGCCTTGAGGACAATGACTCGTACATCCTTCTCGGCGACCGCCCGGTCGAAGCACTTGTCGAGTTCATCCAGCAAAGCGGCGTTCTGCGCGTTGCGCTGTTCGGGTCGATTCAGCGTCAGGAACGCGACGCGGCCGTCAATGTCATACTTCACAAGGCTCATGGCAGCTCCTTCCAGACGATCTGAATGGGTTCAGGCTTTGAGAATCTTCTGGATCGAAGTGGCCACAAGAACGGGGTGGCCGCGAACGGTGCCCTTGGCCGAGGTGAAGACGAGGCTGCGGGTTCGGTGCGTCACGACCCCGCACACCTGGATCAGATCCCCGAGTTTGGGAGCGCCTTGGAACTGAACGTTCATATCGATCGCGACGCATGGCGGCCCCTCGGAGTCCCAGCTGGCCTGCGCTGTCCCGACCTCAGCCATGAAGGCCAGGACGCCGCCGTGCGCCAGGTTCCACGCGTTCACGTGCTGGGGCTCGACGAACAGTGCGCTCCACGCCTCGCGAACGCCGTCCGGCCGGGTGACTTTGCGAGTGTAGAGCTTGCCCACGTGCTCGACGAAAGCGCTAGGCGTTGGCTCGTATACATAGCCTTCCGGCAGCGCTTCGATCCCGTCCATGGCAACACGCCCTCCTTTGTTTTACGTTCGTCAATCTCAAAAACAGAAGGCGGAGCCAAGCGTCAGCTTCGGCTCTTCGGCAACCCGAGAGCCTGCTCCGCCACGACGCTCCGGTGTATCTCGCTGGTACCGCCATAGATGGTGGACCCATAAGCGCGGCGGTGATCCAGCTCGATCACCCCGAGCGGATGGTCGCCCGTGTAGATTGCCTCGCTGCCCGCAATCTCCAACAGTTCCGAACAGCTCTGCACGAAGCTCTCGGTGACAAAGAGCTTGGCCATAGAGCCCCAATGCCGCTTCTGGTCGCCCGTCATCACCCCACAGATGCCCCGTACCACGAGGCAATCGGCCACTTCGAGCCGCGCCCTTACCCGCGCCAGGCGCGCACGAACCCAGGGGTCATCGAGCGGGGTCGTCCCCTGACTGTTCCCCGCAGAAGCCCACTCGACCGCATTGCGCCACATGCGCGACTGTCCACTGAAGTAGTTCGCACCTCCGTGCTCCAGCGACAAAACTGCGCTCAGCACCGAAGCACCTTCTCCCACGCCTCCGATACGAAAGCGATCGGGCAGGTACAGGTCGGTGAAAAAAGTGATGTTGGTCCGCTCGTCCTGATAGGTCTCCACTCCCTGGCACTCGTACCCGGGAAGATCGGTTGGCACGATGAACAGAGTCAGGCCCTCGTGCTTGCGGCCGCTGCTGTCGGTCCGCGCCAGGAGAAGCACGTAATCGGCATACTGCGCCGCGGTGGTGAACATCTTCTGGCCGTTGATCAACCAGCCATCATCGCTCCGCACCGCGAAGGTCTTGGCCGCGAAGACGTCGGATCCGGCTCCTGGCTCGGAAAACCCCAAGCTGCAGATCGCTTCGCCCTGCTTAATCTTCGGCAAAATCTCTTGGCGTGCCTCGGACGAGCCAAAGCGCATTACGGTTTGGCCGACCATGTTGGTGATCGATAGGACGTGGCTCGTGTAGTTCCACTGCTCGAACACGAGCGTCGTCGCGAACTCGTCTGCCGGGGTGTGCCCTGCGCCGCCGTGCTCCGCGGGCCACCCGCCAAAGATCAGTCCCTCGGCAGCCAAACGGCGATGGAACTCGCGGTCATGGCTGCGCGACGAGTGATGGCCTTTCGCGCGCAGCCGCTCGTCCCAGTTCGCGTCGAAGAAGGCATTCAGCCGATCCGCGTGCCGTTGCGCTTCCTCGCCGAGCGAGAAGTCGACTCGAACCTCACCTGACTCGGGCAGCTGAACTGAACGCCGTCCGAACAGCAGGTCTCCGGCGAGGATCAACTGGCAATCGGCGTCGCCGGCGAGCAGCGCCAGGGCAGTGCCGCGCCTGTGATACAGCTGAAGATCGTACTCTAGGCTCAATCCGTATCCGCCCAGCGTGCGCAGGGCAGGCCGCAGAGCCTTTTTTGCCGACGTTGCCAGCCACCACCATGCGAGAGTGGAAAGCGCCGCAGCGTCGCGGTCGCATTGGGAAAGCGCCGCGATCGCCTTCCACACGAGGAGCTGCCCGCCCTCGATGTCGCTCACCGCGTCGGCAAGCGGGTGGGCGATTCCCTGGAAGCTGCCGATCGGGCGGCCGAACTGCTCTCGCTCGCAGGCATATGCCGCCGCGAGCTCGAGCGCCTGCCTGGCGAGTCCTGCGAGATAGGCGGCACTGAGCAGCTTCCATTCGATCACCGCTGCTTCGAACGCGGCGATCGCGTGCTGCCCGGACGCAAGTACGGTTCGGTCCGGGCCTGCGCAGCTGACGTCGAAATCGGCAACCGGAAGGTGGCCAGAATTGGCACGAGGTGCGCCTGCGGCCTTGGCAGATACGACGACGAGTTCGTCACCGTCGAGGAGGAGAATGCCCTCTGCCACGGCGCCGCCCGGAACCGCCGTTACCCGACCGCCGGCGGCGGGCGCGATCGCCAGCACCACTACCGTGCCGCCGGCTAGACGCTCCAGCCACTCTGCCGCAGTGTTGCCGAGCTCGGCGAGCAGACGGCCCGTAACGACCACTTCGACCAGCGGCACCGAAGCAAGCCGACGTCCGGCCTCTTCTGCGAGGATGGCGGCGTCGAGTAGCGACAAGCCGAGCCCTTCGTTCTGTTCTGGAACCCGGGCAAGATGCGCCCCCATTTCGACCAGTCCGGCCCATAGCGCCCGATCGAACCCCTCCGGGCCCGCGCTACGGACTCGCTCCGGCGTCGACTCGAGCTGGAAGAAGCGGGCGAAGGTATCTTTGAGCAGTGTTTGCTCGTCAGTGAGACAGAGGTTCATCTGCCGTTCGCCGCCTCGACTATGTGTTCGCGCAACAGCTCCTTGAGCTGTGGGCGCAGGATCTTGGCCGTCGCAGTCATGGGAAGCTGCTCTTCGGTGAGAAATACATAGTGCCGGGGAACCTTGTAGCTGGACAGGCTCCTGCGCAGCGTGTTCTGCAGCGCCTCGGGATCGGTTGCGGCGCCCTCCTCCGGCACGATCGCTGCCGCCAGGACCGTGTCGGAAAAGTCGTTGAGCGTCAGTCCCACGACGCAGACTGCTTTGACCCCCGGCTGCTGGCGTATTGCTGCTTCGACCTCGACAGGGGAGACATTGGCACCGGAAATCTTGACGATGTCGCCGCCTCGGCCCGCGAAGTAGAGGTGGCCATCGTTGTCCAACTTGGCAATGTCGTCGGTTCGATAGTAGCCACAGGAGTCGAACACCTCGTCGTGCGACATGCGGTGCATGCCGGTCAGCAGGGCGCCCCCGCGCAGGCAGAGCTGACCGAATTGCCCGATCGGCATGGGCGCGCCACTGTCGGGGTCGATGATCCGGCGCTCAATCCCGCCAACCGGCAAACCGAATGACCCGCGCTTGCCGTCTGGCAGCGGCTTCATCGGGCTCATGCTGTGGGGGCCAAGCGTCTCCGTCATTCCGAGCGTGTTCGGGTTGAGCTCCGGCGCCACCCTTCCGAACAGCTCCAACTGGTGAGCATAGGCCGGTCGCATGCCGTCGAGCAGCCGCGCGAACTCCGGATCGCTCTTCATGATCTCCAACTGCTGGGGCCAATGCATGATGTGCGTGGCGCGGAGCTCACGGGCGCAGGCGATCGTGGCCTGCGAAGACGGCTCAGCCGGACACAGGACGGCCGTACCGGAACAGAAGGCTGCCAAGACGACCGTGCATAGACCTCCGACCCAGAAGAATGGCATCGTTGACAGGAGCCTGTCCCCCGGAGCGCAGCCGGACATCAACTCGGCGAGGGCAGCCGCTTGCCGCGCCAGGTTTCCCTGACTGTGCACTACGGCCTTCGGTTCGTCGCTGCTTCCCGAAGTATAGATAATAAGCGCGGGATCGGCCGGGACCACCTCACATTCGGCGGCTTCGAGCAAGCTGGCCGGCACACCTCCGCCCCCGCCTGAAGCCCCGCCGAGTTGCGGCGCGGCAGTGGCCCACTCGGGAACGTCTTCGCCCCACAGCCAGATCTCGCGCAGAAACGGCGCAGTCTTCGCGACGATCCGGGTTCCGGCGCGGCTGCCGGCAAGTTCCGGGACAGCTTCCTCGAGACGCTCGACATAGTTGTTGCGCAGATAGTGATCCGCGGCGAGCAGGATGTCGACGTCGGCGTGGCGCAACATGTGCCGTAGTTCGGGAGGACGTGCGAGTGTGCTTATCAGCACCGCCGTGCCCCCGATCCGCAGAACGCCGAACAGCGCCTCTAGATAATCGCGGCCGTTTGGCATCAGAATGCCCACGCGGGCACCCTTAGAGACGCCGGCGGCCAGAAGATGCCGCGCCACGCCTTCGCTTCGGTGATCCATTTCTGCGAAGCTCGCTGAACCCGAGGCGCTCGCCACGGCAAGCAGATCGCCGAACTCGCGGCTCCACTCCCCAAGCAAGCCGGGAATCGTCAAGGAGCCCGGACGACCCGGCCGACCGGGCAGCGCAACGGCGCTCATTGGCGGCGCAACATTCGCACAAGCACCCGTGCCTGAGCGCGCAACAACACATCCGGCATCAGGCTGTCTTCTGGATAGAGGTGCAAAGCCGCCGCGACACGATCTATGGCGGCATAGAACACCACCGCTTCGGCGTTCGCATCCCCTCGGGTGATCCGCTGCCCAGGAGGAGCAAGCTCAACGACTCTTTCCGTGAGCGCCTCCAATATCGGCAGAGCATTGCGCAGAAAGAGCTGGTTGAACCGCCTATTTCCGCGATCCGCTTCCATATTCCTGTACAGCAGCAGTGGGCCGTGCTGCGACCATATTTCAGCGTAGCCCCTAACGAACGCCAATGCGTCATCTTCCAATGCAGCGTCTATGCGTAGAAATTGGTCGGTTGGGAAAAGAGTTGAGGCATCCTCGCTGATGGCTTCGCAAAGCGCCCAGAGAACGTCCTCTACATTTTCAAAATACACATAGAAGGTTGCTGGAGACGTTTTTGCTTCCGCTGTAATCGCAGATGCAGACAAACTCATTGGCGAGGAAACCGACAAGAGCCGCCTGGTCGCGGCCATCAAGGCCGCGCGGGTCTCCCTGCCTTTTCGGCCGAGCCCACCCACCTTTTTTGCTGAGTCAGACCGCCGGAGGTCACTGACCAGAGAGGCCGCTGAATGGGGATTTTGAGCGGAGGTTTTCTTTGCCATTGGATCCAAGCAGCTCGTGAACGATTCCGCTGGCTCGCCGATTGTCGACGAATGGTCAAGAACCTCCGTAAACACCTCAGACCCCGTCTCGAACGCCCTCAAGCAGCCCCTTGAGGTTGCTGCTGAAGATTTTTTTAATATCGCTCGCAGAGTAGTTGGCGAACTCTGCCACATAATCCAGTGGGTTCGCCAAACCTTCAGGGTGGGGGAAGTCGCTCCCAAAGACGATGCGATTGGCCGGCATGTGCCGAGCTAGTTCGTCCATGTCGTCCTCGTATTCCGGCGCGACGAAGACGTGCTCAATGAAAGCCTCTCGGGGATGCTGCTTGAAAGCGCGCGGCATCTGACCGTAAGCTCTGTCGAAACGCCGAAGAAGTTCCCGCACCCAAACCGCGCTGTTCTCGACCGATAGCACGCGAACGCCGGGATGCCGTTCGAAGACGCCGTGACAGACAAGCGCAGAAAGTGTGTCGACGATTGGCCGGGTGAGAGGCTCGAGCATCTCCGCGAACGGATCTTTTTGGAATGGCAGGTACTCGGTACGTGCGCCGCCCATCCACCATCTGTAAATCTCGGAGTAACCCGAGTCTGAGGCGTGTAGGCAAACAAAAATTTTGGCTTCCGCACAAAGCGCCCAAAACTTGTCAAAATCAGCAAGGCCTGGTGAGCGTCCGCCGCGAGATCCGGGGACCGGGCCCGGCCGAATGCCTACGCAGCGTGCGCCCGCCTTGAGAGCCGTTTCGAGTTGATCGACGGCCTCATCGATTTCGGCGAGGCTAACCATCGGAACCGCAAAGATGCGGCTCCCACGCGCAAACCCCCACTCTTCCGCCAGCCAGGTGTTGAATGACCGGAAAAGGCCGGAGATAACCTCGGGCTTGTCCTGAAGCCGCGCCTCCACCACAGAAGCAAGCGTGGGAAATATCAGAGCCGCATGAATTCCGAGTTGATCGAGGGACTTGATCCGTTCAGCGCCAAGCTGCCACTCCGGAAGAGGAGTGATCGCCTTGCCGGTCAGTTCCCGAAACGATAGACCTTGGTGATTTTCAGCTCGATACCAGATCTCGTGCACGCCCGGGGCTGCAACGACCTCGAAGGTCGGATTGGGAATGTAGTCGGAGAGCTGCCCGTTGATGACCAGCTTGGTCCGCCCCTTCACCTCTGCAAAATAGAACTCCTTCCCGAATGCCTTGGGCAGGTGCCGAAGGAAGGCTTCCGCTGGCTCGTACAAGTGGTTGTCCGCATCGTAGACAGGGAAATCGAGAATGGACACTTTGCTCTCCTAGGATCACATCCGAGCACCGAACCGGCACCTTCCGCGAGGGCCAACTCACCTGCAATATTTGCTCCTCCCACGGATATGACGCTTCGTCAATAACAGACGTTTCCATTACGTGAAAATCAGTCATGCTCCGGCCCAGCGCTTCGACCTACCAGCGCCTGCGGCGCTGAGCGGCACGGACGCGAGCGCGCAGTTGGGCGCGTCGCTGGTCGGGTGTGACGAAGGGAGTGTCGGCCGGCAGGTATTCACGCAAGCTGGCAAGCTTCACGCGCTTTATAACCGGCAGCGGCAGCGTGTCGGCATCGTACCAGCGGCCATAGAGCGTACCCTCGTTGTAGCCAGCCGGGTCGAGCCAGTTGGGTACCCCCGGATCCTCGAGCGCGATCACGGCCCGTAGCTTACCGTCTGAGTCGATCACCGCGGTGGAGCCGTTGATGCTGCTGATACGGTAGACATATTCAACGGCATTGAAGTGAGGGTCGTTCAACTGAATGTTCCAGTAGGGCACGACCGCAGGCATGTCGGTCTCGACGATCAAGGCCTCGCCGTCGTCGAGCTGGAACACCGCCGGCCAGTACAGTTGCTTGTCCAACCCTGGATACCGGACCGGCTGAATGACGTTATAGCCCACGGCCGACAGGATGTCGTTCTGCATCTTGTAGAACAGCTTGTTCTGGTTGACCGGCACCCGCACGAGCTGCTCCAGACGCCTGAGGATGTCCCCCTGCGTCAGGCGGGGCTTCAGCGGAACGGGATCTAGACATTCGATCGAGAGCTGGGGATCGATCTCGTTTTCCCAGTCGATCATGCGGTACCGCGCCACGATTGTGTCAGCGCCGGGCTTCAGTTCCGACCAGTTGCCGCGATGCCCGTCGGGCCGGCGCGCGCTGAACACGATCTCGAACCGCCCATCCGGTCCAACTGCGAAGTCCGCCTCATCGATGCTGTTGACCGAGCCATAGCCGTGCAGATCGGCGACAGTGCCGGGCGCACCACCCTGGGTGACGAAGATCAACTTGCTGACCGTGCCACGGCTGCCGCTCACCCGGTACGTCAAATCATCGCGCAGCGGGCTCATCACGTAGATGTCGTCGGGGTTCGGCTGGCAGGCAAAGACCGGGTTGTAGAGGGGAATCCAGTCCGGGTGCTCGGCATCTGCCGTGAAACTGAGGAAATAACCGAACGACAGGTGCATCATGACTTGCCGGTAGAGATCTGCGCGATAGGCAGGATCATTCGGACGCCACGTATTCGCCAGTTCAGCAACGGCATCCTCAATAGGGCCGAAGTAGTCGATGAGAGGTTTCAGCGCACTGTCCATTCATGGCTCCTTCTTTCGACCCCCGGATCGCACAAGAACGAGGCCGATGCAGTGGTACCCACTCACCGAATGAGCGGCCTAGGCGTTGAGCTCCAACCCGTTCATCGTTCCATCGGCGCACCATTTCTCCAGAATGCCGAGGTACTCCACAGCGCCACCGCCATAAGGCTCATTCAGTTCAAGCGAGCCTTTACGCTGACCTTCGTAGTTGTAGTATCCGGGCGTGCAGGCCTCAAGAAACGCCCTTCGGGGACCGCTCAGCGAAACCACCTTTTCCACCCATTCGTTTTCCGCGGCGAGGCTGGGCTCGACGGTACCGAAACCTCGTTCGAGGCAATTGGCGATCACGTGAGCCATGTATGCTGTCTGGGCATCGGCGATGTGCATGTAGTTGATGGCAACACCCGCCTGGACTAGGCTCATCACGAAGAAGTTCGGGAAACCGTGCGTCTGAATGCCGAACAGCGTTCGTGCGCCGCGGCTCCAATGCTCTTCGAGCGAGACCCCGTTGCGTCCGGTCACGTGAATGCCGGACTCGCGAGCATACTCTGTCATGAAGTCAAAGCCGGTTGCATAGATCAGGCAATCCAGCTCATATTCTTTTCCGTTCACGACGGCCCCGCGCGGCGTGATTTGCTCAACCCCCTTGCCTTCGGTGTCGACCAACGTGACGTTCGGCCGGTTGTAGACCTGCAGGTAGTCGTCGCTGAAACCTGGACGCTTGCAGAAGTAGTTGTAGTACGGCTTCAGAGCTTCGGCGGTGTTGCGATCCTCCACGACGCTCTCGATCCGGCGGCGCACAGCTTCCATCTTCAGGATTTCACCGTTCTGCAGCTCTTCGGGATCGACATCCCCCAAATCCCCGCCGGTGACGGCTGTCGGCTCGCCGAGCAGGTTCGTCCAGCTATCGGCGATCATGTCCTCACCCTGGCGAATGCCCGAGGTCCAATAGGTGAAGTTCCAGACGCGCTCCTTCTGCCAGCCAGGGTAAAGCGACTGAAGCCACCCCTTTTCTGTCGGTCGATTACCGCGAATGTCCACGGAGCAAGGGGTGCGCTGAAAGACGTAGAGATGCTCTGCCCACTCCGCCACCGGCGGAATGCACTGGATCCCGGTTGATCCGGTTCCGATGATGCCGACCTTCTTTCCTCTGAGACCGGTCAGATTGCCGTAGGTGTCGCCGCCCGTATACGAATAGTCCCACCTGCTCGTGTGGAAGCTGCATCCCTGAAAGGATTCGATGCCGGGGATGCGGGGGAGCTTCGGGTTGCTGAGCAGGCCCGTACAGGAGATTGCGAACCGCGCGGCGATTCGATCACCACGGTTCGTCGTGGCGATCCAGCGGCGCGCATCATCGTCCCACTTGAGATTTCCGACCACAGTCTGGAAAAGGGCCCCCTCATACAGGCCGAAATGCTGGGCGAGCAGGCGGCACTGCTCGAAGATCTCTTCCCCACGGGCGTACTTCTCGCTTGGGATGTAGCCGGTCTCTTCAAGCATGGGCATGTAGACGTAGGACTCGATGTCGCAGCGAACCCCCGGGTAACGGTTCCAGTACCAGGTGCCGCCGAAGTCCGCGGCCTTGTCGATGATCACGATGTCCTTGACGCCAGCCTTTTTCAGATGAGCTCCAGCCAGGAGCCCACCAAATCCCGCGCCCACGATAACCACGTCGGCCTCACGGACGACCGACTCGCGCTCCATCGGAGAGGCATAAGGATCCTCGGCGAACCGACTGAGATCCCCTTGCAGGGACTGATACTGATCAAGGGCCTCGGGTCGGAGGCGCTTCTCACGCTCGAGCGCGTATCTGCGCTTGAGCTCGTCGAAATCGATGTTGAACGCCTTATCCTGATCAGAAGCCAAGGCTCAGTCCTTTCGCTTTGGGGGGCTGCCTATGCGATGCTCAAACCGCGGTATTGACCTCACGCGCCATCAGCAGGTACATCGCGCCAACGCCGCTTCACATGAGTGCGGATTTGACGATTCATCAATTTTATTTGACAGCCATCTTGGCGAATGACACACTGGTCTTGTTGAGATTACGCTCGGCCGGATGAGACGAAGACGTCGGCGGCGGCCGGGGGCTGGGATCACTCGAGGTTCCCGGCTCGGGGACCAAGGGTTGAGATGATGGCTGATCGACGGAGCACCGCGGGCGTTGGCTGCAACCGTGCTCGTAACTTTTTCGCGCTCACCGGCTCTGGCCCAGGGCAGACCAGCGGCGCGCAGCGAAAAGCACAACAGAACATGATTTCGACTCACGGCCTGGAAGGCTTTGAGGAACTGGTGCGCCAACTGAGTGGCGACCCAGCGCAAGCCCTCGCGCGTGTGGGGATTGACCCGGCCGCATTGTCACAGTCCCACAAGACCGTTGCGTTCACAGCGTTTGCCGCGCTGCTGGAGGATGTCGCGCGAACATTGAGCTGCCCCGATTTCGGCATGCGCTTTGCCGAGCGCCAGGATCTCGTCACGATCATGAGCCCGCTCGATCGGCTGGTGCGAAATGCCCCGACCCTCGGAAGAGCAACCCAATCGGCGATCAACCACATGGCGGTATACAGCCCCGCCATCCGTGAGACCCTGGAGTTCGATTACAGCAAGCACCTCTTCCGCCTGCGCTACGACACCAGGCTGGGGCAACCGGGACTCACGCCACAACTCTCCGAGCGAACGCTATTGCTGGTCTGCCGGGTTAATCATCTGCTAACCGGTGGCAAGGTGCGGCCGCGCGAAATCTGGTTCAGGCACGCGCGCATTTCTCCGCAGCAAGTCTACCGTGACCGCTTTGGAACAACCGTTCGCTTCTCGCAGGAACGGGATGCCGTATTCATGTCCGGCGACGATCTCAGGCAACAGGTGGTGGGCAGCGACCTCGAGATGTTTTGCAAGGAACGAAAGCTCGTCGAGGATGCCTTTCCGCGCAGCAACGAAGATCTCGAGACACCTGTAAGGGATTTCCTGCAGGACAATCTTCACCACGCGGCCACTCGCCAGCACCTCGCGGATCATCTGGGGCTCAGCACGCGCACTTTGCACCGCAAGCTCGGCGAGGCAGGGTGGACCTTCGAGACCATTCGCGATGACGTACGCCGAACCCTCGCCCCTTGTTATCTAAGCCGCAGCGATCTGTCACTTACCGAGGTCGCCGCGTTGCTGGGCTACTCGGAACTGGCGGTCTTCTCTCGATCCTGCCAGCGCTGGTTCTCCTTGACGCCGGGGAACCTGCGGCGTGGCCTTCGCATCAACAATGATCAATTCTCGGCCCAATAGCCGCCACCCACGGACGAGCCGACTGGCCTATCCGGCTAAAAGCCGAGATCGAGGATGGGGGATTCGAAGCCGGAATTGACAAGGTTCTGCGCCTTTCGCAGGCACTCCCCGTCGCGTCCCTCGATGTAGCCGTCGATCAGGCGCTGAAAATTGCTGATCATGCCTTCACCGCCGCTGTGGCTGTTGCCGCGCCCTGGCGCGCCCTTGCCGAGCCGCATTAGGTCTATGTCATGAAGCCCCAGCTGTTGGATTGGCAGGTTGGCGTAATCCTGCCGAGGGATCTCGGGGAAGTCGGGCGAGTCATAGGGCAGTATAGTGGGCTCTAACGGTGTGTCGAAGGACTCTCCCGCCGGGCGGATGACAAGCGACCAGATCTCGAAGAAGCACGTCTCCGGCGTCAGTGGCCGGACGCGGTAGGACGACATCGCGCCCAAGGTGGGCAGCAGGAAGAAGTGGGGAAACACGAACTCGACAGGATAGAAGGGATGCTCCTGCATCACTTGCAGGATGTCGAACATCTGAGCCCCGCGTGCACGGGCATCCTTGGTCACTTCTTCGGCTGCACGGGCAAAGAAGGTTTGCAGTGCCAGTCCAGTATCGTCGGGCAGTTCGATGTCTCGCAGCTTCTCGACCACATCGAGCTCGGTCTTGTGAACCATCCCGCCCATGCCTGACTCGAGCGTGCGGAAGGACTCGATTTGCATTTCCACGGCCTCGCGAGGGCCTAGTTGAGGGCGAAGCCCAACACCGTCGAGGTCCGGCCCGTAGGTCGCTTCGGCCGAATACGTGAGCCGATGCACTTGCGGATGAGTCTGCATGGTGTGGTAGCCCTCCTGGAACGCCTCGGCAGCCAGCTTCCAATTGGTGGGGAGGACCGTGCCGTACCACCAATCCATCTTCAGCATGTCGGCGTGACGCGCGTCCATGCGCCCGGCAACGGGACCCAGGCACTCGCGCAGCCCGGGCGCGTCATCGTCGAAGTTGATGAAGGCGCATCCGGCCCAGAACTCCACGCGGACGGGAGCAAGGTCGACCTTGGCCTTTTCCAGCAACTCCTCGCTGAAGATCTCGCGCCCATAGATGAACGTGCTTTCGCCATCCATATTCCAGCGCCAGCCATGGAACGGGCAGATCAGTCCGCCCGCCCCACATCGTCCGGGCCCATTCGCCAGACGCACCCCCCGGTGACGGCATGCATTCCTGAAAGCCTTGACGCCCGACACCGTGCGAATGAGCAGCACTGAATGATCGAGGATCTGATAGACTGTATAGTCGCCGACCTCGGGAATCTCCTCTAGCCGGCACGCCATCTGCCAGACGTGCGGCCAAAGGTGCTTCCTCTCTAATTCGAAGAACTCCGCGTCGTGATACCGCTCGCAGGGAATCAGTTCCGGGTTGTCGATGCGGTACGGGACCTGGCGCAGGCCCTCGGATGATTCACGTCCCATGTTTCTACTCTCACCTCATTGGGCACTGGGCTCCTGTAGACCGGAAGGCACCGGACCGCTTCGGTTCCAGCCGCGCTAGGCGCTCAGGAAGGTTGAACTGGCGTCATCCGGAGCTTTCACGCCGCGCAGAAGACCGCTCATGCCGAACGGCCCGACATTCCAGTCGTGCACCGCAGGCGTATCATTGAACCAGTCGTGGACCACGGTCCGTTTCGTGATCCGCCATTCGTCGCCACGCTTCTGCAATGTGTCGAGGTAGCGTCCACACAGGTGGACCTGTCGAGATTGCTCACCACCGGGAAGAACGCTCACCGACCAGAAGTAGCTCTCGACACTGGCACAACTGCCCTCAATCCTGATCAGGATGTTGCCAAGCATGTGCACGTTCTGCTCCATCGCCGCGAGGCGGGGGAGCGCCCATTCGATGAAATGTTCTACCGTTCCCTCGAACCCGGTGTGGTAGTCCATCGCTCCGGGCCAGTAGGCGGAGCGGATCAACTCGGCGTCGAACCGGTCGATGCCGCGGCAGTAGCGGAACAGGCAGTCGCGGATGGCCTCCCTGTCGCCGAATTCGTCTCGTGCCTGTGAGACTGCAAGCATGGATTCCCTCGCTAGCTCGATTGCCCAAGTGCGATCTCAGGCGCCGGTCCTCAGCAATCGCCCTGGACGCCGCCCGCAGTCTTCGTCGAAGCGACGCGTGACTTCGCCCTTCACCATTGTGGCGAGATAGCCGTGCGACTTCTGAATGAAGCGCGGACCGCCAGAGGGCAGATCATAGATGTACTTCGGCACGTCGACGTGAACGTTTTCCAGGTCGATGACGTTGATGTCGGCCCGCTTTCCCGGAGCGATGATGCCGCGGTCGTTCATCCCGTAGACAGCAGCGCCATGGCTCGTCATGCGACGCACGATCTCCTCGACGGCAAGCCTCGGCCCGCGCGTCCGATCGCGCGTCCAGAAGGCGAGCTGGAAAGTCGGCATCGCCGCATCGCAACTGATGCCGAGGTGGGCGCCCCCGTCCCCAAGCCCCGAGAGCACCCGCGGTTGCTGGAACAGCTCGTAAGTGTCCTGGAGGTCGTTGCGCACGTAGTTGTGGACGTGCTGGGCGGCGATGTTGTCGCCCTCGCCCGCGGTCAGCCAATCGTAGATGATCTCGTCCATCGGCCGACCGCTCTGCTCGGAGATGTAGCCGAGGCGCTTGGTCGCGTCCGGCTCATAGTCGATCGGTGTGGACAGCAGATAGAGCGTGTGCGCCGTCGAGGCGAATCTCTTCGCGAAGTGGTGGATGATCGGCGATGGCCCCTGCTCGATCGGAACGTCCTCCTCCTGGAGGATGGCTCGCCTGACCGCCGGATCGCGCATCGCCTTCACACGTTCGGCGCGCGGCAAATGATGCAGCTTCATGTAGGTCGGGCGACAACGGAACGGCTGGTAGCCGTCGATGTGAACGAACAGCGTGATCTGTCGGGCCGAGATCTGCGGCCAGATATCCGCGCCTTCGGACGAATATATTTCGGCCAGCGCCGCAGACTCCTTCCAGTATTCGGGGTCGCCATCGTCCTGCAGCAGGACGTAGGTCAGCGGACGGCCGCTCGCTTTCGAAATCTCCGCCATGAGCTGGTACTCGGCTGCCCGCTCCTCAGGCGAGATGCCGAAACCGAAATTGCTTCCGGAAGCACCCTTCGGGATGATCTGGAACACGCCGGTGCCGTACGAGCCCATCGCTTTGGCGATCTCGAGCAGCTCGCGCTCTTCGGTCAGCGTCCCCGGGATCATCTCCCCTTTACTGCTCCGATGCTCCAGAATGCGTCCCGAGGAAAATCCGGCAGCGCCCGCGGCCATGGCCTCGCGGACGAGATCCGCCATGGCACGGATGTCCTCCTCGGTCGCCAATTCATGGCGCAGCGCGCGCTCGCCCATGACGAAGACGCGAAGCGGCGCATGCGCCATGCCGCACGCGACGTCCATCGTGTAATGCCGCTCGGCGATCCGATCGAGGTAGTCGGGAAAGCTGCGCCAGTTCCAATCCAGCCCATCGGCCAGCACGAGCCCGGGGATGTCTTCGACCCCCTCCATCATGTCGATCAGGTCCTGCCGGAACTCGGGCCTCAAGGGGGCGAAGCCGACGCCGCAGTTCCCCGCGATAACGGTGGTTATGCCGGCCGAAAAGGATGAATCGAGCTGGTCGTCCCAGAAGATCTGACCGTCGTAATGGGTGTGCGGGTCGATGAAGCCGGGAGTGACGATCGCCCCGTCGGCGTCGATTTCCTCACGCGCCGGTTCTGCGATCTTGTCGTCGACCGATACGATCAGGCCGTCCTTTATCCCGACATCACCGCTGCGGCCTTGTGAGCCAGTACCATCGATTATGCGTCCACCGCGAATAACTATGTCCAGCATGTGCCTGCACCTCTCGTAATCGTAAACCGGCTCGCACCGATCGGTCTTATGCGAAGACGGTCATGATCCGCGCTTCGATGCTGCCCCGCGGTATACCGTTGGGATAGCAGGATCGGTCATCAAAGGCCGTGTGAGGAACCCCCACCCCCACACAACTTGTGTCGAACGTCTTGAAGATCAGTACTTCTTCGGGCGTCATCTGGCTGAAGTAGTACCACTGGTGTTCTGGCTGGTGATGGTATCCGGCCATCGTGAAGGTGAATGGCTCCCCTTCGACCTGCTCGAGGACCGCTGTGATCTCCTCGCTCTCACCGACGCTCACGCCTCTTATGTCGCAAACGGCGAGCGGCGTATCCTGCGGCGGCGGCGTGATCACCCGCCAGGCGTTGTATATGGCGCACCGGGAATAGCGCGCCAGATCGGCGTCCGGCCAGACTCTGCTGAGCACATCCTGACCGGAGTTTCCGAAGAAATCGCCGTGGACAAATCGGGCGGGAAGAGAATTGAAGTGCCGAACCGCGCGTGGCGACGTTTCGGCGTGCCGTATCTGAATGCCAACGCAGAAGGTAGCCACGGCCCCTGTCATCTGCCTGACCAGTTCTTCGAGTTCCGGCTTCTGCACGCGGAGGATCTCGTCGTGATCCTCGAAATCCTGCACCGCGCTGTGGTGATCGGCGAGGCAGAAGCCCTGGCGGTCCAGCGAGAACCTGTCCTTCGACGAACGACCATCGCGGATTCCCAGCTCGTACTGTTTGAGACGCATGTTGCTACGCTCCTCATGAGGAACGTGGAATTCCAGGCCGCGGGTGGGGTCGCTGGCCGCCGGCTCGTCGAGATAAAAGATCTCGGCGGGGACCTCGGGAAATTCCTGACTGCTCTGCAACACTTTGCGATCCTTCGACTGGCCACCTGCTATAAAAGTAGGCCCGATGTGCACGGCACAGGTATGCCCCGGCGGGGAAGCTGTATTGACCTGTGAGGCCACCGGGACGTGCTCAGTGGCCTCACAGGTCAATACGGGAGCGCGGGTGGCTTATATCCAGCAGGCGTACTGAACTACCCGAGCGTGAAAGCTGCGGCAGGGCCCCGCGCACCACCGCCAATCAGGGAAATCGAGCCGATGGAAGACAGGATGAACGCGGGGCTGCTTCTAGTGATGCTCGAGGGCGACACCGAAGACTCGAGAGCGGCCTGGCAAGACCGGTTTCTCGCCATCCCCGGAATTGCCCGCGTCAGCTGGTGGAGCAACGGATTCCCCGATCGCAACGACTGGATCGGGGAATGGCGGCGCATCAAGGAAGACTTCCAGACGTTGGCCGTGTGCGAGATCGACGCTCCTTTCGAAAACATAGAGCGGCCCGCCGGAGTCCGCTCGATCCTGTTCAAACGCGCGGCCCGACCCTCACAAGGGGTCTTGCGCCTGCCCTCCATGGGGCTGTGCGTCGTGATGATCTCCCCGGAGAATCCAGAAGATGATGTCGACGCCCAGGCGATGCGTGACTGGGGCGACTTCGTCCATTTCCCTGGCATCATCGAGGCAAACATTCCGGGCTACGGGCTGGTCACCCCTTACGAGAATGCCGATCGCGAGGCGCCGCGATTTCTGCATTGCTACGAGTTTCCGGACCCGGATGCAGAGGCGGTATTCGATCGCACACGCGCCGCTGTTGCCCACCGTTACGATTCGCCACCCGGCGAGCCCGTATTCGAACACTGGGCGCAATACCCACGGATGACGCTTGACTATCTGGGAAACTTCACCCGGGTCGACCAGAGCCCTTTCCGCCGCACAGATCAGCCGAGGCCGCGCTAGGGCAGCCGAATGAGCTTGGCGATTTGGACGTCTTTGAGGGAATGAAGCAGCTCCGGTTCTGGTGGTCCGCCGGAATGTGGCCGTGAGTCCGTTCCAGGCAAGCACCGCCCATTGAGACGCAAACTCGAGCAGTCTTCACACAAAATGACACTCGCGCACAAGATCGTAGCCATTGTCGGTGCAGGCCAGATGGGCTCGGGCATCGCGCAGACCGCGGCGCAGTCCGGACACCAGGTCCTTCTCACCGACGTCTCGCTCAAGGCAGCCGAAGCGGGCAAGGCAGGCATCGGCAAGGCGCTCGAAAAGCTGGTAAAGCGCGACAAGCTCTCTCGGTGCCAGGCCGGTGCCGTGCTGGAGCGGATTATCCCCGTCGGCGGGTACGCGCCGATGGCCGACGCGGCGATCGTCATCGAGGCGGCGACCGAGCGCGAGGAGATCAAGTTCAGGATCTTCGAGGACGCGGTGAAGGTGCTCGCCCCCGACGCGATCCTGGCCTCAAACACGATCTCGATCCCGATCACCCGCATGGCCGCGCGCGTGCCGGATCCCACGCGGTTCATCGGCATGCATTTCTTCAACCCGGTCCCGGTCATGGGCCTGATCGAGGTTATCCCTGGCCTCGCCACCTCGCAGGCAACCACCGAAGCGGCGCGCGCCTTCGGCGAAAGCCTTGGCAAGCAAGTGGTGCTCGCCGGCGACGAGCCGGGCTTCATCGTCAATCGCATCCTCGTGCCGATGCTCAACGAGGCGATCTTCGTGCTGGGTGCCGGCATCGGCAGTGTCGAGGACATCGACGCCGGCTGCCACATCGGCCTCAACCAGCCGATGGGGCCGCTGACGCTGGCCGACTTCGTCGGGCTCGACACGCTGTACGAGATCATCAAGGTGCTCTACTCGACCACCGGCGATTCCAAGTACCGCCCGGCGCCGCTGCTGGTGAAATACGTCGAGGCGGGCTGGATCGGCCGCAAGGCTGGCCGGGGCTTCTACGACTACACCGGCGAGAAGCCGGTCCCGACGCGATAGCGCGCGTATCGCTCCAGATCAGACTGTTAGCGTTGAACCCCGCCGAAGCAGCCGTCGCGATCAGTGATCGAACACCGCCACGACACGAGCTTCGAGGCTTTGCCTTGGAGGAACCCCGGGGGGGCAGTCGGGTGCGCTGAAGGCCGTGTGAGCCACCGGGCGGCACCGCCTGAGATCACTGTCGTAAGTCTTGAAGATGACCACTTCATCAGGGGTCATGTCGCGAAAGTAGTACCAGCGGTGACGAGGGTTGGGTCGGTAGGCTACACTGAGCGCACGGATGACTTTCGGCGCAAGTTCCGGCCGATCCATCACCGCCATCGCCTGGACCTCGTCGCTCTCGTCGATGGAATCGCCCGCGCAGAACGCAAGCGGGATATCCTGCGGCGGCGGCGTGATGCAGCGCCAGACGTTGAAGACCGCGTAGCGCGGGTAGTCGCCGAGGCGCACCGGCAGCTCGTGAGCCATCCAGTGCACGCCCTCGTCTGTGAAATCGCCGTGGACGAACCGTGCTGGAAAGGTGTCCAGCCCTTGCGTCGCTTCGAGCGATCGTTCCGAGGCCGGCATGCTCTCCGCCAACCGGCGCTGCGGGCCGACGCAAAACGTCCGAGCAGCCCCGGTCTGCTCGCGGACGAGTGCCTCCAGCTCCGCAGGCTGCCTTTCCGCGGCCGCCTTGGCGTCTGTCAGATCCACTACGGCACTTCGATGCGGCACTAGCCGAAAACCTTCCCTCTCGAAGTCGAGCTGGCTGGCGATCGGCCTGGCATTGTAGATCCAGACCGTATGCGGCTCCAGTCTGATATTTGACTGGGTTTTGTCGTAGGTCCAGTACTGGAGCCATCGACGCGGGTTCTCAGTGGGCGGGTCGGCGAGATAGTTCACCACGACTTCGACACTCTCGAGCGAGTTTGCGTCCACGAAATCGTTCATCCTTTCGCCACTAGCGCTTACCTATCTCGATCGCCAGCTTGCCGCAGATGCCGCCGGTTTCCATGGCGGCCAGAGCCCTTGCTGCTTCCTCCAACGGGTATGACGTGACCCGCGGCATGATGAGGCGGCCTTCATCCACAGAACACCCGATGTCCTCCAGCGTTTGTGTCAACACCGAGAGGTTAAGCACGAATAGCGTGGCTGTAATTGCTCGCTTGCTTGCCTCATCCTGCAGTGCCTGGATGTCGGCGTCGTGGTCTGCCGTCGAGATCACGATCAGCCTGCCACCTGAGTTGAGCACATTGAGCAAGGTTTGATCGTGTCCGCCGCTGACACAATCCAGCACAACGTCAACGCCGCTTGAGCTCCACGCTTTAGTAGCAACGGCAATGTCGTTGGTTTGATAGTCAATCGCATGATGAGCGCCGAGCGCCTCAACGTAAGAGGCGTTTGCCTGCCGGCACGTGGCTGCGATCTGCAACCCGGCTGCGCGGGCGAGCCCGACCGCAAAGCTTCCGAGCCCCCCCGCAGCACCATGGATCAACACCTTCTGCCCTCGCTGCGCTCCACCAGCATCTTTGAGAAAGAGACCTTGATGTGAGGTGGCGGCGGCGACGGGGATAGTGGATGCTTCAAGAAGCGAAATGGAACGCGGAGCCTTCGCCACGAAGCCGCTGCTCACTACTGCGAATTCAGCGAAGGTACCACTTTGCAGGCCGGGCGCTCGGTTCGAGACAAACATCACCGGGTCGCCGGGCACAAATCCCTCCACGTCGCTTCCGACGTGTTCGACAAGGCCAGCGCCGTCGTGACCCGGGATCCACGGCCCGCTGTACGGCGGATAGAACCCGGTGAGATAACCCTGGATCTCTTTGTAATCTGTTGGATTCACTCCGGCAGCGACCATCCTTATGATAATATCATTGGGCCCTGCTACAGGCATGGGCATGTCGCCAATCCTGGCCTCGGCGGCCGGTCCGAACCCTTCCATCACCAACGCTCGCATGCGGATCTCCCGAATCAGCCAGGTCGTTCTCGCGGCAACTCTGAACTGGGCTGGCCGCGCCCATTTCCGTACAGCATACCGCTTCATAGTACTTGACGAACATTCCCCCGTATTGATTGCAGAGGCCATTCACGACGGTCGGGCCGCGGGCCACAGCGCCGACAGTCAACCTAACAGCTACGAGAGTTCCCGATGGACCTCGCCGATCTTCATACCGCCCTCGAAGTAGCCCAGACCGTAGTCGCCCTTGATGGTCGACCGTATCGTGTGCCTCTCGTACTTGGCATCGCAGCCTTCCACCGCATGAAGCATTCGATGATTGTCCCAGATCACCATGTCTGTGGGCGCCCATTCATGCCAATAAGCGCTGGTCCCTTGCCCCAGCCGATTCAACTCATGCGACACCTGATCTAGGAAGGCGTCTCCTTCGGAGTTTTCATGACCCTCGATGCCTACGGCCATCCACGGACTGAAGTGCAGCGACTTTTCGCCGGATTTACAAGCCCACACCGCAGGATGAATGGCGCGCGGGAACGTGGCTGCTTCCCTCAGAAGGTCCGCAAAGACATCTGGATCATCCTCGAGCGGTTTGAAATTCACGCCGAAGCGCATTTTCGTCAGGCGAGTGTCGAGCGTATAGATGATGTTGAGCGGTTCAAGGCGATCTCGCATCTCACGGGGAAACTGCTTGTATAGCTCCACTCCGTCCATAAAGCCCGTACGGCCGCCACCAGGCGGGGTGACGGGACACCGCAGAACACCCGCTAGATTAAGCTCGTCATTATAGCAGTGATCAAAATGCCAGGGGGAAAACCGCGCGAGAACTTTCCCGTTGATCTCGACTAAAGCAATTGCCCTTCGTGGATCGTTAGGCATGTAGTGCATGTCGATCACACCGGCGGCTTCGTCTTCCGCCGTTCGCGCCGTCGATTTGGTGGGATGATCCTTCAATGGACCGAATACCTTACTGAGCTCTACCTGCATTCGCGCCGTCGGCTCCATTCCCTCGAACACGAGAATGCCTTTATCCGCAAACAAACTCTGGAGCTGCTCGCGGATAAGCGGGTCTGACAGACTTTCCCTGTTCACCCCTCGGATCCGCGCTCCAAAACGCAGCTCCTCGCTCAAAGCTCGGACATCTATCGCCACGATACACTCTCCTGTAGTTCCTATTCAGGGCTGAACAGCCACCCAGCCTAGGCGGAGCGGTGCGCAGTGCGTCGGATCTGACGGTTCGTCAATAGTCTACTGCGCACATGGTGGCAATTCGCGCGCGTGCCAAGAGCTCATGGCTCCGAGGCTTCTCAAACACCGACGCGCTCGGTTGATGGGACGGGCGCCTCGAACGCAAATCCCAAAATCGGGTACAAGCCCAATGCTGAGGGGGAGGCCTTTGCATTCACCGCTGTTTGTCGCTGACCGAGGCGTTCGTTATTGAAAGCTCTTCATCCTCAGGACCGTCACAGCGGGTTGGGCTGATGCTCTGTCAAAACCCTCCCCGCAGCGCCCAGCGTGGCCTCTGAGGTCAATACGCCGATCGGTTTCGCGATATACGCACAAGAAAAATATACACTGCAGCTTTCACCGGGGAGGTTTTGACGTGAACAAGAAACCATGCGCTTCAGGTGCGTCGGCATTCGCGCTGTTGGCGGCGCTAGGGGCTTCGGCCCCCGCCTACGCTCAAGCAGATGCCGACGGCAGCGGCGATTCGATTATAGTGACAGCGAGGCGCGTTGAAGAGCGCCTCCAGGATGTGCCGATATCGATCACGGTCTATAATCAGGAAGAACTCAACCGCCGAAACATTGTGAACGGCGCGGATCTCGCGACCTACACGCCATCACTTTCAGTGGATGGCAAGAACGGTCCGGACCGTGCAACCTACTCAATCCGTGGGTTTATTCAGGAAGCGAATACGGCCCCATCAGTCGGCGTCTACTTCGCCGACGTCGTGAGCCCTCGCGGCAAGCAGGACAGCCTCGCCTCCGGGGGCGGCGTCAGCCCGGGACGGTTCTTCGATCTTCAGAATGTCCAGGTGTTGAAGGGTCCGCAGGGTACACTCTTTGGACGGAACACCACGGGAGGTTCGGTGCTGCTGGTCCCTAAAAGGCCGACTGACCGCCTTGAGGGTTACGTGGAGGGTTCGCTTGGCAACTATGCCATGCGCCGAGTCCAAGGGGTATTCAACGCTCCCTTGGCTAACACAGTGCGACTTCGCCTCGGCGTGGATCGGCTAAAGCGGGACGGCTTCGTTGTCAATAAAAGCGGGATTGGTCCAAGCCGTTACGACTCCGTGAACTATCTCTCGCTGCGCGGTAGCCTAGTTGGCGACCTGACTCCCAACCTCGAGAACTATACGATTGTGTCTTACATCAAGTCCGATACGGTGGGACATATTAACAAGCTTAACAGTTGCGCACAGAGCGTCGCACCCCTGGGTGCTTTCGCCTGCGGGCAGCTGGCCGCGGCGATCGGCGACGGGTTTTACACTACGCGAGCCGACATTGTCGCGCCACGGTCCAAAAGCAGGGAATGGCAAATCATTAACACCACCACTTGGAGGGCGAGCGACGCCCTCAGTGTCAAGAATATCGCCAGCTACGGCAACCTGTCTCTCGACGATCAACTTCAACTATCCGGGACCAACTTTAGGACTCCGGCACTCCCGGCGATCCCGGGATTGTTGCCAAATGGGTTCCCCAGCTATTCAGTTCCGTTCGTGCATGTTGTTGCCCTTCCTTATACAAAAGCAGTGGATATGCACACGTTCTCCGAGGAGCTCCAATTTCAGGGCAGCTCGCTGGGCGATCGCCTGAAGTGGCAAGCTGGCGTATATTATGAACAAACCGGACCCAATGGTTACAACGGCCAGGGGTCGGCAGTGCTCAACAGTTGCACGGACGCTGCCAGGCTCCAGTGCACCGACGCTCTCGGAGTGCTCTACAGCGCCAACTTTGGGTTCCCGACTGGCACCATCACGGTTGGTAGCGCTCCTTATACCAGGGACAAGTTCGCCTTCCGGGACGTCGGCATATACGGCCAGGGAACGTATAGTCTTGCCGACAATGTCAAGGTGACAGTTGGCGGACGTTATACCTGGGACAAGGAAACGGTGGAGGTGATCTCCTTCACCAACACCTTCGCCGGTAGTACCCTTGCGTCAACTTTCTGCGCCTATCCCTCACAGACACTTCCATCCTGCCGGGCAACCTTCCAACAAAAGTCCTCCGCGCCTACATGGACGGCTGACATTGAGTATAACCCAGTGGCAGACACTCTGCTGTATGGAAAATACTCGCGGGGCTATCGAGCTGGCGGAATCAACAGCGCCGTTACGAGGAACCTCGCCAATTTCAGCCCTGAGAAGGTCGATTCCTACGAAGTCGGCGCGAAGATCGGTTTCCGCGGGTCCGTATCTGGCCGGCTGAACCTGACCGGTTTCTACAACAACTTCTCGAACCAGCAAGTCTCGGTCAATTTCATCGATAACCCGGCCGTCCAGGGTACGCTGCCTCCTCAAGTTGGTGTTTTGAATATCGGCAAGTCCCGCATGTACGGCGTTGAGCTCGAAGCGGCGCTCACACCGTTTCAGGGGTTCACCGTATCAGGATACTACACGTATCTCAACACCAGGGTGCGCTCGGTTGTCATTCCGGATACGATTGGGCAGGCTTACCTGATCGGAACGTCGCTTAGATCTGGTGACGAACTGCCGCTTTCGCCCAAGCATAAGCTTACGTTAAACGCGAGCTACACGCTGCCTGTGGACCGTAGAGTGGGCGAGATAACCATTGGCGGCAACTTCAGCTACATCGCTAAGCGCCGAGTAGAATACACTTCTCGCGCACTGCTGCTTCGCGGCGTTACTGTGCTCGGTGATGATCTGAAGCCGGTTACCATGGATCCCGGAGTCGTTTCTTCCGAGAGCCTAGTCAATCTTAGCCTTGACTGGAAGTCGGTTGCCTCCTCGCGAATCGACCTCTCCCTATTCGTCACAAACCTGCTGAGAAAGAAGTACTACACTTCCAGCTCTGGTTTCATCGCCGCGGTTGGTCTTGGATCTGGCGCACTCAACGAACCGCGCATGGCCGGAGCCCGTGTCCGAGTGAGCTTCTGATCATTCCGGCACGCTCCGAGGAGGACCACTCGGGCGTGCCGCGACTTTTCATGTATTGATGAGGATGCCCACTGCTCGCTCAAGCCGCGATTGGAGAATCAATGGGACGTCTGGACGGCAGGGTAGCCGTTGTGACTGGAGGGGGACGGGGCATTGGTAAGGATAGCTAGCAATGCGTGTCGGAGTCGTCGTACCCACCTTTGATCCATATGCGTCACGCGCTCGGTTTTCCGAGATCGTGCAGACGATCGAAGCGCTCGGTTTCCATTCTGCTTGGTTCGGAGATCACATCGTGTTTCCGGCTGATCGCCCCGAGTACCTCGGTTCCTCGTGGATGGATGCCATGGCGTGCGCGTGCATGGGTCTCGGCATGACAAGCAGGCTCAAATTTGGCACCGATGTTCTCGTAGCAGCCTATCGCAATCCGCTCCTGCTCGCAAAGATGGCGACCACGGCTGCTGCGCTTTCGGACGGCAGAATGTTTCTTGGGCTCGGCATCGGGTGGCTCGAGGGCGAATTCAAAGCGCTTTCCGCCCCCCCGTTCTCGGCCCGTGCGGAAGTCCTGGAAGAGCAGCTCGTTGCGTTCAGGCAACTTTTCGAGAAGGACGGCGCGTTGTCGTTTAGGGGCGATTGGATCTCCTACGACGACGTTCTGTTCGAGCCAAAGCCCGCGACCTTGCCGCTGTTGGTCGGCGGCAATCATCAGAATGCCCTGCGTCGCGCGGCACTGCTGGGAGACGGGTGGCATCCGCTATTCCCTACGCCGGACGATTACGTTCGCGGCCGTGCGGAAATCGAGCGCATTCGAGAAGCGGAAGGGATTGTCCGCCCGTTTGTCTATTCAATGAGCGGGTCGGAGGCGCGGATCATCGATGCGCCAGCGGAACGGCAGAGCACGCGTGTATCGCGGGAGGCGTCGTCCTACGCGCCCGCTGTCGGGCTGGACGAGAGCGGCCGCCAGCGCTTCATTGGCACAGCGGAGCAGGTCGTGCACGATTGCGTCGAAATGGCTGATGCCGGCGTCGAGCAGATCGTCCTGCGATTTACGGTTCCCCTAGATCCGGTGATCGGTCCCCGCGAGCATCTCGAGCAGATCCGACGCTTCGGCGATAAGGTTCTGCCGCACCTGCAAGGAAATTGAAGCGAAACGCATAATGTTCAAGCAACTCTCACTTCTGACCCGCCGACCCGATCTGCCTGTTGAGGCCTTTGAAGCATATTATGAGAACCACCATTCGCGCATCCTCGAGCAGTTGATGCCCGAAGCGTTGCGGTATATCAGGCGCTACGTCCGGCACGAGCGTAACCCATTCGGCGGTAACGCCAGGGCACTGTTCGATTGTCTAACGGAATTGTGGTGCGCGTCCCGCGAAGACTTCGGGGCGTGCGCCAGCTCCCTGGCCGACCCCGCTGCATACGCGAGACTATATCGAGATGAAGAGAACCTCTTCGCCAGCCACAACAATCCTTTGTTCTCGGTCGACGAAGTGGAATCCATCCGGACGATGGCTCACGCTGAGGTGGTCCCTGACGTATTCAAAATCGTTGTGCTCGTACGGCGAAATCCACGTCTCACTGGGCCCCAGTTCCATGAACTTTACGAGACGCAATACAGGCCTTTGGAAACCGAGGCGTTCCGCAGCGCGGTCAAGTACGTACGACGGTACGTTCACCCGGAGATCAATCCCGTAATTGGGGAGCCTATCGCCATTCCTTTCGATGCTTTGGTGGAGACTTGGTGGGCGAGCCGCTCTGATTGGGAAGAGGCGAGTAAAAGTATCGCCGCCGGTGAACCAGGGCCCGCCCTGCGAGACGCGCGGCAAGAACTGTTCGCGGCAACGGAGCAACCCTGTTTCTCAGTCGTCGAGTTTGAATCTGCGATGCAGGCGCGGTGTCACACGTCACCAGAACCATAGTCAAATAGAGCAGGAGACCGCATGATAGAGCAACTTCAGGGTAAGGTCGCCGTTGTCACCGGAGGCGCAAGCGGCATAGGTCAGGCCTTGGCACGAGTCCTGCTTCAACAGGGCATGAAAATCGTGATTGCGGACCACTCGCAGGATCGCATCAATGACACGCTGACGATGCTCCAGCCGCTTGGCGATATCCTTGGCATTCGTACGGATGTCAGTCGCGCCGACGAGGTAGAGGCGCTGGCAGCCGGGACCCTGGATCATTTCGGCAAAGTGCACCTCCTGGTCAGCAATGCCGGTGTCGGTGGCGAACATGGCGCCGCGTGGGAGCAGTCGACGGCGAGTTGGGAATGGGTGCTCGGCGTCAACTTGTGGGGAGCGATCAATACGATCCGGTCCTTCGTCCCTCTGATGCTCCACCAGGGCGAACCTGCTCATGTAGTCTGCACCTCATCCCTGGCTGGTGTCCGGGCGATGCCATACACGTGCGGATACAGCGCCAGCAAATACGCGGTCGTGGCGCTCTGTGAAACGCTGCATCAGGAGCTTGAGATCATCGGCGCGAAGCATCTCGGGGTGTCCGTCGTCTGTCCCGGCCCCGCGCGAACCCCCATCCTCGATCCCACGCGTGAACGCCCAAAGGGCGTAGCCGCGGCGAGCGCGGACGGGACAGATGCTGCGCAGGAGGAGGCCACGCGGGCTCTCATCACCCGCTTGGGCGCCGAGCCCACGGAGATAGCGACGCAAGTTATCGATGCTGTTCGCAAAAACCGCTTTTGGGTGCTGACACACGAAGGCTCGCGCGAGTGGATAGAGGAGCGCAGCGCCTCCCTTCGTGAGCTGGTAGCTCCTCCGATTGCCACTCTCGACAGCCTTCCTGCCCGCAACAACACTGAATACGGAGCGATGTGATGCCGGCCACGTTCGGACTGCAAATTCCGTCCTTCACCTTCCCCCAGCGACCAAATGAAAACGTGTACAAGGTCGCGCGCGATCTTGCCGTCGAAGCAGAAAACGAGGGCTATCACTCCGTTTGGCTGATGGACCATCTTTTCCAGATCCCAGTTGTGGCGCCGGAGACAGATCCCATTCTGGAGTGCTGGACGACGCTCGCTGCGTTGGCAGCGGCAACGAAGCGAGTGAAGCTTGGCACCTTAGTATCAGCTGTCGGCTTCCGGCCTCCCTCGGTCCTTGCGAAGATTGTCTCCACCCTTGACGTAATCAGCGAGGGGCGCGTGATTGCTGGTTTGGGAGCTGGATGGTGCGATTGGGAAACCCTGGCCTATGGGTTCGAGTTCCCGCCTGTTCGAGAGCGGTTGGAACAGCTTGAAGAGGCGGTAATGATCCTCAAGGCGATGTGGACGGACGAGCGGGCAAGCTTCGAAGGCAAGCACTTTTGCGTCAGGGACGCAATCTGCAGCCCCAAGCCCATCCAGCAACCGCATCCACCTCTGATGATCGGCGGAACGGGCGCGAAGGTGACGCTTCGCATCGTCGCCCAGCATGCCCAGGCGCACAATATCGGGAACGGTGATGCCCAATTCTGCCGACAAGTACTCCACGACTTACGCGACCAGTGCGAGCGAATAGGACGGGATTATGATTCGGTCTGGAAGACGCGTCTCACGCCGATACTGTTCGCCCAATCCCAGGCCGACACTCAGCGCCGGATCGATCTACTTCGTCCTGCTGCCGAGACGGAGGCCGATTTTCGCGCCCGTACGATTATTGGCACGCCGGAGCAGGTGACTGAGCAGCTCCAGGAGTTCATCGACATCGGAATCGAAGGTTTTGTGGTTAGCTTCTTCGATGTAGACGCTGTCACTCCCATTCGCACGCTAATGCGGGAAGTAGCGCCCAAATTGTAAGGCTCCGCGGAACAAATGACCCTCGTTGCCATGTTGAGGCCGCAATCGCGCGATGATGTTCTTGCCCGTCAGCGTCGCCAGCCCCGACCCAGGGAGCTTCGACGACCCGGACCGCTTCGATCCAGATCGTGCCATCGACCCCGAGCGACGCCACATCGGTTTTGGACGAGGCCCCCACGTATGCCTCGGCCAGCACCTTGCGCGAGTGCAGCTCGAAGAGGGCCTGCACCTCGTCGCGCAGCGGATACGAGAGCCACGGCTGGCTGGCGAAATTGAATGGCGTCCATTCCCCGGCATCTGGGGGCTCAAGACCTTGCCCATCGCCTTCACGCGCGCCCGCGTTCAGGGACTGGGCGCTGCGGCTCGACGATGTTGTCGAACATGCTGCGCGAGCATCCCACGATCCTCAGCCTTTCCGAGTTCATCGGCTTTCTGGGTGCCTACGGCGTTCGTCTGCCCAGCGTGTTCCCGTCAGAACCGATCGATGGAGCAGCGTTTTGGTCGATCATCGCCGCGATCAATCCGCTCACCAACTTCGCTTTCCGGCACGGCATTGCCGCGCCCGAGCAACTCTATCCATGTGACACCCCGTCGGCGCGGTTCACATCCAGGACAGGCGTGCCGGCGATCCTGGTAACGACGTTGCCCCACCTCACCAGCGATCATGATGCGCTCTTCGATGTCCTGGCGGCGGAGGTTGCGAGTTGGCCGCAGGCGGCCATCGGCGATCACTACCAGCGTCTCTTCGGCTGGTTGGCAGAACGGTTTGGCAAGCAAACCTGGGTTGAGCGCTCTGGCACCTCGCTCCGCCTGGTGGAACAGCTCCTCGCCACGTTTCCAGACGCGAAATTCCTCCATATCACGCGCGATGGACGCGACGCGGCTATCTCCATGCAGACGAACTTCATAGATGTGTGCAGCCGATATTGGCGCCTCCAGATTGCAACCGGGCTGGTTCAACTGCGTTCGCTGACCTCCGATTGACTGCTGACGCTCTGCTGTGAGAATTTCTTTGGAGCCCGTCCAGCAACTCGATACGTTCGGCGATTTCCTTGCCCAGGAGTTCATCCGCAGGGAATGGTCCTAGCGTTGACCGGCAACATTGCGCCCACCGCTCTCCTCCTGGAGGGGCCGGACTGAAGACGGACCGCGCAGTGACAGAACCCTGCTTGCCGGCCCCGAACGGCTCAGAATCGCGGGTGTCAAATATGAGTTCTACCGTGAAAGAGAGATGACTACGCCCACTTTCATCGGGGAGCGTTTAACAACCGCGGATGTCGTGATGTTGACCAGAGCGGGCTTCGGCCGTTAAGAGTCGCCGACGGATTTCCATCTGAGCTGATTTCTGATTCAGAATCCATTCTGGTGCAGGAGGCCAGCATGAGATGGGTTGCCGAGGCGCGGCGGCGCCGTTTGGTGTAGCGCCGGCGACGGCAATCCGCTGGCAGGCGCAGCGCCGCGCGACTGGCCACTTCGCCCGCAAGCCTCAACGTGGCGATATGCAGTCGCGGCGGGCCAAGCATCGAGCGGAGGACATCCTCGCCGTTTGGGACGCGCGCAAGGATATCTCGCTGGAGGAGTTGCGCCTCGCGCTGATCGAGGTTGGGCTGACCATCTCTGTGGCCGGTCGCTGCCGCGTCATTCGAGGTCGCAACACCACCGCACCGCTGCCGTCGAGACCGGCCAGGCTGCAGCTGTTCTTGCCGAGGCCGATCCCCAGGACGGCGACAGAATTGGTCATGGTTCCCTCCTCTTTCTCCGACGGTAGCCCGCGCCGGCCGTGAGGGGTGTGCCATCCATAAAGACTGGCCACGCAATCGAGCAGGATCGCCCGACGTCTGGAGGGAGCGGCGGCACTGGTTCGACGACCAGCTCGATCTGGCGCCAGAGCGCCTGGTGTTCATCGACGAGACCTGGACCGCCACCAACATGACCCGCAGCCACGGGCGCTGCGCCAGGGGCAAGCGCCTGCGGATGGTCTCCCGCATAGACACCGCAAGGCCACCACGCTGGTGGCGGGACTGCGCCTGTCGGGCATGGTCGCGCCGATGGTCCTCGACGGCCCAATCAACGGCGACTGTTTCGAGGCCTATGTCGCACAGATCCTCGTGCCCGAACTGAGCCCCGGCGACGTCGTCATCATGGATAACCTCTCCAGCCATAAGCGCGTCGCGGTGCGCGAGCGGATCGAACCCGCAGGCGCCACCTTGATGTTCCTCCCACCCTAGAGCTCCAACTTCAATACCATCGAAAAGGCCTTCTCCCGCCTGAAGGCCCTGCCAGAAAGATCGGCGAGCGACCGTTAGTGGCCTCTGGGACCTCATTGGTAGGCTCGTCGATATCTTCCAGCCCGACGAATGCGCCAACTACTTCAGCTCCTGCGGATACGATCAGACTGATCGAAAAACGCTCAAGGTAACCATGATTACTGCACAGGGGGCCGATATACCGGCTGACGTTCACATAATCTGCCTGCTCGCAAATGCTAAGGAAACGAATACAGTGGCAGACGAGCTGGGCCTGAAGGGAGCGCGATCGCGTCCGATGTGCCGAAGGCGTGGCGACCAACAGAGCCAACTCGGACACTCGTTAAACCAGTACCTTACATTGATTTGCTCAATCCACTATACCTGCTATCTGAGGCCCGCCATCCACCAAAAGCGTCTGTCCGGTTATATAGGAGGCGTGGTTGCTCGCTAGGAAGAGCACTGCATTACCCACTTCCTCCGTCGTCCCTGCGCGCCGCAGCGGGAAATGCGCCGCCAACTCATCCATATCGTATAAGCCACGGTCTACAGACGATTTTACTTTTTCCGTCAGCGTCATACCAGGCGCGACGCAATTCACCCTGATGCCGTATTTACCCCACTCCGCTGCGGCCAGTCGCGTCAGCATCTGGAGTCCGGCCTTAGACACCGAGTAGGGAATTTCGCCGAGAGTCCCCGTTGTTCCCGCCACCGAAGAGATGTTGATGATTACGCCGCTTCTCTGGCCGATGAACAACTCCGCAGCGTGCATAGTGCAGTAGGCCGCGCTGTCGAGATTCAACGCCATTCCCCATTTCCAACGCTCAGCCGATAGTTCTTCTAGCGAGGATCTGACTGAATTTCCTACATTATTCACAAGTATATCGAGCCGACCAAACTTTTTAAGGATCTCTGAGAAGGCGCGACTAACATCGCTCGGCTCGGTCATGTCCGCCGTTATTGCGAGACACTCACTTCCAAAGTCGCCGGTGATCTGTCGAGCACGCTGCTCTATATTTTTATGCGATCTAGAACAGATAGCTACCTCTGCGCCGTGGGCGGCGAACATCTGGGCTAGAACAGCGCCAATGCCTGAACTCGCCCCGGTGACAAATACGACTTTTCGTCTGAAATCAAGAGCGATCTTTTCCATAGTCGTCCATTCGTATGTGCGCAAAATGTGCTTCGCAGCTTATCCATTGCTCGTCTGCAAACACCTACCAATTCGGGCGGATGAGGTACTCGGCCATCCAACCCCCGTCGACCGGAAGTGTGTGGCCCGTTACGTAGCTCGATAGAGCAGAGAGCAGGAATAGCGCCGCCTTACCGATCTCGTCAGTGTTGCCGGGGCGGCCTAACGCAATCCGCTCGCGATAAGTTCTCATTACCTCTTCGGTGAACATGCCCTCAAGCCGTGGAGTGTGGATTGCCCCTGGCGCAATTGCGTTCACGCGGATATTGGGACCCCACTCAACTGCCATCGTTCGCACCAGGTTGACGAGCCCCGCTTTGGCCGAGCCGTATGGTCCATGCCTCGGCGCGGACTGCAAACCGCTCACGGAACAAACTCCCACTATGGATCCGGATTTCTCCTGGCCGGCAAGCGAGCGGGCGACTGCGCGAGCGGTGTAAAAGAATGATTTTAGATTGATGTCGAACGCGTGTTCCCACTCGGTCTCCGTAACGTCGAACAGGTTGTTCCATAAAGCCAGCCCAATGACCGAGACCATGCAGTCGACTGGGCCGAGTTCGCAGTCCGATTGAGTGACCGCCGCGATCACATCCTGCTCCTTGGTAACGTCCGCAGTGAGCGCCAATGCGGCCGGGCCAAGTGCGCGTACGCATTCTGCGACGCGCTCGGCTCTACTCAGTTCTAGGTCCACGATTGTCACGTTGCAGCCAGCACGCGCCAAGTTCATGGCTGACATCTCGCCCATGCCCTGACCGCCTCCCCAAACGATTGCCGTTTTCCCAGCTAGCTCAAAGAGTTCGTTCACAATTATCCCTCTGCTTTGTTGGCACCGTTCAGTTTCTCGCCTCATTGCAGCGCGACCTAGCCGTCTACCAGCCCTCGGCCGAAGACCGACAATTATCGTTTAGTTTTGCAGCCCTCGTCTATCCTGCAACGCGGTACCGACGCCGCCTCGTTGTGGCAGATGCAGCAGGTCGGCAGTTTCTTCCGGCGTTGCCGTTCGAAGCCCGTACGCACGGCAGAAATCGCCCGCTTCTGAAACGAGTTCCTCATTGCTCGGATGCCTGTGGCCGCCGTAGGTCTCAAGACCGACGGTCAGATGCCCTCCCATCTCGAGCACATAGCCGGCCAAGCGGTCCTCAATCAGATCGCCACCGAACAGAGTGACGCTCCAGGGCAGTCCGGATCCTTTGAGCATGTCCACGCACAAAAGGATAGCCGCACGGGACGGGGGTAGCCCTACGAAGGTGGGTTGGCCATCCGGATTGGGGTCTCGCGCAAGATACAAGTTCACAATGGCAGAGTGAGGTGCTCGGCCGGCTTGGTGGAGAAAGAGGAAATGGCGCAGACCCGTGAAGTCATAGACATTGACTATGACGCCGATGGCCAGCCGGCGGTAAAGATCCATGATACTGGTGACGTGAGTTAAAGAATTACCGTAAATCGTTGCTCCATGAGGAAGGCCGTCAGGCATGTCCTCCACAAAGCAAACGCTGCCGACATCGCAGAACGACAACCGCAACAGGCCGCTCTTCACAAGAGGCTCGATGTGCTCGAAGTTTGTTTTGCCACTTGTGCTGTCGAAATGGATTGTTGGAAACAATAGCGCATCAGGACATCTCTCGAGAATGATCTGCCACCCCGCCTTATAGCGCGAAACGGCCTCCTCCACGGTCGACTTGCTAAGGTCTATATGATTGTGAATGATAGAAGCGCCAAGTTGAATGCAATTGAGGGCTGTCTCCGCAATTTCTTCGGGAGTGCGCGGAAAGCGGCCGTTCTGCTTCGCGGAGGAGCCGTTGATCGAGGCCTGAACAATCACTGGCCGGCGGCTATTCATCATCCCGTGCATCTCCAAACCGGAAGTTCACCACGTTATGTCAGCACAGCGCGGGCCGACACAACACCCGTTTTGAGCGTCCCGCGAAGTAGAGCCGACGCTGCGCGCGCAGTTGAGCCATAGAGATCAGCCTAGGGCTGGCATTTTGGCCGCCCCGTCAATAGTTTGCGGCTGCTGAGCTCCACGAAGGAGCCGGCCAGGCAACTTACCAGTCCGGAGGCCTTCTTCGGCAACAACATCGCCGTTGACGACTGTCGCAACGTAGCCGTTGGCAGACTGATGCAGCCTTCGGCCGCCCGCAGGAAGATCAAATCGGAGCTGAGGGGCGCTCAGACACAGCCTCTCTAAATCGATCACGTTGATGTGCGCTCGGTAGCCCGGCTTCAGAAGGCCCCGATCTTCAAGCCCGACGACAGCGGCTGGCTTGCGAGCCAAGTAATGGATCGCCTGCTCCATGGACAAACGCTTGCCGCGACGATCACGTACCCAATGAGTGAGCATGTGGGTTGGGTAGCTTGCGTCACAGATCATCCCGTAATGCGCGCCGCCATCCCCCTGACCTACTATGATGTTCTCGTCGGCTAGCAGCTCGTAGACAAAATCGAGATTGAACTCATTGTAGTTGCCCATGGCACAAAGAAGGAGGGTACTTCCATCGTTCTTCAGCAAAAGGTCGTAAACGAACTCCAGTGGGTCCATACCCGCTTGATGGGCCCGTTCCAGAATAGACTCCGACCGATCAGGTTCGTAGTTCGGGTATTCCCCAAGCTCGAATATTGCCCGGAAGTTGCGCGACAGGAGGAAATTTGGGTTCTTCGGATTTTCCGGCGCTTCCGACATCAGGCGACGGCGGAGTTCCGGATCGCGCATTCTGGCTACCTTGTCGGCGATCGGAAGCTCGGCTATCTCTTTCCAGCTGGCGGACATGCAGAACGGATTGACCGTCGCTTCCAGCCCGATCACCAGTCCGATCGGGCGTGGAAACAACTGAGCCTTGACGGAAACACTGCCATTGTTGGCTGCGTCGAGCACCTTGGCCGCTTCACGCCAATGATGCCCGGGCATCGGAGTGTACGAGAACGTGACCGGACGTTTTGAATGCTCGGCGATCCGCCGGATTACTTCGAATTCGGCGTCGAAGCCATTTGTAAGGCAGGGGACAAGCTGGAAGACCCCCGAGTCAAGCTCTCTCAAGACCTCGGCGATGGCCTGCAACTCGGCTTCGGCTGCATCGAAGGTTGGGATCATTTCGCCCTTGGAGGTTCTATGCTGAAGCAAGCGAGATGTCCCGACGCCAATCGCCCCTGCAGCCATTGCTTCACGGGTAAGGTCCTGCATCTGGACGATGTCTTCCGCCGTCGCAGGTTCGCGACGGATGCCTCGTTCGCCCATTACGTAAACGCGAAGGGGCGAATGCGGCAGCATCATCGCTATATCTACGTCGTGCTCTCGACTTGCGACATGGTCAAGAAACTCGGGGAAGGACTCCCATTCCCAGGTAAGTCCCTCCGCGGTGACAGCGCCGGGAATGTCTTCGACTCCTTCCATCAGCGAGATCAACTCGTCGCGGTCATCCGGTCGGCATGGTGCAAACCCGACACCACAGTTCCCCGTGACGACCGTAGTCACGCCGTGGTCGGAAGAGGGGGTGAGACGAGACGACCAGACGACCTGGCCATCGTAATGGGTGTGGATGTCGACAAATCCCGGCGTTACATAGCAACCCCGAGCTTCTATCTCCCGAGTACCACGACCGCAGACCTGTCCGACAGCAGCGATCCAGTCCCCCTTGACTCCCACGTCACCCAGAAAAGGCGGTGACCCGGAGCCATCCACGATCGTGCCGTTGCGGATAATGAGATCGAAATCGATCATTCGGCGCTCCTTGAAGGCTCGTGTTCTATGCACCTGTACCCAGCGAGGGTCTGCAACTGCGCGGATCGAACGCAGATCAAAGGAGGCCGACCGGCTCGCCGAGATTAGCGTTGGCTTGCTGAAACATCGCGATCAGATCAGCGGTGCTGATGGACGATTCGGTTTTTCGCGGCTTCAGACCGCCACCGGTCAGCAATTTGGTGTCAACGTGTTGCGCGTTGGCTTTGAGCGCACCGACCGTCGCGTCCTCTCTTTTGATCAGGGAGAACGGATCGAAGTTCAGGAACCGCATCGCGTTGAGGTGGGTGATCTTGTCGATTTCCTCTGCGGGAAAATCCTTGATGCTCTCCCACAGATTGTTAGCCGAATGGGGCCAGGTTGAATCTGCATGAGGATAGTCGCATTCCCAAGCGATCTGATTGATGCCTACTTGGTGCCGGACTGAAAGTCCAAAGTCGTCTTCGTGGAAGCAGAACAGGAATCGATCCGCAAGGAGGTCGCTGGGCATCACGCCGCCGAGATCCGCGTGTGTCCAATACCTGTGGTTACGGTAAGCGGCGTCAGCGCGTTCACGCAAGAACGGAACCCATCCCATGCAACCTTCCGACATCGCGAAGCGTAACTCAGGAAATTTCAGCAGCAGCGGCGAGAACAGCAAGTCAGTAAACGCGTCCGCAATCTTGATGTTGATGAGAGCGGTGCCGACGAGCGCTGGCGATTCTTTCGACGGAGTACTCAATGGCCCCGCAGTTCCGATGTGGATAGCGACCGCCATGCCGAGATCGGCTACCGCGGCGAAGAAGCGGTCCCAGTGCCCCCAGTGGATCGAAGGCTGGCCGATGCTTGTCGGATCTTCGGGAAAGGATACGACCGCCACGCCCTTTGACGCCATGCGACGCAATTCGGCGATCGCGAGATCCACGTCCCAGAGCGGCACTAAAGCCAACGGAATGAAACGGCCGGGATATCGTGCGACCCACTCCTCGAGGTGCCAGTCGTTAAAAGCCTGTAGGATGGCTAGCATCAGTCCCTTATCTTTGCCGGTAGCGAAGCGTTCGCCAGAAAAGCCAGGCAAGCTTGGAAAGTTCATCGAAGAGAGTACGCCGTTAGCGTTCATGTCTTCTACTCGCGCGTGGATATCGTATGTACCCTTGCGAACGTCTACGTACCGCGCAGGCTCGTCGCCGAGCTCGTCACGATTGCGCCCACAAACGGCACCAGGACCCACACCGGCCGTGGGCTTGCCTTCCAGCATCCAGCGTTCTTCGCCATTGGCGAATCTCGCCACGCGCGGCGCCTGATCGCAATAAGCCGAAGGAAGCCTGCCGATGAACAAGTTTGGAGGTTCGATGATGTGGTCATCAACACTTATCAAGAACATGTCTTCGCAACGCATGATAGCTTTCCGATCTCAACAAGGGCGCCAAAGGGACGCCTGCACCCGCGCGCTTCTACGTCATGCGAATCGGCCCGTATTGACCTCACGGATCGCCGTCCTTTGCCCCGTCGCCAATAATGTCCCAAGTAGTTCCCGGCGTTTTTGCCCAGCCGTCAACGCGAACCATCGTCGACAGGAGCGCGAAAGTACAGCCAGTTCCGCGTACCCGAGCTTGTAGGCAATTTCCGCGAGCGGTACTTCAGGCCGAGCGAGGTAACGGACCGCCAGCTGCCGCCGGACGTCGTCACGAACCTTTTCGAAGCTTGTGCCGTTGGCTTGGAGACGCCGCTTAAGCGTGACCAAGCTCACGCCCATCAGCGATGCGACTTGTTCGCCGCTCCAGTACCCGTGGCGGATCACCGACTGCAGAATTTCTCGAAGGTTCGCTTCGAAGCTTGTCGCGGAGGGCGGCAGCGTCCGCTCTAGTTGCTGCACCACTTGCGCGAACTCGTCCTCAACCCCGCCGAGTATGCTCTGGTTAAGCATATCATACGTAACAAAGACCCCATCGTATTCCTGCCCAAACAACACACGCGTTCGACCGAAGTATCGCGCATACTTCGTCGCCAGCGAAACAGGCTTGTGTGAAAACCAGACCTCATTTGGAGCATATCGCCCAGCCGTTGCATGGCTCACTCTCTGATGCAGAAGGAACAAGGTATGTTCGAGAAACTGATTCGTGAAGGCAAGCCCATCCGCGATCACTTCGACCCGGTACGCGTAGCCTCCAGCATCTTTCGCTTCGTCGAAGAACGATCTCAGACCATTTGCATAGAGGTGCTGGTGCCGAGTGGAATACCGAAGCATTTCGTAAAGGGTAGGGGCATTGCGGAGTAGCTTGTCGAGAACGGGAATGCTTGACATCGGCGGACGATCTGCAGCCAGGCGCAAGCCGAAGTCCAGACAGCGCAGGCGTGTTGCGGCTACTTCAAAGAGATTAACGACCGAATCGAGCGGGATCGGCGCCTCTTCGTTATCGATCAGTCTCGTCGAGAGTCCAACTTCCCCTAGAAGCGCCTCGGCGTCCCCGTTCAATGCCGCAACAAGGGAAGAAAATCCCTCAAGGGCATGCGAACGGATGGAGTTGGGGAGCATGTGCACCTAAGCCTCTTTCCAGCACATTGGGATCCTAAGCTTAGAATTCCACGTGGACAAGTTGTCGCG